>Ga0070739_10008607_pt1 | contig 10395 bp, 9 predicted proteins | sample Coa_R1_7_FD_66445 | JGI IMG/M metagenome (GOLD analysis project Ga0070739, IMG submission 66445) | Surface soil microbial communities from Centralia Pennsylvania, which are recovering from an underground coalmine fire - Coalmine... | ecosystem: Environmental > Terrestrial > Soil > Unclassified ...
GAGCCGCCTTTGAACGACCTCTGGACCATTCCCGGCGAGGAACATTTGCTACCGTCCTTCCAGGCCGAGGACCGTGCGCGCTTCCAGCAAGTTGATGCTACCACACATTACCACGGACTACAGATCCAGGATTTTCTGCGTGCCATCCGGGAGAGGCGGCCACCGCTGGTCACCGGCGAAGACGGCCGGGCGGTGGTTGAGTTGTTCACGGCGATCTACCGCTCGAATCGGGAAGGCCAGCCCGTGACGTTGGGCAGGTGAATGGCGGCAATGTGGATACGGACCTTGCAGTCAAGGAGACGCTTTCAGGACAACCAGACTGACGCTGTCGGCAGGACTGGCAACTTGGCAGGCAAAATCGGACTGCACATCGACTCCGCGGCGCTCCGTAGGCAGCAACTCCAAGTCCTTGGCGGACCAGGATCGCGTGCCGTCAATCCGCCAGACCGCCAAGCGCTTGCGCCCTGCGGTCAGACCGCTGAAACGGACCGTCGCCACAACATCACGCGAGGCCGGTAGGTTGTAGTTCACGATTAGGACCGCCGACTGACTGCTATCCTTCGCTGCCAATACGCGAAGATCCTCCGCTGTGGAGCGGACGCGGACACGCCGACCGCCAAGCCGGCTGAGCATCTGGTAGACGAAGTATTGCGGCCGTACTTCCTGGCCGACGCCGAACAGTCCGAAGCGGTGGGGCACTTCATTCCAGTGCCGATACATGATGCCGGGGTCGCGAAAGAATGGCCGGAACTGCTCGACGAAGCAGACTTGGTCCCACAAGTGGTAGTAGAACGACCAATCCACATGCGCGTCGGTCATGGCCAGGATGGCCGACGCGGCCGCAGCCGCGCGGCGCGGCGCGAAGGCTTGCTCCTCCACCGAGATGCGGTCGAACCCTTTGTTCCACTCCGTTACCAACATTTCCGGACGCTGGGCCGGGAACTTGGCACCGAGCAACTTGCGGTACTTGTCCGCCAGCCGGGCGTGGTGCCGCGGGTCGTCTGCGTAGAGGTGCCAGGAGATGAAGTCGAGCCGGATGCCTTCCTTGACGCACAGGTCGATGAACCCGGGCAACAAGTCGCCTTCGCCGTTGGCGACCGCCGGTCCGCCAACCTTGGCCTGCGGGAACGTCTCCCGAATCGGGGCCGACGTCATCCGATAGTACGCAGCATAATCGCTCGCGCTGCGGATGAGATAGGGGCAGCCGCCGTGTTCGCCAATGTCTGTCTCGTTACCGATCTCCCAATAGGTCACAATGCGCTTGTCTACCGAGTAGCGCCGGACCAGGGCGGCGATGACACGTTGCCATTCGCCTACGTCGTTGGGCCGCCAAACATCCTGGTCAATCTTGGGGAAAAGCGGTTTCGGCTTGATGGTGATGGCGGCGACGATCTTGGCACCCGTCCGGGCCAGTGCGTCCATGTAGGGATCGAGCCGGCTCCAATCGAAGCGGCCATGCTCCGGGTAGATCGCAAAGAATTCCTGGATGAAAATGCGGATCAGCCGCGGTTTGAGCTTGGCGGTGCCCCGCACGACTCGGTCTGGGAGGGGCAGTGGATTAATGCCGCCGTGCCCGATGCTGTGCCGCCACAACTCAAGCGGCCCTTCGTCCCCCGCCAGATCCACGGCAACGTCGATCACCGGCGGAGTGGCAGCGGAAGGTGCCACAGGGGGTAGATGGCCGTGTGCCTCGCGTAGGACATCAAGCGGAGCGGTCTGAGGAGCGGGTTCGTCCGGCATCATCGCAGCCGGGAAGAAGGTGAGAGACAGTAGTAGTAACATCTCGGACTACCTCTCAGGCTTGGGGGCGTGCGCAAATTGAGATCCCTGCGGAGTCTCAAAATCACGACTTCAGAACCGGAGGCTTACTTTACCCTGGGCAGATAGAGGCGGCAACAGAGTGGTGTCAATCCCGGTAAACAGCCCCCGCCTTGCCGGGGGCTAACTATTTGGATTTACCTAGAATGTCTCCTGTCTACGGCTGACCCGAATCTAAAGGAGTCCTGTCATGCGCACTGCCGCCATCCTGTCCGCCTTGGCATCGTTCCTCTTTGTGGGATTGGACACGGTTCAAACGAAGGCCGCTCCGAAGGATATGCTTCGTCCGTCGGCGATTGCGACCGAAGAAGTGCCGGACGTTCCCGCCGCTCTCTGGGACCGGCTCCGGCAGTATCGCAGCGTGCGCTCGGCGACGTTTTCGGGCTGGTCGCCCGACGGCCGCGGAATTCTGGTCGGAACCCAGCTCGGCAACACGATGCAGCTATACCGTGTATACGAGCCGGGTGGACGTCGGGAGCAGATCACCTTCTTTGATGAGCCCGTTCGCGGCACCTTTGTGCCCAAAGCCAAAGATGGGGCTGTTCTGTTGACCATGAGCAAGGGCGGCAATGAAAACTATCAGGTCTACTTGCTCGACCGACTGACCGGCAAGGCCGCGCTGCTCACCGACGGCTCGTCGCGCAATCAGCTGGAGGCCATTCGACCCGATGGCGGGCAGGTCATCATTGGCAGTACGAAACGTAACGGCCGCGACACGGATCTCTATGTCGGCGACCCGCGCCGGCCCGACTCGTTGAAGATGCTGCTGCAAACCAAGGGAGAATTCTGGACCGTCGCCGACTGGTCCCAGGACGGCAGCAAAGTGCTGCTTAACCGCTATGTATCGATCAACGAAACCTATCCGGCGCTTCTCGATCTGACCACGGGCGAAAAGAAAACGCTAACCACCTCGGCGGACGGCAAGGCGGCTTACCATCATCTGGCGTTTCTGCCGGACGGTCAATCCGCGTACATCACCACCGACGCCCGCAGCGAGTTTCAACAGTTGGCCCGCGTGGACTTGAACACCTTGGAATATCAGTTCCTCAACAAGGACATTTCGTGGGACGTGACAGCCGTCACGGTTGAACCGAACACCGGCTTGACCGCATTCACGGTCAATGAAGACGGAGCCAGCGCCCTTTATCTTCTGAGAGGTAAGAAAAGCGAACAGATCACCGTTCCTTTGGGAGTGATCTCCGGGATGAAATTCTCACCCGACGGCAAACACCTGGGTTTCACCTTGGCGCGTCCGGACGCTCCGGCGGACGCCTACTCCCTTTCCATCGACGGCCGCCAGCTTACCCGCTGGACCTACAGCGAAGTGGGCGGCCTCAATCCGGCCAGCTTTGTAACGCCAAAGCGCATCAAGTTCCCTTCCTTCGATAAACGGGAGATTCCCGCCTACTACTACAAGCCGGTCCATGCAATGGAAGGCAAGCCGGTACCTGTCATCATCACGATTCACGGTGGCCCCGAAAGTCAGTTTCAGCCGATTTTCAGTGGCTTGAACCAGTTCTTTGTCAACGAACTGGGTTGTGCTGTCGTGGCGCCCAACGTCCGCGGTTCGGCGGGCTACGGCAAGACATACCTGACTTTGGACAATGCCGAGAAGCGCGAGGATAGCGTGCGCGACATTGGCGCTCTTCTCGATTGGATTGGCCGTCAGCCGGAGTTGGACGCCACGCGCGTGGCGGTGATGGGAGGTTCTTACGGCGGCTATATGGTGCTGGCCTCGCTGACCAATTTTCCCGAGCGAATCAAGGCCGGCATCGATATCGTCGGCATCGCCAGCTTCAAGACCTTCTTGAAGAACACCAGTGGCTACCGTCAGGACTTACGGCGGGTCGAGTATGGCGACGAGCGTGATCCGAAGATGCAAGAGGTCTTCGCACGGATCGATCCGCTCAACAACGCCGGCAAGATTCGCTCGGCCCTGTTGGTGGTTCATGGCCGGAATGATCCGCGCGTGCCGTTCTCCGAAGCCGTGCAGATCGCTGCCAAGGTCCGCAGTAATGGCCGGTCCGTCTGGACCGTTTACGCAGACAACGAAGGCCACGGTTTCGTTCGCCGCGAGAACCGCGATTATCTGGATGCCGTGATCGCGATGTTCCTGCAGGAGAGTTTGAAGGGCGATGAGCGGTAGATTCTTCTGCTGGAAGCTTCCGGCGCATTCACTGCCAGCGGCTGCTCATTAACTGAATAGCGAACGGCCGGCGTAAGGTGGGTGGTAGTTCTTGCTACCAGCCACCTCACGTCGGCCGTTCTCCTTTGAGTTCCAGTGCGGGTTCCGTTTCTAGGGAGCCGGAGGTCCATCCGGAGGCATAGCTCCGCCGGGAGCGGCGGGAGCGATTGCCGTGGGCGGGGCCGAAGAGATGTAGCTGATCGGATAGTAGCAGCATCCCGGAGCGTACCAGTAGTACCACCCCGACGCATACGGGTTCCAGTAGCAGTAGCAGCCATAGCGGCTGTACCAGCAGCTTCGATTCCAGTAGAAATTGTTGCGCCGGAAGTAATAGCCGTGGCTAAACTTCGTGCCGTACCGAGAGAAGTACGACTGGCCGGTCGGAAAATGATACGACGAGCCAGGACGATACGTGGAGTGGTACGAACCGCCGGACATCGAGTGGTACGAGCCGCTGGACATCGAGTGGTACGAGCCGCCGGATGAGTGGCCGGGGCCGTGGGCTTGAGCGGGGTTGGCGAGCGCCAAAGGCAGGATTCCCGCAGCGGCGATGAGCAGTAACCGAGACATGAGAAGCTCCTTTCAGGTGGGGACTTCGACGAGGCCAAGGCGTCTTTTCCACTAGAGCACCGGTCACTCGTCCTTTCATTCTCTTCTTCTCCGCCATTCCAGAAATGTGACAAGAAAACCAAGTCCGCCGATAGAATGAGGAAGTTGCCGGAGAAAGGACTCTCCGGCGGACCTTTGGCCTTTGACCTCTGACTTCGGACAGAAAGGAGTTATCGTCATGAATTCCAGGGACTCAGGCCGGCGCCTCAGCCGGATCTCTACCTTGTGGTCGCTGGTCAACCTCGCGCAACATGAGGGGGACGACAAAGCGCGCGCGGCCCAGCAAAAACTGTTGGAACGCTATGGCCCGGCCATACGCCGTTACTTGCTTGGTGCAGTGCACGATGCGGACGCCGCCGAAGATCTGTTGCAAGAATTCGCTTATCGTCTCCTGCATGGCGACCTGCGCGGCATCGATCCCCAGCGCGGCCGTTTTCGGGATTTCGTCAAAGGCGTCCTCTTTCACCTCGTCGCCGACTACCACAAGAAGCGCCAAAAACTGCCGCGACAGCTACCGGCGGAGCATCCCGAGCCGGCCGTCTCGTGCGAACCCGACGCCGAACAGGAACAGGCATTCTTGACGAGTTGGCGCGATGAGTTGCTGGCGCGAACGTGGACGGCGCTGGCCGCCGCCGATGAGGCCAAGGGGCAATCGTTCCATGCCGTGCTCCGTTTCCGCGCCCAGCATCTGGAGCTACGTGCCGACGAGATGGCCGAGCAGTTGAGTCGTACTCTCGGCAAACCGTTGACTGCCGCTGGCGTGCGCAAGACCTTGGAGCGTGCCCGTATTCGCTTCGCGGATCTGATGCTCGATGAGATCGCCCAGACACTGAGCAATCCAACATTGGAGAACCTGGAAGAAGAGTTAATCGATCTGAATTTACTGGAATATTGCCGTCCGGCGCTGGAGCGCCGGCGCGGCGAATGAGATACCTCGCGCCGTGAGGCATTTGCTCTTGCAACGCCTCATGGTCCGAGGTATACGCACCGCATGAACACACGCAAAACCAACGATTTCCTCAACGGCGTCCCCGAGTTGTTGCTGCTGCGGCTGCTCGAACGCCGTCCGATGTACGGCTACCAACTCGTCCAATCGATCAAGTTGGCCACGGGCGACGCCCTCGCTTTCGGCGAGGGCTGTATTTACCCGATCCTGCACCGTCTTGAGGCGAGCGGCCACCTGAGCGCGGCGCGCGAGCAAGTAGCGGGCAGGAGCCGCGTCGTTTACCGGCTCTCCGAGGCGGGGCGGAGGCGTCTGCACGTCGCTGCCGCACGCTGGAAGCAGGTAGTTGCGGCGGTGGGCCAAATCCTGAAAGGAGGCGAGGATGGGGAGCCGGAGTTGGCTTGAGCGCGTGGGCAGGGAACTGGCCCGGCGGGGCGTACCGGCCGGCCGACGGTCGCGGCTGCTCGCAGAGCTACGCGACCATCTCCAAGATCTCACGGAAGGGGGAGAACGCATGTCCAAAATCGCATTGGACGAAGTCCTTGGACAGCCCGAGGCAGTGGCCGAACAGGCGGCTACGGCGTACCGAAAGGAAAACTGGATACGACGGCACCCGCTGTGGGTGTTTGGCATCACCCCGTTACCGGCGGCGCTCTTGGGACTGACGCTTTACTTGCTGTTGGCCTTCGGCGCGGCCTGGCTGCTGGAGCGTTGCTTCGGCGAGTTGCCGGTTTCGGGAGATCATGAGAGGCTCGGTCGCATCCTCCTCACCGCCTACGCATACACCATTGGCCTCGTCCCGTTCGTGGCGTGCGCCGTGTTCTTCGGCTGGCTGGCGGTTAGGAGCAAGGTGAGCCGGTGGTGGCTCGTGGTCGCCGTGGCCCAAGTCGGGATCGTCGCCTGGATGGTCGTCACCAGCGTGAAGTTCAGCGACGTGCCGGGCCAGTCCCAGCTTCTAATCGGCCTGCGTTTGCCGCCGTGGAACAACCTGAATAGCTGGGCGTCGCTTCTTTCGCCCGGCTTGCTCCAACTCGCGCTGCCGCTCGCCGTTGGCATGATTTATCTGTGCGTCGGGTCGCGACGCCTGGGCGTGCTTTCGAGGGTTCCGTAGTTGACGAGCCGGAAGCGTAAGCGACGGGCTTTTCGCCGTCGCTTACGCTTCCGGCTCGTAACTAACCTGCGGAATCAACAGCGAAAAAAGCATCTCTGAAGAGAATGCCCCAGCTGGCCGCCGGACAAATGGTAAATCTGTTAAAGCCGAACTTCCAAATGGTCGATTGAAGGAGGGGCATATTGGAAACTTGACGACAGGGTCGTCGACTCATTCAAACCTACTCATTCATGACCACAGTACTCGTAACAGGTTCGGCCGGACTGATCGGGAGCGAAGCCGTCCGTTTCTTCAGCCGGCAGGGCTATGCGATCGTCGGCATTGACAACGACATGCGGCAGTATTTCTTCGGCGAAGAAGCCTCCACCGATTGGAGTCGGCGACAGCTGGAAGAAGAAATCTCGGCCTACAAGCATTATCGTGCAGACATTCGGAACGTGCGGGCCATTGATCGCATCTTCGCAGAGCATAGCCAGGACATCCGGTTGGTGATCCATACCGCGGCGCAGCCTTCACACGATTGGGCGGCACGGGAGCCGCTGACGGATTTCTCGGTCAATGCCACGGGAACGCTTGTCTTATTGGAGGCGGCCCGCAAGCACTGTCCCGAGGCCGTCTTCATCTTCACCTCGACGAACAAGGTCTACGGCGATTCGCCGAATCGGCTTCCCCTCGTCGAGCTTGAAACCCGCTGGGAAGCGGATGCGGCGCACCCCTTCTCCCAACACGGCATCGATGAGAGCATGCCGATTGATCGAAGCAAGCACTCGATCTTCGGCGCCTCCAAGGTCGCCGCCGATGTGATGGTACAGGAGTACGGGCACTATTTCGGGATGAAGACGGGGGTGTTCCGCGGTGGCTGCCTCACTGGCGGCGGCCACAGTGGGACCGAGCTGCACGGCTTTCTTTCCTACCTGATGCGCTGCTGTATTGAAGGACGCCCCTACGTTGTGCATGGCTACAAGGGCAAGCAGGTACGGGATAACATCCACTCGGCAGACCTGATCGGCATGTTCTGGCACTTCTTCCGGCGTCCGCGAGCGGGGGCGGTTTATAACGCCGGAGGCAGCCGGCACAGTCATTGTTCGATGCTGGAGGCCATCGCCCTGTGCGAAGAAGTCAGCGGCCGCAAGCTCAACTGGAGCTATTCGGAGACAAATCGGATCGGCGATCACATTTGGTACGTCAGCGATGTCCGTGCCTTTCGCGCGGACTACCCGGAATGGTCCTATCAATACGATCTGCGGGCAATTCTCGAGGCCATCTATCAGGGCTGGTGCAACCGAGCGCAGACGACTCGAAAGGCTGCGTAAAATGGCAGGAAGTCTCCCTTTCCGCAAAGTGCTAATCACAGGCGGCGCGGGCTTCGTCGGCGCCAACTTGGCCCTGTTGTTGCGGCGAGACTTTCCCGATGTCACGGTTGCTGTCTTCGATAACCTCAAACGACGCGGCTCCGAACTGAACCTTCCTCGACTCAAGCGAGCAGGCGTGTCCTTCCAGCACGGCGACATCCGCTGCCGGGAAGACGTGGATGATTGGCCGGCCTTCGATCTCTTGATCGATTGTTCCGCCGAGCCTTCGGTGCAGGCCGGCGCCAATGGTTCCGTGCTGCCGGTCCTGCAGAACAATCTGACGGGTTCGTTGCACTGCCTGGAGGCGGCCCGCCGCAACCAAGCAGCTTTTCTTTTTCTCAGCACCAGCCGAGTCTATCCGATCGACAGGATCAACGGGCTGAGCTTTCACGAACAGGACATGCGCTTCGCCTGGACTGCCGAGGAAAGCATTACCGGTTTCTCACAGCGCGGCATCGCCGAGGACTTTCCTCTGCACGGTCCGCGTTCTCTTTACGGCGCGAGCAAACTGGCGACCGAACTCGTCCTCCAGGAATACGCCTACCTGTTCCGCATGCCGGTCCTCATCAATCGCTGTGGCGTTCTCGCGGGTCCGTGGCAGATGGGCAAGGTAGATCAGGGCGTGGTGACGCTCTGGGTGACGCGACATATCTTTGGCCGTCCCTTGCAGTACATCGGCTTCGGCGGTCAGGGCAAACAGGTCCGCGACATGTTGCACGTGGAAGACCTCTTCGACTTGGTCGTGCGCCAGATGGGCGACCTGAGCCGGTGGGACGGCCGCGTCTACAACGTGGGCGGGAGCCACGAGGTTTCCGCCTCCCTGCGCGAACTCACCGAGATCTGTCAGGAGGTCACGGGGAACCGCATAACGATCACCAGCCAGGCCGCTACGTCTCCCCTGGATGTGCGAATCTATCTGACCGACAACAGCCGAGTGGAACGCGATTTCAACTGGCTGCCGGTCAATTCCGTTCGTGCCATCGTCGAGGACATCCATGCCTGGGTCCGCGAGCATGAGGCACAGTTACGACCGCTCTTTACCTAACGAAGGATGGGCGCGATGAATGCACTCAAGCTCTCCGTAGTCATCCCGGCTTACAACGAGGAGAAAAACCTGCCGGAAGTCCTGACTTCGCTTCAGAGCGAATTCCGCAAAGAAGGCATTCCCTATGAGATTGTCGTCGTCAACGATAACAGCCGCGATGGCACCGCGTCTGTGATTGAAGGTTTCATCGCCCAGGATCCCTGTGTGCGGACGGTCAACCGCCGACAACCCGGCGGAATTGGCCGAGCCATCCGCGCCGGCCTTGAGGTGGTGAGCGGCGACGTGATTATCGTGTACATGGCCGATTGCTCGGACCACCCCAGCGATGCCGTCGCCTACTACCGCAAGATCGAGGAGGGCTACGACTGCGTATTCGGCTCACGCTTCATCAAGGGGAGCCGCGTCACCGATTATCCTCGTCTCAAATTGGTAATTAACCGAATCGTCAACAAGGCGATGCAATGGCTCTTCCTTTGTCCGTTCAACGACCTGACCAATGCCTTCAAAGCCTACCGCGCCGAGGTCCTTCGAGAATGTGGGCCGTTTCGCGCGAGCCATTTCAACATCACCATTGAAATGTCGCTTGCGGCGGTGATCCGCAACTACTACATCGCCCAGATTCCCATCGGCTGGACCGGTCGAACTTGGGGGAGCAGCAACCTTCGGCTCCGGGAAATGGGTCGGCGCTACTTGAGCACACTCATCAAGAGCCTGGCGGAGTGGTTTCTCATTTGCGATGATCTCCTCTCCGAGCGTCTGGCCGTCCGCGAAGTGCACAAATCGCGTCTGGCTATCCTGGAGAACCAACTCGTCGCATTGCAACAGCGAGTTCAAGCCGTCGAGCAGAAGATGGAGTGCAGTCACACACCGAGCCTACAGGACCGCAGCGCGGCGTGAGCTGTATCCAAGCCTAAAGTGTGAGTGAAGCGCCTTCGCTTACGCTTCAGGCTCGGATACATGCCGCCTGAGCCGATTCGCGTATACCGTCCCCTCGCCCAGGAGGAGTTTAGAGTTGCAAGCGGAAATTCTTTCCTGCCCATCAACTCTTCGCCGCTGGCTGGCGAGCGTGATCGCCGACCGCCTGTTTCTCAACGTTCTCCTGGTCTGGGCCCTCTGCTGCGCAGCCCTGGTCCTGTGCGTCGCCAAGTTTGGAGCATCGCTTCCCTTTTTCGATGAGTGGCAATTTCTCTCCATCGCGTCCGGTCAGGAGCCTCTGTCGTGGTCGTGGCTGTGGGTGGCGAACAACGAGCATCGCTTGCCGTTGCTGCGCTTGGGATTATACGTCCTTGGCCGGCTCAGCCACTGGGACTGGCAAGCGATGCACTACGCCAC
>Ga0070739_10008608_pt1 | contig 10393 bp, 9 predicted proteins | sample Coa_R1_7_FD_66445 | JGI IMG/M metagenome (GOLD analysis project Ga0070739, IMG submission 66445) | Surface soil microbial communities from Centralia Pennsylvania, which are recovering from an underground coalmine fire - Coalmine... | ecosystem: Environmental > Terrestrial > Soil > Unclassified ...
ATGACCGGCGAGGTGACGCTGCAGGGTCGCGTCCTGCCGATCGGCGGCCTCAAGCAGAAGGTGCTCGCGGCGCACGCCGCCGGCCTCACCGACGTGATCATCCCGGAGCGCAACCGCGCCGACCTCGACGACGTCCCGGAGGACGTACGCGAGGCGATGCGGTTCCACCCGGTGATGACGATCGGGGAGGTGCTGGAGCTCGCGCTCGAGCCGAAGGCGAAGCCGAGCCTGCATGCGGTGTAGGAGTTGCCGGCCGCTGCCCGAGGAGGTCGCCCGTGCGGCTGACCTCCTCGGGCGGCGCTGGGTGCTCGCGATCCTCTGGGCCTCGGCCGAGGCGGGCGCCGTCCGCTTCAACGAGTTCAAGCAGACGCTCGAGGGGATCCCGCCGCGCACGCTGGCGGCGCGGCTCGCCGAGCTGGAGGAGGCCGGGATCCTCGAGCGCCGCGTCCTCGACACGCGCCCGCCTCGCGCGGAGTACCGGCTCACGGAGGCGGGGCGGAGGCTGCGCTACGTGATCGAGGCGCTCGACACCTGGGCCGCTTCAGGCTGACGGCGAACCACTCACGCCCCGAGTCGCCGGGTTTGCGGGCGCGAGCCAAGCCGCGGTCGAGGGCCGGAGCGTAGGCGGTCCAGAGCATCGATGAGCGGTGACGGTACGAGCATGCGGAAGACCGCGCTCTTCCGCATGTGAGTTCGATCAAGAGCGAGCGAAGCGCAAGCTTCGCGAGCTACGCAGGCGCCATGGCGGCGATCTCGCGCTCGCGGGCGAGCCGCTCGAGGGCCTGGGTCTCGATCTGGCGGACGCGCTCGCGGGTCAGGCCCATCTCGCGCCCGATCATCTCGAGCGACATCGGGTCGCGGTCGCCGTTCATCCCGTAGCGGAGCTTGATCACGTGCTTCTCGCGCTCCGGCAGCTTCTCGATCGCGCCGCGCAGCGCGTCCTCGCTCAGCCCGACGACGACCTCCTCCTCCACGTCGGCCTTGTCGGTGGCGACGATGTCGCCGAAGGCGGTGTCACCCTCGTCGCCGAGCGGCTTGTCGAGGCTCGCCACGGCGCGCGCCGCCGCGCGCACCTCGCGCACGTGCTTGAGGGAGAGCTTCGCGGTCTTCGCAACCTCCTCGTCCGAGGGCGGACGCTCGAGCTTCAGCGTCAGCTCCCGCTCGGCGCGCGCGATCTTCTGCTCGCGCTCGACGATGTGGACGGGGATGCGGATCGTGCGGGACTTGTTCGCCACGCCGCGCTGCACCGCCTGCCGGATCCACCAGGTTGCGTACGTCGAGAACTTGTAGCCGCGGCGCCAGTCGAACTTCTCCACCGCGCGGATCAGCCCGATGATGCCCTCTTGGATCAGGTCGAGCAGCGAGAGCCCGTGCCCCTGGTACTTCTTCGCGATCGAGACGACGAGGCGGAGGTTGGAGTTGATCATCAGGTCCTTCGCGTGCGAGTCGCCGGTCTCGATCCGCTTCGCCAGCTCGACCTCCTCGGCGGCCGTCAGGAGCTTGTAGCGGCCGGCCTCGTTGAGGAAGAGCTGCAGCGAGTCGGTCGTCATCGCCGCGACGGTGTCGTTCGTGTAGTGCGTCTCCTCGACGTCGGGGAGCCCGCAGTCGTCCGTCAGGTCGATCCCCCGCTCGTCGAACCGCTCGTAGAGCGACGAGACCTCCTCCTCGTCCAGCTCGAGCTCGGTCACGAGCTGCGTGAAGGCGGAGAGGTGCACGCAGCCGTGCTCGTCCCCGTACTCGATCAGCGCCCGCAGCTGGTCGTGGCTCATGCACTCTCTCTTTGCCGCCTCTCGCAGGTCCCTAACGCGATGTGGTTCGCCGCGACTTCCCCGGGTACACTCGAAGCGGTGGCTGGGCCGGACACGCTCTGGGAGCTCGTGTTCCTGATGGTGATCCTGAAGATCCCCATCGCCTACCTCTGCTACGTCGTCTGGTACGCGATCAAGGCGAAGCCGAATCGCGGCCACGGCGGTGGCGCGCCGGTGCGCGAGGCGCCGGACTGGCCGTCACCGTCGCACGACCGCTTCCGCCGCCGGCACGGACCGCGCCCGCTGCGGCCGCACGGCGGTCCCGTCCGCGCCTACGCACGCAGCTCGCGGGTCGCGTACGCCCGTGCGGGTAGGATCGACCGCCGGTGAGCGCAGAGAGCTCCAGCGTCCCCCAGCCGTCCCGCCGCAGCACGTCCCTGACGGTCTCCGGCTACCTCTCGACGATGGCGATCTTCGTGAGCCTCGTCGGCGTCGCCTGGCATCCGCTGCGGCTGATCCTGCCCTCGCTGTTCATCTCGCTCGTCGCCGCCGGAATGGCCGGCGTGGGACACCGGCTGCAGCTCGCCTCGACCATGATCTGCGCCGCCTGCCTCTTCCTCGGGCTGACCGTCGCGGTCATCACCAGCCATCCGCTGTTCTAGTTCGGCGCTCTCCCGCTTGCGGGCGGTTGCTACAACGACTACGACATGAGCACGCCTGACGTCGACGGGCTGAACGCGGGCTACGCCGCCCTCCTGCTCGAGCAGTACCTCGACAACCCCGGCTCCGTGCCGGAGGAGTGGCGCGACCTGTTCGAGAGCGAGCCGGACGCGCTCGTCGCCATGCACCCCGGGCTCGCGCGCCTGCTCGAGCTCGGCCGGGAGGACGGGAACGGTGCCGTCGCCGCGGCGTCTCCGCCGACGCCGCAGCCGGTGCCGCCCTCGCAGGCGACTCCGCCCGCCGCGCCTGCGGCGGCCGATCCCGAGCTGCTCGGCGCCGTCGCGGCGTCGATGGCGCTCGTCAAGGCCTTCCGCATGCACGGGCATCTCGCGGCGCGGCTCGACCCGCTCGGCTCCGAGCCGCGCGGCGACCCGGCGCTCGAGCCGGAGCGCCTGACGCCGAAGCTCACTCCCGAGCTGCAGGCTCGCGTGCCTGCGAGCCTCCTCCGCCTCTACGTCGACGGCGGGACGCTCGCCGACGCGCTGCCGCGGCTCCGCGAGACGTACACGGGGACGATCGCCTACGAGATCGAGCACATCTCCGACCACGAGGAGCGCGTCTGGCTGCGGCAGGCGATCGAGTCGGGCCGCTACCGGCGCCAGCTCACGCGCGACGAGCGCGTCCGGCTGCTCTCCCGGCTGAGCCAGGTCGAGGGGATGGAGCACTATCTCCGCCGCGGCTTCCTCGGCCAGAAGCAGTTCTCGGTCGAGGGGCTGGACGTGCTGATCCCGATGCTCGACGAGGCGATCGAGCTCGCGGCCGAGGGCGGCGCACACGAGGTCGTGATCGGCATGGCCCACCGCGGCCGCCTCAACGTCCTCGCGCACGTCGTCGGCCGCCCGTACGAGGTGATCCTGCGCGAGTTCGAGGGGGAGCGGACGATCGAGGCCGTCGTCGCGAGCGACGAGGGAGGCACGGGCGACGTCAAGTACCACCTCGGCGCGCAGGGAGCGCGCTCGACCGAGGCGGGCGACATCACGATCACGCTCGTCTCCAACCCGAGCCATCTCGAGGCCGTCGACCCCGTCGTCGAGGGACGCGCCCGCGCCGAGCAGACCGACCGCTCGTCCCGGCACGGCTATCACGACCCGAGCGTCGCGCTCCCCGTCCTGATCCACGGCGACGCGTCGTTCGCGGGCCAGGGCAGCGTCGCGGAGACGCTGAACCTCGAGGCGCTCGCCGGCTACTCCACGGGTGGCACGCTGCATCTGATCGCGAACAACCAGGTCGGCTTCACGACCGACCCCGAGTCCGGCCGCTCCACCCGCTACTCGAGCGACCTCGCAAAGGGCTACGACGTCCCGATCGTCCACGTCAACGCGGACGACCCGGAGGCCGCGCTCGCCGCGATCCGCCTCGCGCTCGCGTACCGGCGCCGCTTCGGCCACGACGTCGTCGTCGACCTCGTCGGCTACCGGCGGCACGGCCACAACGAGCAGGACGAGGCCGCCTACACGCAGCCGCTGCTCGCGGCCGCGATCGCCGGCCATCCGACCGCGCGCGAGCAGTTCGCCGAGCGGCTCGTCGCCGACGGCGACCTGACGCAGGAGCAGGCGGACGAGCTCGTGCAGGAGGTCGCGGCGCAGCTGCGGACTGCGCACGAGGCGCTGAAGGAGAGCTTCGGCGCGCCCGAGGCGCCGACGGCCGACGACACGCACCTGCCGGCGGCGACCGGCGAGCAGGTCGTGACCGCGGTCGCGGCGGATCGCCTGCGCGACCTCAACGAGCAGCTGCTGCGCGTCCCCGACGGCTTCACGCCGCACCCGAAGCTGATGCGCCAGCTCGAGCGTCGGCGCGACACGCTCGAGGAGGGCGGGATCGACTGGGGCCAGGCGGAGGCGCTCGCGTTCGCCACGCTGCTCGTCGACGGCATCCCGATCCGCCTCACCGGCCAGGACACCGAGCGCGGGACGTTCTCGCACCGCCACGCCGTCCTCCACGACGTGGAGACCGGCGCGACGCATACGCCGCTGCAGCACCTCGACGACGCGGGAGCGGCGTTCGAGATCTACAACTCGCCGCTCTCCGAGTACGCGTGCGTCGGCTTCGAGTACGGCTACTCGGCGGCCGCGCCCGAGGCGCTCGTGCTCTGGGAGGCGCAGTTCGGCGATTTCGTCAACGGCGCGCAGATCGTGATCGACCAGTTCATCTCCGCCGGCCTCTCGAAATGGCGCGAGACGTCACGGCTGACGCTCCTCCTGCCGCACGGCTACGAGGGGAACGGCCCCGAGCACTCGAGCGCGCGGCTCGAGCGCTTCCTCCAGCTCGCCGCGCAGGAGAACATCCGCATCGCGAACTGCACGACCTCGGCGCAGTACTTCCACCTGCTGCGGCGGCAGGCGCTCGACGCGACGGCGCGGCCCCTGGTCGTCATGACTCCGAAGGGCCTGCTGCGCCTCAAGCAGGCGGGCTCGACGCTCGACGACCTCGCACACGGCGAGTTCCGCCCCGTCCTCGACGACGCGACCGTCGACCGCGAACGCGTCGAGCGGCTCGTCCTCTGCCAGGGCAAGGTCTACTACGACATCGTCGGCCACGAGGAGCGGGCGAACGTGCCGACGGTCGCCGTCGCGCGCGTCGAGCAGCTCTATCCCTTCCCGGTCGAGGCGGCGAAGGCGCTCGTCGCCGGCTACCCGAACCTGCGCGAGGTCATCTGGGCGCAGGAGGAGCCGCAGAACATGGGCGCCTGGCGCGCGATCCGGCACCGGCTGGAGGAGACGAAGCCCGAGCACGCGCCGCTCCTCTACGTCGGCCGGCCCTGGCGCGCGAGCCCGAGCGAGGGCTATCCCACGGCGCACCTGCGCGAGCAGGATCGCATCGTGCGCTCGGCGCTGGGCGTCTAGCTACTTCTGCCGCGGTACGCGGAGTACGCCTTCTTGGCGAGCCTCGGGCCGTGCTTGCGGGTCGCGTCGAGCACCTGCTTCCGCTGCTTCGCGGGCAGCCGCCGGTAGATCTTCCACGCGGCCACCGTCAGCGTCCACAGGCCCGGACGGAGCTTCCAGAGCTTCTTCGCCATGCGCCCCATCCTTCCACACCGGGCGCGTTTCACACCGCGACACCAGCTTTTCACACTCTCGCGACGGAAAACCGCCGGGAAAGCCGTTATCATCCGTGCGTTCTGAGGACGAGGACGTACCCCAACGGGAGGAAGACGTATGCCGGTTGAGACACCGTCTCTGTTCGCCCAAGTCATCCGCGAGCACCTGGATCTGAAGGAGCAGAACGCTCGGCTCGACGACACGATGCCGATCGGTCACTACCTCGGAGCAGATCCGTTCGACAACCACCCGCTCTTCAAGACCGAGGAGCAGGCGCGGATCGAGGAGACGATGGACGGCGTTCAGCCCGAGTTCACCGAAGAGAGCATCGAGAACGCCCTGGCCTGGCCGGGTGCGGAGACTGCGTCCGAGGCGCCGACCGCGGAGAGCGCGGCCCCGGTGCGGCAGGACGAGTCCGCGTTCTGGGGCTCGAACGGCGCCCGCGACTTCGACTGGGGCGACTAGGTAACTCGCGGGCGCCTCGCGCCCGCTCGCTGAACCGCGGGACTCACGCGCGATTGAGCGCGGGCTTCCGCATGCTCAACCGCGCCCGCAGCTCCACTCGCCGTTGAGGTAGACGCGCTGCGTCCGGCCGCGCAGGCCGAGGCTCGCGTAGACCGTGCCGCGGAGGGAGTGCCGCTTCCTCGTGACGGAGATGCGGCCCGCGAGCGCGACGTACGTCCCGCCCGGCGCGCCCTGCGCGCTGCTGCCGGAGATCGTGACGCGGACCGTCGCGTGCGAGGCGTGCGAGTGCGCGCCGTAGTCTCCGGGGCCGTGGTAGCCGGCGACGGAGAGGACGACGCGCGCGACGCCGAAGCCCCGGCCGAGCCGCAGGGGGTCGCTCAGGTAGCGAAGCGCCCGTCTCTCGAGCACGCATGCCCCCTCGCCGCCGTGCAGCGAGCGCCCGCGAGCGGCGGCGAACGCGCCCCAGAGCGTCAAATCCCTGTCGATCCAGACGGTGCTGAACCAGTGCGACTTCTGCGTCGGCCGGTAGCAGGTCTCGAGCAGCGGATAGCCCGGCCCGGCGAAGCGCCCGCACTCCCAGGCGACGCCTGCGACGGTGCAGTCGCCCCAGCTCGAGTGCGACATGGGATGGCAGGCCCGGGTCGCCTGCCGTGCCGCGGCGCACGCGGTGTCGGCGGCGACCAGCCTCGCCGAGCCCGGGACGGGAGCGCAGTGCCGCTGCGTCGGCCCGGCGCCCAGGAGGATCCGCTGCCCGGGCAGCGGGATCGCCTTCCGCCGCTCCTGGCCGGATACGCGGTAGCGCAGGACGAGTGAGCCCGGGACGACGATCGTCTTCCCGCCCGCGAGCTCCTTACAGTCCCGCATCAGGTAGTTCGTCTGCACGGTGGCGATGCGGCCGGGCGGGAGGATGAATGGGCGCGTGGGCACGTTGCTCCAGCCGCGGTGGACGAGATCCATGTCGTCCCCGAGGTCGTTCGGACCCGTGCGCGCGAACGGGCGGCGACAGTCGCAGCTGGATCGCGACGAGGTCGATGACGCGCGGTGCGGGATTCGCTCCGCGGGCGCCCGTCAACGTCACCGGCCGCTTCGAGCGGTTCTCGATCCCGAACGCCTGCGTGTAGCGGCGCCGGTCGATGCACCCGAGGCTCGTTCCGTTCGGCCCGGACGAGCCGTCGCCCCACAGCCCGCTGCCGCTGCCGCCTGCGAAGCCGCCCTCGAGGACGAATGGCCCCGGGCCGATGCCGACGCCCTGCGCGGAAACGCGAAGGATCGGCGCGGCGTGGACTTCCGAGCCGGAGCGGCTCGAGCCGCAGCCGGTGCCCGCCAGAACCAGCCCTGCCCCCACCGCGAAGGCGGCGAAGCGCTTCACCATGGAGACGGTACGCCGCCGGACGGCCGAAATGTCACGAGAGGATCGACGCGACCAGGCGCAGATCCTCGACGAACGCGTCCAGCTCCGCCTCGCGCCGGTCGCCCGCACGCAGGATCGCGCTGGGATGGATCGTCGCCGTCACGCGCTCGGCGAGGTCGGACTCCACCCACTCGCCGCGGTGCTGCGTGACGCGGAACTGCTTGCCGAGCAGCGACTGCGCGGCCGTCGCGCCGAGGCAGACGAGCACGCGCGGCTGCACGACCGCGAGCTCCGCCTCGAGCCAGGGTCGGCAGGCGGCCAGCTCGCTCCAGCTCGGCTTGGCGTGGATGCGCCGCTTGCCGCGCGGCTCCCACTTGAAGTGCTTGACCGCGTTCGTGACGTAGGCCGCGTCGCGGTCGATCCCGGCGCGCGCGAGCGCGTCGTCGAGCAGCCGCCCCGCGGGGCCGACGAAGGGCCTGCCCTCGAGATCCTCGCGGTCGCCCGGCTGCTCGCCGACGAACATGGCCGGCGAGCGCGCACGTCCCTCGCCGAAGACGGTCTGCGTGCCGCGCTCCCAGAGCGGGCACGCGCGACAGCCGGCGGCCGCCTCGCGCAGGCGCGGCAGGGTCGGACGCGGCGGGACGAGGCCGGCGGCGGAGCTCTCCATCGGCCTCGCTTTCCCGCTCCTCGTGCAGGCGATGCCTCGAACGAGGTTCCCCCACCCGAGGGATTCGTGACACCTGGAACCCGACGATGCTTCGTGTGTCCGCTGCGGTCGAAAAGGGGGACACCCGAAGTTGCGTCACAACCCGGCTCGCGCGAGGCTCCGGTGGTAGTCCGTTCCTCGCATCTTCGGCTGCTCGACGGCGCGGATCCGCTCGGCGACTCCACCCTGGTCGAGTCCTACCGCCGCCTCGCGGACGTCTTCCACGAGGTGCTCGCGGAGCAGAGCCTCGACGCGCTGCTCGTCCGCATCGCCGACACGGTCGGCGACCTGATCCCGCACGAGTCGCTCACGATCTACCGGGCGGACGAGGCGGATCGGACGCTCACGCCCGTGCTCTCCCGGGACGAGTACGAGAAGGAGATCATGAGCACGCCGATGCTCTTCTCGCAGGGGCTGACCGGCTGGGTCGCCACGCACCGGGAGGCGGCGCTCGCGAACCAGGCGCATCTCGATCCGCGCGTCAGCACCGTCCCCGGGACGCCCGACGAGCCCGAGGCGCTGATCTCGATCCCGCTCGTCGCCCGCGACCGCGTCAAGGGCGTGCTCAACATCTACCGCGAGGGCGACTACGTCGAGTTCAGCGAGGTGGAGTTCGAGGTCGCCAAGCGCTTCGGCGACGCGGCCGCGCTCGCGCTCGACAACGCCGAGATCCGCGAGCGCCTGGAGTACCAGGCGCGCACCGACTCCCTCACCGGCCTCTTCAACCACAGCGTCTTCTACGAGCAGCTGCTCAGCGCGCTGCACGAGGCGAGCCGCAACCATGCGCCGCTCGCCGTCCTGATGCTGGACATCGACGACTTCAAGCGCGTCAACGACGTGCACGGCCACGGCGTCGGCGACGAGCTGCTCCGGCTGCTCGCCGAGTCGCTGCGGGCGAGCGTCCGCCCCGAGGACGTGATCTGCCGGCTCGGCGGCGAGGAGTTCGCCGTCGTGATGGGCGGCTGCGCGGGCGACGACGCGGTCCGCGTCGCCGAGCGCATCCAGCAGAGGCTCGACGAGGTGGACTTCCCGGCGATCGGCAGGCTCAGCGTCTCGATCGGCCTCGCGCTCGGGCCGGAGCACGCGATGAACCCGCGCGAGCTCGCCGCGTGCGCCGAGGCCGCGATGATGACGGCGAAGGCGCAGGGCAAGAACCAGATCGTCACGTACGCCGAGGTCGAGACGAAGCGCCCGGAGTCGCCGGCCCCGAAGCGCGACGTCCGCTCGATCGCGCACATGAAGCTCCTGCAGAGCCTGAGCGGGAAGCTCAACCGCCTCAACGACGTCCGCAAGATCGGCGACGAGATCGCGGCCGAGCTGCGCTCCCTGATCGCGTACCACAACTGTCGCGTCCTGGTGGTCGAGGGCGACGAGCTGATCCCCGTGGCCTTCCGCGGCGAGCTGACGACCGGCGCCTCGATGCTGACGTTCGCCGAGAAGCTGCGGATCAAGGTGGGCTACGGCATCACCGGCCGCTGCGCCGAGATCGGCGAGTCGCTCCTGATCGGCGATGCCGCCAACTGCGAGTTCGGCGAGCAGGTTCCCGACACGCAGCCGATCGAGGAGTCCCTCCTCGCCGTGCCCCTCCGCTACGGAACGCGCGTCGTCGGCGTGATCGTCGTCTCGAAGCTCGGGCTGAACCAGTTCGACGAGGACGACGTCCGGCTGCTCGAGATCCTCGCCGGCCATGCCGCCGTCGCCGTCGAGAACGCCCGGCTCTACGAGTCCGCGCGCCTCGAGGCGGAGAGCGCGACCGCGCTGCTCGGGTTCGGCCGCGAGCTCGCGACGCTCGTCGAGGCGGACGGCATCTTCGAGCGCGTGACCGAGCTGTCGGCCAAGATCCTCGGCTCGCCGCAGACGTCGCTCTGGTTCGAGCGCGACGGAAAGCTCCGCCTGAGCGCCGAGCACGGGCACGGCGCCGAGTGGGCAAGCATCCTCGCCCAGCAGAGCTTCGATCCGGACGTCCTCTCCCGCGACGGAGAGCCGGTGATCCTCGAGCCCGAGGACTACGCGGACGTCGTCAGCCGCCCGCCCGTCGAAGGCGGCCGGTACGCGGTCGCGCCCTTCGGGGTGAACGGCCGCGGGGGCTGCATCGTCGCGCTCGTCCCCGGCGACGAGTTCGGCGAGCGGGAGCTCCGGCTGCTCGGCGGACTCGCGCACCAGGCGAAGCTGGCGATCGCGAACGCATCGAGCTACGAGGGGCTCGAGAGGACGTTCGTCTCCACCGTCGAGGCGCTCGCGAACGCGCTCGAGGCGAACGACGAGTACACGTCGACGCACGCGCGCTGGATCACCGACCTTTCGCTGCGCGTCGGCCGCGAGATCGGCCTCGAGGAGCGCGCGCTGAAGAACCTCGAGCTCGGCG
>Ga0070739_10008609_pt1 | contig 10392 bp, 7 predicted proteins | sample Coa_R1_7_FD_66445 | JGI IMG/M metagenome (GOLD analysis project Ga0070739, IMG submission 66445) | Surface soil microbial communities from Centralia Pennsylvania, which are recovering from an underground coalmine fire - Coalmine... | ecosystem: Environmental > Terrestrial > Soil > Unclassified ...
AGAGTCACATCATCATTGACCAGGCGCCGCTGCAGGACCGCGACCTGCTGCAGCGGTTGAGCCTCTACTTCGACGGGTTCGATGCGCGCCTGCGCCAAGGTCAGGGCTGGTTCATCTTCAACGCCGGCAACGGTCGCTCGCGGCGCATCGCGTCCTTCATGCAGCACCGGCTGACGGAGTACCGGCCCTCGGTGTCGTCCTATTTCCTGCCCTGGCGCGACTTCGCGCTGAGTGCCTACGTGCAGGAGGTCGGCCTGCCGGTGCTGGCGCCGGCGGCGCGCGAGCCCGACCCGCGCAGCAAGGCGCGGCGCGAGTACGAGCTGGCGCTGCAGGTGACGCACCAAACCCACGCCGAGATGGAGAACACCGATCTGCTGGTGCTGATCGGGCTGAAACCGGCGCACCGGCACGAGGCGCTCCTCCTCGACCGCATGATCGAGGAGCGCTATCGCCGCAAGCTGGCCACGGTGCTGCTGACGCCCGACATGCCGCAGGAGCTGGAAACCGAGTTCGAGCAGCTCGATCCCACCCACACCTTCTGGCCGCGACTCTTCCAGCGCATGTATGAGACGAGCCTGGTCGCGCTGTAGGGTCGATTGACGCGCCGGCAACGCTCGGGGGAACTGACTGAGCGGCTGAGCGGGCTCGCGCGATCGCGGACAGCGATGTTGCCCGCAATGCGGACGAACGATGGCGGCCCTCGCGCTGACGGCACGCCGTGGCCGCGAACGCATGGGAGATGGGCATGTCGGACCAGGCGCAGGCGTTGGCAGAGCGCTTCGAGCGGGCGCACAAGGCGTTTGTGGCCACGGTTCTGAATCTCTCGGACGCGCAATGGCAAACCTACTGTCCCGAGGAGGAGCGGACGGTCGCGGCGCTGACTTGGCACGTCGCGTCCGCATACGGCGTCGAAACCGCGGCCTTGCGGGCGATGGCCATCGGGCAGCCGGTGGAGGTCTGGGCGCGGGACGCGCTCGATCGGTCCAATGCCGAGGACGGCGCGACATACGCCGACTGCGATCGGGCGGAAACGGTGGAACTCCTCCGCGGCAACGGCGCGGCCGCCGCGTCCTTCGTGCGGTCGCTGAGCGACGAGCAACTGGCGCGGCGCGGCAGGTATCTCGAAGATCTGCCGGACTGGACCGTCGCCGAGTGGATCGGACGCGTCTTGGTTGGCCATCCTGAGATCCATTTGCGCAGCATCCGAGCGGCGCTCGATCTCTGATCCGGCTCTGGCCCTAGCCCCCGGTCGAGGATCCTGTTCCCCCCGACAGGCGTGTTTGGGGCCTGCGTCGCATGATCCGGCTAAGACGCGGGCGTCAGGGCGAAGTCGGCTCGGCCCGTTCCAGCGTCCTGACTCGCGCGCTCCCTTGCCTAACCCTTACCAGCGTGGTGCGGGAGGCGGAGACATAGCGCCATTCCAAAGGATCCGCCGGAAGCCAAGTCATGAAGGGCGCCATCAAGCGGCGTATTCGGACAGTGCCGATCCGGCCGGATCATCGAAGAGCTGCACCCTGCCACTTGCGGTGTCTAACCATCCCTCTATACTGGACAAGGGGATGAACGTATAGGACGGTTGTTCGGTCGTGTGGGGGGAGCGGCGCGGTGGTTATCAGTGAGCGCGAAGAGAGGCAGAGAGCCCTGCCGGGGTTGGTCGTTCTTCCGCCGGCCCACGCCTTGCCTGACCGCAACCCTTGCCACGTCCAAAAGGAGCGCGGTGGTTACTACACCCCGGATCGCATCGCGGCGGTTCTGGCGCGCTGGGCGATCCACTCTCCCCACCTTTCAGTACTCGAACCTGGAGCTGGAGATGGCCAGCTCGTGGTGGCGGCCGAACAGCTCTTGGGGGAAGGGGGCCGGATCACCGCGGTTGAGCTGCACCCGGACGAAGCGGACAAGATCCGCGCGCGGACCGGTCCGCGCACCACCGTCGTTCCCGGCGACTTCTTTGCCTGGTTCCGTGATTGTGCGCAGCCGGCGAGCTTCGACGCGGTTATCGGCAATCCGCCCTTCATACGGTACCAACAGTTCCGTGAGGAGCAGCGTCGCGTCGCCTTCGCGCTCATGGCGAAGGAGGGCTTACATCCGTCACGCCTGACCAATGCCTGGTTGCCGTTCGTTGCCGTCGCAACGCGTGCGCTCAAACCCGGTGGGCGACTGGCCCTCATTCTGCCGGCGGAATTGCTGCAAGTGACCTACGCAGCAGAGCTGCGCGAGTACTTGGTTCGCAAGTACACGCACCTGACCGTGGTCACGTTCCGGCAGTTGGTCTTCGATGGCATCCTCCAAGAGACCGTGCTCTTGTTGGGGGAGCGCGGCAATTCGTCGGGAGCCAGAATGGCCTTCGTCGAGTTGGATGTGCTCGAGGATTTGACGATTGAGCGTGTGACCGGCGTGGACGAGGTCGAGGCGGATCTTGATCACGGGCGGGAGAAGTGGACGCAATTCTACCTTTCGCCTGCCGAGCTTGGCCTCGTGCGAGAGCTGGAAGCGAGCAGGTCGTTTGGGCGACTGGGGCATTATGCCGAAGTCGATGTCGGGGTGGTGACCGGACGCAACGAATTCTTCGTGCTGAACCGCAAGCAGGCAACCGATCACGGACTGCTCGACGCGTGCTTGCCTCTGGTGGGACGGTCGGCCCAAACACCGGGCTTGGTCCTGCGTGCGGAGGACTGGCAGCAGTTGGCGGATGCCAACGGTCGCTGCTACCTGTTGCAGCTCGGCGATACTCACCGGTCGCGGCTCAGCGCCCCCGCCCGCGCCTACGTCGCGCTGGGAGAGCAATTGGGCTACCACCGTGGCTACAAGTGCCGGATTCGGCTGCCTAACTGGTGGAAAGTCCCCTCGGTCTGGGTTCCAGATGCCTTCCTCCTGCGGCAGATTTACGATGGGCCGAGAATCATCCTCAATCGGGCAGGTGCCGTCAGCACCGACACGATCCATCGTGTTCGGGCGAAAGCCGGCATCGATGCCTCCTCGCTCGCGGCTGCGTCGCTCAACTCCTTGACGTTTGCGTTCTCCGAAATCCATGGGCGCAGTTACGGCGGAGGGGTGCTGGAGCTTGAGCCGACCGAAGCCGAAGGTTTGCCCTTCCCCAAGCCCACCATCCTTGACGCCACGCTTGATGAACTGGATGGATTGGTCCGCACCAAGGGCGTGGAGACTGCATTACGAGAGGTGGATCGCCAGGTCCTGAAGCCAGTCGGTCTTTCCGAATGCGACATCGAAGCCCTGCGCGGTATCTGGTGCAAGCTCTACAGACGCCGGATGAGTCGGAAGCGCCGCTAACCGGTCGCGTGCGGCGGCAGACCCTTGTAGCGTTCGGTGTAAATCTCTTCTACCTGCTCCGAGAACGCTTCGATCCGCAAGGGAGAGCGTTGATCCGGGTATTGCCGGCTAATTGTCCCCGTGTTTGGATCCCAAAGCACCAGCGAGATCGCCTCGGCGGTGTGCTCGGGATCGTTGGCGCGCACGCGGCGCGCCATGCGTTCCAGCGTCTCGGTAATCGCCGATGACAGGCGTCCCGACGGCAGGCAGGGCTCCGGGACGACAACCATGAACGCGACCAAGGCGGTGGGAAATCGGCTGTGAACGGTGGTCGCTTCGGTTGCCAGGTCGTTCACCATGTTTTGCCAATTCTTGCCGACGCTCTTCGCGTCGTTGAGGGTCTTGCTGTCGTAGGCGAAACGCAGACCGTCGGGACGGTAGCCAACGTCGAAGTTTTGTGGCCGAACTCCTCCGACCACCCGCACGGGACCGACCTCGACACAATCCGGTGCCACCGGAAGCAGGCTGTTCTGATTCGGCGTGCGCACGGGTATGCTGCCGAGCATCGTTGCCAAGGCGTTTCCAACCGCCTGATCAAACACCTGCCCGAGCTGGGAAGATGAATTGGGTGGTGTCCGCGTCAATGAGCCGCCGTTCGCGATCCACGTCCGGCCAAACGAGGCGAGCGTTGCTTCAGGTATGACGATTTGTGGCATCGGCGCCAATGTGGCCAACGGCAGCTCTCACTCCTGGACCCGTTGCGGCGCCTCGGGCGCGCGATGGCATTGCGTGCTCCTGACATCGAGCGCTGATCTTACTCGAGCGGTGGGCAGAACGAAATCCCGGCAGGGAGTCATCTGGTGGGGCCGATGCATCAACCGACTACGACGCCCGCGTCAGGGCGAAGTCGGCGACCTCGCCGAGCAGGGCGCGCGTCTCCCGGTCGGGGACGATGGCGAGACGGGCCTTTGCTCGCTCGAGGTGCGAGGTGGCGATCGCAACCGCGTCGTCGAGCGCGCCGGAGACGCGGATGCCGGCGATGACGGCGTCGAGACTCGCCTCGTCGCTCGCGTCGCCGGCAACGACGGCGCGCAGCAGCGCCAGCTCCGCCGAATCGGGTGGGAGCTGCGCGGCGTAGAGCATGGTCGGCAGCGTGACCGTGCCCTGCCGCAGATCCTGCCCGGCCGGCTTGCCGAGCTGACCGGTGCCGGCGCGGAGGTCGAGCACGTCGTCCATGATCTGGAAGGCGAGACCGATATCGCGGCCGAAGGCGCGTAGCTCCTCGGTGTGCGCCTCGGGGGCGCGGGCGATGATGGCGCCCATCTCGGCCGCGCCGGCGAAGAGGGAGGCGGTCTTGCCGAAGATGCGCCGCTCGTACTCTTCCCGCGTTTGGTCGAGCCGGTGCGCGTCGAAGATCTCGCGCAGCTCGCCGTCGCAGATATCGGCCAGGGTCGCGGCGAAGACGGCGACCACGCGCGGGTTCTGCGTGGCGGCGGCGAGGACCGCCGACTGGGCGAAGAGGTAGTCGCCGATCAGAATGACGGCGCCGGAGGAGAGGACCGAGTTCAGCGTCGGCTTGCCGCGCCGCAGCGCGGCCCGATCCACCATATCGTCGTGGACGAGGGACGCGGTGTGGAGCAGCTCCACACCGGCGGCGGCTGTCACCAGCGCGTCGCGGTCGTAGTCGTAGGCGCGACCGGCGAGGAGGAGGACGAGCGGCCGCAGGCGCTTGCCACCGGCGCGGACGATCTCGCCCACGACCTGCGACGCGATCGGGTAGTGCAGCGCTGCCGCATCGCCGACGCGCTCGTCGACGCGTTGCAGATCGGCCCGCATCGTGTCGAAGACGCGAAATGTCTGGAGTTCCACGCGCCGATCCCTGTCCCTTCCCGCGGCGCGGCGGCGGATTGTGAACATCCGCACAGACCGCAAATGGATTATCGGTGTCGCGCGTTGCCAGTGTCAACGAAGTAGCCAGCCGCCAGTCGCCAGTAACCAGTAGCCAGAACCGAGTGTCGGGCGTGGGTCGATTGCGACCAAACTCGGCACTCGGTACTCGTTTCTGACTACTGACTACTGGCGACTGGCTACTTCCGCGGGTGTCCGTATGCTACACTCCAAAACCGGCGCACCACAACGCCGATTTTCCGGGTTGGGCGCTCCCCGGCCGTCGGCGCTCGGACCGCCGTCGCCCGGCCGCGCCCGATCCTCCGGCGCGGCGTTCAGCGAGGGAAGAGATGCTCGGCGCGCGTCCGTATCGCCGGTCCCGGCCCCTGCGACGACAGCGACCCTGGGACGCGGTGAGTTGGTGGTTCAGTCTCCTTCTCGTCGTCCCCATCGCCATCCTCGGGTTCACCGCGATGCGCCACATGGCCGCGGCCGACCCGAGCGTGACCCTGCGCGTGACCGACGCCTTCACCGGCAAACCTCTGCCCGGGGCGCAGGTGAGCGTCGGCCAGGAGCGGCTGACAACCGACAAAGCTGGCGAGGTCACGCTGTCGGCGCCGACCGCGCCGCAGCAGATCGTCGTGCGCGACGCCAACTACGAGGCGATGTCCGGCACGCTCGACAAGGGCGCCGACGCGCAGCAGGCGGTCGCTTTGCGGCCGACGACCCTCAGCGGCAAGATCACGGACGAAAAGAGTGGGCAGGCGATCGTTGGTGTCGTGGTCTCCGCCTTCGCGGGCGGGTCCACGAAGGCGGTGGCGACGACCACCGCCGGCGATGGCACGTATCACCTCAGCAACGTCCCGCCCAACGCGCGCATCCATATTGATGCGGGCGACTACGGGACGGTCGAGGAAGATCTCGGCCAGCGAACCGAGGTCGATTTCAAGCTGCGCCTCTCCGTCGTCACCGGCGCGGTCACCGATGCCTCGGGCAAGCCGGTTCAGGGTGCGATCGTTCGTGCCGGCAAGGTGCAGGCCGTGACGAACGCCGACGGCATGTACCGCCTGGCCGGCGCACCGGAATCGGGCGACCTGACGGTTTCCGCGTCCGGTTACGGCGCGGGGCGGGTGGCGATCTCGGCCGGCAAGGCGGCGAACGTCCAGCTTCAGCAGGTCGCGATCAAGGCGCTCCACCTCACGCCCGACGTCGTTGCGGACACCGCGAAGTTCAACCACCTCATTGACCTGGTGGATCACACCGAGCTCAACGCGATGGTCGTCGACATCAAGGAGGGCGCGGTTTACTACAACACGCAAGTTCAGTTCTTCCGCGATGCCGGGGTCGTCCAGCCGACCTACGATGTCAACCAACTGCTCAGGACGCTGCACGAGCACAAGATCTACGCGATCGCTCGCCTGGTCGTCTTCAAGGATCCGCAGGTGGCCGCGCACTACCCCAACCTCGCGGTCAGGGACACGAAGACCGGCGGCGTCTGGCAGGACAGCAGCGGCGCCGGCTGGCTGAACGCCTTCGACGAAGGAGCGTGGACACCGAACATCGACCTCGCCGTCGAGGCGGCGCATCTGGGGTTCGACGAGATCCAGTACGACTACGTGCGTTTCCCCTCCGACGGCGATCTCTCGACTGCCGACTTCGGCCACACGTATACCCAAGCGACCCGTGTCCAAGCCATCACGGATTTCCTCGAGACGAGCCGCAAAGCGATCAATGCCGCCGGCGCCAAGCTGGGCGTGGACATCTTTGGTATCACGACCCTCTACGACGACGACCAGGGGATCGGCCAGAATCTGCGGGCCATCGCGCCCGTCGTCGACTACGTCTGCCCCATGGTCTACCCATCCCACTTCTCGCCCGACTCGATTGACGTGGGCGGGCAGCCGAACGATCATCCGTACCAGGTGATCCAGATGTCGATGGCCGGGGCGAAGGAGCGGATGCCGGGAATGTTGCTCAAGCTGCGACCGTGGCTGCAAGACTTCCAGTATCCTGGCATGCGCGCCTACACGACGGCCGACGTGCTGGCGCAGATCAAGGCGGCCGAGGAGGCCGGCACCAGCGGCTGGATGATCTGGAACGATAATGGCGAGTTCCACGAGGACGCGTTCAAGCCCGAACAGAAGTGAGCCGGGTCGGCACCCCGCTGGGCGACAGGGAACCGCGCGCATCGCCACGAGCGATGGCGCGGCAGGCAGATGAGGCGAATGCGGGCGGCCGAGGCCAGTTTGACGGCGGTGAACGCGCGGGCATTGCTACGCGCGTTGCGCCCGCTGCAGTGGACAAAGAACTCGCTCTTGCTGGCGGCGCTGGTCTTCGACCGGCGTGTCTTTGAAGGGCAGCGGCTGGCCGAGAGTCTGCTGGCCGTTGTCGCCTTCTGCTGTATTTGCAGCGGCATCTACCTCGTCAACGACATCCGCGACGCCGAGAGCGACCGGCTCCATCCCAAGAAGCGGTTGCGGCCGATCGCGGCAGGCGAGGTGACGCCGGCCCAGGCCACCGTGCTGGCGGGCATCCTCTTCGCGGCCGGGTTCAGCCTGGCGTGGCTGATCCGCCCGGCCTTTCTCGGCATCGCGGCCGTGTACGTGGCGCTGATGATGGCGTACTCGTTCGGACTGAAGCGCCTCGTCATCCTAGACGTGTTCGCGATCGCGGCCGGGTTCGTCATCCGCGCCGCCGGCGGCGCGGTGGCGATCGCGGTGCCGATCTCGCCCTGGCTCTACGTCTGCACCATGCTCGGTGCGCTCCTGATGGGGTTCGGCAAGCGGCGGCACGAGCTGGCGACGCTCGAGGAGGCCGCCGGCAAGCACCGGGCCAATCTCGACGCCTACTCCCTGCCGCTGCTCGACCAATTGATCGGCATCGTCGCCTCGGCGACGGTCATCGCCTACTCGCTCTACACGTTCGACGCGTCGAACGTGCCCGGCAACCACGCGATGATGCTGACGATCCCGTTCGTCGTGTACGCCCTCTTTCGGTACCTCTACCTGGTCTACCGCCGCGACCTCGGCGGCAGCCCGGAGGTCCTGCTCTTCACCGACCCCCCGCTGCTGGTTTCCATCGTCGGCTGGGCCCTCTCGAGCCTCGTCATCCTCTACCTCACCACCTAGCCGGCCGACGCTGCCCAGGCACACGGCTCTCCTCTGGCGTGCCGCTTGCGAGCCACGCGGCGCGCCTCGCGGGCGGGCAGACCCCGGCGAGCTGGAGCCTAGCTTTATACGGGCCGTAGCAACTTCCCGCTCCAGCGTGTATAATGTGCCGGTATGTCGGAGTTGGACGTGCAACCGCGAGAGCGACGAGGGCGAGTCATCCACGTCCCAGGGACGTGGGCCGTTGGCGCGGGCGGTGCGCTATGACCTGCGGAAGAGCGAAGGAGTCGTGATGATCGTCGTGCGACGTACCACGGCGCGGGAATTCAGCCGGGTGCAGATGGACATGGAAGACGTCTTCCGTGCGCTGATCCCCTCGCGCCGGCCCGTGGCCTCTGGCCGGTGCGGCCCCTGGCGCCCGGCGCTCGAAGTCTACGAGACGGAGGAGGCGCTCGTCGTCACCGCCGAGATCGCCGGCCTGGCTGAAGACGAGCTGCGGGTGACGGTCGCGGGGGACGTGCTCGCGATCCGGGGCGAGCGACCCGACGTGCACCTGGCGGAGCGCCGCTCGTACCACGAGGCGCGCATCCCCTACGGCGCGTTCGCGGCCGAAGTCTTCATCCCGTTCCCGGTCGATGTCGAGCGGGCCGAGGCCGAATTCCACAACGGATTCCTTCGCATCGTGCTGCCGCGCACGGCGGCGCGGACCATCGTCCCGCGCCGGGTGGATGCTGGCGACGAGCGAGGGAAGGGAGCATAGGAAGAGATGTCACCACGCGAGAACGAAAACAATCCACGCATGGGGCCGGACGAGGCGGTCGAGCAGCCGGCGCCCGCCCAGACCGAGGGCGTGCCGGTGCAGGGCGGCGAGGCGACGCGCGCGGCCGCGTCCGCGCCGGGCGCGCCGGCCGCGGCCGGCGAGCGGGCGGTCGAGGTGCTGCCGCTGCTGCCGCTGCGCGGCACCGTCGTCTTTCCGCTCACGATCGTGCCGCTGGCGGCGGCGCAGCCGCGCTCGCTGCGCCTGATTGACGACGTGATGTCGGGCAACCGCACCGTCGCCCTGGTCTTGCAGAAGAATCCGGAGCAGGAGGGCGCCGGGCCGGACGACGTGTACCGCGTCGGCACCATCGCCACGATCCACCAGATGATGCGCGTGCCGGACGGCAGCGTGCGCCTGGCGGTGCAGGGGCTGGAGCGGATGCGGATCCTCGACTTCGTGTCGGAGGACCCGTTCCTGATGGCGCGCGTGCAGCGCGATCCGGAGGAAGTCGAGCCGTCGGTCGAGATCCAGGCGCTGACGCGCAACACGCTGGAGCTGTTTCAGCGGCTCGTCTCGCTCGTGTCCCACCTGCCGGACGAGCTGGTCACCGCCGCGCTCAACGTGGACGACCCCCTGCACCTGGTCTACCTGGTCGCCACCAACCTGCGGATGGAGGCGGAAGAGAAGCAGAAGCTGCTCGAACTGGACACCCTGCGCGAGAAGCTGACGACGCTCAACGCCTATATGGCCAAGGAGCTCGAGGTCCTCGAGCTCGGTAAGAAGCTGCAGAACGAGGTGCAGGAAGAGGTCGGCAAGTCGCAGCGCGAGTACTTCCTGCGCGAGCAGATGAAGGCGATCCAGCGCGAGCTGGGCGAGACGAGCGAGACCGAAGCCGAGATCACCGAGCTGCGGGCCAAGATCGAAGAGTCGCAGATGCCGGAGGAAGCGGCGCGGGAGGCGAAGCGCGAGCTGGATCGTCTCAGCAAGCTGCCGCCGGCCGCCGCCGAGTACGGCGTGATCAAGACCTACCTCGACTGGCTGACGAGTCTGCCCTGGCACAAGAGCACCGAGCACGCGATCGATATCCAGGAGGCGCGCCGGATCCTGGACGAGGACCACTACGACCTCGAGCGGATCAAGGAGCGCATCCTCGAATACCTGGCGGTGCGCAAGCTGAAAAAGGAGCAGGCGGCGCGGGAGGGGCATGAGGAGCTCGGTCACGAGCCGATCCTCTGCTTCGTCGGCCCACCCGGCGTCGGCAAGACGAGCCTGGCGCAGTCCATCGCGCGGGCGCTGGGGCGGGAGCTGACGCGGATGTCGCTGGGCGGCGTGCGCGACGAGGCGGAGATCCGCGGCCACCGCCGCACCTAC
>Ga0070739_10008612_pt1 | contig 10391 bp, 7 predicted proteins | sample Coa_R1_7_FD_66445 | JGI IMG/M metagenome (GOLD analysis project Ga0070739, IMG submission 66445) | Surface soil microbial communities from Centralia Pennsylvania, which are recovering from an underground coalmine fire - Coalmine... | ecosystem: Environmental > Terrestrial > Soil > Unclassified ...
GCCGCGCCGAGTAGAGACGGGTTGGTGTTGTTGGTCAGAGTATTGCCGGAAACTACGCCCGTGCCGCGGCGGGGCACGACGCTGTTGGCCACGGCAATGCCGATTAGAAAACAACTGATCTGGTTGGCCGTCACCGAAGCTCCCGTGGCGTTTTCGATGCGGATCGCCGTGCCATAGCCGTTGGCCTGCGGGCTGCCGGTGGTCGAGCAGGCACTCGGGGCATTGGTCATGGTCACGCCGGTGATGGTTGTGGCGTTGCCGCCGCTGGCGTGAATGGCCGCTGCGGCCGCAGACGAAGCGTAGGCGGTGACGATCGCGCCGCCGTTGCCCACCACGGTGGTGCCGCTGTGGCTGCCAATATCAATCGCCACGGCGCTATCGCCCAGCGCCGAAACGTCCAGCGTATGCCCGTTCAGGTTGATCGTCAGGTTATCGGCACCGACCACGATGCAGGGGTTTGGGTCGCTCGCGGTCGCGATCAGATCGTTCTGCAGAACCAGGTTCGCCTTAATGGTTCCCGGACACTGCTGTGCGAGGCCGGCTGAAGGCCATGCCAGCCCGACGGCCACGCCGAGCCACAGCCACACCTTCTGCACCCCACCCGCTGCGCGAACCGATTTGCCGAGCATCAACTCCCTCCTCTTTTTTCGCCAGAGTTGCAAGGGAAGCCTGATTCTGGGACCCCACGCCACTGTACACGAGAGCGATGTGGTGGGCTTGCCTGAGGCGGGAGCGGCGTTACAAGACAGTTAAGCCTAGAACCCGACGGGCATGGCTCTGGAACGACGGCGCCAAACACCGACGGCTGCCAGCCTGTCCGCACTCGCAGCGGCCAGCGGCGGACGACGGCAGGTTCGTTTGGAGTTGTGCCTGCAAGCGAGGACGCTATTTATGAGCCTGGGGAGCAGACGTCGGCCGCACGCTCCCTGAGAAGATGGGCAACCTGGCGGGGATCCTTGCAGACGCAAAAGAGCCAGCGGCCCAGCTCACCGTGATGGTTCACAGCGCGGACCCATCGCTTTGCAGCCACCTCTTTTTGTCGGTCCTGCTCTGTTTCAAAGCCCTTCACCTCGAGAATGATCTTCACCTCCCGGCCATCGGCACATCGCCAGCGAATCAAATAGTCCGGTCGGTACTCGTGCTGGCTGCCCTCCCACTCGTAAGGAATCGTGAAGTCCAGATGATCGTTCCTGACGTAAGCGACGACCTCCGGCATCCGTTCCAGCTCGTACGCCACGCTGTGCTCCCACTGGGGCGCATCGAGAACGACGTGGCTGACATGGCTTTTGGTCGTCCCCACACAGGGACGCGCCGTACGGAAGAGAACCTCAGTCGTCGAGCCCCAGGGCCGGAACCTTTCGATGACTGGCAGGATGGGCGGATCGCCGGCTTGCGTATCGGGTTCGATGGCTTCGGTCAATCGTTCCACGATCCGCTGTTTGTACTTGAGCAAAGCGACTTCTTCGAGCGGTGTTTCGGGATCGGTGATGACGACGCGCTGTTCCAGAAACTCCCAGACTGCGTTCAGCACCTGCGGAAACAGCAGATGCCGTGCAAAACCGTCTTTCTCTTTCTCGGTGAGGCGGCGCGTGAGCTCTGCCGCGATTTCGTAAACCGTCGCCTGGAGCCTTTTTTCGCGGTGGAATGGGTTTCGGTCGTGGACGACTTCGGGCCCCGGTCCCAGTCGGTCGGGCCGCCCGATGCGGTAACCGACCGCAGGTTTGGCGATGACTTCGGTGGGTTCGCTTGCCGGGTCAATCTTCAGATAGGGGAGGTGGTCCAGGTTAAGCCGGATGCGACTCTTGACGTCTACCACATAACCTTCGACGCGCGGAAAGCTGATTTCCAGATGTTTGCGCTCGGGCAATGCGCGCACCAGGGTCGAAACCTTCGCGACCTCGGTTCGGCTGAGGGGCTTCTTTTTGGTCGGGATGACCTCGAAGGGGACCCCGTAAACATCCACGTATTCAGGTTCGGAGAAGTCGTCGTAATTCATCCGCCGCAGGCCTCTCCCGACCACCTGTTCGCAGAGCAACTGCGAGGTGAAGGCCCGCAAGCCCAGAATCTGCGTGACGTTCTGGGCATCCCAGCCCTCGTTCAACATGCCGACGGAAACCACGCATCGAATGTGCTTGCCGGGAGGATCGCCTTCGCTCTCCCACTCCAGCTTGCCGATGGTGTCCACCACCTTGCGCAGCCGCTCGGCCGCTTCGGCTTTTGTCTCCCCCTCCGCGGCTGTTTCAGCCTCATTCAGGAGTTTTGTATCGATACGAAACGTAACCTCACAATCCCGCCTGTTGGCGAGCTCTGGCAGGACGCCGCCCCGGGCGATGTGATCGTAGACAACTTTTGACAGGTCCGTGTTGTCGCAGACAACGATTAACACCGGCGGCACTGGCGATTGGGCACGCTGGAACTCCTCGAAGGTTTTTTTCCATTCCGAGGCAAGTGTCGCCAGCGCTCCTTCGGCCTCCCGGAGCACGGATTCGGGCTTGGCGCGACGGCGGGCTGTCTGCCGCTCGGACGCGGGTAGAGCCGCGTTGATGGCCTCCCAGAGACGAAGGTACCTGGGAATAGGCGCTCCGGTGTTGTCATCCACCGGGACCCGGGGGATCTTCACGATGCCTGATTCGATGGCATCCACCAGACCGAAGTCGGAAACGATCCACGGGAAGGGAGTGCCCTCTTCGTAGTTGCTGCCTTTGATGTAAAACGGGGTGGCTGAGAAATCGGCACAGAAATTGATGCCGCGCGCGGCAGCAATGCGATCCAGACCGCTGACCCAGACCGTGGCCTCCTTCCGTTCGCTGGCTTCCTCTGCGGGGAGCTCCTTCTCTTCTTCTTCAGTCAGCGGCGCCGGCCGATACGCGTGATGGGCTTCGTCATTGATCACTAGGATGTTCTTCTTGTTGCCCAGTTCCCTGAGGACCCTTCGGCAGAAGGCGGCGTCTCCCTCCACGCCGCGCTGGACAACGCCGCGCGTGCGGCTGTCGTCCCGCGGTTGCAGGACGTGCCAGTTCAGAATCTGAAACCTTCCCTGTTGCAGACGCTCGAGCATGCCGCGCGGCACAAGGTCGAATCTTTCGTAGTAGTTTCCGTGCACGGAGGGCAGAAGCACGTGCAGGCGCTCCTTGATCGTGAGGTTGGGACAGACCAGAAGAACCGCGTCGGAAAACCGACCGTCCTGGGGATAGGCCAGTTTATTGAGCACCTGCCAGGCGATCACCATCCCCATGACGACCGTCTTGCCCGAGCCGGTGGCCATCTTGCAGGCATAGCGAGTGAGGCCGTTGTCGTTTGGGATGACGATGCCCTGCCTTTCGGCCGGGGGAGCTTCGACCAGCCAGATGAGCGTCTCGGCAGCCTCCCTCTGGCAGAAAAAAAGCCTGCGTTCGCGCTCGGGAAGATTCCAGTGGTTGAGGAGTTGCCGGGTAATGGGTGTTACGCCCGGATAGCCGCGCTCGCGCCACGCCCGAATCCGCTCGCGGAGGGTGTTGATCAGCTCCAGCGGAACGAACTCCTCCTCGAGCAGCGATGCCTGCGGCCCGCGCGTGCGGGTTTTCAAGTAGTAGCCCGCCGGGCGCCGCCCCTCTTTAAGAACCGGCTGGCCCTCCTCATAGGCCCAGTAGCGCGAGGGCTCTTCAAACGGCGAGTTAACGATAGGATTCTCGACCAGTAACGACATTGTCTACTTCACGCTCCGTTTCAGCGACGCCCATAACTGGTTCTGCCAAGGCCACAAGATGAAACCATCCCCAAAGAAGTCTGGGTTCCCGTGTCGCCTTCGAAAGCGAACGCTTACGGCCTTAAAGCGATCCAGTTCCCAGGAACTGGAATGGTTGGTACGGACAGCGTCAACCCACTCCCTTGTGACCCCGGCTACCACATCGGCGATTTGCAGCATGTCGTGGTATGTGGCGTCGCCAGTCAGAACAGAGGGTTGAAATCCGATCCTGGCAAGCGGCCCTTCGTGGTGTTGCTTACTTGGACCGACGCGTACTCCGCTCCGGTACCAATCCCGATACGCGTTCTCCACAGCGCCTGGCCCACGTCGGATAGCCCCTGCGGCGAAAGACTTCTTTCCCAGCTCTGGCGTGTCGCAAATCACGACACAGCCTTGTAGACTAGCCTCTACAACTTCCTCAGCCGCGCGCTGGATAAGGTACTTGAGCCCTTCACAGTAGAAGTCCCGCACGCCTGCCTTCGGCCGGTTCCTTTTGTTCAAGCGCGATATGTCCTCCCTCTGTTTCTTCAAGCGCGATTCGTCCTTCCTCGTTTCGAGCATGACAGCAGCCACGCAGGTAAGGTCATTTCGCTGTGCGACAAAGTTCGTCGCTTCAAGGCACAGGTCCTTGGTCGTCCTTTTTGTTTTTGTTGTTCGAGCGCCTGCCGAGTGGAATGGCCGGGTGGCAGATTCCATTTGATCTCCGCCTCCGGCTGTAATCCAAGATTGGTCTCCATGTTGCGCCAGTCGGTTACAATGCCTGGCACCGCAGCACACTTGGCGAACACCGCAGCGACGACCAGCATGTCGCCTTTCTCCGACTCGTCCACCCAAACGCTCAGCGAACTCATCCGGCGGTTGCCAGGGATACCACCTTGATGACCTCGTTGCCTCGGAAATCGATTACCTTGACGGCGATGCGGCGGTACTCACCGGGCTGGAAGGGGAAGGACACGGTGCCGTGCATTTTCTCAAAAGCTTCGGGATCAATCTGCGCCTTGAGCGCGCGCTCGAGCTTCTCCCAGGCGTTGGAATTGGCAGGAAAGAATGCCTGAGAGATCTTGAAGGTCTTGCCGTCGTAGTCGGCATCGAGGAACCAGGCAGCCACGTCCTCACCGCGCGTGCTGTGCACCTCGCCCGTGACGGGGTCGTAGATGTCCACGCCGCGCAGCTCCGCCGTGAACGTGCCGTCCTTTTTCTCGTGGACCCGCACGTCGGGCTGGCCAAAAACTGTGAAAATCTGGCTGGCGCGGGTGGTTTTCAGCAGATCCGACATGAGGACATCCGGAGAAATGTTGGCAAAGTGCAACTCGAGGCCCGAGACCGGCACCTTCTGGACCAGGGCCTGAGCTCCGGGGTCTATGGCGAAGCCCGCGAGCAGCAGCACCTGGTAGGCGTTCAGCTTGGCGGCCGAAATGGCTTCCTGTACCTGATGGGCTACCAGCGGGCCATACTGGGGGCCGAAGCTGATCGCCACGCGCAGCGTGTCGCCGTTCCGTTTTGTTTCCGCTTCGGCATGCAGGTAGCCCAAATTTAGCCGACGGATGTTCACGAGCTCCATCTTCTTCCCGTGCGGAAAAAGCACGCCGCCCTGCTGCTTGAGCAGTTCGATCATTGTGGTCAGGTAATCACCACCGCGGTCGGCAATACGCGCCTGAGCCTCTTCGGTCTCGAATGGCGGGACGGGCGCCTCTGTGGGATCTTCGACGGCCGGGGAGGGCACGGCCTCCACGGTGAATGGGCCGGAGACGCGCACGACCCCCCGCACGACTCTGGGCCGGTCGTAAAGCACTTCCTGCGGAGCATTGCGCTGGATGCTTGCGTCAATTTCCTGGCGCTTGGCGCGCTTGAGCTCCCAGAAGCGGCGCAGGGCTTCCTTGGCTTCCCTTGGCCAATCATCGGGCGGAACGGGCTCAGGGACCTCGCTCAGATTTTCCCAGCGGTGCCCCGTCAGGCGATAGACCGTTTCCAGAAGGGGCTGAGTCTCGTTTTCGGCGCCCAGCTTGGCGGAGCGCTTCAGGGCAAGGAGCTTTCGGTAGGCCTCATGGGCTTCCTCCGGCCAGACCGGATGGGGAACCTCCCGTGGCACCTCCCACTCCTTCCAGTCCCTGCGCAGCGCCCGGTTGAGATCGGTCAGCGCCTGATCAATCTGCGGCTGGTATCTGGCGGCGATGGCATCAATTTCGGTGTTCTTGGCGATGGACTCCAGCGTAATGTGCGGCACGGTTTCGTAAACGAAGCCCCCGGCGGGGCCGCGTTCGGGGTCTTTGAGTTCGTAGTAGTCGAACTTCGCCGTCATCAACCGCTGACGGGCGATGGCCAGGGCCACCCGGCTGGTATCGCAGGTAATCCAGCGCCGCCCCCACTTCTCGGCACACCAGGCGGTAGTGCCGGAGCCGCAGGTGGGGTCGAAGACCAGATCGCCCGGGTCGGTGGTCATCAGGATGCAGCGCTCGACAACGCGCTCAGCAGTTTGCACTGCGTAGAGCCGATCTTGGAAGCTCGGCCTTACATCTGACCAATGGTTGGCAATTTCCGTCACAGGTAAATCATCGAAGTAGCGTTTGTACATGAGAGTACTGCCCGTGAAGATCAATCTCGATGCTTGGGCTAGCCGTATCATTCCTTCATACGATGTTTTCCAGTGGCTATTGGAATATGGCTTAACCGTTCTTCCTTCAAACTGAAAGTCAAATGAGCCTGCCTGGCTCCACCCCGCGCTTCTAATGTCGCCAACTGCAAATACCTTCATCTCAGAGCGTGCTTTGTTCCAACTCCCTAAGTCCTCTTCGGTGAGCTTCTTGCAACTACCCTCTGGCGTTTCTATCCATTTATAATTCGTCGCTCCTGCTTCCCCTATCGTCTTGAAACGGAAAAGTTGCCGATATTTCAAAGTAGAACGGTCTTTTGCGTACCACAGGAGATAATCTGAGGTTCGTGGGAGTATGGTTGTTTCAAAGGAGGTAGTCTTTTCAAACGCAATCACAGCCACAAAATTCTCCCTTCCAAACACCTCATCCAGCAGACACCGCACCATGTGCAGGTTCTCGTCGTTGATCTGCACGAAGATCGAGCCGCTCTCGGTGAGGAGTTCCCGGGCGAGGAGCAGGCGGTCGCGCAGGTAGGTGAGGTAAGAGTGGATGCCAAGTTTCCAGGTGTCGCGGTAGGCCTTGATCTGCTCCGGCTCGTGGGTGAGGTCCTCGTCCTTGTCCTTCACGTCGCGGCGGTCAATGCGGGGCTGGAAGTTGGAGGCGTACTTGATGCCGTAGGGCGGGTCTATGTAAATCATCTGCACTTTACCCGCCATGCCCTCCTTGACCACGAGCGAGTTCATGACCAGCAGACAATCGCCCAGGATCAGGCGGTTGGCCCAGCCCACCTCGTGCTGGTAAAACTGGACCTCCTGATCTGCAGCTAGCGGCGTTTCGCCAAACAGTTCCGGCTGCACCGGATCCGGCCGGCGCACGGCTCGCAGAATGGCTCTGGTGGCAATACGCTCATGGATATGCAGCGGAACCACATCCACGGCAAACGAAGTGTGTTCGGTCTTGCCCGCCCACTGGAGCTGAGGATCGAGGTGCGGGTCGTAGGCGTACTGTTTCGTTTCGCGCCGGGGCGGCTCGAAGGCCGGTGCCAGGCCCGCAGGTGGATTGTTTTTGCGCGTCTCCTTTTGATGCCGAAAATCTTTTGCTCCGTTCCCGTTGCCACTCGGCCGGTTCTGCTTCCTCCCCCGCGGCATTTCAGATCCTCCCAGCCGGGCAAGCCCTCGCTGCCAGACCACTCCGGTGCAGCGGATTGCCTTTGGCAAATCGGATGCCAGGACGCGGGCTTATCGGGGTGGCTGGCCTCGAAGATGTCAGCAGGCTGCGGTCGGCCCGGGGAGGGAGCGAATTCGAGGCTGCATGTCTGGTGAAAAGCCGGCTGTGCTCCTTGCCCATTTCCTTCCCCCGGCCGCAGGATTCTAGCCAACTATGAGGCTACTGAGAAGCGGGATGCAAATTCCCTTGTCGTGGGGAACACCATGGCCGGGCAGGGGGTCGTGAGAAGGGGCTTCTATAAGGGCTGTGCCCAATAGCCTGATGAAGAGGATCAGCAGGCCGACAGCAGCGAGGTATGCGGCCGCGCTCTGGGGTGGTGGTGACAGGGTGGGCTGGCTCCCCGGGCAGGACTCGAACCTGCAACCCTTCGGTTAACAGCCGAATGCTCTACCATTGAGCTACCGGGGAGTGGTGGCTGCGTGGTCCAGGGGCGAGTGTAGATGAAACCGTTTCCCGCTGTCAATGTGCCCGGATGCGGCCGGGTGGGCTGGCGGGAGTCACTGAATGACGCGCGGGCAGCGCGCGCTGTTGATCAGCGACTCGAAGATCGCCAGCACGTGGCGGCGGTATTCGACGATGCGGTTGAAGAAGGCGCGGTCCTGTGGGCTGCGGACCAGTTCACGATTCCAGCGGGCGATCACCTCGGGCGGCACTTCGATGTCGCGCCGCAGCTCCTCGACGGAATGGCCGCGGAGGAACAGGCCGTAGAAGAAGGCTGCCTCCCGCTGAGGATACTGGAAATCCTTCTCCTCCTCGAACGCCGCCATGGTCGCAGTCCCATTCTGAAGCTACCAGAGTGTACTGAACAGGCCGTTTTCGTCAAGTCAGAGGTGCGTAAACCGGGCCCCGGGCGCAGCGTGCGGTACAATTTGAGAGGCGGTGTGCGGTGGCGCGGAGCGGATGGACGCTGGACGGCCACAGGCGCGGCGGTACTGGGTGAGCGGGCTGGTGCAGGGGGTCGGCTTTCGTTTCTTCGTCGAGCGGGCCGCGCGTGAGCTGGGGCTGGCGGGCTACGTGCGCAACCTGCGCGATGGGCGTGTGGAAGTCTACGCGGTCGGCGCGCCCGAGCAACTGGCGGCGCTGCGGCGCCGCCTCGAGCAGGGGCCGCCCGGGGCGCGGGTGCGCGAGGTGGTCGAAGAGCCTGCCGAGTGGATGGCCGCCTACAGCCGCCAGTTTGCAATTGTCGCCGAGCCCTGACATATACCCCGGAAGGCTGGAGTGAACGTCATGCAGGAACAGGACTTGAAGAAACTGATTCGGGAGATCCCCGACTACCCCAAGCCGGGCATTCTGTTTTACGACCTGACGACGCTGTTCCAGAACCGGGAGGCCTTTCAGGCGCTCATCAATCAGATGCTGGCGCGCTACCGGAATGCGGGTGTGGACGTCGTGGCCGGGATCGAGGCGCGGGGATTTGTTCTGGCGCCGGTGCTGGCCTACGAGCTCAAAGCCGGCTTTGTTCCCGTGCGCAAGCCGGGCAAGCTGCCCTGGGAGACGGCGCAGGTGCGCTATGAGCTCGAGTACGGCAGCGACGGGCTGGAAATTCACCGCGATGCGATCCGTCCCGGCCAGCGTGTGCTCGTCGTGGACGATCTGCTGGCCACCGGCGGGACGGCCGCCGCAACGGTGAACCTGGTGCGGGAGCTGGGCGGCGAAGTGGCCGGGGCAGCGTTCGCGGTCGAGCTGACCTTCCTGGGCGGCCGCAAAAAGCTGGCCGGCGTGGACGTGTTCTCGCTCATCCGCTACGATCGCTGAGCGCGTCGCTGGCGCAGCGCCTCGAACAGGACCACTCCGGCGGCCACTGACACGTTGAGCGAACGAATCGGGCCCACCGTGGGGATGGCCGCCACCTGGTCGCATCGGCGGCGGGTGAGCTCCCGCAGGCCGCGGCCTTCGCCACCGAAAACCAGCGCGACCGGCCGCGTCAGGTCGAGCGCCGTGTAGGGGAGCTCGGCCCGCTCGTCGAACCCCACCACCCAGTAGCCGGCTGCCTGGATTTGCTCAATGGTCGCTGCCAGATTCGTGACCCGGGCCACGGGGAGGTAACTCAGCGCACCGGCGGCGGCCTGCGCGACCGCTTCGGTCAGCCCGGCCGCCCGCCGTTCAGGGATCACCACGCCGGAGGCCCCGGCTGCCAGTGCGGTGCGGATCACCGCACCCAGATTGCGGGGATCCTCGACGCCATCGAGCAGCACCAGCAGGCCCGGCGGGCTGGCGCGGGCCAGCAGATCTTCGAGCGCCACTGCGGTTTCGGCGGCCGTCAACGCAACGACGCCCTGATGGTGCGTGCCGCCGGCCATGCGGTCCAGCAACTCACGCCGCTCGAAGCGCACCGGCACGCCGCGGCTGCGCGCCAGGCGCACGATCTCTTCGATGCGCTCGCCGTGACGGCCCCGGGCGATCATGACGCGATCGAGCGGCCGGCCGGCGCGCAGCGCCTCGCGCACCACATGCACTCCCGTGAGCCGATCCATGGGTTAGTCCAGCACGCTGCAGAATTCTAGAATGCGTTCACGCGTGCCCTTGACCGGCACGCGAAACGGAAGCGCTGCGGCTAGATCGAGCAGCAAGATGATCCGGTCCAGCTCGCCTTCACCGGCCCGGCCGGCCAGCGCCAGCCGCAGGGGATGAAACAGTTCACGACCTTTCCAGCCGGTGCGCTGGCGGACACGCTCGACCAGTTCCCGGAAGCGATCCGAGTCCACCGGTGGGCCTGCGAGCAGCTCGAGCGCCAGCTCCCGCAACACCTCGCGGGCCCCCTGACGCGCCAGTACGGCGTGGCTTTCGGGGCTGGCAAGAATGGCACGCGCGTCGTAGCGAAACACCAGCTCGAGCAGTTCGGCCAGCTT
>Ga0070739_10008613_pt1 | contig 10390 bp, 5 predicted proteins | sample Coa_R1_7_FD_66445 | JGI IMG/M metagenome (GOLD analysis project Ga0070739, IMG submission 66445) | Surface soil microbial communities from Centralia Pennsylvania, which are recovering from an underground coalmine fire - Coalmine... | ecosystem: Environmental > Terrestrial > Soil > Unclassified ...
AATGAAGGGAAATCGGGCCGCGGCTACGAACCGTGCCCGATCGACCGAGTCAACCCGAACGAGAACTCGCCAAATTATGTCCGCTTTGTCGCGGGCCGGGACCGCATGATGGTTCGCGGTGTCGGCGAGGTCGGCGCGCAGCTCACGCCGCGGAACATAGCGGTCCGTGTCCTTGACGTCGTTGGCAGCATTCTGGGCGGGACGGCGGCGGTTACGGGTGGCCCGTCCTTTAGTGACGCCGTTCACGTCTTCAGCTCAACGTTCATCCCGGGGTTTGGAAAAATCTTCCCCGATTTCACGGTGGATCAGCTGAACCGCCTCAATGACCTCGGCTTCAGCGCGGCCAGCGCGTACAAGATCGTGATTCCGAAGAACGGCTCCGTGCCGATGACCACCTTCCTGCCCGGTGACATTTTCGCGAAGAATTACCGGTACTGGAGCCACTGCGACCTTCTGAATTTCGAGCAGAACATGGTGGTTGTCCTGGGCGGAAAGCACATTCAGGAAGCTGGCTCCACCCAGCCTGGCGTGGCGACGGTGTCCTGCCCGAAGACCGCCAGCGGCGATTACCTCGACTACACGAAGGCGAATGGAGACTCGTTCGAATGCACCGTTACTGGTCAAAACCTGCAGAACGTGACCGCGCTGCGGCTGAAGAACGCGACCGACGCGAAAGACACGAAGACCATTGACGGAGCTGTCAGCGTCAGCGGCAAGACCGATGCCGGCACGGTCAGGTTCTCTCTCAAGCAACTGCAGGGCCTTGCAGGGACGCAGTATCAGATCTACGTGGAAGCGTCGTCCGGCGGGGAGCAGTCCACGAGTACAAAATTCGATTTGCCTCCTGCCCTGGCCGACGTCAGGACGGACAAGGACTGCATTGCGGGGGCCACGTGCACGGTCACGCTAACCGGGAGTCATCTGGACACGGCGACGGAACTGGACCTCATGCAGGCGGCAACGGCCACGACGCCCGACTTCAAGGTTGCCCTGAGCGGGTCAAAGCCGGATTCGACCTCCGTTGTCCTCGACCTCACCGCCGGCGCCTCGAAGGTGAAAACGAACAGCGATTACGTGCTGTTCCTCAAAACGAAGGATGGCGATGTGAATACGGGGAAGACGCTGACGGTTAAGCCTGCGCCAAAGCAGTAACGGCCGGCCTGGCGCGGAGCGCGCGTGTATCCTGAGAGTACAGAAACAGTTCCTGATGTTCAGGCCGCTCTCCTCGCCGACTGGCCGTTTGATGGCCGGGCTTGTTGTTACGCTCGCCGCCGTTGCCGTATTTTCGTCGTGGACCCTGTGGCAGCTGGCCGGCCTGGAGGACCTGCAGACGCGAATCGTGGACCGCAATCGGCGCGATTCGCTGCAGCTGCTGCGCATCCAGAACGACCTCGGTGAGCTCGGCCAGATCCTGCGCGACATGCTCAGTGGCGACGAGCCGTATCCCATGGAAGCATGGCGCGCGCAGTTCGAGCGCATCAAGCGCGACCTCGCTGACGCGCTCGCAACCGAGCAGAAGCTCGCCCCGGCCCAGCGCAGTCCTGATCGCGAGAACTACCTTGCGCACTCACTGGCCCAGTTCTGGTCCACGCTGGACCAGGCATTCGCCATGGCCGCTGCCGGGCACGAACGGGACGCGCGGGAAATGATCCGCGGGTCGGCGGAGGCGCAGCAGGGCTCGATTGTTGATACGGTCGCACGGCTGCTGGTTCAGAACAACGAGGTTGACGAGCAGGTCACGGCGCGCATTCAGAGCATCTACGCCGGCGTCGAGCACAACGTCTACATTTTCGTGGGCGCCGTGCTGGTGATGATCGCGCTCACCAGCCTGTATCTCATCCAGTCGAACCGGAAGCTGTTCCGTCGCCTGGAGGTGCTTTCCGCCGAAAGGCGCGATCTGGCCCGCAAGGTGATCACCGTACAGGAGGAGATGCTGCGCTCCATATCTCGTGAGTTGCACGATGAGTTTGGCCAGATTCTGACGGCGATAGGCGCCATGCTCACGCGCGCGGCGAAACAGGAAATTCCGGCCTCATTCAAAGAGGACGTGACGGAGATCCGGGACGTGGCGCAGTCAACGCTGGAGCGAGTTCGCAGCCTCTCGCTTGTGCTGCACCCGTCGATTCTGGATGAAGGCGGGCTGGAACAGGCGATTGACTGGTATATCCCCGTGTTTCAGCGTCAGGCGGGGCTACGGGTCGATTACAACAAAACCGGGGCCAGTCCGGTTGTTCCCGATGCAATCGCGATTCACGTCTATCGTGTGCTCCAGGAGGCACTCAATAATGTTGTGAAGCACGCCCAGACGGAGCGCGCGTGGGTGCGTCTGAATCTGAGCGCGTCCGAGCTTCGCCTCGAGGTGGAAGATCACGGCGTGGGCATGGGCTCGCACGTCGGCCGGCGTGGAATTGGCGCCGTCGCAATGCGGGAGCGCGCCGAGCTGGTTCATGGCGCGATCGAGTTTTTGCGGCCGCCGGATGGCGGAACGCTGGTGCGGCTGACCGTGCCCCTTATGGAAGCCGCGGAGGCGGTAGACTCAGCGCAGGAGCTTCCTGAAACCGCGGGCTGGCCCGCATCGCACAGGGAGAGTGCGTCATGAACAACGCGATCACCGTTCTGCTGGTGGACGATCACAGCCTGGTGCGCAAAGGCTTTCGCCGTATGCTCGAAGACGAGCCGGACATCAAGGTCGTCGGCGAGGCCGGCGATGGCAGCGATGCCGTGCGACTGGCGCAGGAACTCAAGCCGCAGGTCATCGTGATGGATATGTCCATGCCGGGCCTCAACGGGCAGCAGGCCACCATTGAGATCCTCAAGGTGCTGCCGAAAACGGGCATCCTCATGCTCAGCATGTACTCGGAAGAGAACTATGTCCGGAACGCGTTGAATGCGGGCGCCCGGGGCTACATCCTGAAGAACGCCGCCGAGGTGGATCTGGCCAGCGCGGTGCGAAAGATCGCCGCTGGTCACCAGGTGGTTGGTCCCGGGCTGCTGAATCTGCCGCAGGCGCCGGAGGCCGACGGCCGCCTGACCGCCCGGGAAAAGCAGGTGCTGCAGCTCATCGCAGAGGGCAAGTCGAACAAGGAGATCGCCGGGCTGCTGAACCTCAGCGTGAACACTGTCTCCGTACACCGCGCCAACATCATGGAGGCCCTTGGCATCCATCGTACGGCCGAACTGGTGCTCTACGCCGTACAAAAGGGGCTGGTGAACATCCCGTGAACCGGCGGCAGTTCCTGCTGGGCAGTGTTCCCGCGCTCACGTTCGCGCGGGCCGATGCCGGTCCGGGCTTTCAGTTCACGGATGTCACCGCGGCGGCGGGCATTCACTTCGTGCACAACAGTGGGGCCTTCGGCGGGAAATATCTGCCGGAAACGCTGGGCCCGGGGTGCGCTTTCCTCGATTACGATAACGACGGCTGGCAGGACATCCTGCTGGTGAACGGCATGGACTGGCCAGGACATCGACGCCAGCGCACCACCATGCGCCTGTACCACAACAATCGCGATGGCACCTTCACCGACGTGACCCGGCGCGCTGGACTCGATGTAGAGATGTACGGTCTGGGCGCGGCCATCGGCGACTTCAATAACGACGGCTTTCCCGATATTTTCGTCACCTGCCTGGGGCAAAGCCGGTTGTTTCAAAACACCGGCCGCGGCGCTTTCGTCGATGTCACCGACAAGGCTGGCCTGGGCAATCGCGAGGGCTTCAGCACTTCGGCCCTGTGGTTCGACTACGACCGCGATGGCCATCTCGATCTGTTTGTCTGCAATTATGTACGCTGGACGCCGCAGACGGATATCTTCTGCTCGCTGGACGGAAAGAACAAGGCATACTGCACACCCGAGGCCTACCGCGGCGCCACCTGCTGGCTTTTTCGCAACCGCGGCGACGGCACATTCGAGGACGTAACGGCGAAGAGCGGCATTTTCGACATCACCTCCAAGTCGCTGGGCGTGGCCATGCTCGATTACGACAATGACGGCTGGACCGATCTGTTCGTGGCCAATGACACCCAGCCCAATAAGCTCTATCGCAACATGCGCAACGGCCGGTTCGAGGACATTGCGCTGCGCGCCGGCGTGGCCTTCAGTGAGGACGGCAAAGCGCGCGCCGGCATGGGTGTCGATGCCGGCGATTATGACAATTCCGGTGTAGCGTCGCTGGTGGTAACGAATTTCGATAACGAGATGCTGGGGCTGTACCGCCGCGATAAGAACGGGAGCTACATCGATCTGGCGCCCGGGTCGGACATCGGCCGGCTATCGCGCCGCAGTCTGGGCTTCGGGTGTTTCTTCTTTGACGTCGATCTGGACGGCCGGCTCGATCTGCTGGTGGTAAACGGGCATATTGACGATACGTTCCGGCGCATCAGCCGCGAGGCCCGCTATGAGCAGCCGCCGCATCTCTTTCTGAACAGGGGCAACAATCGCTTCGACGATGTCGCGCCGGAGGTCGGCGGCGGTTTCGACGTTCCGCGTGTGGGTCGAGGCGCCGCATTCGGAGATTTCGATAACGACGGCGATCTGGATGTGCTCATCACCACGAATCACGGCCCGGCGTATCTGTACCGCAACGATCAGAAGTCGGGTAACCGCTCGGCGCGCTTCCGCCTGATCGGCGCCCAGAGCAATCGCGATGGAATCGGCGCCGTGGTGCGCGCCTGGTGCGGCGGCATAACGAACTCACGAACGGTGAAAAGTGGGTCCAGCTATTTGTCGCAATCGGAGCTGCCGGTGACCTTCGGTCTTGGCCGCCGCGATTCCGTGGACCGGCTGGTTATCAACTGGCCGAGCGGCCGCGTCGAGGAGTATAAGAACGTCCGCGCCGGACGATACGAGGTAACCGAAGGCCGCGGTGTGAAGCCGGCCTGAAGATTTATGAACACCAACATTTCCCGTCGCAATTTCGTTCGCACCACAGCAGCAGCTTCGGCCGCGCTGGCGGTGGGCGGCCGGGTGCTCGGCGCGAACGATCGCATCAACGTCGGGATGATCGGACTGGGCGGCCGCGGCTCCTGGCTGCTGCAACTGGTCCAGCACCGCGCCGGCGAGAAAAATGACGTGCAGGTGCTCGCGCTCTGCGACGTTTATCAGAAGCGGCTGAGTCAGGCCGTATCGAAGACGCCCGGCGCCAAAACATATGCGCACCATCAGGAACTGTTGGCCCGGAAGGATATTGACGCGGTCTTTATCGCCACGCCGGACCATTGGCACGCGGCAATCAGTCTGGCCGCGCTTGAATCGGGGCGTGACGTTTACTGCGAAAAACCGGTCACGCACACCCTCGAGGAGGCAGGCGCTGTCGCCGCCAAAGTTCAGCAGACGAAGCGCGTGATGCAGGTCGGCGTGCAGGGTCTCTCGTGGACGCGCTGGCACAAGATCCGCGATGTCGTACAGGCCGACACTCTGGGGCAGGTGGTCGCGGTGCAGGGCACCTATAGCCGCAACGCTCCACAAGGCGACTGGAACTGGCCCATTGACACCGGCGCGGGACCCGAAGCGGCCGGTGACGAGCACATCGACTGGAAACAATGGCTGGGCAACGCGCCGGAGCGGCCCTTTGACGCCGACCGATTCTTCCGCTTCCGCAAATACTGGGATTATTCCGGCGGGATCGCCACTGATCTGCACTACCACATCGTTGCCCCGTTCCATTTGGCGGTGCAGAACGCGCACCCTATGCGCGTCTCCGGAATGGGCGGGCTCTGGGTCTACAACGACGGCCGCGAGACGCCGGACACGTTCCTGACCGCCGCCGATTATCCGGGCAAATGGTCGCTGATGGTGCAATCCTCGCAGGTGAACGAGATTGGACCGACCATGATGATCCGCGGCACGCACGCCACGCTGCATCTGGGCGACGAGTGGGAAGGCCCGCAGGGCCGCAATCTGCCCACGGGGCGCATCATCCCCGAGACGCCGTTCAAGGACGAGTTTCGAAAGAAATGGGGCAAGGATGAGATTCTGCTGGAAGGCGTGGGCAACGAAGGCGACCAGCTTCATGTGGACAACTTTTTCGATTGCGTCCGCTCGCGCCAGCAGCCCAACTGTCCCGCCGACCTGGCCTGGAAGGTCATGACGGCCATCGAGCTGTCGGTACGCGGGTATCGTGAGAACCGGACCTTCCGGGTAGATCCGGAGTCAGCTCGCATCCTGAACGCCTGAACTTTTTGCCCCGTGGGCCCGAAGCACGCCCCCAACAGACCAACTGCATCGCCGCGCGGTTGTTACGGACCGGCCAGAGCAGGCACAATAACATAGATTGGCGCTGATTCCCAATATCGGTAAGTACTCCATCCAGGCGGAACTGGGTCGCGGGGGCTTTTCCCGCGTGTATCGCGCCTGGGATCCGGACATGCGGCGCCTGGTGGCCATCAAGCTGGTCAGCGAAACCGATCCCGAAGTGGTGCGGCGTTTCGAGCTGGAGATCGACACCACGGCGAAGCTCCAGCACCCCAACATCGTGGTCTTGTACGGGCGAGGCGAGGAGGGCGGCTTTCCCTACGTGGTTATGGAACTGCTGGAGGGGATGACCCTGGAGCAGATCATTCACGAGAACACGTCGCTGCCGCTGCGGGTAAAGGTGCGGATCATGAACGAGGTGGCCAGCGGCCTCGCATACGCGCACTCACGGGGCGTCATCCATCGCGATGTCAAGCCCGGCAATATCGTGCTCCGTCCCGATGGATCGGTCAAGATCATGGACTTCGGGATCGCGCGCATGCTTAGCCAACGCGTCACCCAGAGCACGCGCGCGGGTATCTTCCTCGGCACCATTCCTTACATGGCGCCGGAGCAGATCGCATCGAATGCGCCCGCCGACCCGCAAACCGACATCTTCTCGTTCGGCGCCACCTATTACGAGTTGCTGACCGGCCACCATCCGTTCGCCATCGACAACGACGTCTACGCGACGATTAGCCGTGTCCAGTCGATCGAGCCCGAGCCGGTCAGCCATTTTGTTACTGACTGCCCGGAAGCGCTGGAACAGCTGGTGCTTCGGGCACTGGCGCGGGACCGTTCCGTGCGATACCCGCACATGTCCGATGTCCTGCTGGACAACGAAGCGGTAATGGGCGACCTGGGCCGCGAGACAGCGGCCGCAATCCTCGCGGAAGTGCAGCCGGTCCTCGACGCCGGCGATCTGGAGAGGGCCGAGGCGCGTTTGCGCGAGGCTGCCGAGCTGGATCCGGCGAATCGAGAGATTCGGCAGCTCCGCAACAAGGTGCGGCAGGAGGCGACCCGGCGTGCAGCCGCGCAGAGGGTCGGCGAGCTGCTGGGGCGCGGAGAGCGGTTGATGCAGTGGGGCCGGTTCGGCCAGGCGGTAAAAGTGCTGGAGAGCGCCGCGGCTCTGGACAAAGATGGCGCCGCGGTGAAGACCGCGCTGGAGGCGGCCCGCACGGCGCAGCGCGTGAATATGCAGGCCAACCGCCTGGTGGCGGAGGGGCGGCGCAATCAGCAGCACGGGTATCTCGAAGAAGGCCTGGCGCTCATGCGCCGGGCCCTCGAACTCGTACCGGATCACCGGATCGCGAAGATTCTGGCGGCGCAGATTGAACGGGAGTTCGAAAGCGGGGAACAGCTGCTTCGGGACGCAATGGCCGCCGCGTTGCGCCTGATGTCAGCGCACCGCTTCGAAGAGGCCATGACGGCCATCGCGCGGGCGGAGGCGCGCCGGCCTCGGGACCGGCGGCTCGCCCAGGCTCGAACGTTAATCGAACAGAAACAGGCGGAATATGAAGGCGAGCAACGGAGGCGCGAAGATGAGCAGCGCTTTGCTTCCGGGCTGCAGGCGCTTGTTGACGGGGCTCGGGAACGCATTCGGGAACGGCGATACGGCGAGGCTGTGGAACTGATCGAGGCGGCTCCGGAGTATGAGGGTGAGGGCGAAATCAAGGCCTTGCTGGCCACGGCGCGCGCCGCGAGGGCGCTGGATGACGAAGACCGCATGGTGACAGCGGCGCTGATTCGTGTCGGCGAGCTGGAGCGGGGCGAGTCGCTGGACGCGGCGCTGGATGCCCTGAAGCCAGTGATCGAGGCCTATCCGCGAAACCGCGTTCTGGCGCAGGTTTCGAGACGCCTCAGCGCGGCCATTGCGATGCGCGAGGCAAAGGCGGCGCTCGGCGGAGAATCGACTTACACGATGGTTCCCGCGCCGGAGACTGTCTCAATCGAAAGATCGGCGGCAGCGCCGCCCGCGGCTGAACCGCCGACCGTCGATGAGAAACCGCAGGTGCCCACACAGCCCGCGCCACCGCCGGTCAATGAGCCCAAACCTGCTTTGAAGCCTGAGGTTGCGGCGCCGACGGTGAAGCCGTCGAACGTCAATGTTGTGCCCGCGCCGGCGGTAACGGGCCGGCCGGGATGGACGGTGCGCCACACCCTGGTTGCGGCCGGAGTCGGAATCGTGCTCCTGGCTGCGGCGGTCCTGATGCTATCCAACAAATCCCGGTCGGTGCATCCTGCGCCGTCGACAACCGAAGCAGCATCGAACTCCGTTCCGGTGGTCGCGCCGACGCCGACTGCGACGGAGGCAAAGCCGGCTGTGCCGCCCCCGTTGGTAGCGCCTGCCGCCGAGGCAGCGCCGCAACTCACGATTTCGCCAGCGGCGCTGAGCTTCGACTACCACACCGGTCAGCCGGCGCCGCAGCAACGCAGGGTGGAGATTCACGGGCCCTCAGAGTGGAGCTTCACACCGGGCGATTCCTGGTTAGCCGGGCGGGCGCGTTCGGCGGGGGGGCACTCCTGGCTCGATGTATCGGTGCACCCCGACGGTCTTGCGGCGGGTCAACATTCGGGAATCATCAGCATATCTTCCGGGGGGCAGGAGCGGCTGCTTGCGGTTCAGCTGAATATCGCCGCGCCCGGTCCGCCGGCAGTCGTTCGAGCCGCGGTCCCGCGGCCAACGCCCGCCCCGACTACGACTCCGACTCCCACATCCGCGGCCGAACCCGCCGTGGATTGTCACGGGGCGGAATACATGTCGCGCGGCCTGCCGGAAGGCGACATCATTTGGAACAGCGACCATCCACTGAATCCCGGCGCCACGCTGATCATCGGGTGCCATCAGCGGGTTCTCGCGGGCCCGGACGGCAGGGTAAGGGGCACGGCGCTTCCAGGATGTGAGGTCGCGGTGACCTCCACAACGCCGGGGGTCGTAGTCGAGACCGCAACGGCGGTGCAGTCGGTGCGGGTGAAAAACGCCGCCGGTTCTCCTCTGTCCTCAGTCCGGCTGCACTGGAGCGTGCGCTGACAGAAGCGTAATGTCCCTCTGTTAAACTCAAACGGCTGCATCCGCCGCAAAACGCATGCGAACGATCAACCGTGTAGCGGTCCTCGGAGCGGGGACCATGGGAGCCCGCATTGCCGCGCACTTTGCCAATGCGGGCGTACCGGCTCTCCTTCTCGATTTGCCCTCGCCGGACGGGCCTGATCGCAACGCAATCGCCCGCCGCGGCCTCGATGCCGCACTCAAAGGAAGACCGGGTTCGTTTTTCACCGCTTCCGCTGTGTCATTGGTTGAATGCGGCAATTTCGATGACGATTTGGCGCGCGTACGCAATTGCGAGTGGGTTCTGGAAGCCGTTGTAGAGAACCTTGCCGTTAAGCGCGACCTGTGGCGGCGCCTCGACGCGTGCCGCCATGAACACGCGATCCTGTCGACAAACACGAGTGGGATTCCTCTGCGCGCCATCGCGGGAGATTTTCCGGCGGCGTTCCAGAAGCAGTTTCTTGGGACGCACTTCTTCAACCCGCCGCGATACCTGCATCTGCTGGAACTAATTCCGGGGCCGGCCACCGATCCCGCGCTGCTCGATTTCGCCGCTTCATTTTCTGACCTGCGCCTCGGAAAAGGCGTGGTGCGCTGCAAGGACACGCCGAACTTCATCGCCAACCGCATCGGCACGTTCCTGGGTGGGACGCTCGTCAAGATCATGATTGAGGACGGCTACACGGTGGACGAGGTCGAAGCGCTTACCGGCCGTCTGATCGGACTGCCGAAGAGTGCGACGTTCCGGCTGTTCGACATCGTCGGCCTCGATGTCTGGGCGCACGTCGGACGCAATTTGTATGAAGCCGTCCCGCAGGATCCGTCGCGGGAACGCTTCCTGCCTCCCGCCTTTCTCGAGCAGATGCTGGAACGAAAATGGCTGGGCGAGAAGACCGGTCAGGGGTTTTTCAAACGGGTCGGCCCGCAGCGCGAGATTCACTCAATCGACTGGCGTACGCTGGAGTACGGCCCGCGCGCGAAGCCCCGCTTCGAATCCGTCGAGATGGCGCGCAATGTCGAGGATGTCGCAGCGCGCCTCCGAATGCTGGTTTCCGCTCGCGACCGCGCCGGCGCATTCCTGTGGAAGGTCTTCAGCGATCTGTTCCTGTACTCC
>Ga0070739_10008614_pt1 | contig 10390 bp, 11 predicted proteins | sample Coa_R1_7_FD_66445 | JGI IMG/M metagenome (GOLD analysis project Ga0070739, IMG submission 66445) | Surface soil microbial communities from Centralia Pennsylvania, which are recovering from an underground coalmine fire - Coalmine... | ecosystem: Environmental > Terrestrial > Soil > Unclassified ...
GGTGATGCCGAATGCGCCAAGATCGAGGGCATTGGCGCGGGCCAAGCCGAGAAGGGCCGACTTGGTCGCCGAGTAGATGTTGCGTTTTTCTTTGGAGAGAAAACCCATGACCGAGGAGATATGGATAATTCGGCCCCAGCGCCGCGCCATCATCTGCGGCACCAGAGCGCGCGTCAGCGCCATGATGGAGCTGAGGTTGATTTCCAGCACTTCGTCCCATACTTCGTCAGTGATCGCATCGATGGCTTGCGGCTTGTTGGTGCCGGCGTTGTTGATGAGAATGTCCACGCGCCCCATCTGATCCAGGGCGGTCTTGGCCAATGCGGCAACCTGATCGCGCCGGCTCATGTCCGCGACGACGAATCGGCCGCGTCGGCCGGTGCCTCGCAGGATCTCATCCAGTGCGGTGCGCAGCTCATTTTCGTGGCGGCTGGAAATGACGATGTCCGCTCCCGCCTCGGCCAAGCCGCGCGCCATGGCCTTGCCCAGTCCCTTGCTGCCGCCTGTCACCAGGGCCACTTTGCCGGTCAGATTGAAAATGTCCAAGGCCATGTGTTTTCTCCAGTTTCCACGGATGCAGATCCGAAACGAGTACGCATTAGGATAGGGAAACCGTCTCGATTGGCCGCGTCAGTCCCCTCAGTTTTCGAACGACAATACCTATCGAGCAAGGGGGGCACGGAGGGAGCCTAATGGTCGAGTTAGCCCGTCTAGTTCTTTTCTCCCTATAATGCACGCCGAGGGCGTGAGCGATTCTCCCACACCTTAGAGCGATGGCGTGATATACCGCGCCTCTAACAACAAGTTCTGCGGAGGAGGGCATCGATGGTGAAGATCGATCGTGATCGGATCGATGGGCGAGTTGCCATGAGTTGTTTGCGCCTTGAAGTGGCTCGCATACATGGAGAACAGGGATTGATTGAACTACAGCTCTCCGACAACCATGAGATTGAAGTGTACTTCCCTGCTCCACAAGGCGTATTCGAAGAGGGATGGGTCGAACAGGCACGAGAGGTTCTGAGTCAACTCTCGGATATGGACAACACGGTGCAATGCTCTTGTGCAGAAGAGTGCGCCAGGTCTGGCCTTCCAAGCGAGAACTACGAGAGCCTTTTGGCCTGTATCACCATGATAAACGCAGATACAGTAGCATTGCGCTATTTCGGGGCCGTCGTGAATACAGTTTGGGATGTACGGTTCGTCAGGGGCAATGGGAGATGGATTGTTGTTAATCCCCTCGAACCTTCATAAGACTCGTGATGTCATCCGCTGGTGAAGGATTAGCATGGAATCGGTATATCTGGAAACCACGTTCATCAGCTACTTGGTCGCTCGCCCCAGTCGGGATTTGATTGTGGCCGCGCACCAACAGGCGACGCAAGAATGGTGGGCGATTCGGCGGAGCGCGTTTACGAATTGCATCTCTCAAGTTGTCATTGATGAAGCCTCGGTGGGCGATCCGGACGAGGTGCAAAAGAGACTCGCGATCATCGGGAGTTTGCCGGCCCTTGAGATTACGGGGGGCGCCGAAGCGTTGACTCAAGCCATCATGGCTGCCGGTATACTTCCGCCGCACGCTGTCCGTGACGCGGCGCACGTTGCATTGGCGGCCGTTCACGCGATTGACTATCTGTTGACCCGGAATTGCAGGCACTTGGCAAATGCACAGATTGCACGAAGAATAGCATTGGTGTGTGAGAAACTGGGGTACCAGATGCCCATCATCTGTACGCCCGAAGAACTCATGGGAACCTAGCGTCATGTGGGAAGACCCGATCGTCGAGGCAGTCCATCGAACACGCGAACGACTCGCAGCGGAATTCGACTTTGACATCAAGGCGATCTTCGCCGATCTGCGAAGGCGTCAGGTTTCCTTAGGCGGAAGGCTTATTCCGCAAAAGGAGCGTACCAAATCCACTGCTGAAGTTGACCACGGAGAAAAAGCGGCGACATCGAAAAGACTCTAGCCAAACGATCCTTTCGCAAAGAGAAGCGTTCCCCGAGAGCCAGCTGCTGAGCTTCGTGTTCTGCGAAAGTTCAAAGAGTGTTGTCTTATCGAGGGTTTACGCCATGCCCCTTCTCGATCATTTCCATCCGCCACTGAGCGAACGCCGCCATTGGCACTCGTTCCACAACTCTTGGGCGACCTACCTGTCTTCGCAATTGAATTCTCTTTTGCCTTCCGGTTACTTCGCGGAAGCGAACGTGCAATTCGGCGTCGAGATCGATGTCGCCGCGTTTGAAGAGTCGGACGGCGCTGGCGCGCCGACGGCTTGGATGCCGCCGCCTGCGGTGAGTCATCCTTTCGAGATGTCGGGGGTCGTGGTCGAGGTCGGGATCTTCAGCTGGTCAGGCGGCCCACAGCTGGCCGGGGCGGTCGAACTCGTCAGCCCCGCCAACAAGGATCGGCCCTTGCATCGTGATGCCTTTGTGTCGAAGTGTGTGACTTATCTGCAAGCGGGGGTCGGTCTCGTGCTGGTTGATGTCGTGACCGAGCGAACGGCTGATCTCCATCGCGAGCTTCTGGTGCGGTTGGGGGTGAGCGACCCAGGGGAGAGATCGGTTCTTAGCGGATCAGCCTACCGGCCCGTGGAACGCGACGGGACGCGCTGGTTGGATGTATGGCGTGAGCCGATTGCTGTCGGCCAACCGTTACCGACATTGCCGCTTTGGCTTCGCGGCGGACTTTGCTTGCCAGTGGAGTTGGAAGCGACCTACCAGCGCACCTGCATCGAGCAACGTATCCAACCCGCCGCCTAGCCCGAAGCTCGCCGAATGCCGGAACGCTGTGCCTAACATGCCATGCCTGAGCTACCCGACATCACGGTTTACATCGAACAGCTCCGTCCACGGATTCAAGGGCAAGTGCTGCAAAAGGTCGATCTTGCCAGTCCGTTTTTGTTGCGCAGCGTCGATCCGCCACTCACTGAATTCGTCGGCAAGCCGATTCGTGAACTGCGCCGCCTGGGGAAGCGCATCGTCTGGTGCTTCGACGGCGAGCGCTTTCTGGTTCTGCACCTCATGATTGCGGGCCGGCTGCACTGGAAACCGCCGGACGCCAAAGTGCCTGGAAAGATCGGATTGGCTGCGTTTCGCTTTCCCAACGGAACGCTGACATTGACCGAGGCTGGCTCGAAGAAGCGTGCTTCGCTGCATCTGGTTCGCAGTAGCGCCGCGCTGAAGCAGCATGATCCCGGCGGCCTGGATGTGCTGACCGCCGACCTCGCCGCGTTCTCCGCTGTACTGACGCGCGAAAACCACACCTTGAAGCGTGCCCTGACCGATCCGCGGTTATTCGACGGCATCGGCAACGCCTACTCCGACGAGATCCTGCACGCCGCCGGCCTGTCGCCGCTGGGCCTTAGCCAGCGACTGGACCCGGAAGCAATCGCCCGGCTCTTCGAGGCGGCGCGGACGACGCTTCTGGACTGGACCGAGCGCCTGCGCCGTCAGGTAGGCGATGGCTTCCCGGAAAAGGTGACCGCTTTCCGCGAGGGAATGGCCGTGCATGGCCGCTTCGGACAACCGTGTCCCGAGTGTGGAGCGACCGTGCAGCGCATCGTCTATGCGGAGAATGAGACGAATTACTGTCCCGGTTGTCAGACGAACGGCAAGGTGCTCGCCGACCGCTCGCTGAGCCGGCTGCTCAAAGACGATTGGCCGCGAACATTGGAGGAGCTGGAAGAATCGTTCAGGTCGTGTAATCAGCGTTGAGACGAATGTATTCTTGCGTCAGATCGCACGTCCAGAAGGTACAGCGTCCGGTACCTAAAGTGAAGCGCAGTCGCATCTGGATGTGATGTTCACGTTTGAGATAGGCGGAGGCAGTCTCGGCGTCGAACGGCTGGGGCATTCCGGCGTGATAGAGCAGCAAATCGCTCAGCCACAAGGAAAGCTGCTCCTCCTCGAAGGCGACGCCGGCGTAGCCTGCCGCCGAGACGATGCGGCCCCAGTTCGGATCGGCCCCATGGATGGCCGTCTTGACCAGAGCGCTCTCGGCAATAGTCTTGGCTACGCGATACGCCTCGCGGTCGTCGCGCAAACCCTCGACTTCGATGGTGATTAGGTGCGTCGCTCCCTCGGCGTCGGCGGCGATGGCGCGGGCTAGTTCGCCGCACACTTCCGTCACGGCGGTGCCGAGCCGTGACGAGCCGGAAGCGTGAGTGACGGATGCGGACCCGTCGCTTACGCTTCCGGCTCGTCGTCCCATGCTGGCCCCGTTGGCCAAAAGCAACAGCGTGTCGTTGGTGCTGGTGTGTCCCTCCACGCTGATGCAGTTAAACGTCTGCTCGGCGGCGCGGCGGGCGATCACAGCAAGATCGGCCGCCGATACCGCGGCATCCATGCACACAAACGCCAGCATCGTCGCCATGTTCGGCCCGATCATCGCCGCTCCCTTGGCCAATCCCGTTAGCCGCACCGTTACACCATCGAGATCGATTTGCCGCGTGGAGGTTTTGATGCGGGTATCGGTGGTGAGAATGGCATGAGCGACATCGTCAAAGGCGACGGGTGTGTCGGCGAGCCGAGTGGCGGCGGCGCGGATGCCGCGTTCGATTTGCGGCATCGGCAGCGGGCGGCCAATGACTCCGGTGGAGCAAACGAGCATCTGCTCCGGTCGGCAGCCGATGGCCCGCGCCGCAACGGCGGTCATGGTGCGAGCATCTTCCAGGCCGCGCGGTCCGGTGCAGGCGTTGGCGTTACCCGAACAGATGACGACGCCGCGCACCTCGTCCGACGGCAAGCGCTCCTGACAGACGCGAACCGGCGCGGCCCGCACACGGTTCTGGGTAAATACGCCCGCCGCGGCCGCCGGCACGTCGCTGACAATCAGAGCCAAATCGCGGCGATCCGGATCGGGACGGATGCCGCAGTGCAGTCCAGCGAAACGGAAACCCTTGGCAAGATACGGAGTCGTCATGAGGGCATTCTATTGCCTCAGCCCGAATGCGCCATCTCGGCGTCGGGAACCATTTGCCATTCGGTCGTGAATTCCATTTCGTCGAGAAAGCTTCTTTCGTGCTGCCCGCAGCGGCGCTCGTGATCGATCAGCGTTTGCGCCAGATCGGCCGGCGCGTCGAAATCCTGGACGAACAGCTGAGGGTTCGGATCGCGAAGAGGAGTAGGTTCCATCATGGTTGCCTCCAAGTACATCGAACGGGTGGAGAGTGAGCGCCTCCGGCCTCCCTGAACAGACAGAAGCCGAACAGAAGCTCCCTTCTCACGTGTGGGAGCTGATAAAATCTTCAGCGCTTGCCGGAGATGTTGAGGCTCTTATCCTCTAGTAGAGCAATTGTAGCCCCCCGCTGAAAAGATGCAATCAATTTTTCAACTTTTTCGTTGAAGAAACAAGAGCCTGGGTTCGCAAAGGTGGAGAGCGAATCTCACCTTGCGAATATGTAAACTTTCGGAAGCTAAGGTAATCGCTACTGTTAACCGTCCTTATCATTTATTCTTCCCCGTCTCAGCACTCCTTTCCCCGCAGCCTTTTTGACTCTCATTTCTTAACCTTTTTACCCATAAGGCCTTGCATCACACGAATGCATGCGACATCGTTTGTCTTGGGCTTCTGGCACGTCAAGTGCATTCATGAGGAGCGTTCACATTGAGTGGAAACGCGAGTCATTATGATCGTTGTTTCTGTTGGTTCCGTCATTATGGGGTGATGAGGACGGGCAAAGAGGACCGCTCCTTCCTTCGAGGTAATCTCACCATGACATCGACAGCCACCATCCGGCCGACACTGAAATCGCTGCGAAACCTGCCGACCTTGCATCAGGTCTCCGAACCGTGGGGACGCCTGGAGCTGAAATTGGAAACCGAGGACACCCGCTACTGGATCACCACCGAGGGCGTGTCCAAAAAGACCAGCGGCACGCCCATCAATTACGTCATCGATTACGTCACCGTCGAAAAGCTCTCTGATGACGGCAACTGGGATCTCAAGGCCGTTTATAGTCCCGAAGCCTGGAAATTATCGCAAGCCTTTGATTATTGTCAGATTCTCCATCAAGATCTCCATAACATCAATGCCGCCCTGGAAGCTCATTTCTCCTGGGAGCTGGTTCGGGAGCGCGAAAGCGTGCAGGCCGAACTGGAGGCGGTCAATAAGATCATCTTCGTGTTATCCGATAAGGTCCGATCACGTTCCTAAGCAATCCCGCCTCGCCTCCCGGCCCGTCTCGCGTATAGCGGGCCACGACTCGCTGCAGATCGGATCGTCGCCAGTGTAGGCTGCCCAGCCTGTACTGGCGATGATCCAGTCTGTATACTTATTAAGTACACGACGGGTCGCTGGTTTCAGGATAGAACCAAGGAGAGCACAGGATGTCGAAGCGATGGGAGAAATACACGAGGGAGATCCTTGAATCCGCAGTTCGCCAGAATCATTCCATGGCTGGCGTACTGCGTACATTGGGATTGCGGCCTTCTGGTGGGATGCACAGCCACCTTGGGCGGCGGATCAAAGCGCTTGGAATCGATACGTCGCACTTTCTCGGGCAAGGTTCTAACCGTGGCCCTGAACATAGAGGTCCCAAACCCCTTACTTGCGAACAGGTTTTTGTCCTCCGTAAATCGGGTTTGCGACAGAAATCGTACATCCTTCGTCGTGCATTGATCCAATCCGGTCGGCCATATCGCTGTGAGGGGAGAAACTGTTGTCTGGAAGATGAGTGGCTTGGCAAACCATTGGTGCTTCACGTCAACCATAAGAACGGTAATTGGTTGGATGATCGTGCCGAGAATTTGGAATTTCTCTGTCCGAATTGCCATAGCCAGACACCAACTTACTGCCGACGTATGCGGCCCGATCAGCGAACCAGCCGGGCGATATCGTGTCGAGAATTTCGGCAACGTAAGACAGGCCCCGTGACGGAATTGGCAGACGTCTGCGGCTTAGGACCGCAGGTCCTTACGGGCGTGAGGGTTCGAGTCCCTCCGGGGCCAATTGATTAGCCCAGGCGAGTCCCGATATTCATGGCCGGATGCTGATTTCCGCTGGTGAATCTCTCGAATGCTCTGCGTTCCCATTTTCCCCTCCATCCCCTTGCCGCTGCTTATCACCGGCATTTCCGGTGTCGCTGGCTACAACGCATTGCCGTATTTCCAACGTCGTTATCCCGGACAAGTCCTCGGCATTCGGCCAACGCAAACCTGGCAGCTGGTCGGTCCCGACATTCTTGCCGTGGACACGCAGGACCGCGACGCGCTGTTTGATCTTTTCCGCACCTATGATTTTCGCGCCGTCCTCAACTGCACCGGCAATTGCGCCCTCAAATCGTGCGAGCTTGATCCGGCGATGGCCTGGCGCACCAACGTGGTCAGCGCCGTTAACATCGCGGCTGTGGCCCGTGCGTTTGGGGCACGGCTGGTTCATCTCTCGTCGGACCTGGTTTTTTCGGGCACCGGCGAGGGCGGCTACGTCGAGACGGATGCGGTCGATCCGGTGACGGTGTACGGGCGGACGATGGCGGAAGGGGAGCAGGTGGTGCTGGACACCGACCCGCAAGCGGCGGTATTTCGCATTTCGCTGCCGATGGGGCCGAGCTTCAATCGTCACGCCGGGGCTATCGACTGGATTCAGTCGCGCTTTCGCAATGGCAGGCCGGCCACGCTGTACTTCGACGAAGTGCGTTCTTGCACATACACCGACGATCTCAACCGCGTCTTCGAACTGTTTTTGGCTGGTCGGCAATCGGGTCTTTTTCATGCGGGCGGCCCGCGTGCTTTGGCGCTTTACCAGATCGCCCAAATCGTCAATCGGGTCGGCGGCTACGATCCACATCTGCTCAAGGGCTGTCCGCGCCGCGATGCCGGCCCGATGCCGCCACGCGCCGGTAATGTGAGCATGAACAGTGACAAGCTGATTGCCGCTCTCGGTCACAATCCGTTTCAGCCGTGGCCGGTCGGCGACGAGCTGGTACCGAACCATCGCCGTTGGCACTTCGAGCGCTCGGACGAAGAGCCGGGATCGTTGGATTGGCTGGCGGCGCGCTTGTACCGCTATCCGTTGTTGGTATCCGGCGAGCGGGGGGCGTAAGCCCCCTGTTCGTGCTAACAGGGGGCTTACGCCCCCCGCTCGCCTTCCGATGAGCGATACATCTCCTCGATTTGGCGAGCATATTTGGCCAACACGACATTGCGGCGCAGTTTCAGGCTCACGGTTAACTCGTCGTCGGCGACGCTGAACGGTTGCGGTACGATGAGAAACTTCTTGACCTGCTCGGCATTGGATACTTCGGCCAGCGCCGCCTGGATGCGTCGTTGCAACAGTTCCCTCACCGCTGGAGACTCGGCCTTGCTACTCTCATCAGCAATGCCCGACTCGGCCAGCGCGGCGCGGACGTTCACCCAATGCGGCACGATCAACGCCGTCAAGAAATTCCGCCCCTCGCCGCACACCACCGCTTGATCGATGCACGGATCGGATTGCAACAATCCCTCAATGAATGCCGGCGGCACCTTCTTGCCGTTAGAGAGAACGAGCAGCTCTTTCTTGCGGCCGGTGATCTTGAGAAAACCATCGCCGTCCAGTTCGCCCAAATCGCCGGTGTGGAACCAACCATCACGGATCGCCTCGGCGGTCGCTTGCGGGTTTTTCCAGTAGCCCTTCATGATGTGGGGACCGCGAGTCAGGATCTCGCCATCGGCAGCAATCTTCACATCAACGCCCGGCAAAGGCCGGCCAACGGTTTCCGGTTTGTACGCGTCCTTCGAGTTGAACGAGATGACCGGCGAAGTCTCGGTCAATCCATAGCCTTGCAGCACCAACACGCCGGAGTCGGCGTAGGTACGGGCAACTGGATACGGCAGCGGCGCTCCCCCCGAAGACAGCCAGTCTACCCGCGGGCCGAACAGGTCGCGCAGCCGCCGGCCCACGACTTGCGGATCAGGGTCGGCAACCAAAGTCAGCACCTTCTCGTAGAAGCGCGGCACCGAGGCCATGTGCGTCGGCTGCACGTCGGCGAGGTCTTGCACCAGGGTGTCGGCAGACTCGGCGATACACAGCAGCACGCCGCTGGCCAAGCTGCTGTAATGATCGACGGTGCGGGCATAAATATGCGTGTACGGCAGCCAACTCAGCACGACATCGCTGGGATGTTGACCGGAGCGCTCCAGCATGGCGCGGACGTTGCTCAGCAGATTGCCGTGCGTCAGCATCACGCCCTTGGGATTGCCGGTCGTGCCGGAGGTGTACATGATCGTCGCCAGGTCGTCCGATCCCAGGGCCTCCTCGCGCCGGGCCAGTTCCGTCGTCACGCGCGGCAACGCTCGCCGGCCCTGTTGACGGAACGCATCCCAGGACACTATAGCCTCCGACTTACCAGCGGAGTCACTCACCCCCGGCAAGCCAAAGGCTATATGCCGATCAAAGACGACCAGGCCGCGCAAGGGCGGAAGTTGCCCCTGTATTTGCCGCACTTTGTCCAGCTGGACGCGGTTGGAGACGAACAGGAAGTTGATCTCGGCGTCGGCCAGTTGAAAGAGAATCTGCCGCGCCGTCAGAGGAGCGTGCGGCGGCACGTTGACGGCGCCCGCGGCGAGAATGGCCATGTCGGCGATCAGCCAATCGACGCTATTCTCCGCAATCATCCCGACGCGATCACCGGGCGCAATCCCGGCTTGCACGAGCGCGGCAGCTGCAGCAAGCGACTCGGCCCGGTATTGCTCCCAGCTCAGATCGTGCCATAGTCCGTCGCGCTTGTAGCGCAGGGCCGGACGCGGACCGAGACGTTCCGCCTGGCCGCGATGCAATTCAACGAGATTGCGCTCGTTCATCCTCACCCCTTCCGCGTTCTTGACCCACTGTTAATAAACCCTTAAGATCATAAATGTTCGGGTGGGGCTCACATCTTTTGGAGGAATCGCGATGCGAAGGCTGCCGCATGTTCTTTTTGTTCCGCTAACTGCTCTCTCTCTGCTCTTCTTGGCCAACTCCGGGACCGTTTCCGGGGCGGACGACATTGAGTCCAAACGTGTCAATTTTGCCACCTACGACGAAGTAGAGCTGAGCGGTACATTCTATCGCAGCGCGCCCGCCTCTGGGAAGAAAGACAAGGATACGGTTGTCCTCTTGTTGCACGACTTCCGGCACCTCAAGGGCGGAAGCAGTCAAGAGGACGGCTGGCACCAACTGGCCGGTCAGCTCCAGAAAGAAGGCTTTGCGGTCCTCAGCTTCGACTTCCGCGGCTTCGGCAACAGCAAATCGGTCAGCCCCAAATTCTGGGAGTTTCCGCACAACAGGCAAGGCATCAAAGGCGCCAGCAAAAAGAACCCGCCCGCTTCCATCGACGAAAAAGATTTCTCCCCAAACTATTTCATCAACCTCGTCAACGACATCGCCGCGGCACGGGCCTATCTCAACATCAAGAACGACGCCAATGAGATC
>Ga0070739_10008615_pt1 | contig 10390 bp, 7 predicted proteins | sample Coa_R1_7_FD_66445 | JGI IMG/M metagenome (GOLD analysis project Ga0070739, IMG submission 66445) | Surface soil microbial communities from Centralia Pennsylvania, which are recovering from an underground coalmine fire - Coalmine... | ecosystem: Environmental > Terrestrial > Soil > Unclassified ...
CGCGTCGATCCCGGAGCTGCCGTCCGCGTTACGGGCGCGCTTGGTGACCGAGTGGGGCGTGAGCGAGGCGGACGCGCGAGTCCTGGTCGAGGTGCCCGGCCTCGCGGAGTACGCGCAGCGCGCGGTCGCGGCGGGCGGCGACCCCGTCGAGGTGACGAAGTGGGCGACCGGTGAGGTGCTCGGGTTCCTCAACGAGACCGGGTTGGCGCCGGGCGCGCTCCCGCTCGCGCCCGACGGCCTCGCCGAGCTCGTCGCGCTCGTCGCGGACGGGACGCTCTCGCGGAAGATGGCGAAGGACGTGCTCGACGAGTGCCTGAAGGAGCCGAAGCGACCGAAGCAGGTGGTCGAGGAGCGCGGGCTCGCGCAGGTGAGCGACGAGTCGGAGCTCGCGGCCGCGGTCGACGACGTGCTGCGCGCGAACCAGTCCGTCGTCGACGAGTGGCGCGCCGGCGACGACAAGCTCCGCAAGAAGAAGCGTGGCTTCCTGATGGGCGAGCTGATGAAGGCGATGAAGGGCAAGGGCAACCCTGCCGTCCTCAACCGTCTCCTGGACGACCGGCTCTCGGGCTCGTAGCCCGCCGCGGGCCGCGCCCGTCGTTCGCTGTCGCACCTCCGCTGTTTCATTGAGCGATGAGTACCGCGGAGCAACGGAATTCGCTCAACGAAGGCCGTGACTCGCGCGCAGCCGCGATCGCGGGCTCGCAATACGGCCTGCTGAGCGCTGCTCAAGCGGTGGCGATCGGGTTCACGCCGAACGCGATCCGGACACGCGTCACCCGAGGCCGCTGGGACCGAATGCTGCCAGGCGTGTACCGCATCGCGGGCGCGCCCACGCGCGGTCGCCAAGCTGCACTCGCCGCGGCACTGTGGGCGGGCGAGGACTCGCGTGTCTCACACCTGACCCCGGCCGTGCTCTGGAATCTCGACGGTGTCGTGACGCGCCGCGTCGACATCACGGTGCCGTACGAGTGCACGCGGCGGCATCCCGCGGTCGTCGTCCATCGGACGAAGACGCTTCCGGCAGTCGATCGCGACGTGGTGCACGGCATTCCCGTCACCACGGTGGCGCGCACACTCGTCGACCTCGCCGGTTCGGTCGACGCGACCGTGCTCGAGACCGCGCTCGACGACGCGCTCCGGAAGCAGCTGACGACGTGCGCGTCCGTCGAGTGGCGCGTCCGCGAGCTCGGCAGGACGGGGCGCGCCGGCGTCGCCGTGCTTCGTCGCCTGCTCGAGGAGCGCGGCAGAGGCGCCGCGGCGCTCGAGTCCGCACTGGAGGGGGCGGTCTGGCGCGTGCTTCTTCGGAGTGGTCTTCCGCGGCCCGTCAGGCAGCACGCCGTCACGATCGACGGACGATCGTTCCGGCTCGACTTCGCCTGGCCGGACGCCTTCGTTGCCGTCGAAGCCGACGGCTACGCGTTCCACGCCGGTCGGCGGGCGTTCGTCGACGACCGCGCCCGCACGGCGCGTCTCGTCGCCGCGGGATGGCGCGTCGTCCGGGTGACCTGGGACGAGGTGCGCAAGCGGCCGGACGACTTCGTCGCGCACGTCCGTTCGGCGTTGGATCGCGCTTCGTTGACAGGTGACTACTGCCAGGCCACGGGGATCCCTCAATGAGCGATCTGGCCCGGCGTCAACGTTCGCCGATGGAGGTCGTCGGCGTGCCGTAGGTGGAGAAGAGCGGCGCGTACGCGGCGGCGTCACCGTCCCAGGCGAGCGCGCGGATCTCGTCCACGGTGCGGCGTCCGCCCAGTGCGCGCGCCAGCTCGAACGGCTCCGCGCGGACGGTCGCGACGGGCTCCCCGTCGCCCGCCGTGTAGCCGTGCGACCCGGCCTCGACGCGCAGGGGACCGAGGCCCGCCCCACCGATGCGCCGCGCCAGCCCGGGAACGTACGACTCGACGACCGTCAGGATCACGTCGACGTCGCGCCCGCCCTGGCGGTCGATCGCGCTGCGGACGTCCTGCTCGTGCTGGAACGCGTCGGACACGGCGGTCGCGGCCATCGCGCCGCCGATCGCACGCAGCCCGTCCTCGAACTGCGGGCCGCCCTCGTTCCACTCGTCGACGAGGTCGCGGATCGGCACGTCACGTCGTGCGGCGACCTGCGCGCGGGTCCACGCGTCGCTGCCGACGCCGTCGAGCTTGCCCGCGAGGACGTCGGTCACGGTGCCGGCGAGGTGCGCGACGACGTCGTGCACCGTCCACCCCGGGCACGCGGGGACGGGCGTCGCTGCGGTCGCGTCGTCGAGGTCGCGCACGAGCGAACCGACCCGCTCGCGTGTCGCGCCGTAGAGCATCCCGTAGTCGGTCATCGCGCGGAACCTACCCGGAAGACCAGCGAGCGGACCCGTCTACGCTTCACGAGCATGAGCGAGCGTCGGGAGGCGGGCATCCCGCCGAGCAGCGAGCGTGGCCCGAGCGGCCCGGCCCGCAGGGCCAGGAGCGGACGAGCATGAGCGATGTGAAGCCCCGCAGTCACGAGGTCACGGACGGTATGGAGCGCGCCCCGGCCCGGGCGATGCTGCGAGCCGTCGGCATGGGGGACGACGACTGGGGCAAGGCCCAGGTCGGCGTCGCGTCGAGCTGGAACGAGGTCACGCCGTGCAACCTCCCGCTCGATCGTCTCGCGAAGCGCGCCAAGGACGGCGTGCGCGCGGCGGGCGGCTTCCCGATCGAGTTCGTCACGATCGCGGTGAGCGACGGCATCTCGATGGGGCACGAGGGGATGCGCGGGTCGCTCGTGAGCCGCGAGATCATCGCCGACTCCGTCGAGTGCGTGATGCACGCGGAGCGCTTCGACGCGCTCGTCACGTTCGCCGGCTGTGACAAGAGCCTGCCCGGCATGTTGATGGCCGCCGCTCGCCTGAACCTCCCGTCGGTGTTCCTCTACGGCGGGTCGATCCTCCCCGGCCGGTGGAAGGACCAGGCGCTCGACATCGTGAGCGTGTTCGAAGCGGTCGGCGCGTGCGCGGCCGGCACGATCACCGAGAACGAGCTCGGCGAGATCGAGCGGCGCGCGTGCCCGACCGAGGGCAGCTGCGCGGGCATGTTCACCGCGAACACGATGGCATCGATCGGGGAGGCGCTCGGCATGTCGCTGCCGGGCAGCGCGAGCCCGCCCGCGGTCGACCGTCGTCGGGACGACTTCGCCTACGACAGCGGCCGCGCCGTCATGCGGCTGCTCGAGTCGGGCATCCGGCCCCGCCAGATCATGACCAAGGACGCGTTCGAGAACGCGATCGCGGTGACGATGGCGCTCGGTGGCTCCACGAACGCGGTGCTGCATCTCCTCGCGATCGCGAACGAGGCGCGCGTCGAGCTCGAGCTGGACGACTTCAACCGCATCGGCGCGCGCGTCCCGCACATCGCCGACACGAAGCCGCACGGCAAGTACCACATGTTCGACATCGACCGCATCGGCGGCGTCCCCGTCGTCATGCGCGAGCTGCTCGACGCGGGACTCCTCCACGGCGACGCGCTGACCGTGACGGGCAGGACCGTGGCCGAGAACCTCGCCGAGCTCGACCCGCCGAAGCCCGACGGCGACGTCGTCCACCCGCTCGACGCGCCGATCCACGCCCAGGGCGGCATCGCCGTGCTGACGGGGTCGCTCGCGCCGAACGGCGCGGTCGTGAAGGTCGCGGGGCTCGACCAGCTGCGGTTCGAGGGTGTCGCGCGCGTCTTCGACGGCGAGGACGCGGCGATGGACGCGATCCTCGGCGGACGGATCGACGCGGGTGACGTCGTCGTGATCCGCTACGAGGGCCCGAAGGGCGGCCCCGGGATGCGGGAGATGCTCGCGGTGACCGGCGCGATGAAGGGCGCCGGTCGCGGCGGTGACGCGGCGCTCGTCACGGACGGCCGCTTCTCGGGGGGAACGCACGGCTTCTGCGTCGGGCACGTCGCGCCCGAGGCGGTCGACGGCGGCCCGATCGCACTCGTCGCCGACGGCGATCGCATCGTGATCGACGCGCAGTCGCACACGATCGACGTGCTCGTCGACGACGCAGAGCTCGCTCGCCGCAAGGCGACGTGGAAGCCCATCGACCCGCGCTACACGAGCGGGTTCCTCGCCAAGTACGCGCGACTCGCGCAGGGCGCGGACAAGGGCGCGATCACGAACCTGTAGCGCGCACGCGTGCCGGAGATCCTCGAGGTGGAGGCGGCGCGCCGGCTCATCGAGGAGCGCGCGCTCGACCGCCTCGTCTCGCATGTCGACGCGCAGGACGCGTGGTACCTGAAGCGCGGTCTCACCGCGGACGCGCTCGACACCGCCCTTCCCGGGCGCGTGTTCACCCGCGCGCGTCGCCGCGGCAAGCTCCTGATGCTCGACACGAGCGGCGACGGTCCCGTGCTCGGGCTGCATCTCGGGATGAGCGGCCGCGTCGTCATCGATGGTGCCGCGGCCGGTGATCCGCTGCTGTACACGAGCAACGACGACCGGCCCGAGTGGTACCGGTTCCGCGTGCACTTCGTCGACGGCGGCGGGCTGGCGCTGCGCGACCCGCGCCGGCTCGGCGCAGTCGAGCTCGACCCGGACGAGGACCGGCTCGGACCCGACGCGATGACGCTCACGCGCGCGCAGCTCGACCGCGCGCTCGACCGCAGCCGCGCGCCGCTCAAGGCAATCCTCATGGACCAGGCGCGCGTCGCGGGACTCGGCAACCTGCTCGTCGACGAGGTGTTGTGGCGCGCCGCGCTCGACCCGGCCCGCCCGGCCGGCTCGCTCGACGGCGACGAACGGCGCGTGTTGCAACGCTCGATCCGCACGGTCGTCCGCGTGCTGGGCCGCCGGGGCGGTTCGCACACCGGCGACCTGATGGAGGCCCGCGTCCCCGGCGGGCTGTGCCCGAGGGACGGCGCTCCGCTGCAACGGCGGACGGTCGGCGGCCGGACCACGTATTCGTGTCCGTTGCACCAGACGTGACCCGGGGCAGGGACATCTCTCAGCACCGGCTCACGGTGCTCTCACCAGCGCTGCGGTGGAGTGGCCGAGATGCTTGCTGGAGGCGACGCGGGGAACGGCGCGTCGCCGCCGTACCATGCCGGCGTGCGCGTGCTGGTCGTCGAGGACGAGACGAAGATGGCTGCGCTCGTACGGCGGGCGCTCGAACGCGAGGGGTACGCGGTCGACGTCGCCTCGACCGGCCAGGACGGCCTCTGGATGGCGACCGAGCACCAGTACGACGCGATCGTCCTCGACGTGATGATCCCGCCGCCGAACGGCTTCGAGGTCTGCCGCGAGCTGCGCGCCCGCGGGCGGTGGGCGCCGATCCTCCTGCTCACCGCGCGTGACGGCGTCAGCGACCGTGTCGCCGGTCTCGACGCGGGCGCCGACGACTACCTCGCCAAGCCCTTCTCGTTCGCCGAGCTCTACGCGCGCCTGCGCGCGCTGACCCGGCGCGGTGCGCGCGAGCGCCCGTCGGTGCTCGAGGTCGGCGACCTGACGCTCGACCCCGCCGCGCACTCCGTCCACCGTGCCGGCGCGCCGATCGACCTGAGCCCGAAGGAGTTCTCGCTCCTCGAGCTGTTCATGCGCCACGAGGGCGAGGTCCTGTCGCGCACGCAGATCCTCGACCACGTCTGGGACTTCGCGTACGACGGGACCTCGAACGTGGTGGACGTGTACGTGCGCTACCTGCGCGAGAAGATCGACCGCCCGTTCGGGCGCTCGTCGATCGAGACCGTCCGCGGTGTCGGCTACCGGTTGCGGCGACCCGAGTCGGGCCACACGGTCGAGACCGCGGGGAAGCACCGTCCCGGCGTCTGACGCGAGCGTGGACGAGCACCTGCGGCGACGGCCCCGCACGCTCCAGGGGCGACTCGTCCTCGTGTTCGGCGCGGCGACGCTCGTGCTGTGCGTGCTCGCGGGTGTCGTCGCGATCTTCGAGTTCCGCAGCCAGCTCCGAGCGTCGCTCGACGAGGGGCTGAGCGGCCGGTTCACGGCATTGCAGAAGCAGGTGTCGAGCACGACGAACGCGACGGGGTTCACGCCGCTCCTGCCCGACACCGAGTCCTTCGCGCAGGTCATCGACGCGGACGGCAACATCCTCGCCGCCGCGCCGCGCGTCCTGCGCAGGAGTCCCGTCCTCACCGAGACCCAGCTCGCGACCGCGATGCAGCACCGTCGCACGTTCGTGCGGTCGATCCCGCCGAAGGCGCAGCGCGCGCGCCTGCTCGCGGGCCCCGGGCAGCTGGGCGCGCAACACGTCGTCGTCGTGGTCGGGACGTCGCTCGACGACACGACGCGCGCCGAGCAGCGACTCGAGCTGACGCTCGCCGTGGGCCTGCCGATCCTGGCGATCATCGTCGCGACCGGCGGCTGGTTCCTCGCCGGCGGCGCGCTCGCACCGGTGCGGTCGATGGTCGAGGAGGCCGACGCCATCTCGGCCGCGCAGGTCGCGAGCGGCACCGGTACGGGGCCCGAACGGCGGCTGTCGATTCCCACGGGGGGCGAGGAGCTCGCCGAGCTCGCGCGCCGGCTGAACGCGCTGCTCGCCCGCATCGAGCGATCGGTCGCGCACGAGCGCGCCTTCCTCGACGACGCCAGCCACGAGCTGCGCACACCGATCTCGATCGCGCGCGGCGAGGCGGAGCTGGCCCGGATGTCCGTCGACGACGGGAGCGAGGCCGGGATCGCGATCGACTCGCTCATCGAGGAGATCGACCGGCTCGACCACCTCGCACGGAACCTCCTCGTCCTCGCGCGCACGCGCGCGGCCGCGCCCGCGTCGTGGCCCGAGGTCGACCTCGCGGACGTCGCGCGCCGCGCGGTAGACGGGGTCGAACGGGCGGGCGGCGCGCACGGTGTCGACGTGCGCGTCGACGGCGAAGCGATCGTGCGCGGTGACGAGGGCGGGCTCGAGCGCGCGCTGACGAACCTCGTCCAGAACGCGCTGCGCGTCGCGCGCCAGGAGGTCGTCGTGCGGATCAGCGCGCACGACGACGTCGCGTCGGTCGAGGTCGTGGACGACGGACCGGGTTTCCCGCCCGAGCTGCTGCCGCGCGCGTTCGAGCGGTTCACGCACGAGGCGACCGGCGACGGGCGGCACGCCGGCAACGGCTCGGCGCCGCGCGCCGGTGCCGGCCTGGGGCTCGCGATCGTCGCCGCGATCGCGGAGGCGCACGGCGGCCGCGCGACCGCGACGAACACCGGGCACGGCGCGTCCGTCTGCCTGTCGCTCCCGCGCAGGCCCGCGTAGCGCCGGGTGGCGCAGCGTCGCGCCGCGCGGCGCCGCTCGAGCCGTCCGAAAAGGGACCAACGTCCCGTCACGTTCCGGGAAATCGGTTCATGTTGCTCTCATCGCGGCCGATGCACGATGCGTGGCGCGGCGGCGGCCCCGCACACGCGGGGACGGCGAAGGTAGAGGCGATGGCGGTCGCAGCACGAGAAGAACAGCGCACGCGGCGGACCGAGCGACGCAGGCTCGTCGGCCGCTTCGACCTCTCCGCACGCAACGAGGCGCGCGCGCTCGGACTGCTGGTCGCCCTCGTCGGCTTCGTCAACCTGATCTCCGCGCTCACGCCCGAGCTGCGTCACCGCATGCACGTGCTCCACGAGGTGCTGACGCCCGCGATGACGGGCGCGGCGCAGGGCGCGACCGCGATCCTCGGCATCGGGCTCGTCCTCCTCGGTCGAGGCCTCGCGCACCGTCGCCGGCTCGCCTACTACGCGGCGCTCGTGCTGCTCGGCGTCTCCGCCGTCACGCACGTCCTCAAGGGCCTCGACGTCGAGGAGGCGATCGCCGCGCTGTTGGTCGCCGCGGTGCTGTGGCGGTGCCGGTGGCTGTTCGACTCGCCCGTCCCGCACGCGCGCTGGCGCACGCTCGCGAAGGTCGTCCCGCTCGTCATCGGGATCGACTTCGCGTACGGGCTGGTCGGCCTGGCGATCCGCAGGAGCCGGATCCACCCGACGCCTACGTTGCCGCGCGCGCTGCACGAGGTCGGCGCGCGGCTCGTCGGCATGACCGGTCCGTTGCACGTCGCCGGCGGCTTCGGGCACTGGTTCCCGCCGACCATCACGATCGTCGGTGCGCTGAGCGTCGCCGCGATCGTGCTGCTCGCGCTGGCGCCCGTCGCCGAGCTGACCGTCGGCCACCACGCCGACCTCGAGCGCGTGCGCGTCCTCGCCGACCGGGCCGACGGCGACACGCTCGATCCGTTCGCCCTGCGCCACGACAAGCGCTACGTGTTCTCGTCCGACCAGCGCGCCGCGGTCGCGTACCGGTACGTCAACGGGGTCGGCCTCGCGTCCGGCGACCCGGTCGGCGCGGCCGAGTCGTTCCCCGACGCGCTCGCGCACTTCGTCGAGCACTGCGATCGCAAGGGTTGGCGGCCCGCCGTCATCGGCGCGCGTGGAGACCGCCTCCCGATGTACGAGGGCGCGGGCCTGCGCGCGCATTACCTGGGCGACGAGGCCGTCATCGACGTCGCGTCGTTCACGCTCGAGGGGCGCGCGATGCGCCCGGTACGACAGGCCGCGAACCGCACGAGGAACTTCGGCATCACGACCGAGGTGCACCGGGAGGGCGACCTCGACCCGACGCTCCGCCGTGCGCTTGTCGGGATCTCGGATCGTCACCGCGCCGGCGCGCCGGAGCGCGGCTTCTCGATGGCGCTCGACGAGCTGCTGACGGGCCGCGACCGCGACTGCGTCGTGCTCGTGTGCCGCGACGCGAGCGGAGCGCCGATCGCGTTTCAGCGCTACGTGCCGTGCCGCGGCGGTCGCGGGCTCTCGCTCGACGCGATGCGGCGTGACACGGTCGGGCCGAACGGCGTCAACGAGCGGATGATCGTCGACGCCGTCGGCTGGGCGCGCGAGAACGGCGTGGAGGAGGTGTCGCTGAACTTCGCGGCGTTCAAGGGGATCATCGAAGAGGGTGCCGAGCTGTCGCGGTTCCAGGCGGCCGAGGCCTGGGTGATCAAGAAGCTCAACCCGTACTTCCAGATCGAGTCCCTCTACTACTTCAACGCGAAGTTCCACCCGCGGTGGATCCCGCGGTACCTCGTCTACCGCTCCGCGGGCGACCTCGCGCCGGTCGCGATCGCGGCGTTGAGCGCGGAGGCGTTCCTCCCGTTCGACCGCAACCGCAACGACGGCTGCGCGACCTGCGTGGGCGACGCGCCCGTCGGCCGTGACCACGGCGACCGCGACGACGACCACGGTGGCGGGACGCGGCCCGTGCCGGCGCGCCCGGGCCGGAACCGGAAGCACGCGGCGGAAGCAGAGCCAGTGCGCACCCGCTGATGCTGGTCGCGACCTGGTTCTACGCATTCCTGATCGCGCTGGCGATCGTCCCGCTCCTCGCGTGGGCGGTGCTCGACGTCCTGCGGCTGCGGAGGCGCCGGCGCGGGCTCCCCGTCATCAGCAACGCGCGCGCCATGCTGCTGCGCGGTTGGGCGATCGTCACCTGCCTGCTGCTCGGCGTGCTCGCGACCGCGGTGGGGTTGAACCGGCAGTACCAGTACATCCCGTCGTTCGCGGCGCTGTCGGGCGACGTCTCTCCCGACCTCGTCTCGGCACCGCCGACCGTGCAGGCACCGCGCGGCGCGACGGGCGGCGCGGCGACGCACGTCGGCAACGACGCCAACGTGGTCGCCGCGACGGGCACGTCGAAGATGACGCACGGCGCGGTCCAGAAGGTCGAGGTCGCCGGCTCGCTGTCGGGCATCCCGGCGCGCGACACGTACGTCTACCTCCCGCCGCAGTACTTCGATCCCGCGAACGCGCACGCGCGCTTCCCGGTGCTGTACCTCCTGCACGGATCGCCCGGGATCTCGGTGGACTGGCTGCGCGGCGGGCACCTCGACGTCACGATGGACGACCTCCTCCAGGAGCACCGCATCCAGCCGTTCATCGTCGTCATGCCCGATGTCAACGGCGGCTACAGCCGGGACACGGAGTGTCAGGACATCCCGGGCGGTCCGCAGGTGCAGACGTACCTGACGTACGACGTACCTCGCTACATCGACCGCTGGTTCCGCACGCTCGGCGACCGCAACGCGCGCGTCATCGGCGGCCTGTCGAGCGGTGGCTACTGCGCGCTGAACCTCGCGCTGCGGCACCAGGACGTGTTCTCGGCCGCGGTGTCGCACTCCGGGTATCTCGCACCGGCACGCAACGGCTACACGGGCAACTTGTTCAGGAACAAGGCCGCGCTCTACGCGAACGCACCGAGCGCGTACCTCGCGACGATCCCCATCCAGCAACCGTTCGGCGTGTACCTCGACGCGGGCAGCACCGACACCGCGTCGGTGTACCAGAGCAAGCTCGCGTACCGGATCCTCCTGGAGCGCCACGTCCCGGTCACGCTGCGGATCCACAACGACGAGGGCCACAACTTCTCCGCGTGGAGCCGGAACCTGCACTCGTCGCTGCCGTGGGTGTC
>Ga0070739_10008616_pt1 | contig 10388 bp, 8 predicted proteins | sample Coa_R1_7_FD_66445 | JGI IMG/M metagenome (GOLD analysis project Ga0070739, IMG submission 66445) | Surface soil microbial communities from Centralia Pennsylvania, which are recovering from an underground coalmine fire - Coalmine... | ecosystem: Environmental > Terrestrial > Soil > Unclassified ...
TTCGGCAACGCGCTGACACTCGGCAGCGGCACGGCCGGCGCGACGCTCCTGAACCTGGGTGGCAGTAATACCTGGTCGGGCCCGGTTACCAACGCGGTCACCAGCACGATCAACGTCAACGCCGGCACGCTGACGATCAGCGGCCCCATCAGCGGCACCGGAGAGCTGATCAAGACCGGCATCGGCACGCTGGTGTTGCCGGGCGCGAACAGTTACACCGGACTCACCGCCATCGTCGCGGGCGTCCTCGACGTGCAGACCGCGGCCGCACTGGGCAACAACGCGTCCGTGGCGGTCGGCGCCGCGGCCACCTTGCAGATCGACGGCACCGGCCTCACGTTCACGAAGACGCTGATCCTGGCCGGCACGGTGAACAGTCTCAACGGCAGCAACACCTGGTCGGGCAACGTGGTCACGGTGGCCGCCAGCAGCACCTTCAACGTCGGTGCCGGGCAGACGCTGACGCTCAGCGGCGTCATCAGCGGCACCTACGGCCTGACCGTCAACAAGAGCGGCACCGGCACCCTGGTCCTGACCAACACCAATACCTATGCCGGTGCTACGTCCATCGAGGCCGGCATCGTCGTCGTCCAGAACCGATGGGCGCTCGGAAGCACCGCCGGCGCGACCTACGTGAGCAGCGGCGCTACCCTCCAACTCGAAGGCGGCCTGACCGTTGCGGAAACGATTGTGCTGAACGGTGCTGGCGCGGCCGGCACCACCGGAGCGCTGGAAAGTGTTGCCGGCGCCAACACCTGCACGGGCTACATCGGCCTAGCCACCGCCAGCACCATCGCCGTCGACGCCGGGCAACTGACCATCAGCGGCATCATCGTCGCCCACGGCAGCTTGACCGAGGCCGGCGTCGGCAGCCTGATCCTCTCGGCCGTCAACACCTACACCGGCGGCACCACGCTGAACGGCGGCACCCTGGGCGGCGGCGGCACGCTCGGCACCCTGCTGGTCAATAGCGGCGCCACCCTGGCACCCAGTTCCACGACCACCCACATCCTCAGGACCGGCAGTGTCACCTTCTCCGCGGGCAGCACGTTTGCCGTGGCGCTGAACGGAACGACGCCCGGGACCGGCTACGACATGCTCAGTGTCACCGGCACGGTCAACCTGGCGGGCGCCACGCTGAACGTCAACGTGGGGTTCAACCCGACGATCGGTACCAGTTTCGTAATCGTCCAGAACGACGGCACGGACCCCTTGGTGGGCACCTTCGCCGGCCTGGCCCAGGGCGCGACCTTTGTGATCAACGGCATGACATTCCAGATCAGTTACACCGGCGGGACCGGCAACGATGTGGTGCTGACGCGGACTGCCTGAGAGCGGCCGGACAAAAAATGGACTGTCCCAATGATTCATCCGTACGCTCCCATACGAGGAACGTGCCTTCCCAGCGCTTGTCCGCTCTCACCCGGCCTAGACAAAGGGTTTCCTGCGTGGCTGCGGGTTTCTTCGGCGCGGCGGCGGCATCACGTTGCATCGGGGCGTAGACCACCTCATAACCCTCTCCGTTGTGCTCGCGCCGCTGGTACCGAAAGGTATCGCCGTTTGGGTAGAACTGGGTCCGCTGCTCCAGGGCGCCGTTGTTGTAGACCGCGTACTCCCGGAGAGAGTTCTGCGGACCGACAATGACCTGCACGCCGTGGTAGACACGGCTACCATCGGCGTGCCGCTTCCATGATGTGATGCTGCCCCCATACGGTGGACTCCAGGCACCCTCGACATCGAGCCGATGGTCAACCGATGCCGACCCTCTTGGTGGATGATCGGCGGTGACAGTGGTTGCCGAGACGGCCAGCATACTTGCCAATAGGAAAATGAGAGCCGCGTACATATGCAACCCTTTGCTAGGGACGAGCTGGAAGGCGAGAAAAGTCACTGGGGAAACAATACTCAAATGACGGTATCAAGAGAGTAACAAGTCTGTAACAGCGGGCGAGTGAGAGAGGCCTTCCGCGTGCGGCGCTGGCTGCGGTTGGGCGAAAACGCTCTACCAGGATGCGCAGGGAGCGACAGGCCTGGCAGCCTTGGCAGCGGGGCCGAAAGAGGGTATCGCCGAAACGTCGCCAGCCCTTGCCCATGCGGTCGAGGTACTCGGCCGGCGTCATGGCGGCGACGATTTCGTACTCCAGGCTCCAGAATTGATCGTGGAGATAGCCGCACGGGGTTGGCGGGGCCACGAATTGGAACAGCGACTCCATGTCGCCATTTTAAGGGGGAGTTGCCAGTTCAAAAGTTCAAAACCCAGCGTTCAACGTTTGAGCGTGCAATCATGGAACGACCCGCTAGGCCAAAGCAAGATACAACCGTCCCAAGTGATGCCAACCGTCGGTTTCGGGCAATTGCTCCACGGCCTGTTGCGGCCAGGGACGGCCTTCGTTTGGACGCCGACGCCTGAGGGGTGTCGGCAAGGTGCAGCGGAGGGGCAGCAAGGCGCTCATGCATGAGCGCCTTGCTCCGTCACCGCAAGTTCGTATGCCGCCATGGCGTTACGTTTTCACAATTGGCAAGAAGGGGCCAAGGCGCTCATCCCCAGCGGCAGGAGGAAAACCGTGCAGTTCGGTAGCGTGGGAGACGGCGGGCTCGTGTCGTTGAACCGCGCGTTGGTTGCCGCGGGCGGAGCCGGCGTAACGGACGCCTCGCGGGACAGGCGCTCCTGCCCGCAGACGGGGGCGGGCTCAAGGTGCGTCGGCCCCCGCGACGCCGGTCGCTTGCGTCTACTGAGAGCTCTTAATGCCTTCGATCTCCTTGCGATGTTCCTGAATTGTCCATGCACGGTGCGGACGCGGTGGCCATCTTGCCGGAACAGCGTAGCGGTGCGACCAAGACAGAGTTCGGCTTGCCCATTTGCTTCGGCCTTTCTGAATTGCACCGGTGATCATGCCGGGGAGAAGTACTGCCTCATCTGCGAGAATGGCGACAATCCCGTGGCCATCATCTTTGCCCGGGAAGTCACTCCCGAGGTGACGAAACTCCTCAAGAGGATCGACCTGGCAACGGACATGCACCGCGTGGCCGGCGTGGTCAACAAAGATGGCCGATTCGTGCTGTTCCGCTAGAGCGAATCAACCTGGTGAGGCTCCCTGGCGTGCCACCCTCGCACTCATCGGAGGCGTGACGTACTGGCTGACGGTGAAGTGGGCCATGCGGACGCTCGGCAGCCGGCTCGGCGAAGACCGCGTCCGCGAAGCGAACGACCTGTCACTGGTCTCGTTCATCACCGGAGGCGTGCTGTCGCTCGTCGCCGGACTGTTCGACCCGGGCGGCCTGAGCCTGGTCCTCAGCTCCGGCGTCGCCGCATCCCTCGGAGGCGCCTCCGGCCTCGCGTGCGGTCCGCAACTGCTTCACGATCCCGCCTTCGCGCCGCGGCGTGGCGAAGCATTGGAAGTGAGGCGGAGTTGGCGCGCGATCGCGGCCGCCGTCGCGGTCGCTACAAGGTTCATCCTTTTGCTTGGTCCCGGCGTGAAGCTTTCTCGCTGAGCGCAAACACAGAGAGACAAACGATGGGATCCACCCGATTCGTTTGAGCGTGCGATCGTTGAACGACCCGCTAGGCCAAAGCACTCATCGCCGCCTCAGGAAGCGGTCGGCCCCTTCGCCAGGTAAGGCCGCACCCGCACATGCCGGAATGCGACCGGGCCGTGGTCCGCTTGCAGCAACAACGGCCCAGCCGGCACTTCCTTTTCCAATCGCCAGGCCGCGCCGGTGGGGCAATGCAGCACCACATTCTCGTGAATGACCTTACCATTCAGAACGACCTTCACGAACCGCCCATCGGCAGTCTTGTGCCCATGTCGATCGAACCGGGGAGCTTGAAAGATGATGTCGAGCGTCTGCCATTGGCCCGCTGGCCGGCAGGCGTTTACCCGAGGCGGCACCCCCTTGTCCAGATAGTGATACTGCGGCTCTTCTTCGGCCCGAGGATAGACGCCGCCGCAGTCGGCACCTGTGAGGTGAGCTTTGCCGTAGCTGTCGAAAATCTGGATCTCATACCGGCCTTCCAGTTTCACGCCGGAGTTCGACCGCTTGGGGATGAGGAACTCGACGTGGACCTCGACATCGCGAAAGTCCTCCTTGCTGAGCAGGTTATGGGTGTTGCCGTGCGGCCCGTTGACGAGAATGCCCTGGCCGCGCTCGGCTGCTAGCCGCCGGGGATTGTGCGGGTCCATCTGGACGCTCGAGGCCGTGAACCACGCGCCGGTCGGCTTCCGCCAGCCGGCGAGTGCATCCTTGCCCGACGATAGATCGGTCCAGCCGTCGTCGGCCGATGCCAGCGTCGCTGCCGCGGCCAGGGTGACGAGTCCTAGAACTAGCCGCACTGCCAATGTCATCACGCACCTTGCTTGGTTGTGTCGCTTTGCCGCCTTTATCGGCGATTGTACGACCCGTGGCCGCTGGGGGCGAATGGCCTTTCGCATTGACCCCTTTTGGCAATCATCCTATCATCCAGGTAAGCTACCGCATCAGAAGGGGCGCAGAGTCAGACGCCGTCATTGTGCGCCTTGAAACCCATCCAACCAGGAGCTCGGCCGCATGAAAGCGGAGCATCGGAAGGAACTGAAGACCAATGCCCTGCAAGCACACCTCACCTCGCTCGTGCAGGGACTCAAAGAGCCAAAACATCGGCCGTCGGCGGCCGTGTGGGTGATTGCCATCGTTGCGATCGGCACGCTCGTCTTCTTCTGGATCTACCGGGCACACGTGAGCAATGTACGGTCGCAGGAATGGACCGAGCTTGGCACAGCGGCAGCCACCTCCGATATGGCCCTGGCGGACCAGAAGCTCGACGATCTCGTCAAGGATGGTCGGGGCACGAGCGTCGCAGTGGTGGCGCAATCCCAGAAGGCCCGCCGCTTACTCGAAAGCGGCTTGCAGGGCTTGGCCTCCACACAGCGAGCCGATGCTGCCAAGCAGCTCGAAACCGCCCGAGAGCTCTATGCCACGGTCGCCCAGAAAGCCGGCGATTGGCCGATCTTGAAACAGCAGGCCCTGCTTGGTGAGGCCAAGGCTGAGGAGGCCTTGGTTGGGTTCCCCACGAAGCCAAACTCCAGCGAATTCCGCGGCAACCTGGATCGGGCGATCGAATACTACAAGGCGTACCTCCAACTCGCCGACCGGGCCACGCCCCAGGCCCAGGCCATTCAGAAGCATGTGGACGACCTGACCCAACATCACGATCAGGTCGCCGGCTTTTATAAGGAACTTAATCGCGTGGTAGACACCCAGATGCCCGCGCTCAGCACCAGCGCCAGCCCGCCTTTGGGCGGTGAATGACGAATTCCCAATGACCAATGACGAGGGAATGTCTAATGACCAATGACGAATAACGCTCGGCAGGTCACGAGGCGCGAAAGGGCCGTTCGTCATTGGGATTTCGTCATTCTTTGGTCATTCGTCATTTCCAATCATGTCCACCCGTCCCTTCGGCGCCGACACTCTGGAGATCATCGCCAAGCACAAAGGCGGGCCGATGCGGCTCGACCAATACCTGGCGGCCCAGTTCTCCGACTATAGTCGCTCGATCATCCGCAAGGTGATCGATGCCGGTGGTGTCGCGGTCAACGGCAGCCCGGCCAAGGCAAGCTACAAAGTCCGTCACGCGGACCAGATTCGCATCACCCTGCCGGCCCCCACGCATGACCTGCCGGTGCCTGAAGACATTCCCCTGACCGTCCTGTACGAAGATGAATGGCTGGCGGTTATCAACAAGCCGCCGGACATGGTGGTGCATCCCGCTAAAGGTCACTGGTCGGGAACGCTGGTCAACGCGTTGCAATTCCGCTTTGCGGAGCTGAGTCATGCCAACGGCGAGTACCGGCCTGGTATCGTCCATCGGCTCGACCGCGACACCAGCGGCGCCATCCTCGTTGCCAAGGATGAACAGGCCCACCGGCACCTGAGCTACCAGTTCGAGACGCGGAAGATTTTCAAGGAATACGTAGCCATCACGGCCGGCGTGCTGGACCGGGACAGTGACTACATCGAGAGCCGGATCACCCGCCACCCGCACGACCGCATCAAAATGGCCACGACCCGCGAAGAGGATGAAGAGAGCAAGGAGGCGTGCAGTTATTACGAGGTGATGGAACGCTTCCGCGGCTTCACGCTTTGCCGGATCCAGCCGCGCACGGGCCGAACCCATCAGATTCGCGTTCATCTCGCGAGCGTGGGCTGTCCGGTGTTGGCTGATAAGACCTATGGCGGTCGTGACTCCTTTCGCTTGTCCGACCTGGTACCGGGCTTGGCCGCAGCGGAGGACCAGGTGCTCCTGGGCCGCCAGGCGTTGCATGCCTACCGCCTGCGCTTCACCCACCCGCACCGGCAACAGGTGATTGAGGCCCTGGCGCCACTACCGGCCGACATGGAGCGGACACTAACAGCTCTTCGGCAGTATCGACCGATGAAATAACTCATCGTTTAGCCGCGAGCCTCGGGCGAGCGCGGCAGTCATCGTGAAGGTGACTGTCGCGCTCGCCCGAGGCTCGCGGCTAAACGGCCAGGGCGGTGGGAATTCGCTCCTGCTATCGCCCCGGCGGGTTGACTGTGATTGTCGCCTTGGCCCGGAGTTGCTTGGCGACAGCCTCGCGGAGGAAATCGCCGTAGACGTCCTTAACCACATCCTTCATTTTATCGTACTGTACATCCTTGCCTGGCTTCTTGTCGGTGACCAGGATTAGATGAAGCCCGAACGGCGTGCTGACAATATCGCTGATCTCATAGGGCTTCAGCGCAAATGCCACCTTGGCAAACGGTTCCACCATGATCCCGACACGCGGAAAGTAGCCGAGGTCGCCACCGCGCTGCTTGGACGGGCAGACCGATTCCTTGGCGGCAATGGCGGCAAACGCGTCTTCAGTCAGCTTGGCGCGGGCCTTTTCACGACCAGCCTCATCGGTGTTCGCGGGTAAGGCGGCCAACCCCTGAGCGACCTTATCCTCAATCTCTTTCTTGAGGCCGGCCAGCTTGGCACGGGCCTGCGTGCCCTGCGGATCGCTGGCATCGGGCGTGAGCAGAATGTGCCTGGCCCGCACCGTGGAGCCGTTGAACATGTCCTTGTTCTGGTCGAAGAACTTCTTGGCCCGCTCGTCGGTGGCTTGCTGAGTCGTAAACTTGTCCCAGCGGAGCTGTGCCTCAATCTGTTTGCGCAGCTCGGCTTGCGTCACGTTGGCCTCTTGCAGGGCTTTGTCCAGTGTGGTTTTACCCTGGTTCTTGACCGCCTCGCGGAGTTCCGTGACCTTTGCATCGACGTCGCCCGCCGGGACCGCGATTTGGCGACTGACCAGGTACTGGTCCACCAGGGTATTATCGATCAGGAAATTGAGGATCTCCGTCCGGGCCTCGGCCTGCTTGGCGGGCGGCACGCGCCGGAGGGCTCGCTGGACCGCAGTTTCCGAAATTTCCTGGCCGTTCACGACTGCCGCCACCGGGTTCGTGGCGGGCAAGGTGACCGGCGCGGGCTTGGTCTGCTGCGCCAGCGCCGGCAAGCCAAGCAGGAACAGGCTGACCAACGCCGGGCCAGACCAGTGGGGACTGCGCATGGATCGTTCCTTTCCAATCGTTCGGGGAAGGGCCGGGACGGTCCGGTGTCCTGGCCTGCAAGCCGGGCATTCTACGCACCCGAGTTCAAAGATCAAAGTTCAAAGTGCCCCGGCCAACCTCCTCTCTGCTCGGCCCACCGCGCGCCTGGTATAATTCCTCGGTATCGTACCTTGGCAGACGGCATCATGGTTGACAATGCCCCCATCCTTTCCGTGCAATACGCCGGTCTGACGATCGAGGGCTATTCCCGCGCGGCCGTCCAGAGTTACTGGCGGATTCCGGAGCTGAAACTCGGTTTCGATCTGGGGGCGCAGCCGTGGGATTTCATGGGCACGCCCACGTGGTTTATTAGCCACACCCATCTCGATCACGTTGCCGCCCTGCCGGTCTACGTAGCCCGACGGCGGATGATGCGCATGGAGCCGCCCACGCTTTACCTGCCGGCCGAGGCGGTGGAGGATGTGCGCCGGCTGTTGCTGGTGATGCAGCGACTCGACCGCGGCCGCATGGTCTGTCAACTTCAAGGCGTCAAGCCGGGTGATGAGATCGATCTCTCGCGTGAGAACGTGGTGACGGCCTTTGCTACCACGCACACCATCCCCTCGCTGGGCTACGTGATCTGGGACCGACGCAACAAGCTCAAGGAGGAATACCTGGGGTTGCCGGGGGAGAAGATCCGCGACCTGCGTCTGGCCGGCACGGCCGTGACGCGCGAGGTGCGGGTGCCGCTCGTGGCCTACACAGGCGACACCAGCCCGGCCGGCCTCGATTCCTGCCAGGCGGCCTACGAGGCCAAGATTCTAATCACGGAACTGAGCTTCATTCGGCCTAATCATCGGCGCGAGAAGATTCACAAGTTTGGCCACATGCACCTCGATGATTTCATCGAGCGCGCGGACCGCTTCCAGAATGAGCTGATTATCTGCGCGCATTTCAGCACGCGCTACCATCCGCAAGAAGTGCGCCGGCTGCTGGATAGCAAGCTACCCGCTCGGCTGCGTGAGCGCATCAAGCTTTGGCTGTGAGAAACTAGTCCCCTCTCAAGTCTTGATTTTTGGGTAGCTGAATTCGCCAGAATTCAGCCCGGCTGAATTCTGGCGAATTCAGCTACCCAAAAACTAAGGGTGGAAGGAGCACTAGGCGAAATGGTCGGAGCCGCAGCACTAAAAGCGGCCGGAAAAAAAGGGGTCTGACCCCTTGAATTCAGGGGGTCAGACCCCTTTTTTCCCGGCCGCTTTTAGTGCTGCGGCTTGGAAGGCTTCTCGGCGGCGCGGGCGCGATGGTAGGCGGCTCGTTGGGCATCGCCGTGGTGCGCGAAGTAATCTGCCAGGGCGGCGTGTGTGGGTCGATGATTGGGGTCGATGCGAAGCGCGGTCTCGAACCAGTGCAAGGCCTCGTCGTCGTTACCGCGCTGCAAGCAGACCTGGCCGGCCTCGTAGCGGAGCTCGGCCCGGCGCGGCTGTTGATGAATGCGGGTCACCAGGCTCGCCAGGCGCTCGGCCTGCGTGCGGATTTCCTGGTAGCGGCGATCGTAGGCAGCGGCTTTATCTTGCTGGTTCAGTAGCCGGTATGCCAGCGTCAGATTCTGCACGACATCGGTTTCGTTCGGCGCGAGCTTCTCCGCCCGAAGCAACCATTGCAGTGCCCGGGCCGGGTCATTATCCAATTCGAGTTTGGCCCGGACCAGAAGGGCCGCCGCGTTGTTGGGATCGAGCGTTAATGCTTTATCCAGGGCCACGCGTGCGGCATCCGGATGACCCAACGACTGCTCACAATGGCCGATGCCGAACAGGATGTAGGCATCGTCCGGGCTCTTTTCCAGACAGGCACGATAGTCCTCCAGAGCCGGCTCGAATCGGCCCGTACTCGCCTCGGCGGCCGCACGCAAGAGCAGGGCGGGCAGATAGCCCGGCTTCACTTGCAACACGCGCGTATAGTCATTGATGGCTTCCGGAGAGCGTTCCTGTTGGCGGGACCGGCCGTGATACAGCCAGGCCAGCCAATCATCGGGGTGACGTTCGCTCCACCAGACGGTCCATTTGGCGGCGTCGACACTGCGCTCATTTTCCAGGTAACCCTGCACGAGGGCTTCCAGAATCAGGACCTCGTCGTCCGAGTCGGATTGCAACTCCGCACGCAGCGCCGGTTCCACAGCCCACACGTCGCCGCGCTGAGCCTGTTGCAACTGGCGCTCCAGCTTGATGGCGTCCGCGGGCCATTGCAAAGCCTCGGCCCGAGCCAGATGTTCGCGCCAGCCGGCATAGTCCTGGTCGCGGCGGCAGGTTTGGGCCAGAAGAAAATGCCCCTCAGCGCTTAGTGGCCGGCTGGCCAGGTAAGCCGTCAGGTGGGCACGCGCAGAAGTGAAATCCCGTTCCTGGATGGCTTGCTGTGCCGCTTTCCAATGTTCCGCGGCTGATACATGTGCCGGCGTGCGCCGCGACCAGGGATGGAACCACCACAAGCCCGCCACCAGAATCAACAACACCAACGCCATCAGGACGAACCGCCACCAAAGGCGGCGCGACCCACTTGGCGAAGCGACAGTTCCTCCGGTTGCTGGCACGGTGGATGTTGAAATAGAGGGTGGCTGCGCAGCCATGCAACGAACTTTCGATCGGATAGGTATAGCGGGGTCGGACACGCTGATTCATTACACTGTGCTGGACAACTCATCGCAAGAGATATTGAGCAAGGCGCGTCGGCGTGCCAAGAAGTTTCCTTGTGAGCTGTTGCGGCCGTTTGCTATCGTTGACAAACGGGCTCATGGCTGCCCGGCCGAGCTGGCGGCATCCTTCACCTGAAATAGCCCCCTGATCTCCGGCGCCGTGGCGCCACGG
>Ga0070739_10008622_pt1 | contig 10386 bp, 8 predicted proteins | sample Coa_R1_7_FD_66445 | JGI IMG/M metagenome (GOLD analysis project Ga0070739, IMG submission 66445) | Surface soil microbial communities from Centralia Pennsylvania, which are recovering from an underground coalmine fire - Coalmine... | ecosystem: Environmental > Terrestrial > Soil > Unclassified ...
GAGAGCTCGAGCGTCGCGGTTGTAGGGAGCTGCTCACGGCCTCGCGGGCCGAGCTGGATCTCCGCGATCAAGCTTCCGTTACGCGGTTCTTTGCGTCCCAGAAACCGGACTTCGTTTTTCTGGCCGCGGCCAAAGTCGGCGGGATTCTGGCCAATTCGACGCACCCGGCCGAGTTTCTTTACGACAACCTCGCCATCCAGACCAACGTCATTCACGCGGCCTGGCGCAGCGGTGTGCGCAAGCTGGTGTTTTTTGGATCGTCGTGCATTTATCCCAAGATGGCGCCCCAGCCGCTCAAAGAAGAATACCTATTAACGGGACCGCTGGAGCCGACCAACGAGGCGTACGCCGTCGCGAAAATTGCGGGTCTGAAGCTGGCCGCGGCGTACCGCGTGCAGTACGGCTTCAACGCCATCAGCCTGATGCCGACGAATCTATACGGCCCAGGGGATAACTTCGATCTGCAATCGTCGCATGTGCTGCCGGCGCTGATCCGGAAATTTCATGAGGCTCGCGCCGCCGGAGCGCCGGAGGTCGCGCTGTGGGGCACCGGCACGCCGCGCCGGGAGTTCCTCCACGTGGACGATCTGGCTTCGGCGGCGTGCTTCTCGCTGGAAAACTACGATGAGACAGGTCCGCTCAACGTCGGCGCAGGAGAGGACATAACGATCGCCGATCTGGCGCAAATTGTGGCTCAGGTAACGGGATATGCCGGCGCCATCCGGTTCGATCCGGCCAAGCCGGACGGCACGCCGCGCAAGCTGTTGGACGTGTCGCGGCTAAAGGCGCTCGGCTGGAGTGCCCGGATCGGATTGCGGGAAGGGATCGAGGCGACCTATGCCTGGTATCGCGCCCATGCGGCGCAGGCTCCCGCGGTAGCCAGCTAAAATGAACTGAGGTTTTTTCAACGTGAAAGGTGTCGTTCTGGCCGGAGGGACCGGCAGCCGTTTATTCCCGTTAACCAAAATCACCAACAAGCATCTGCTGCCGATTTTCGACAAGCCGATGATTTATTACCCGATCCAGACGCTGGTTCAGGCGGGGATTCGAGACATTTTACTGGTCACGGGAGGCCGGAATTCCGGGGATTTTCTGCGGCTTTTGGCCAATGGGAAAGAGTTCGGGCTGAATCATCTGAACTACACCTACCAGGAAGGCGAGGGTGGCATCGCCGACGCGCTGGCCCTGGCGGAGCACTTTGCCGACGGGGATAAAATCTGTGTGATCCTCGGCGACAACATTATCGAAGGCTCGATTGCCGCTGCCGTCGAGGAGTTCCGCAAGCAGGAACGCGGGGCTCGCATCTTGCTCAAGGAAGTCCCGGATGCGGAACGCTTCGGCGTCGCCGAGATTCAGGGCGGGCGCATCGTCGGCATCGAGGAGAAGCCGCGCCAGCCGAAATCGAACTACGCGGTCATCGGCATTTACCTGTACGATGGCACCGTCTTCGACAAGGTGAAGCAACTCGTGCCGAGCAAGCGCGGCGAGCTGGAAATCACCGACGTCAATAATGCCTACATCCGCGAGGGCACCATGACGTTCTCTCACCTGGAAGGCTGGTGGACGGACGCCGGCACGTTCGAATCGCTCCGGCGCGCGACGAATCTGGTGGCCAGCTCCAAAGCCGAAGCGGCCTCGGAGTGATCGCGCGCGGCCGCGGCGGCGATAAAGGAACCGTCGCGTATACCGCGCCTTTCCTCGTCTACATCGGACTTCTCGCGGTGCAGCAGGCCGCCGGTCTTCCGCTGCGAATCTTTTACCCGCTGCACACCCTGATCTCCGCGGCGTCCATCTGGCTCGTGTCGCGGCGCGCGCTGAGCCTCCGCGCTTCGCGCCTGTGGGCGAGCGTCGCGCTGGGCGCCGCTGTGCTGCTGATCTGGATCGGGCCGGACGCCCTGCCCGGCTACCGCCACCACTGGCTCTTTGAGAACCGGCTGACGGGGCTGGCCGTCAGCGCGATTCCGCCGGACCTGCGGAGCGACCGCGCCTTTCTGGCCGTGTGCTTCGTGCGAAGCGCGCTGGTCGTCCCAATCCTCGAAGAACTGTTCTGGCGCGGGTGGCTGATGCGCTGGCTGATCGACATGGATTTCACGGCGGTGAAGATCGGGACCTATGACGGGCTGGCGTTCTGGGCCACAGCTCTCTTATTTGCGTCCGAGCACGGCCCGTACTGGGAGGTCGGGCTGATCGCGGGCGTGATTTACAACTGGTGGGCCGTGCGGACAAAGAATCTGGCCGATTGCATGATTGCCCACACGGCCACCAACGCGTTACTCGCGGCATACGTTGTGGCCGCGGGGCAATGGCAATTCTGGTTATAGCGCCGTGATTTAGCCCGCCGCCGCCATGCTGTTCTCATCCGCCGAGGGGCCATAAAGCGCCGGAACCGGAACTCCGTTCAGGCGGTAGTAAACCGTCAATTGCGCCCGGTGATGAATGATGTGGTTCATGATCATGCTCCGGAACACGGCTACTTTGGGCATGCTCAGAAACGGGCTTCCGCCCATCGTCAAGGACCAGGTTTTCATCATGTCGGCATCGCTGGTCTTCTCGAGCGCGGCCCGCGTGTCGACGACGTTCTTATCAAACTGTTCGAGCAATTCCTTGCGGCTGGAAGCCACGAATGGCTTCATGTCCGGGCTCAGGTCCAGCGAGTCGGTTTGCAGAGTCATCGCTCCCCATCCGACCATCTCGGCTACATGGCTGGCGAGCTTTCCCAGGCTCATCGACTTCGGGTCCGGCTTCCATTCCAACTTATCTTCCGGAACCCGCTCCAGCGCTTTGCGGGTGTTCGCCATTTCGTGTTCAAATTCCGGCAGCATGGACTGCGCAATTGACATGGGTATCCTCCACGGTCGATTTTACTGCAAGCGCTGGCGCCGGCTAGGTTAAAATTGAGTCGAATCATCGTGCAACAAGTCGGCCGGTACCAAATTCTTGGCGAGTTGGGCCGGGGGGCGATGGGCGTCGTATACAAAGCCCAAGACCCCGCCATCGGCCGTACCATTGCAATCAAAAGCATCCGCTTAAAGGAGCTGACCGAGGAAAGCGAGCGCGAGCGGCTCCGGGAGCGGCTGTTCCGCGAAGCGCAATCGGCCGGAATTCTCTCCCACCCGGGCATCGTCACGATTTACGACATCGCGGAAGAAGACGGCCTGGCCTATATCTTCATGGAATTTGTGAACGGCCCGCCGCTTGAAAAAATGCTGCTGGCGGCCCAGACTCCGGATAAGGAAACGCTGCTGAGCATTTTTCGCCAGACCGCGGTGGCCCTGGATTACGCGCACAAAAAGGGAATCGTGCATCGAGACATCAAGCCGGCCAACATCATGATCCACGAGGACGGCACCGCCAAGGTGACGGACTTCGGAGTGGCGAAGATCGTGTCGCAGCAGATGACCCAGGCCGGGACGATGATGGGGACGCCGAGCTACATGTCGCCGGAGCAGGTACAGGGGCAAACGGTCAATGGACGCGCGGACCAGTTTTCTCTGGCGGTGATCGTATATGAAACGCTGACCGGGGAAAAGCCGTTTTCGGCCGAGTATCTGCCCACGCTGTTGTACAAAATCGTGCGCGAAGATTTCTTGCCGCCGCAGCGCCTCAATCCTACGCTGAGCCCGCAGATCGAAGCGGTATTGCGGAAGGCCATGGCCAAGATGGCGGCGGACCGCTACGAAACCTGTGCCGACTTTATCGCTGCGCTGACCGCCGCTTGCCATGCGACGCCGGGTTGGACGCCCCTGCCCCGGGGCGTGAGCTCCAATATGCCGACCGGGGGCTCGCACGAAGGCTTAGCCGAAACGGCGGCGGCCACGATCGTCGAGCCGAAGGTCCAGCCATTGGAGGAAACCATCGCCGACCCGATTGGCGCGAAATTGTCTCCCCCTCCGCCGGCTATCGCGAAGCCGGCGACGTTGTCGCCGGTGGCCTCGCCGGTCGTGCCCGCCGCGCCTCCGGAGCCTCTGAGACGGGCGGAGGAACCGGCCCCGGTTTCGTCTTTTTCCCTTCCGCCCGCGCGAGATCCGAGGCAGCGTCCTGAGCCGAGCCATGTGGGACGCAATGTCACGCTTACGACCGTGGCCGTTGCCGTCGTGTGCGTTGGCGGCTTTTTGGTTATGCGTTCTTCGAGCAACGCGGGCGGAGGCGCAACCCATCCTCAGGCCGCTGTAACCGCCACAGCGCCGCCGGCTCCCGCGCCCTCGCCCGCAGTCCCTCCGGCTGCTCCGGCCTACGAACCTCCTTCCACCCCAGCCGCGAAGCCTAATCCCGTTCGCGCCATCGATACACCCGTGGCGAAGGCGCCTGCCTCTCCATCCGAGATGCCCTTCCAGCTCACCACCACGCCATCGGGTATCGCGGCTGTATTCGATAACAATCCCGAACTTCAGTGCACGACGCCCTGCACCATCCATCTGCCCGTGGGCCGGCACACCTTCGTGCTGAAGCGCGCGGGCTATCGTGAAGCGCAGCGCATCGTGGAGATACCGCACGACACGGGACTCATCGTGAATCTCGAAAAGATGGAGGGTATGCTCAGCGTGACGAGCAATCCTTCGGGTCTGGCGGTGTCGATCGACGGACAGGAACAGGGAAAGAAGACCCCCGTGACCTTCGCCCTTGCACCAGGGATACACCAAGTGGTCGTTCTTAAAGGTTCAGAAAAGCAGGAGTTCTCCGTCGAGGTCCGCGACGGCGCCACAGTTTCGCGCAATATCGAGTGGCAATAGGAGCTTACACCGCCGCCAGCGATAACTGATCCCGCAAGCCCTGACGAATTCTCAGCATGCGCACCCGGATGCCGGTAGACGTGATCCCTTCGTCCCGGGCGATCTCTTCGGCGGAATAGCCTTCGAGACTCCGCTCCAACAACTGGCGGTCGCGGCGCGAGCAGCGGTCCAGCAAGCGGCGCAACTCGATATCCTCGAGGTTCATTGAATAGGGCGCGTCCACTCCCTCGATCGGGACCGTTGGTTTCGAGCGGAATTTCGCGCGGAACAGATTTCGAGCGATCGAGTTTACCCAAAAACCCACCAGCCCGGGATCGCGCAATTGATCCCGGCATTCCCAGCCTCGGACCCAGGCCGCCTGGGCGATTTCCTCGGCTTCTTCAAATCCTGCGCCGCGCGAGAGAAGGAATCGTCGGGTAGCCGGGAACCCGGCTTCGAATGCTTCAGCGTATTCGGTCCGTCTCATCGCCTGGCTAGGGTGCAAATCGGATGCCAGCGCGAGCGGGCAATTTATTCCCAGCAAGTTATCGAACTGGGACGCGGACCCGCACGCCCCGCGCTCCCGGAAAAACTTACACTCGATCCATAATTTCCCGAACCCGCTTGGCCGATCTGAAATACTGTGCAGGCTCGATTTGTCTTTTTTTCGGTCCTCATTTTCGGGATCACGTTCGTGCCGGGTGTCCACGCCGAATCGCATCCCGCCTGGTGGACTTATTCGTCGCCCGACGCTACCGCTTTGGTAGGAGTCAATTGGGAGACTCTGCGGGAGTCTCCGTTCGCGGACGCGATCGGGACGGAATTTTCAAGCGGAGGAAGCTTGAACTTTCCGGATCTCGCGTGCCTGAAGCAGGCCCGGCAGATCGTGCTTTCTTCGCCGGGATTTCTGGCGGTCGTTTGGGGATCGTTCGGGCCCCAGGTGGTCAAGGCCGACGCCGAGTCGCTCAAATTTCAGCCGGCGGCGTACAAAGGGATGGCCCTCTGGCTCGCACCGGACCCGGCAATGCTGAGTCTGGCCCAGCTTAGTGAGGAATTGCTTCTCGTCGGAACGAGGAAAACACTGGAATCGGCGATCGATAACAGCTTGCTAGAAAAGCAGCGCCGCGTTTCGCCGCTGCTGGCCCGCGCGGCCCGATTTTCGCAGAAAGCAGACCTGTGGGTGGTGGCGAGCCGCCTTCCCGATCCACTGGCCAGTATCTTCGTTCCCATTGAGGCGCAAGCCAAGGGCTTCGAAGGCTCGGTTGCGCTTCGGGGAGGGCTGAATCTGGAAGCGTCGCTGGATGCCGGCTCCTACGACGCTGCCGTGGCATTAGGAACCGAGATTCGGAACAGCGCGCCGTCTCTGCCTGCGATCGCACAGAATTTGAAAGTTGGCGTGGAGGAAAACAAAGTGATGCTCTGGCTGAGGCTCACCAGCGCGGAGTTGCGCGCAGGCCTCCGCCCGGCTCCGGCGGCTCAAGAGGGTTCTGCTCCGTCGCCGGCCCCGAGCCTGGCAATTCAGCCGCCGCCCGCCCCGGCTGCCGCTCCCGCGCCCCAGCCGCAGGTGATCCGCATCCTGGGCCTGGAAGACGGACCGCGGGAAATTCCTTTTCCGCAGCGCTAGTTATCGTTAGCTACTTTGGCCCGCCTGGCTGAAGATCGTTCTTGATCACTTTGCCGCCCTTCATCACCAGCTTGACGCGCTGAAGCTCCGTGATGTCGGCCAGCGGGTCGCCGGAGACGGCGATTAAATCCGCGAATTTTCCCTTTTCGATGGAACCGATCTGGTCCTGCCAGCCGAGCGCCTCGGCGTTGACGATCGTGCCGCTCTGAAGGACGCGCGCGGGCGTCATTCCGGCGTACTTCACCAGCGCCTCGAAATCGAGCGCCTGAGTGCCATGGGCATAGGTGGAGCCGTCCACTCCGCTTCCCACCATGATCTTCAGGCCTTTGGTCGCGGCGGCCATGGTCACGGCTTTTTCGAAGATTGGGATCATGCGGTATTTGCCGCCGGTGTTTCTGGCGTCGTTATCGTCCATGTAAGGCTCGATGTAGCGGACCAGCGTGGGATCGTAGAACAGGCCTTTGGAAACCATCCTGTTGGCCTGCTCCTGGTCCAGCCCGAAGGCGTGCTCGATCGTGTCGCAGCCGGCCAGAATGGCGCTTTTCTGGCCTTCGCCCCCGTAAACGTGACAGGCCGTCTTGCGGCCAAGGCGGTGCGCTTCGTCGATCAGGGCTTGCAGCACCGGCATGGGATAAGTCAGCACATAGTGCGCTTCACCACTGGGCGTGAACGAATAGGCTCCGGTGGGGAACAGCTTGATCCAGTCGACGCCGTGCTCCACGTGCTCGCGGACGGCCGCGCGGGCCTGCTCGGCCGACCGCACCACGTTGCTCGCCAGCGGATTATCGGGCGCGGAGGGATTCGGAGGCGCGGCGCCCCACACGATTCCGCGCCCGGAGACCTGGTAGCGGGGCCCGTCGATGCGGCCTTCATTGATGGCGTTGCGAACCGCCACGTCGGCGTAGCCGTTGCCATGGGAACTCATGTCGCGAGCGGCGGTGAAGCCGGCGCGGAGGTCGGCCTGGACATTCTGAACGGCGATCAGCATGGACGTCTCTGTCGTGCCCTTGGGCCCACGATTATTGAACATGTGGGTGTGGGCGTCGATCAGGCCCGGCAGGACGGTGGCGCGGCTCAGATCGATCACCTCAGTTCCGGCTGGAAGTTTGACCTGCGCCTCGGGTCCGACCTCGGCGATGCGGTCGCCGGAAAGCAGGATCACCTGCTTGTTGAGCATCCGCCCCGTTTTACTCTCGAACAGTCGGCCAGCCCGGATCGCCATAGGACGCGGCGCGGGAGGGCATTGGTAGATGCCGCCGTCCGAGCCGACACAGGGGGTAGGCCCGGCGCCGCGCCAGGGGGCGGGCGGAGGTTGCACCTGTGCCAAGAGCGTGATCGCGACCAAACTGGCAAACGCCGCCATTCCGTTTCCTCCCGGAGAACGGTTTGATTTTACCCCGGTGGCGCTCACCGAGGTGGATGGGTCCTTCCATTGCTACACTATGCAGTGGACATGACAGCCACGAGTGTGCCGGGCCTCAGGTCGGATGGCCTTCCGTTGCGCGCCCGCCTGGGCCGGGAGGATCTGCTACGGGCTTATCGCATCATGTACCTCTCCCGCCGGATCGATGACCGGGAGATCGTACTAAAGCGGCAGAATAAAATCTTCTTCCAGATCAGCGGCGCCGGTCATGAGGCGATTCAGATTGCCGCGGGCATGAATCTGCGCGCCGGCCACGACTGGTTCTTCCCCTACTATCGCGACCGCGCCCTGTGCCTGACGCTGGGCGTTACCGCCGAGAAGATGCTGCTGCAATCGGTGGGCGCGGCGGCCGATACCGCGTCGGGCGGCCGGCAGATGCCCTCGCACTGGAGCTCGCCGGAGCTGCACATCGTCTCGCCGTCGTCGGCCACGGGGACGCAGTTTCTGCCGTCGGTGGGCTGCGCGAACGCGGAGCGCTATCTGGATGCGTCCTCCGACGCGATTACGCTGGTGAGCACGGGAGACGGCGCGACCAGCGAAGGCGAGTTCTGGGAGTCGCTGAATATCGCGTGCCTGGAGAGCCTTCCGCTGGTTTATCTGGTGCAGGATAACGGCTACGCGATCTCGGTTCCCGTGGAGAAGCAGACGGCCGGAGGCAATATCGCGCGGCTGGTGGAGAACTTTCCCGGATTGAAGGTTTTTGAGTGCGACGGCACGGATTTTCTGGCCTCCTACGCCACCATGGCCGACGCGGTGGAGCGCTGCCGCCGGGAGCGGGCTCCTGTGCTGGTGCACGCCAAGACCATCCGGCCGTACTCGCATTCGCTTTCCGACGACGAGAAGTTCTACAAGACGCCGCGCGAGCGCAAGGCGGAAGCGGCGCGCGACCCGCTGGTGAAGTTCCCCGAGTGGCTGCTGGCCGAGGCCATTCTGGATGTGGACGCGCTCGAATCGCTGCACCATGAGATCGATATCGAAGTGCAGAAGGCGACCCAGGCGGCGTTGAAAGCAGCGCCGCCGGCCCACGGGTCGGCTTTGGAGTTCCTGTACTCGGACCGCGTGGATCCCTCATCGGCCGAGTTTGCGGCGGAGCCGCACTTTACGGGCGAACCGCGCACCATGGTGGACGCGATCAACCAGACACTGCACGAAGAGATGCGGCGCGACGATAGGATCGTGATCTTCGGCGAGGACGTAGCCGATTGCAGCCGGGAAGAGAATCTTCGCGAAGTAAAGGGCAAGGGCGGAGTCTTCAAAGCCACGGCCGGATTGCAGATCGCATTCGGGTCGAAGCGCGTGTTCAACACCCCGATTGCGGAGGCTGCCATTGTCGGGCGAGGCGCCGGTATGGCGACCCGCGGCCTGAAGCCGGTGGTGGAGATCCAGTTTTTTGATTACATCTGGCCGGCCATGATGCAGATCCGCGACGAACTGGCGAGCCTGCGCTGGCGGTCCCACAATGGCTTTTCTGCGCCGATGGTCATTCGGGTGCCGATCGGCGGCTACCTCACCGGCGGCGCGATCTACCACAGCCAGTGCGGGGAGGTGATTTTTACCCACATCCCCGGCCTGCGCGTGGTTTTTCCGTCGAACGCGCTGGACGCCTGCGGGCTGCTGCGCACGGCGATCCGCTGCGACGATCCGGTGATGTTTCTGGAACACAAGAAACTCTACCGCGAAACGTACAACCGCTCGCCGCATCCCGGTCCGGATTACACGATTCCTTTCGGCAAAGCGAAGGTGGTGAAGCAGGGCGCGGATCTCACCATCGTGACCTACGGCGCGCTGGTGCAGAAATCGCTTCAGGCGGCTTTGCTGGTGGAGCAGAAGCACGCCGGCCGCACCGTGGAGGTGATCGATCTACGTTCCCTTGCGCCGTATGACTGGGAAGCGATCCAGGCATCGGTCGAGAAGACCAGCCGCATCATGATCGTTCACGAGGACTGCCTGTCCTGGGGCTACGGCGCGGAGATCGGGGCCCGGGTGGCGAGCGAACTGTTCTCGTCTCTGGATGCTCCGGTGGGAAGAGTCGGGGCGCTGGACACCTGGATCGGCTATCACCCGCAGCTCGAATACGAGATTCTGCCGCAGGTGGAAAACATTGCCGCCGAGGCGGACCGGCTGCTGGCGTACTGAACGCCGGGGTCCGGCCTCAGATCTTCACCTTTCCGATGCGCATTCCGTAGAACGAGCGCCAGACGAAGAAGATCGAAACCACCAGGAAGGCCACCGCCAGAGCCGTCGAAATGCCGGCGCCCTGTTTTCCGGTGAGAGAAACCGCCAGCTCGACGGCCAGCAGTCCGAATAAGGTCGTGAACTTGATGATGGGATTCAAGGCCACCGAGGACGTGTCCTTGAACGGATCGCCGACGGTGTCGCCGACTACGGTCGCATCGTGCAACTCGGTGCCTTTGGCCTTCAGTTCCACTTCGACGATCTTCTTGGCGTTATCCCAGGCTCCGCCGGCGTTCGCCATGAAGATGGCCTGATACAGGCCGAACAGGGCGATCGAAATCAGGTAGCCGATGAAATAGTACGGCTCGAAGAAGGCGAACGCGAGCGTCGCGAAGAACACTGTCAGGAAGATGTTGAACATTCCCTTCTGGGCATACTGCGTGCAGATCTCCACC
>Ga0070739_10008624_pt1 | contig 10381 bp, 9 predicted proteins | sample Coa_R1_7_FD_66445 | JGI IMG/M metagenome (GOLD analysis project Ga0070739, IMG submission 66445) | Surface soil microbial communities from Centralia Pennsylvania, which are recovering from an underground coalmine fire - Coalmine... | ecosystem: Environmental > Terrestrial > Soil > Unclassified ...
TTGACCAGGAACGGCTGCTGGACCTGCAGCGAGCGCGTCGAGACCTGCAATGTGCCCGGCGACTGCTGGATCGTCGACTCCAGATCGGCCGGGCTCTCGGAGATCGCATGGAACGTCGTCGCCATGTCGGCGAACAGCTGCGCGTTCGTCTGCGCGACCGGCGCGACCGTGCTCGTGAACGCGTTCAGCTCCCGGAAGAAGCGGATCAGCTCCGTGCTCGGCGCAGCCAGATAGCGCGCGACCGGCGTCAGATGCCCGAACAGCGACGGCAGCGCCGCGATCGTGTCGTTCAGCGACGAGCCGCGCCCGGCCAGCGCGCCACCGTACCCCACCTCGTCCTGCTGGATCGCGGTGCGGGTCGGCTGGTTGAAGGTGCCGAGCAGCTGATCGAAGCGGACCGGCACGTGCGTCTGGGAGACCGGCATCGTGCCGCCGTCGGCGAACACCCGCGAGGAGTGCCCGACGGTGATGTTCACGTACTTCAGACCGAGCACCGAGCGCGACAGGATCGTCGCGGTCGAGTCGACCGGCAGCCTGCCCTTCGTCCGCGAGAGCTGGAGCTGGAGCTGCGCCATCGGGATCCCGTTGCGCACGATCGGGCGCATCGACTGCACGTAGCCGATCCGGAAGCCCGACTCGAGCACGTCGTTGCCCGGCACGACGTCCGATCCGTCGGCGATGTCGACCTTCAGCTCGCGCGTCGGGACGAACGGCAGGCCCGCCCCGGAGATGTAGGCGAGGAACACGCAGACGAGCACGACGAGCACCGTGACCGCGCCGACGAGGACGGGGTTTGCGAACGCTGGCTGCTGGCGGCCCGAGAGTCTCATCGCGTCGCGCTCACGGCGAGAGGAGGTAGTTGAGGAGTTGCTGGGTCTGGCTAGCGCCGCTCGACGTCGATCCCGTCGTCGCGCCGCCGCTGCCGGCGCCCGTCACCCGCCCGAGCGTCCCGCCCGTCGACGTGGAGCCGCCGAGCGCCGAGAGGATCTGGCTGATCGTCTGTCCGAGGCTCTGGGCCGAGCCCCCGCTCGACGTCCCCGACCCGGAGGCGCTGCCGGATCCGCTCTTCGAGCCGGCGCCGCTGCCCGAGCCGCCGGCGCCCGAGACCCGCGCGCTGCTCTTCGACGAGCCGGTGTCGGCGGCGCTCAGCTTGCACGGCGCCCCGACGGTCGGCTTCATCGTCTGGCCGGGCGGCAGCCCACCCGGGTCGGGCACGCAGCCGCCCGGGTTCGAGGGGTCGGTCTCGTTGATGCCCGGCTGGTTGGGTCCGAGCCAGGCGTAGCAGCTGCGGTAGGCGGCGCCGTTCGAAGCGATACCGGAAGCGACCGATGAGGCGTCGGCGTAGGGGGAGCACATCGAGTTGGCGAACGCGTCGACGGCCAGCATGTGGCCGAACGGCCCGTAGTAGTTGATCGACGCGGACTGGTTGAACACGTACTGGAGGAGCGCCTCGAGGCCGCTGTAGCCCTTGCCGCCCGGGCTGCGCGCGTTGCGCTCGGTGGCGTGCTTCTGGGTGTTCATCCAGGGGAGCACGATCGAGAGGTTCTTGGCGAGCTCCGGCGTCGGCTTGGCGAAGCGGTTCAGCGCCGCGATCGTCGGCTTCGCGGCGATCACCGCCTGCTTGCCCGTCACCGACGCCTTGCCGAGCGCGCGGAACGCGGGGAGCGAGGAGTGGGCGAACCCCGGCAGGTCCGAGAACAGGCGGTTGAGCTCGCCGGCCGCGGCGTGCAGGTTCTCCATCACCGGGGTGTTGGCGTCGGTCGCCTCGCCGAGGCGCTTCATCGCGGGCTGGAGCTGGGCCAGGAAGCCGGGCAGGTCGTGCCAGGTCTGCTGGAAGGCGGTCCGCTGCGCGGCGGTGTCCTTGGCGGCGTTGCCGGCGTAGACGACGAAGTTCTGGATCGCCTTCGAGTTGTTGGCGAGCGCCGTGACGACCTGGTTCGAGGTGTGGGTGAGCTGCTGGAGCGTGTGCGAGTCGTTGGCGAGCAGGTTGAGGAGGTTGTCGGTCTGCGTGAGGGCGGGGACGGCACGCTGGAGGGCCGATTGGAGATCCTCGGAGCGAGCGGCGACGGCGGCGCCGAGCCCGTTGATGATCTGCTGGAAGCCCTCCCGCTGGGGCATCCGCTGGATGTTCAGGAGCAGGTCGGCGGGGATCGTCGACTGGGTGTGGGTGACCGGGATCGTCGCCCCGGTCCTCAGCAGCGGCCCGGTCACACCAGGCTGGCAGGAGACGAAGTACTCGCCGATCAGCGACTGGGGCTGCGAGTCGCAGGTCGCGCTCGTGTGGAAGGCGCCGAGCCCCGGCTGCGTGATCCGGACGGTGATGACGGCGTCGAGCGTCCGCTGGTCCAGCCCGATGTTGGAGATCGTCCCGGCCCGCACGCCGGAGACCTTGAAGTCGGCGCCGGTGACGAGCCCGAACGCGTTGTCGAACTCGACCTTGTAGTAGACCGCCTTGCGCTTGCCGCCGCCGGCGCCGGTGCTGAGGAACACGAACGCGGCGAGCGCGAGCAGGATCGAGCCGCTGAGCAGGACGCGTTTCATGGCCCGGTCGGCACCTCGCTCTGATCACAGGCGTAGGACGCGTACGGCTTCCAGACCGCGCCGCGCTCCATCGATCCCGGGCAGCGATCGCCGTAGTTGGTGGTCAGCGAGCCGGGCGTAGTGCCCGAGCCGAACGCCAGCACCGAGCGCAGCGCCGGCTGGAGCAGCGACGGCAGCAGGTTGAGAACGCCGTTGTTGAGCGAAGCCACGCCGATCACGGGCGCGACGCGGCTGTAGGCGCCGTTGGCGTCGTACCCGCCCGGATGCGAGAAGCCCTCGAACCAGCCGGTCAGGTCGACCGCGTAGGGCCGCGCGAAGGCGAGCTCGGGCGTGGCGTCGTTGAGCGCGACGACCGACTCTGGGAAGGCGCCACGTCGGACCTTGCCGTTGGCCTTGATGTTCCGGACGGTGACGGCGGCCAGCGGCACCCCGAGGCGCGTCAGGTCGATCAGGTCGTTGTCGGGACCCGGCTTCTGCACGATGCTGGCCAGGTCGCGCACGGTCGGCACCGAGTCCTCGGCGAGCGGGCGCAGCTCGAGCAGCAGCTTCTGGAGCTTCGGCGCGACCGGCTTGGAGGCGTTGACGAGCGGCGTCAGCACGCTGAGCGCGGTGCGGAGGTTGACGAACGTCGTGTTGGCGAGGCGCATGAAGCCGGGCAGCTCGCCGATCGCCTGGCCGAGCGCGGTGTGCTCGGCGGCGAGCGCCGAGGTGGTTGTCGAGAGGTGCTGGATCAGCGCGCTCAGGTTGGCCTGGCGCTGGGCGATGTCGCCGAACAGGTGGCCCGACTTGACGATGAAGTTCGTGAACTTCGACGTGTCGCGGTTGAGCTCGGCGAACAGCAGCGCACTCGAGGCGATCGCCGGGTTCAGGTACTGCCAGGCGGCGGCGGCCTTGGCGCCGGCGCCCTTGTACTGGCTCGCCGTGCCCTGGATCAGCTCCTGAAGGCCGCGACGGGTGGGTGGGTTGAGCGTGTTGAACAGCTCGTCGAGGTCGACCTCGCTGGTCGTGCTGGTGCGGGCGATCGTGCCGCCGTTGCGGATCGCCGGCGCGTTCGACGGACCGAGCGTGAGGTCCACGTAGCGGTTGGCGATTCCCGACAGCGACAGCTCGCGGATCGTCGCGTGCGTCCCCTGGTGGAGCGGCGTGAACTTGCTGTTGTTGATGTTGAGCGTGAGCTCGGCCTGGCCGTTCGGGGTGATCTCGATGTTCCCGACCGTCCCGATCGAGGTGCCGCTGACCTCGACCTGATCGCCCGAGACGATCTGTGAGGCGTTGAGGAAGTCGGCGTGGACGGTGTACGACGATCCGCTGCCGAGGACGATGAGGATCACCGCGATCACGGCGATCAGAACCGCAGCAATCGCCGCGACGCGACCGATCAGACTCGAATTCCGCAAACCCGTCTCGACCTAGCCACTTCGCACGCTCCTCCCAAGGCCAGTCCTGGGCGGCGAAGCTAGCAAGGCGCGACTCGGGGTGTCAATTTGGAACCGCACGCGATGCGCCGCTTTATGGCAACTGGCTGAGCGGCCAATTCGCGCGCGGCGCGGCAGCCGGTTCGCCAGCTGCGCGGCCGCCGGTTCGCCAGCTGCGCGGCGGCCGGTTCGCCAGCGGCGCGGCGGCCGGTTCGCCAGCGGCGCGGAGCGCAATACCCGGGGCGGGAATCGAACCCGCAGAGCCCTTGCGGGCAGCGCTTTTTAAGAGCGCCGACTTTGCCAGTTTGTCTACCCGGGCGCGCGCGGGATGTTAAGGGGTGGATCAGGCGTCCAACCGCCGTCGACCGCAACTAAGGCGCTGCTACGGTGTCTTCCAGAGCGAAAGGGACCGAACTGCGACCGTTGGAAGTCTCCGCCCTCAAATACTCCGGAGGAATCGGCCTGCACGGTCGCTCGCCGCTGCTCAGGCTGCAGTCCGACGAGCGCCTCGTCACCCTCGTCCGCCGGGGCAACAGCGCGGCCTTCGAGGCGCTCGTCTCGCGCTACGAGTCACGCCTGCTCGCCTTCTGCCGGCACATGCTCGGCTCGCGCGAGGACGCCGAGGACGTCCTCCAGGACGTGATGACGGCCGCCTACAACGCAATGCTGGGCGACGACCGCCCGATCAACGTCCGCCCGTGGCTGTACCGGATCGCGCGCAACCGCAGCCTCAACCACCTTCGCCGCCTTCAGCCGGTCGGGATGGACTCGATGGATGTCCACCTTCACGACCACGGCGCCACCACCGCCGACCGGGTCCACGACCGCGAGGAGTTCCGCCTCCTCGTCGGCGACATCCACAAGCTCCCCGAGACCCAGCGCACGGCGCTCGTGCTGCGCGAGATGGACGCCCTCTCCTACGAGCAGATCGCCGAGGCGATGGAGACGACCGTGCCGAGCGTCAAGTCGCTGCTCGTCCGCGCCCGCGTGTCGCTCGCCGAGGCCGCCGAGGCGCGCCTGCTCTCATGCGAGGAAGTCCGCACGCAGCTGGGCGAGGTGGCCGAGGGCCTCGTCCGCAAGCCGAACCCCCTGGTTCGCCGCCACCTGAAGAGCTGCGGGCGCTGCGCGTCGTTCGAGGTCCACCTCAAGGACACGAACAAGGCGCTCGCGGTGCTGCTGCCGGTCGGGCCGCTGGTGCTGCTCAAGAAGCTCGCGCTGACCCATCTCGGCCATTCGGCCGGCTCGGGTGCGACCGCGGCCGGCTCGTCGGCCACCGCGACCGGCGCGACCGGGGCGGCCGGCGCCGCGGGAGCGGCGGGCGCGAGCACCGCCGGCGTCGCCACGGTGGCGGTCAGCTCGGGCGCGAGCGGCTTCATCACCGCGGGCGCGGGCGCGATCGCCACGAAGGCCGCAGCCGGCCTCGCCGCCGCCGCGCTCGTCACCGCGGGTGCGGTCGAGGTCGACAAGACCCAGCCGCATCACACGGCGCTCGCCGCGGTGCCGACCGTCAGCGCCGTGCAGGGCGGCGTCGTCGCCTCACCCGCCGCCGCAGGGGCAGCCGGCCGGGTCAAGCACCTCGCGCGCCGCCACCACCGCGCCAAGGACAGGGTGAGGGCCGCGGCCGCGATGACGCCGACGACCGCCACAGCGACGACCACCACCCCGACGACGGCGACGACCGACACCACCGCCGCGACCCAGCCCGGCACGACCGCGACGACGACGGTGCCCACCGTGCTCCCGCCGTCGGAGAGCGGCGGCCAGTCGACCGACACCTCGACGACGCCCACGAGCACGACGACTTCGACGACCGACACGACCTCGACGCCGACGACGACGATCCCGCCGAGCGACACCTCGCCGACCGACACGACCGCCACCTCGACGACCTCGACGCCGACGACGACGACGACGACCACGCCGGGCCCGCCTCAGAACTAATCTCGCACCGCGCGGCGGCCGATACAGGGCGTGCTGATGGAGCTATGCCCCGATGCGCCCGTCCGCCGCACAACGCACCTCCCGGATCGTCGAGTACGACGTCTTCAGCAAGCGGCTGTGGATCCTCGGCCAGCGCTGCCATCACGGCGCCACGGGTAGCCTCGTCGCCGCCCTCGCCTGCGCCGGGATCATCGCCCAGCGCTCGAACCCGACACAGCTGATCGCGATCGCCGCGACCGGCGGCGCGTTGATGGCCCACGACTGGAAGGACCGCGGGCACTGGTTCGAGCGCGGCTACGGCTCGCAGCTGTAGAGCGCCATCAGCGCTGCGTAGGCGCGCTCCTCGCCGAACTGCTCGCGCGCTGTTGCCAGGGCCGCCGCGCCGCAATTGCGGCGGCCCTGCCCGTCGGCCCACAGGGCCGCCAGGGCCTCTGACCAGGCACCGGCGTCCTCGCCGTCCACGACCTGCCCGGCGCCGACCATCTCGGGAAGCCCGCCCCGGTCGGAGACGAGCACCGGCACGCCCGCGGCGAGCGCCTCGATCACCGCATACGGGCATGCCTCCTCGCAGCGCGAGGGCACGAGCACCGCGCCTGCGCCCGCGCGTAGCCGCGCGAGCTCAGCCTCGTCCACCCAGCCCGTGAAGCGCACATCAGCTCCCTCGGCGAGCGCCCGCAGGCGCGGCTCGTCGGGGCCCGCACCGGCGACGATGAGCGGCACACGGGCGATGCGAGTGGCGCGCACGGCGGTGTCGAAGCCCTTCTCCTCGACGAGCCGCCCGGCGGCGAGCGCGTAGTCGCCCCGGTCGGCCCGCGACTCGCTTGCCCACTCGGAGACGAAGTTGGGGAGCACGCTCATCTTCTCGCGGGGGAGGCCGTGGCCCGCGAGCAGCTCGCCGTGGGCGGCGCTCAGCACGACGAGGCGGTCGGCGTGTTCGAGCAGCCGAGGCTGCTGGCGGCTGAGAGCGGCCGCGTACGCGGCCGACTCGGCTCGCGAGCCACGGCAGTTGTGGAGGAGCCCGGGCAGCGTGTTCTGCCCCCGGCAGTGGTGGCACGGCGCCCCGTCGCGGTAGGCGACACCGATCGAGCAGTAGAGCCGGAAGTTGTGCAGCTGGAGCACGGTGCGCGCGCCCGCTCGACGCGCCGCGGCGAGCGCGCGCCAACCGAGCAGCGGGTGGAGGTTGTGAGCGTGGACGACCTCGGCGCCGGTCTCGCGCACCGCCCGCGCGACTTCGCCGGGGTCCTCGCCGCCGCGCAGCAGCGACCGGGCGGCGCGACCGCGGCCGACCGCCGCGCTCGAGCGCTCGAGCCGCCTCACCTCGTGCCCCCGGCGCTCGAGCAGCGAGGCGATCTCGGCGACCGCGCGCTCCTCGCCGCCCTCGGCCCGGTAGCGGTTGTGCAGGAGCAGCACGTTCATCGGTGGGCGCGATTCTGGCAACGTCCCACCGATGGCGATCGCCGTCCTCGCTCCCGTGATCGCGCCCTACCGGGTGCCGCTGTACGAGCGGCTGGCGCGCGAGCACGGCGCCGAGGTGCTCACCTACGGCGGCGGCGAGCGCTACGTGCCGCCGTGGTTCGAGACACCGGCGGCCTCGGCGGCGTTCCCCACCCGCGCGCTGGCGGACGGCTGGCGCGAGGCGCTCGCGCTGGCCGGGCGCTATGACGCGGTGATCGCCCCCTACGGCGGTGGCGCGATCCTCCCCGCCGCCTACCTCGGCTGCCGCGCGCGGCGGAGGCCGTTCCTGCTCTGGGCGTCGGTGTGGGCGCAGCCGCTCTCGGTGACCAACCTCATCGCCCTGCCGGTCACGCGGGACATGTACCGCCACGCCGCCGCGGTGGTCGCATACGGCGAGCACGCCCGGCGATTCGTCGCCCGGCGACGCGGACGGGACGACGACGTGTTCGTGGCGCCGCAGTCGGTCGAGGCCGATCTGTTCGGCCGGCTCGTCGAGGAGGCGGAGAAGGACGAGTTCCGCGCCCGCCACGGCATCCCTCCCGGCCCGGTCGCCCTCTATGTCGGGCGGCTCGTCACCGAGAAGGGGATCGCCGAGCTCCTCGGCGCGTGGGAGTCGGCGCGACCAGAGGCGACGCTGGTCGTGATCGGCGACGGGCCGTTGGCCGATCAGGTGAGCGCGGCCACGCACACCCGGCTCCTGGGAGCGCTGCCGCGGGACGTCCTCCCCGTCGCCTACGCGGTCAGCGACTTCTTGCTCGTGCCGTCGCTGGCAACCCGTCGCTTCCGCGAGCCGTGGGGGCTCGTCTGCAACGAGGCGATGCACCAGGGCCGGCCGGTGATCGCGACGAGCGCGGTCGGGGCGGCCGCGGGCGGGCTCGTGCGCGACGGCGAGACGGGCGTCGTCGTGGCGCCGCGCGACGGATCTGCGCTGGCCGCCGCGATCGTCCGGCTGCTGGGCGACGGTGAGCTGCGCCGGCGTCTCGGCGCGGCCGGTCACCGCGCCGTCGCCAGCTTCAACTACGACGCGATGGCGGCCGCCTTCGACCGCGCAATCAGGGCCGCCCTAAAGCTCTAGCTCAGGTCGAGTGTGTCTGTCCGGGGTCGAGGATCGCGACGCTCGACCCCGTCGCCGACTCGACGTCTGACTTGAATGCCCGAGCGTCGGTCTCGATCGGCGGGAACGTGTCGTAGTGGCACGGGATCACCGTCCTGGCGCCGACGAGCTCGGCGGCATCGACGGCGTCGACGCGATCCATCGTGTAGTGGCCGCCGATGCACATCAGCGCGACGTCGATCGGATGGCGCTTGCCGACCAGCTGGAGGTCGGAGAACAGCGAGGTGTCGCCGAGGTGGTAGACGATCGTGTCGTGGAAGTTGATCAGCAGCCCGGCGGGCGTGTTGACGGTCCCCTTCGGGGTCGTCGACGTGTGCCAGGCCGGGACCAGCTTCGCCCAGCCCCAGTCGAACTCGACGGTGCCGCCGAGGTTGGGGTCGCGGACGTCGAGCCCCTCCTCCCCCAGCTCGCCGGCCAGCTCGACGATCGCCATCACCGGCGCTCCGGTGCGCTTCGCGATCGCGACGGTGTCGCCGATGTGGTCGCTGTGGCCGTGCGTGAGGAGGATCGTCGTCGGGTTCAGCTCGTCGGCCGAGATCGCCGCCTTGGGATTGCCCGTCAGGAACGGATCGATCAGGACGGTCGTATCGCCGTCGGAGAGCGTGAAGCAGGCGTGGCCGAGAAAGCGAATGTCCATCGTGGCCTAGTCCTCCTGGGTCGTTTCCGGGGTGTCTACCCACCCTAGCTCGCGGGCCAGCTCGACGCCGACCGCGACGCCGACCAGCATCGTCAGCTCGGTCTCCTCGGCGAACAGCGTCCGCACCGCGCGCAGGCGAACGTCTGCGTCCTCGTGGGCGATCGCGTCCCGGATCGCCGCGTTGTGGGCGGAGTCGAACCAGCCTCCCTCGCTGAGCGCGCTGTTCAGCACACGCTGGAGCGCCGGGGCCATCCGGGCGACCAGCTCCTGGGCGGCGCGCAGGCGCGCGGGGTCGCTGATCGCCGCGATCGCGGCATCGAGCGTTTCGTCGGAAGCGCTCAACGCTGCTCAGGCGGGATGGAGGCGGGCGAGCGGATAGCCGACGGCGAGGCCGGCCAGAACCCCGACGCCGGCTGAGATCCAGCTCGCGTCGGTCGTCGCGAGCGGCATCAGCGCGACGACCACCGCCAGCACGGCCGTCCCGAGCAGGTCGCCGTCGAAATCGCGGTCGTCGCCGAGCGCGAGCAGGTCCTGCATCGCCCAGGCGACGAGCAGCGCCAGCGCGGCCCCGTTGCCGCCGACGGCCAGCGACTGGTTGGCGAAGTCGCTGAGCGCCGCACCGCCAGCCCCGCCGGCCAGGAACAGCACGAGGACGGGCAGCGGACCGTGCCGGCGCTCGTAGAGCACGCCGTAGAGGGCGATCAGGCTGAGCGCGACGAACGCGTAGCCGGTGTTGTCGTAGACGAACGGCGAGGTGAACACCCGCCACCAGTGGTGGTGAAGGCCGTCCAGCAGGACGAGGTTGTCGAGCGAGGTCGCGTCGGTGCGCCAGACCAGGCAGCCGGCGATCCCGAGCACGACGAGCGCGGCCGCCACCAGCGGCGGGGAGTCGGGCCGGACCCCGGGAATCTCGCCGCGGCGCAGGCGCGGAAGGGTCGGCGAGGGGGGCCGGCGGTGCCGGCGCTCGCTGACGCGGCCGTGGCGATCGAGCTTCGGCGCACGCTTGCGCAGGCGGTTGCCGCAGTACGGGCACTCGGTTATGTAGGGGCTGACCTCGGATCCGCAGTTCTTGCAGATCACGAACAGGTCGGGTCCGCCGGTGCTCACGATCCGATTGTAGAGCGGGGCTTTGAGCCGTTCCGGGCGCCCCCTGAGCCGGTCAGACCCTCGTGGCGGGCGACGATCTCGCCCCTCAGACCGGCGTCGCCGCGACGATCTCGGCCGTCAGACCCGCGTCGCCGCGACGATCTCGGCCGCCACCTCGCGCAGGTCGTGGTT
>Ga0070739_10008625_pt1 | contig 10380 bp, 4 predicted proteins | sample Coa_R1_7_FD_66445 | JGI IMG/M metagenome (GOLD analysis project Ga0070739, IMG submission 66445) | Surface soil microbial communities from Centralia Pennsylvania, which are recovering from an underground coalmine fire - Coalmine... | ecosystem: Environmental > Terrestrial > Soil > Unclassified ...
AGATCGGCTCGTACTCCAGCAGCTCGCGCCCCATGGCCCACCACTGCGGGCCTTGCCCCGAGAAGACGAAGGCCAGCTTCGCCGGCGGGCCGGGCTCGCGCCAGCCGGCCGCGACCCCGGGCCGCCGCTCGCCTTGGAGGAAGTAGTCGATCTGCGCGGCCATGTCCTCGCGCGAACGGCCGACCACCGCGAGGCGGTGATCGAAGTGGGTCCGGCGCAGGCTCGCGCTGTAGCAAACGTCGCGCAGTAGCGCGCCCCCAGCCTCTCGCGTGCAGAGAAAGTCCCGGTAGGAACTGGCCAGGGCCCGCAGTGCGTCCGGGCCACGCGCGGACAGCGGCAGGAGCCTGGGCTCGTCGTCGGCGGGCGCGCTCGGCGCCGCTGGCTCGGGAGCGCGCGGGGCCTCGGAGATGACGACGTGAGCATTCGTGCCCGACCAACCAAAGGAGCTGACGCCTGCGTAGCGCGGCTCGCCGCCGGCCGGCCACGGGTACGTCGCGGTCGGGATCACGAACCGCGTATTCTCAAATGGGACGTAGGGGCTGAGCCGCGTGAAGTGCAGGTTCGGCGGAATGGCTCCGTGCTGGAGGCAGAGCACGGCTTTGATCAGCCCGGCGACCCCAGCCGCGCCCTCCGCATGACCGATATTGGTCTTTACGGCGCCGATAACGCACGTGCGCGTGTCGGGATTCGCCCGGCCCAGCACTTCGACGAGCGCTTCGGCCTCGATGGGATCGCCCAGGGCCGTGCCCGTGCCGTGTGTCTCGACGTAGCCGATCTGCGCGGGCGATACACCTGCCTTGGCAAGTGCCTGGCGAATAACGTCCTGCTGCGATTGCCCGTTCGGGGCCGTGATTCCATTACTATAGCCGTCCTGATTGATAGCGGAGCCACGGATGACGGCTAGAATACGGTCGCCGTCGCTTATGGCCTCGGAGAGGCGCTTCAACAGCACGAGGCCACAGCCTTCGCTCCGCACAATACCGTCCGCGCTGCTGTCAAAAGCTTTGCAGCGCCCATCAGCCGCCAGCATGCCCATCCGAGACACTACCATGGCGAACTCGGGTGCCAGCATCAGATTCACGCCGCCGGCGAGTGCTAGAGCGGACTCTCCGTTCCAGATGCTCTGGCACGCGAGGTGGACGGCTACCAGCGACGACGAGCACGCCGTATCGATAGCAATGCTGGGCCCGGTCAGATTCAGTAGGTAGGAGAGACGGCCAGCAAAAACGCTGTGGGATGTCCCGGTGCCAGCATACGCATTGATGCGATTGGGCTCAGCGAATTGCAGCAAGCCGTAGTCGACGCTGAGGCTATGGACGCCGATGAAGACGCCGGTCTTACTACCTGCGAGCGTCTCGATGGGTTGGCCGCCATCTTCGAGCGCGTCATACGCCACCTCGAGTAAGAGTCGCTGCTGCGGGTCCATGCGGGTCGCCTCGCGTGGAGAGATGCCGAAGAAGGCGGCATCGAACCGGTCCACGTCGTCCAGGTACCCACCCCAGCGTGTCGCGATTCGGCCGGGGACGTTCGCGTCGGGATCGTAGAGTGCATCCCCGTCCCAGCGGTCGGCCGGCGTTTCGCGGATGGCGTCCTCCCCGTGGCACATCAGGTTCCAGAAGGCCTCTGGACTGTTCGCGCCGCCGGGGAACCGGCAGCCCATCCCGATGATCGCGATCGGCTCGGTGCGCGCCCGCTCGACGGCGTCCAGCCGGGCGCGCAGCTCCTTTACGGCGAGCAATGCTCGGCGCAGCTGAGCATCGGTGTCGTTGTATCTCGAAGGGGTGTCCATCGTTAGCTTTCTCGCAACAGCTCGTCTACCGCGGCCAGCTCCTCCTCGAGCAACGTGCCCACTTCCTCGCGAGAGAGTTCTCGGAGGTCGGCTAGACGCTGGTCGCTCCCCCTCGGCTCAAGGCTGCCCGCACGAGGCGCGCTGGGGGAGGCCAACGACTCCACCGCGCCCGAGCTTTCCAGGGCGACGTCCATCGCTCTGGCGATGTACGGCGTCAGTACGGCAATCGTTGGATAGTTCCACGCCAGTGTGGCCGAGAGCTGCAGGCCGAAGGCGGTTTCGAGGCGACTCCTGAATTCCAATGCCATCAGCGAGTCAAGCCCCAAGGTCTTGAACGATTTCTGGACGTCGATTCGGGACGGGGCGGCTCGCAGCACCTGGGCGAGCTGCTCGCGGATTCCCGACTCCAGCCGCGCGCGTCGGCGCTCCGGTCGGAGCGCCAGCAATTCATCACGTATCGTCGCGGTGGGCGGCGCCGTGTCGAGGGCGGCGTCGGGAGCGCGCGAGCGTGTGGACGCCTCCCCTACGAGTTGCTGCAGGAGCGGCCGGGCGCGGCTTGCCTCATAGAGCGGCTGGAACCTGGCCCAGTCGATCGCCGCCACAGTGCGCTGGACGGCGCCGGCGGTCAGTAGCGCCCCCAGCGTCGCCAGCGCCGCCTCGGCCGGCATGGCGTCGAGCCCAACGAGACGGAACAGGCGGGCCATTTCCGCCGTTACGATGCCGTCGCCGGCCCACCAGCCCCAATTGACGCTGAGCGCCGGCAGGCCGCGCGCGCGCCGGTACTGCGCCAGCGCATCGAGGAAGCTATTCGCGGCAGCGTAATGCGCCAACCCCTGCGAGCCCCAGACCGCCGCTCCCGACGAGAAGAGCACCAGGAAGTCCAGGGGCTGCTCCCCGGCCTGCAGCGGCGCCGTCAGCTGGTGCAGCACCCAGCTACCGGCCACCTTGGCCCGCAGCGTGTCTCGGAGGGCGCCGGCGTCCAGCTCGGCCACGGGCACGGTCGCTCCTACCCCCGCCGCGTGTACCACCCCCCGAAGCGCCGGCCGCGTCCGCCCAAACTCCGCGAACAGCGCCGCCATCCGGGCCGCGTCGGCAACGTCGGCAGCCACAACCGAGACCGTCGCTCCTCGGGCCTCGAGCTCCCTTACGGCCGCGAGGCGCTGGCCTAGGGCGGACGCCGGGGGGACCGTGTCCCAGGCCGCGCGCTCGGGCAGCCCGTTCCGCCCGGTGAGGACGAGATGCCGCGCGCCCTGATCCACGAGCCAGCGGGCGATGCGGACCCCTAGGCCGCCTAGCCCGCCCGTGATGAGGTATGCTCCGTCCCCGCGGCAGGCGAGCGCAGCCCCTCTCGGCTGCAGCATCGGCGCCCGGCGCAGCCGCGCGACAAGCCGCTGGCCCTCCTGCAGCGCAACCTGATCCTCCCCGTCGGTGCTCAGTAACTCGGCGCAGACCAGCGCGGCATCTACTGCCACGTCGCCAGGCTCGCCAGGCAAAGCCAGGTCTATGAGCCCCCCCCACAGGTCCGGATGCTCGAGCGCGAGGGTCCGGCCTACCCCCCACAGTGGCGCCTGCGCCACCGCCAAGGCCCCTGCGCTTGCTGCCCCTGCTGGCTGCGCCCCACGCGTGACCACCCAAACGCGTGGCCGCTGCGTACCGCCCACCCCGATTAGTGCCTGCGCCAGGTACACCACGCCGTCACAGCCCAGCGCGTCCTGCTCCAGCGCTACATCCCCTAACCCCTCCGGATCCGGGAGGTCCAGTCCCCACAGATACACGATCCCCTGACACGGCCCGGCCTCACGCATGACCTGTACTATGGTCCGCTTAAGCTCTTCCGGCTCGGCGAGGTCCAAGAGAACCCGCTGCGGATGCCCAGGCGTCAAGCCGCACCGATCGCCTCGGCAGGCTCTCACGCAAGTAGCGCCCGCCGCCTCGAGGCGCTGCGCTACCGCCTCGCCCACTCCCGTCTGGTCCACAAAGACCCACCAGGTGCCGCTCGCCAGTGGCCCGTCAGTCAGAGCGCCGCTTTCGCGGGGCTTCGGCTCCCAGCTCAGCTCGTACAGCCACTCGGGTTCCGCCCGCTCGAGGCGCAGGGTGCCGCTCGCCTGTTCCGTCCAGGCCGCCGCGTCGTCTGGCCGGGTGAACACCCGGAAGCTCGCACGGGTCGAGGTTTCAGCGGTCAGCACGAACTGCAGGGCTCGCGCGGTTCCCTCGACGACGCTCAGTGGCTGGAGGATGGTCAGCTCCGTCACCGTGTGGGGGTGAGGGCCGTAGACCGCGCTCGCGGCCGCCAGCGCCATGTCGTGGTAGTAGCGCTCGGGTACGACCCGAGGCGGCGCATCCAGGTGCGCGCAGTCAGGCAGGTAAGGCCGAAGCTGCCCATTCATCCGGCTCTGCCAAACGTGCGTGCCGGGCAGCTGCGCCACCTCCGGCAACGGCCGCCCGAGAAGCGGGTGCTCCACGGCCGAGGCCTCATGGGGCGCCGCGGTGCGCGGGCTGGACGGCCGTACCGCCGGGGTGTCCATCCAGTAGCGCTCCCGCTGCCAGGGGTAGGTAGGCAGCGGCACCACCTGCCCTCCGGCCGGATACAGTGCGTTCCAGTCGAGCGGATAGCCTGCCGTGTAGAGCGCTCCGAGCGTCCCCAGCATCACCGCGCGCTCGTCCTCGCCGCGCCGCATCGAGGGCAGCGCCAGCCCGGCGCGGCCCACGTGCTGTAGCCCCTGCTGGATGGCGGGCAGGAGGACTGGATGGGGGCTCAGCTCGACGAACGCGGTATGTTCGTCGGCGAGCAGCCGCTGCACCGCCGGCCAGAAAAGCACCGGCTCGCGCAGGTTTCGCCCCCAGTACTCAGCATCGAGCGTCGCGCCGTCGGCCATGTCGCCGCGCACCGTCGAGTAGATCGGGACCGCGGCGGCAGAGGGACGCACGCCCGCGAGCAGACGGTGCAGGTCGGCGCACAAGGGGTCCATTTGCGGGCTGTGCGAGGCCACATCGACCTTCACCCGGCGACAGAAGACCTCGTTGCGCTCGAGGCGCTGCAGGACCTCGTCCACGGCCACCGGATCGCCCGACACCACGGTGGAGCGGGGGCCGTTGCTGACGGCGACCGACAGCCGTTCCTCGTAGCCAGCCAGTGCGGCGCGCGTTTCGTCGAGCGATAGCTCGACCGTGGCCATCGCGCCGCGCCCGCTGGTCCGCCGCAGGAGCCGACTGCGGCAACAGATGATCCGCGCGGCGTCCTCCAGGCTGAGGGCGCCGGCGACGTGGGCGGCGGCAACCTCGCCCATGCTATGGCCGATCACCGCGTCGGGCTCGACGCCCCATGACCGCCAAAGCGCCGCGAGCGCTACCTGAATCGCGAACAGGATCGGCTGGACCACGTCGATCTCGTGGATCGACGTCTCGGCCGGGTCGGCGTCCACCCGCTCCAACAGTGACCAGTTCACGAACGGTCGCATGGCCTGCTCGCAGCGCTCCAGGCCGGCGCGGAAGGCCGGCTCGTGCGCCAGGAGTTGTCGCGCCATGCCAGGCCATTGCGATCCCTGCCCAGGAAAGACAAACGCGACTCGGGGCGCGGCCCCCGCATCGACTCGGCCGGAAACCACCGATGGCGAATTCTCGCCTCGTGCAAACGCCCCGAGATGCGCGGCCAGCTCATCCCGGGTCCGACCGACCACGGCCAGTCGATGCGCATGGTGCGACCGGCGGACGGCCGCCGTGAAGCACAGATCGTGCGGGCTAAAGGGAGCAGCCGGAGGGCCCTGCTCAATGACCGCGCGGTACCTCTCGGCGAGGTCGACCAGCGCTGCGAGCGCGTGAGCCGACAGCACCAGCAGCTCCGCTCTCGGCTCGCTGGTGGGCGTCGCGTCCTGGGGCTCGCGGCCCCGCGGCGCCTCTTGCAGGACGACGTGGGCATTCGTGCCAGTGACCCCGAATGAGTTAACGCCGGCGAAGCCCAGCTCGCCTCCAGCCGGCCAATGCGTGAGCGTGCGCGGCATGATGAAGCCGAGATCTTGCCAGGCGATCGACGGATTCGGCTTGCGAAGGTGCAGATTGGCGGGCACCTGGCGATGCTGCAGGCAGAGCGCGGCCTTTATGAGCCCAGCGACGCCAGACGCAGCTTCGGTATGACCGATGTTGGTCTTCACCGAGCCAATCAAGCAGGGGCGGTCGGCTGGGCGACCATTGCCAAGCACGCTGCCCAGCGCTTCCACCTCGACCGGGTCGCCGGCTCGGGTGCCCGTTCCGTGCGCTTCGACGTAGCCCACTAGCGCCGGGTCCAGCTCGGCGTCCCGATACGCTTCCCGCAGCATCGCCTCCTGTCCAGGCTTACTCGGCGCAACGAGCAGCCCATTGCTGCGACCGTCGCTGTTCACGGCGCTGCCACGGATCAGCGCATAGATCGGGTCTCCCGCAGCCAGGGCTGCCGCAAGTGGCTTCAAAACCAGGACGCCGATACCTTCGCTGCGCACATAGCCATTGGCGTCGGCATCGCCGAACTTGCAGCGGGCGTCAGGCGAGAGCATTCCCGATCGCGAATACCCGATGCTGATCTGCGGTTGGAGAATCAGGTTCGCGCCGCCGGCCAGGGCCAGCTCGGATTCACCGCTGCGCAGGCTCTGGCAAGCGAGATGGACGGCGACCAGCGATGAGGAGCAGGCAGTGTCGACGGTCAGGCTTGGCCCTCGCAGGTCGAATGCGAACGACAGCCGCCCCGCCGCCGAGTAGCGGCCGCCGCCGGTGGTGACGTACAAGTCCACGTCGTCCGACGCGGCGAAGGCACGCTCGACGTAGTCGTTCGTCCACAGCCCGATGAAAACGCCGGTTCGGCTCCCCGCCACCCGCTGCCTCGGCATGCCGGCGTCCTCCAGCGCCTCCCAGGCGACTTCCAGCAGCAGCCGCTGTTGCGGGTCGAGCCAGATTGCCTCGCGAGCGGAGATGCCGAAGAACTCCGCGTCGAACTCGTCGATCCCTCCGAGCCAGCCACCGTCGCGGGTCACGATCTTGCCGGGCGTCGCCGGCGTGGGGTGGTAGTAGGCGTCGACGTCAAACCGGTCGGCGGGCATTGGGCCGATTGCATCGACCCCTTTGCACAGTAGGTCCCAGAACGCGCGGGGAGTATCCACGCCGCCCGGGAAGCGGCACCCGATGCCCACGATGGCGATGGGGTCGCGATTGGGGCCGTCGTGTACCGGCCCATGCCCCGTCGAGGCCATTAGACGCGGACCTCGCGACGCTGCGGCCCAGCAAGTTCAACCGAGTGGGCATCCCCGGTTACGCTGCCTTCGTAGGCAAGGTCCGCCTGCGTCACGGAGTCCCGATGCAGTTTCGATTTCAACATCGAGCGCGCCAAAAAGCCCGCCATCTCGTCCCCCTACGAGTCGCCTACGATTGGGCCTCGCTAATGCTCGGCTGGGAGCAGCGCGAGGGTCCCTCGCCAGCCGCTCGCGCGGCCTCCTAGCGAGGTGGGGCTCGTCAGCAGCCTGGTAAATGCGTTGGCCCAGCATGCTGCCGAGGAGTCTTCGACACGATAAGAGGCGCCTGTACACCTGCAGTACTGCTCCGGTTGAGATCCAGTTGAGTCGCCACCGGTCAGCGGGCAGGCGTGGCAGCCTCGGGACGGCGCGCGTCGCGCGTGGACGGCTACGCAGCCGGCCAGGAGGCTATCCCGCCCGGGTGGACGCGGGGGCCGCGTCCACTCACCGAGTCGTAGGGATCCAAAGAGGCAATGACGCTGGCGACCCGAAGTCGCCACGTGAGGAGCCCCTGCCGTCACGCGGCCGCGTCACCATAGCGGCCCTAACCACTCGGCGGCGGGTGGCGCTCAGCTGGCCTCCACGGGAGGCCAGCTGAGCGCGAGGGGCTACGCTTTACGGCGCTCGGAGCGCACTGAGCCGCCGCTCACGACGCGCGCGGTCCGCTGGGAGGCTCAGCTGCCGCTGCTCGCGGTTGTTGCGCGCTCCAGGTAGCTGAGGTCGTAGTATTTGTCCGCGGTGGGCAGCGGCGGCTCGAGCACTCCCGTCTCGCCCAGGATGGCGATGACGTTCTGGATGCCCTCCGGGCTCAGCTCGCCTTCCTTCGACAGTGCCTGCTCGCGCACGATGATCAGGTCATACGTCTGCGACGACTCCTCCTGCCCCGACTTCGTCCCGTCGGCCAGCAGGCTAATCACCGTCTCGCGGTTCGCCGGGTCGTACATGAAGCGGTCGGCGGCGATGATCGCGCGCAGGAAGCGCACGGCCGTGTCCGCGTTGTCGCGCAGCCAGCTCCGCCGCGCGGCGTGTCCTTGGAAGAAGTAGTCGCGCACCGCGTCCGTGCTCAGGCCCAGGCGCGGGTAGCCGTCGGCCATCAGACGGAAGTCCTGCGGCTGGCTCAGCAGCGTGGCCGCCGCCTGGCCGCTCGTCACCGCCGCCGCCCGGTTCGGCGTGCCGCCCAGCGGCACCAGGTCCACGTCGTCGCGGCCGATCCCATTCTGTTGTAGCATCCGCCGCAGCAGCGTGGTCGTGCCGTCGCGCAGGTCCGACACCGCCAGCGTCTTCCCCTTCAGGTCGGCGTAGCCGTGGACATCCTTGCTGCCGATCAGCGAGTACACGGCCCGGTTGAACTCGCCGGCGATGAACACCAGGTCGGCGCCCTTCTCGTTGGCGTTGATCACCCCGTCGGGCACCGGCGTGGCAATGTCCAGCGAGTTGCCGACCATCGCCTGGATCGTCTGGCTGGCCGGGCCCGAGATGATGATCTCCACGTCCAACCCCTGCTCCCGCAGGAAGCCGCGCTGGTCCGCGATGAACATGTCGAGTGAGTTCACCGACGGCACCGGCAGCCCGAACTTCACCGCTACGGGCGCCCCCGCCGCGGCCGGCGCCGCCCCGCCGCTCGCGGCGCTCGGACTCGCCGCGCCGCCCGCGCTCGGCGTCGCCGAACCGCTGCCGCCGCCGGCGGCGCCCGCCGCGCCGCCGGGCGCGGCCCCGCTGGGAGCGCCCCCCGTTGTGCTCGACGCGCCGGGCGCGGCTCCGCCGCCGCTGCCACACCCCGCCAGCAACGCCCCGGCGAGCAGCAGCGCCGCGATCCCCCCGATGGCCTTGCGGTTCATCGTCAGCCTCCCGGCCGCGGCGGCGCGTGCCGACCCGCCGCGCCCGCCACGTACGCTCGCGCCCCCGCTCCACCGGGCGAGGGCGCACGACGGTATACCACAGGCGGCCGCCCGTTGGTAGCGCCGGCAATTCCCCTCCTGTAGCGAGCGGAGGGCGTTTGACCCGATCAATCAGCCCGTAGGGACGCAATTCCCCTCCCTATAAGGAACGGGGACGGCCGGCGGCGCCGGCCCCGGCGTCTTCCTTCCCTTCGAAGGCAAGGGACCGGGGGTAGGCCCTTCTCCCCCTCGCGAATAGGGCGATCGCCCCTGGGCGCGCCGGACGGCGCCGACTATGCTGGATGCAGGGGACAGCCGCCCGCCAGTCGGGCCGGCGCCCGCCCGAGGGAGGCCAGCGTGGAGACGAGCCAGCCGGCCGCGCCAGGCGCCGACCGCTTCCTGCTCGGCATCGTCGTCGGCGCGGTGCTGCTGATCGCCGCCGGCATTGCGGCGGTGTTCCTGACCGGCCGCACGGCGCCGCCGGTGGTCGATCCCGCCTCGCCGGTCGGCGTCGTCCAGGACTACGTCGCCGCCCTCCGCGCCGGCGACGCCGACCGCGCCTATGCCGCCCTCAGCCGCGCCGCCCAGGCCGCTGTCTCGCTCGACGACTACCGCCGCCGCGTCTACCGGCCCTCCGCGCCTGACCCGGACGACCAGCGCGTGCTCGTCGAGCCCGTCGCGGTCGGCGCCGACACCGCCACGGTGAAGGTCACGATCAGCCGCTTCACGGCGCGTCCCGATCCCTTCTCGGCCGCCACCTCCCACCAGGACACGACCGTCACCCTCGTCCGCGAGGACGGCGCCTGGCGCATCAGCCGGCCCGCCGAGCCATATCCCTTTTACTGAGAGCTGACATGGCAACGACACGCCGCGTCTACCTGTACGGCATCGCGCTCGTGGCGCTCGGCATGCTCGTCGCCGGGCTGGCCAGCTTGCTGGAGCTGCTCCTCCAAACCCTGGTCGCGGCCCTGGGCGGCCTGCCTGCGGCCGTCGGTCCCGACCAGGCGCGCGGCCGCGTCAGCTACGCCGCCGCCCTCAGTGCCATCGGTCTCGTCGCCTGGGTCGTCCACTGGACGCTCGCCAACCGGCCCCTCGCCCGGGCGGCCGACGCCCCCGCCGAGCGGCGCGCGGCCATCCGCAAGCTGTTCCTCTACCTCGTGCTGCTCGTCGGCGGCCTGCGGCTGACCTTCGCCCTGAGCGATCTCGTGCGCGATCTCCTGCGCGCGCTCTTCGGCCGCCTCGCCGGCGCGGACCTGCTCACCGGAAGCGTCACGCATCCCGTGGCCGTCGTCGCCATCGTGGGCGTGTTCTGGCTGTACTACGCCCGCGTCGCGCGCGCCGATCGCGCCGTCGCGCCCGAGGCCGGCGCGGGCGCGACGCTGCGCCGCTGGTACGTCTACGCGCTCGCCTTCGTCGGCCTCCTGCTGCTGCTCTTCGGGACCGTGGGAGCGCTCGAAGA
>Ga0070739_10008628_pt1 | contig 10375 bp, 8 predicted proteins | sample Coa_R1_7_FD_66445 | JGI IMG/M metagenome (GOLD analysis project Ga0070739, IMG submission 66445) | Surface soil microbial communities from Centralia Pennsylvania, which are recovering from an underground coalmine fire - Coalmine... | ecosystem: Environmental > Terrestrial > Soil > Unclassified ...
CCCATACGACCATCGTTGTTAGCGGGACACCGACGGCCTGAAGGCCTGTACTACCCAGACCGAAGCCGCTACGCGTGGCCGTAGTACAGTGCTTCAGCCCGTCGATGTCCCGATTGCGCACATTGCCCCGCGTATCCACAGCGACGGTGGATGGAATCTTCCCTCGCCGGCGTTCCGCGCCACCGCCGCCCATACGACCATCGTTGTTAGCGGGACACCGACGGCCTGAAGGCCTGTACTACCCAGACCGAAGCCCGTTATGCATCTCCCTAGTAGACGGCTTCAGCCCGTCGATGGCTCGATTGCGCACATTGCCCTGTATCCACAGCGACGGTGGCCCGAATCTTCCCTCGCCGCCGTTCCGCCCCGCCGCCGCCCATACGACCATCGTCGTTAGCGGGACACCGACGGCCTGAAGGCCTGTCTCGAAATGGATCGATCGATCGGTCCTCAATTTTCATTGCTCGTTGTGCCCCTAGAGGGGCATGAGTATCTGTACTACCCAGACCGACCTACATGCCTCCGTAGTACAGGGCTTCAGCCCGTCAATGTCCCGATTGCGCACACTGCCCCGTATCCACAGCGAAGGCGGTCGGAAGCTTCCCTCGCCGGCGTTCCGCGCCACCGCCACCCATACGACCATCGTTGTTAGCGGGACACCGACGGCCTGAAGGCCTGTACTACCCAGACCGAAGCCGCTACGCGTCGCCGTAGTACAGGGCTTCAGCCCGTCAATGTCCCGATTGCGCACATTGCCCCGCGTATCCACAGCGACGGTGGACGGAATCTTCCCTCGCCGGCGTTCCGCCCCACCGCCGCCCATACGACCATCGTTGTTAGCGGGACACCGACGGCCTGAAGGCCTGTACTACCCAGACCGAAGCCGCTACGCGTGGCCGTAGTACAGTGCTTCAGCCCGTCGATGTCGCATGTACTACGATGCTCTTACGCGGCCGGAATCCCCTCCCATGCCAACCCCCGGAATATCGGCCGCAAACGGCAGTTCGGACAAGGGACGAAGTCGCACCAAGGCTCTAATCGTAAGTGAGCAGGGCTAGGCTGACATCCGCCCAGGCCTCCCGTCCAAGCCCAGAACCTCAGGACGGCTACTCGACTGATCGCACGGTCGCCATACGCGACCGGCATGTGGCAGGAGCACAGTACATTTCGGCTTTGATGGCAATCAAATGCCCGGTGGACCCGCGGGTCAGCGGCGACCCCGTTCGTCGACGGGCAGGGTCGATTCACCCACATGCCGCTCGAGCCAGCCCACCAGCGGAGACGTTTCCCGCAGGAGGTCCGCGACGCGTTGTTTCGCCTTGGACGTTCCCAGCCATGCCTCCACGGGCCAAGCCCTCATGGCAACGATTCCTCGGTAACGTAGCAGCTCGACTCGCGGATGATCCTTCGCGTAGCCTTTCGGTGCCAGCTTCAGGGCGTCAGACCCGTAGACCTCGACGCCTGATCCTCGCAGCAGGTCGACGATGTTCCGCAGCTCGCCTCCGGATGCGTCCTTGTCCACGGCGAGACGGTAGCGCTCCAGCTGGTCCGGCGCCAGGTGGTACATCCCGGCGCCGGCACGAAGACCGTCGGCCGACAGATGAACGTATCCGTGCCCGATGGTGGCGGCGATGTTGGTGCGGTACGGCGATTTATCCCGACTGAACCTGACGTCTCGGTAGGGACGGAACAGGCGATACTCGCCATATTCGGGAGCAAGCTCGGCCAGGAGCGCCTCCATCGGCGCTTTGACCTCGCGTTCGTAGGTGTCCTTGTGAGCCAGCCAGTAGGGCTTCGAATTGTCGGCCTCGAGCCCCTCGAAGAAGTCCAGCGCCTCCGGTTTCCAGCCTCGGAAGCTCACCGAGATACGCCTCCTCAATCAGATCTTGGAAACGACGTCACATACTCAACATTAACGATGTGTACGACGGCTCGAAAAAATCTTCGCCTTCGGCCGGTTACCCGGAAGCGGAGCGGGGTCGAATCACAAAATGATTCGTTTGCACTTATCGCCCAAAGCGCATATGCTTGCGATGGTGGTGGAAGACGTCCTCCACACATACAAAGCTGAGGGAGGAAGACCGTGCGTCTCCAACACTCATTTCCGGCCGCAGTCGCTCTGGCCGCCATCACCGTGGTCGTGTATGGGCCGGTCTCCGCCGCCCCTGCACCCCGACCGGCCGAGCCTGTGGCTCGAGTCGCTACCGCGAATCCTGCCGTGAAGCACAACGTCAAGTTCACTCGCACAGCGGCCGTCGCTACCCGCACCCCCATCAAGCACCTGGTGGTGATCTTCGATGAGAACGTCGCTTTCGACCACTACTTCGGCACCTACCCGCACGCCCAGAATCTGGCAGGTGAGCCGAGCTTCTATGCGTCGCCCAACACGCCCGGCATCAACGGGCTCAACAGCTGGCTGCTCCATCACAATCCCAACCTGTATCAGCCGGCTCGGCTCTCACCATCGCAGGCCAAGACATGCGACCAGGATCACGCTTACGCGGCGGAACAGAAGGCTGAAGATCATGGCTTGATGGACCAGTTCGTTCAGAACACCTCCGGTTCCTCCTCTAGCCTGTATTGCCCGAAGGGCGTCGTGATGGATTACTTTGACGGCAACACCGTCACGGCTCTGTGGAATTACGCCCAAGACTTCGCTATGAACGACAACTCCTACGGAACCACATTTGGACCCTCTACACCCGGCGCACTAAACCTCATCTCCGGTGATACAGGAACTTCTGTTTGCGGGCCGGCATCGGTGACGCTGGGTGCTGCTCCCGCTTGCAGCGCTACTCCGCCTCCCACCTCCCTGGCCTCGAACCCGCCAACCAGCAGCCTCTATGGGGATGCGAACCCCTACTACGACATGTGCTCCGGCACCAACAAGGCCACCACCGCCGCGCTTGCCGGCAACAACATCGGGGACGTGATGGATACGGCAAAGCTCACCTGGGGATGGTTCCAAGGCGGCTTCGACAACTGCAAGACCACTCATCCCACCGTCGCCTACGACACCTACACTCATGTCAACCCGGCAACGGACACTCATGTCGTGGCCGACTATTCCGCGCATCACGAGCCGTTTCAGTACTACTACTCCACCTCCAACCCAAACCACCTCACTCCGAGTAGCCCCGCCATGATCGGAAGCACAGACCGAGCCAATCACCAGTACGATCTCACCGACTTCTGGACCGCGGCGGGCTCAGGCAACCTTCCGGCGGTCTCCTTCTTGAAGGCCTCGGCCTACGAGGACGGACACGCCGGCTACTCCGACCCGCTGGACGAGCAGGCCTTTCTGACCGGCACGATCAATAAGCTGCAGCAGCTGCCGAGCTGGTCAAGCACCGCCGTGATCATCGCCTACGATGACTCGGACGGCTGGTACGATCACGTGTTTGCGCCGGTGGCGAATCACTCCAGCTCATCGCTCGACGTGTACTGCGGCTCCGTTTCGAACGGTGCACCGGCCCGCTGCGGCTATGGTCCCAGGCTGCCGTTTCTCGTGATCTCACCTTGGGCCAAGCAGAACTATGTGAGTCAGCAGATCACCGATCAGTCTTCGATTATTAGCTTTGCGGAGTACAACTGGCGGCTTCCGAGCCCGATCGACGCCGAATCCGCCGACGCCAAGGCGGGATCAATTCTCGACATGTTCGACTTCAATCAGAGCGCGTCGCAGGTCGCCGGCCACAAACTGTTTGTCGACCCGCGAACAGGTCGGGTGGTGCAGCGGTAGCTGGAATTCGTCAGAACCGAGTGAGCTTTGCCCCATGTTCCGACCGGGAACATGGGGGCAAAGCTCCATCAGGACTCGGCGTTCGAGGCGGGTAGACCGCCCGGTTGAGAAGGCTACTGGCTACTTCGATTTGGCGCCTGGTAGACCGCCATGGTGTTGCCGCTCGGGTCTTCAAACACGGCAAAGGCGCCGTGTCCACCCTCGATGTCGATGCGAGGTGTGACCGTCTTGCCGCCGCGCTCCTCCACCTGCCGCAGGGCCGCTTCAATATTCGGCACCTGCAGGTAAACACGGACGCCCGGCATAGCTTGGGGACCGTTACCCTTCTGGGGGAATCCGCCGCCCGGTCCGCCCTCGGCGCTATACATCGGATACCCGGGCATCGAGCTATCGATCTGCCAACCGAAGACATCGCGGTAGAAGTTGGTGTCGGCCTCGGGGTTCCTCAAGGGAATGTCCACGTGAACGATGGGACTCACAGCCACTGTTTCCTCCTTACGTCTGTGTTGCCTTCTATCGTACTCGAGCATCAGCCGTTGTGATCTTTTATGCTCGCCTGGGTCAGCGATACATGAAGCGCATCGACCAGGCGCCCTACGGCTTCCTTGATCTGCAGCTTCGAGATCAGGACGTCAAGGCTGCCTGCATCCAGACGCCACTCCACGTTTCTGCCTTCGGGCAGGGCCACCGGTTTGGATGATCCGGGGCGGACCACCTGTTGAGCGAGTCGGACATACGCGATATCTTCATCAGATAGTGTTCCGCTCGCTATCAGCTCCTCGATGCCACCGTGTCGTCGTATCAGCCGCGACGCCGTCTGCTCACCGACGCCGTTCAGTCCGGGGAGTCCATCGGAGGGATCTCCCCGGAGGATGGCGAAATCGCCATAGCGCCGGCCCGGGATCCCGTAGCGGCGCGTGATCTCGGCCTCGTCTACCTCGGCCATACCGCCCTTCTCGGGATACAGGACCTTGACCTCGGGATCGTGCACGAGAGCGAAAAGATCACGGTCCCCGCTGACGATCTCAATCCTTTGCCCCGGAAGCTGCTCTACCCAGGAGGCAATCACGTCTTCAGCTTCCAGCTCAGGCGCTCCCACGTACTCGACGCCGATGGCCTCAAGGACGGCTTGAATCTGCGGCATCTGAGGAATCAGGTCGGGTGGTATAGGTTCCGCCACACGGTGGGACTTGTAGGTGGGGATGAGGTCGACCCGCCACAGTGGGCGCCAATCCTCATCCGCCGCGATTGCCACACGCACCGGCCGACGCCACAGAACTAAGCGAGCAAGGGACTCGAGGAACGCACGCACGGCCTTCGCGTCATGGAGGTCCGCAGAGTTCCGGCTGGCATAGAAGGCGCGAAAGATGAGGCTCGATCCGTCGATCAGGAGCCAATCCGGACGTGATGCCGGCACGTCTAGGCTATTCGAGCCATTCGGTGATGAAGGTCCTGCTGGAGTGTATGCAGACCATTCGGGAATTCACCTGCCCCACGTTCTCGAACTTGTGTGGCGCGTTTGGCGGAGTGGTTACGATGTCGCCGGCGGCCGCCTCCGCCGTTTCATCTCCAATCCACACCTGAACTCGACCCTCTTCCACGATCCAGGTCTCGTCGTAAGGGTGACGGTGGAGACGAGGTCCGCCGCCGGGAGGGCTTTCATCCAAAATCAACGAGACGCTTGCCGGTCCCCTGGTCGCGCCCTCTACGCTACTCGAGGTTCGCTCGGCTTTTCTCAATAGGTACATGTAACGTGCTCCTCTTCATCAGGTCATCATACCCCTGCAATGGCCCCTGACACCGCATTTCCCTGATGGACACGCGGAAGCCTTGGGCCAGCTGCGCAGCCGGTCTCCACATCACCACGATTTCTCGCCCCTGCGCTTGAATGGACGACCAGCAAGCCCTGCTGTACCGTATGGCATGGCGGTGAGTCGGCACGCCTATGGGGCGAGGTAGCGCTTTAGACACCTGGGACGGGGCATCGGAGGCGATGGCGGCATGACGCAGGCGGCGCGTGACGCGCCAGTTTCGGAGACCATCCCCTCGCTTCCTCGGCGACAGGCCATTTTCTACTCGATGGGCGCAATTGCCTCCGGGGTGTACAACGGCTTCAATCTGGCAGTGCTGAGCATCTACCTGAACGGCTTCATGGGACCTTTCCTACAGGGCTATCTCTCGAACACCAATACCATCGACGGAGCGGTGATCCAGCCACTGGTCGGTCGATGGAGCGACCGTACGACGAGCCGGTTCGGGCGCAGACGGCCCTTCATCGCCGTTTTCGCTCCTATCTCGGTGCTGTTCCTCATCGCCATTCCGTATCTTCACGGCGCCGGACGCGATCTGAGGGTCCCTCTCATCGCGGCGTCGATCATCCTCTTCTCCATTGCCAACAATATCGCGGCCGATCCGATGAAGGCGCTGTTGGTCGACATCACGCCGGAGCGTCAACGTCCGAGATTCAACGCGGTCATCTCGATGGTCAGCACCGGTGCCCAGCTCGGGTTCGTCCTTTTCGCCCTTCTCATCAGCATCAAGAAGAGCAATACTCCGGTGGCGATCTTCTGGGCAGCGGGAGGAGTGATGCTCCTCTCGTACATACTCGTGTTTCTGGGAGTTCGAGAGCCCGCCCTGGCCGAAAGGTCTGCTCACCGCGAACAGCGCTTGCCGTTGCGCCAGTATCTTATCGATCTGCGGCAGTTCGGGCAGGCACAGAAACTGTTGATCAGCTTCTTCTTTCTCTGGACCGGGCTCAATCCGCTGGTTGTCTATCTCGGTCCCTTCGTCAAGCACGACTTTCATGCCTCGAACTCGGCCGCGTACCTGGTTCTGCTGGTGCTCTTCGGTCTGGTCGCGGTCTTCGCATATCCGTGGGGCCTCTTACAGAAACGGTACGGATACCGGCCGATGATCACGGTCGGGACTGTGCTGATGATGGCGGCCGCGGGGGTCGCCCTGGTTATCCACGTCTACGTGCTCCTGTTTCCGGTCGCCGTGTTGGCGGGAGCCGGATTCTCAGCCACCACCGTCCTGAATTATCCGTACCTCTCGACTCTGGTTCCGTCCAGCAAGATCGGAGTCTTTACCGGGCTTCAGACGGCCTTCTCCTCCATTGCCGTGCCGATCAGCACCGGCATCGCCACGATTCTGATCGACACCGTCGACTACCGCGCGATCTTTGCCCTGCAGTTCGTCATGATGATCGCCGACCTGATCATCCTCTGGCGTATCGACGAGACCAGGGCGGTTGCGGAGATTGCCGCCGTCACACGAATGGACCTCGAGGCGCCCTCGGACCAAACAAACCCGCCCTGACTCTGAAAACCCGGAACTCGAAATTCGAAACCCGAAGCTCGAAACCCGAAACTCGAGATTCGAAACTCGAAACGAGGAGCCCGCTCGCCTGTTTCTCCATGGCGACTGTTAGTTCGAACACTTCATCCTGAGCCCGTGTGGCTGAGTGTTCGATCGCTTGTTGACTTCGGCGACTCGGGCACCGGTGACCCAATGTGGAACATCGCGACCATGGTGCTGTGGGATCCGGCCCTGATGCAGCCCGTTCTCGCCGGCTACGATGCCGGGTTTCGTACCATCCACACCATTCATACGATTCGGCCGTACGTCATCTTGCGACACCTGGCCGCGATCGGCCGGGTCATCGAAAACGGCTTCGACGCCTCACGCCACATCCGCGAGCTGCAGTGCTTTGGTTGAGTGCTGCACTGCGCTCGCAGACAGTGTAGACGAATCATGGTAGACTTTCCGGAACGTAACCAACGGGAGTTCACCATGGCAACTGGCTATCTGCAGGCCCCCGTTCCGGCGGCGCTTAGGTAGAACGGATCTCCGGCAATCTGCCGGTCAGGTCTGACGACCACGGGAGCGTGGAGTTCCGGCCTCCTCGAAACGGTTGGCCGGGACCGTATACCAGTGGCGGCCACGAGCGTGTCGCTCGGCCGCCGGCGTAATGCTGCGTTCGCTCCATTCTTAAGCACGCCCTGGGCGGCCTGCAGCACCTTGACTCAATTGTTTCCGCACAAATCTTCAAGGAGCTACAGTTGCCGACGTTCGATCGTGCCCTGCTCGCCGCCTACCTACGCCCGGAATGGCGCCGCGCCGTCCTTCTGGCGCTGCTACTGCTCTCGGCTATAGCCCTCCAGCTGGCCAATCCACAGATAGTCAAAGCTTTCATCGATCACGCCCAGTCGGGCGCACCGCTCAGCCTGCTGCTCACGATAGCGGCCGGCTTTCTAGCGGTCGCCGTGCTCACCCAGGTGGCCTCGGTCGTGGAGACGTTCGTGGCAGAGGACCTGGGCTGGCGTACCACCAATGCGCTTCGGGCCGACCTCACTCGACGGGCATTGGAGCTTGAAGGAGCATTCCACGCCGAGCACGGCGTGGGCGAGCTGATGGAGCGTATCGACGGCGATGTTACCGCCGTCGCCGACTTCTTCTCCAGCTTCGTGGTTCAGATTCTCGGCAGCGGAATCTTGCTGGCCGGCATGCTGGTCCTCCTGTACCTGGCGGACTGGCGGGTCGGAGCCGTCCTCACCGCGTTCTCGTTGCTGGGGTTGCTCTTCGTCACCCGTGGCGGCGGATTCGTCGCCGTCAAAGCACGGGCCTCAAGACAGGCGGCGGCCGAGCTCACGGGGTACCTCGAGGAGCGTCTGGCGGGCTTACCGGATCTCAAGGCCAACGGCGCCGACGAGTACACGCTGTACCGGCTGGACCAGAGACTGGCTGCTCGCTTCCGCACCGCCTGGGCGGCGGCCCGTGCCGGATCGCTGTTCAATGGTGGCGTGGGGGCAATCTTTGCCGTGGCGATGGGAGCTGCCCTGGCTCTCAGCGCGGTCCTCCACGAGTCAGGCCTGGTTACGCTGGGGACGGTATACGTTGTCTTCCGCTACACCGGAATGCTCCAGCAGCCGATTGAGGCGCTGTCTATCCAGATGAACGTCATGCAGCAGGCTACGGGCGCCACGGTCCGCATTCGTGAGCTGCTGGAGACGAAGTCCGAGGTGGTCGGCGGCGCTGGTGCAATCTTGCCCGATGGCGGCCTGACGGTCAAGGTCGAGAATGTTTCCTTTGCCTATGCGTCGGCTCCGGTGCTCGACAACGTATCATTCCATCTCGATGCCGGACACGTGCTGGGTCTGCTCGGCCGTACCGGCTCGGGCAAGACCACGATTGCCCGGCTGCTCTTCCGGCTGCAGGACCCAACGGCAGGTGTCATACGCGTCGGCGGGGTCGACATCCGAGATTTGCGGCTGGAGCAGCTTCGATCTCGCGTGGGCTTCGTTACTCAGGATGTGCACCTCTTTCATGGAACGATCAGAGAGAACATCTCACTGTTTGACGGGAACGTGCCCGCATCCCGAGTCCACGAGGCGTTCGAGCACCTGGGGCTGCAGGACTGGCTGGCCGGTCTTCCCCAGGGGCTGGAGACACGACTGGGGCCCGGCGGCCGCGGGTTGTCCGCGGGTGAGGCCCAGCTACTCGGACTGGCTCGAGTGTTTCTCAAGGACCCGGGGTTGGTGGTGTTGGATGAGGCGTCTTCCCGGCTGGATCCCGTCACTCTGCTCCTCGTCGAGCGAGGAATCAGCCGGCTGCTGGAGAACCGGACCGGAGTCATCATTGCCCACCGGCTGGAGACGGTCGAGCGGGCGGACCGCATTCTGATCCTCGAGGATGGCCGCGTGGCGGAGATGGGTGACCGAGAGTCGCTCGTCCGCGACGCAAAGTCCAAATACTCAATCCTCCTGCGTACCGGTCTCGGGGAGGCACTGGCATGAGAGAGGTACGAGAGCTGCTGCGTTTGATGCGCTTCACGGCTCTGTATTTCAGTCTCTGTCTCGGCTTCGCCCTGGTCGTCTATCTGGTGGTCCCGCTGCTCCTCGGGGTGGCAACGCAGGCGTTCTTCGACGGGCTGTCTCGGCATGCCCACCTCAACGAGGTCGCGGCTCTCACCCTCTTGGTCGGGCTTCAGATCTTGGGAGTAGCCGCCAGCCCGCTGCTTGGTGCACCCTGGAGCCCGATGCAGCAGAAGGCGCATGTGCTTCTGCGCCGCAATCTTGTCTCCTGCATCCTCCGCGGATACGGCTCCCACGGCCTCACGCAGCCGGTCGGCGAGATCGTCAGCCGCTTCCGTGACGACCCGGTGCTGATCGCAGACGTCTTGGACTCGCTGTGCGATCTGATCGGGCGCACTGCCTTCGCGGTGACCGCGGCTGTGATCATGTGGCAGATCAGCCCGCTGCTGACGGTGGCGTTGTTCATCCCGCTCGTGCTGTCGTCAGTGACCACCCAGCTCTTCGGCAAGCGAATTCGAGACTGCCGTGAGGCGGCCCGAGCCGCCAGCGGCAAACTCACGGCCTTTCTGGCCGACCTCCTGGCGGGCCAGATGGCAATTAGAGTCGCCGGAGCGACGCCGACCGTCATCCGTCGTCTGGAGGACCTCGGGGCCGAGCGACGGCGGGCCGAGGTCCGGGACAGTGTCGTGGTCGCTGTTCTGGAGGCCTTCAACCTCAACTTCGGGAATCTGGGCACCGGAATCGTCCTGCTCTTGGGGGTGACCGCGATGCGGTCGCATGCATTCACCGTGGGCGATCTGGCCCTCTTCGTCGTCTACCT
>Ga0070739_10008630_pt1 | contig 10375 bp, 9 predicted proteins | sample Coa_R1_7_FD_66445 | JGI IMG/M metagenome (GOLD analysis project Ga0070739, IMG submission 66445) | Surface soil microbial communities from Centralia Pennsylvania, which are recovering from an underground coalmine fire - Coalmine... | ecosystem: Environmental > Terrestrial > Soil > Unclassified ...
TGAACCCGCCCTTTCGGTAGTCTGGCCGCTTGTTCGTCGGAAATCGGGGGAAAATCAGATGGTTTCGTGGAAATCAGACTCTCGGATTCTCGCGGCATACCACTTGCTTTCGGGGGAGGCACTGGCTGACAGCAGCCACAGCTTTCGTCGATTTGGTGCTGCGTCCGCGATTAGGAAAGTAGGTGATGCCATGTTCCGCACGGTAGTGGTGCCTCTTGACGGCTCTCCTTTCGCTGAGCAGGCGCTGCCGCACGCCCTCGGTATCGTTCGCCGCGCCGGCGCTACCCTCGATCTGGTCCACGTCCATGTCCTCCATGTCTTGGAGGAACACAAAGTCGCTCGATATTCGTATGATCCCGGTATCGACGAGGAATATAAGCGCAAGGAGCAGCTTTATTTGGAAGGCACGGCGAATTGGCTGGCGGCCGTGTCGCCGGTGCCGTGGACTGCGGCCGTAGTCAGCGGTTTGGACGCCGACGGCATTCTCCAGCGTGTCCAGGATGGCAAGGCAGACCTGATCGTGATGACCACACACGGTCGCGGGCCACTAGGCCGCTTCTTCCTGGGCGGCGTGGCCGATGAGTTGATCCGCCAAGCGACAGTTCCCGTGCTGCTGGTTCGCCCGCGAGATCCTGCTCCCGGCATTGTGCCGGAGCCTCTGCTGGAGCATGTACTCGTGCCGCTGGACGGCTCCTCCTTGGCCGAGCGCGTTCTGGGGCCAGCCTTGGACTTCGTGCGGTTGTGGGAGGGTCGCTGTACGTTGCTGCGAGTCATCGAAGCCGGCCCAGCAACCATCGCCGGACGGCCGAACCGACCGCGCCCGCCGGAACAGGATCAAGAGGCGGTGGCACAAGCGTACCTGGAGATGATCGCCGGACGGCTGCGCGAGGAAGGCATGGCGGTACAGACGCGCATTGTCGTCGCCCCACACGCCGCACCCGCCATTCTGGAGGCAGCACAGACGGAGCGCTGCGATTTCATCGCCGTGGCGACGCATGGACGCGGCGGCCTACGGCGGATGCTGTTGGGCAGTGTTGCCGACAAGGTGATCCGCGGAGCTGCCACCCCGGTCCTTGTGTACCGGCCGACTGCCTAAGAAGTTGCCGAGCGCCGACGGTCGGCGCCGGTTGGGGATGAGAAGTTGCCCAGACGAGGGATCGAAATGGCCGAAAGAACGGGAAGTCCGAAATCATGCCCTGTTTCGCATTCCAGCAGGCCCACTACCCTTTCGCATGACGCGAAGGGCGGCAAAATGACGAAAAATGAAGAAGGCTATAAGGAGTCTCAAATGCCAATTGCTTCCGAAGCAACGGGATCGAGTAAGGGCATGGTCCTTCGTGACGAAGAGGCGCGGTTGATGAACGCCTACTGGCATGCGGCCAACTATCTTTGTCTCGGCATGCTCTATCTGCGCGACAATCCTTTGCTCCGCGAACCGCTGCGGCCCGAACACATCAAGCAACGCCTTCTGGGACATTGGGGTTCTGATCCCGGCCAAACCTTCATCTGGGTTCATCTCAATCGTCTGATTAAGGAATACGATCTGGACATGATCTACATTTCGGGTCCGGGGCATGGAGCGCCGGCCGTACTCGCCAACGCCTATCTGGAAGGCACCTACTCCGAAGTGTATCCGGACAAAGGTGAAAGCGAGGACGGGCTGCGCCGCTTCTTCAAGCAGTTCTCCTTCCCCGGCGGTATCGGCAGTCATTGCACGCCGGAGACGCCGGGTTCTATCCATGAGGGCGGCGAGTTGGGCTACAGCCTCTCCCATGCCTTCGGGGCCGCCTTCGATAATCCCGACTTGATCGTGGCCTGCGTGGTCGGCGATGGCGAAGCGGAGACAGGTCCGCTGGCGACGGCCTGGCACTCCAACAAGTTCCTCAACCCGATCCGCGATGGGGCCGTCTTGCCCATCCTGCATCTGAACGGCTACAAAATCTCCAACCCGACGATCCTGGCGCGCATCCCTCATGACGATCTGCAGAGCCTGTTCCGAGGCTACGGATGGGAACCAAGCTTCGTGGAAGGCGACGATCCCGCCCTCATGCACCAACAGATGGCGCGAACCCTGGAGTATTGCGTCCAACGCATTCAGTCGATTCAGAAGGAGGCCCGCACGCGAGGCGTCGAACACATGCCGCGCTGGCCGATGATCGTGCTGCGTTCGCCCAAGGGCTGGACCGGACCTAAAGAAGTGGACGGCCACAAGGTCGAAGGCTTCTGGCGCGCTCATCAAGTGCCCATCCTCGACGTACTGGCCAATTCCAAGCATTTGAGACAGATCGAGGAATGGATGCGGAGTTATAAGCCCGAAGAACTCTTTGATGCGGAAGGGAAATTCCTCGCCGAACTGCGGTGCTTGGCGCCGGCCGGGCCTCGACGGCTGAGCGCCAATCCGCACGCCAATGGCGGGCTGCTCCGCAAATCGCTGCTCATGCCGGATTTCCGCGATTACGCCGTCCAAGTGGCCAAGCCCGGAGAGAGCGAATCCGAAAGCACACGCATCCTGGGCGGGTTCCTCCGCGACATCCTGCGTCACAATCCGAACAACTTCCGCATCTTTGGGCCGGATGAGACGGCGTCCAATCGGCTAACGGCCATCTACGAGGCCAGCAAGAAAACTTGGATGGCCGAATTGAAGCCGGAAGACGCCGACGGCGGCGAACTAGCTCGCGACGGCCGAGTCATGGAGATGCTCAGCGAACACACCCTGGAAGGTTGGCTCGAAGGTTATCTGCTGACGGGCCGGCATGGCTTCTTCTCCACCTATGAGGCGTTCGTCCACGTCATCGATTCGATGATGAATCAGCACGCCAAATGGCTGGAGAAGTCCAAGCATGATGTTACCTGGCGCGCTCCCGTCTCCTCGCTGAATCTGCTCATCACCTCGACCGTCTGGCGTCAGGATCACAACGGCTTCACGCACCAAGACCCCGGTTTCCTCGACTTGGTCGTCACCAAAAGCCCGGAAGTGACGCGGATTTATTTGCCGCCCGACGCCAATTGTTTGCTCAGTGTGGCCGATCATTGTTTGCGCAGCACCGATTACATCAACGTCATCGTCGCCGACAAACAGCCGCACTTGCAATATCTGGACATGGACTCGGCGATTCGTCATTGCACCAAGGGCATCGGCATTTGGAATTGGGCCAGCAATGACGCGGGGGTCGAGCCGGACGTGGTGATGGCTGGCGCCGGCGACGTGGCTACGATGGAAGCCCTCGCCGCCACGGCCATCCTTCGTCAACACTTCCCCGATCTGAAAATTCGCTTTGTCAACGTCGTGGATTTGTTCCGCTTGAAGCCGTCCACGGAACATCCGCACGGCTTGACGCCGCGCGATTTCGACAGCCTATTCACCACGAACAAGCCGATCATCTTCAATTTCCACGGTTATCCGTGGCTGATTCATCAACTGACGTATCGCCACACCAATCACGCCAACTTGCACGTGCGCGGCTACAAGGAGAAAGGCAACATCAACACGCCGCTGGAATTGGCGATCAAAAACAACACGGATCGTTTCAGCCTGGCCATTGACGCCATCGATCGGGTGCCGCGATTGCAGGCCATCGGTGCCCACGTCAAGGAGTGGTTGAAGGATCAGATCATCGATCATATCAATTACGCCCACGAGAATGGCACGGATCGGCCGGAAATCGTCAACTGGCGATGGCCTGGTTTTTGAGGACAGCACATGAGCATTCTGGTGATGAACGCCGGTTCGAGCAGCCTGAAATTCGCCTTGCTCGACGCCGAGGCGAAGCAGACGCTGGCGACCGGCCTGATTGAGTGGTTGACCGACCCGCGGCACGCGGATTTAGTCATTACTCCCAGCGAGGGCGAGGTATTCCGCGCGCGGGATTCCGCGACCGACCATCGGGCGGCGGTCCTTCATGCGGTACGCCGGCTGGGGGAACTTCCCGGACGTTCCGGCGAAGCCGCCAAGGCGATCACCAGCGTGGGGCATCGCGTCGTCCACGGTGGAACCCGCTTCCAGGAGCCTGCGCGTCTGGATGGTGAGGTGAAGCGTGCGATCACCGAGTTGGCGGAACTGGCTCCTTTGCACAATGCCGCAGCCTTGGAGGTAATCGAAGCGACGGAAACCGTCCTGCCGAAGGTGCCTCATGTCGCCGTTTTCGATACCTCCTTTTTCGCCATGCTGGAACCGCACGCCTACCTCTATCCGGTGCCGTACAGCTGGTACAGCGACTGGGGCATTCGGCGTTTTGGCTTTCACGGCATCAGTCACGCTTACTGTGCCGGGCGAGCGGCCGAGTTCTTGGGGCGGGATGCGGCGGGGCTTCGTCTGGTCATCTGTCATCTCGGCAATGGCTGCTCGGCCAGCGCCGTGCGCGGCGGCCGACCCGTACAAACGACGATGGGTTTCACGCCGCTGGAAGGATTAATGATGGGGACGCGCTCCGGCTCGCTCGATCCGGGGTTGCTGATCCATGTGCAACGATGCAAGAACCTGAATCCTGAACAACTGGATCATGTGCTGAATGGGGAATCGGGTCTGCTGGGTGTATCCGGTGTATCCGCGGATTATCGCCAAGTGGAGGACGCCGCCCAGCGCGGCGAGGAACGGGCGCGGCTCGCTCTGCGGATGTATGCGGATCGGGTGCGGGCGTCGGTCGGTGCTTTGGCCGTCACGATGGGAGGAGTCGATGCTCTGGTGTTAACGGCGGGCGTGGGCGAACATGCCGCCGCCTTGCGCGCCACGGTCTGTCAGGGATTGGAGTTCCTTGGTCTGCGTCTGGATGCGAACAGCAACGCCGCCTGTTCGCCGGACGCCGACATTGCCGCCGCAGACTCCGGCGGGCGCGTCTTGATCCTGCACACGCGCGAGGATCTCATGATCGCCCGCGAAGTTCTCCGCGTGATGGCTCCCTGAGCAGCCGGCGAATGGAAGCGATTCACTCCAAGCGATACTTCTCCATCAGCCGAAAGAGCAACCGCCAGCTAATACCCAGCACGCGGGAGATCTGGATCTTGTTGCCTTTTCTCCTCTTGCAACACCGTCCGCATATGCCGGCGACTGATCGAGCGGCGTCGCCCTGTCAGGGCTGTTTCGGCGTCGGATAGAAGAGTTGGTAGGTCTTGTACCCGCCGCCGAGGTTCGATGCCTGGTAACCGATGTGCCGCAGGATCTTCGTCGCCAGGTAGCCGCGTTGCCCGACCTGGCAATAGGCGACGACCGGGCGGTCCTTCGGTATTTCCGAAAGGCGCGAGCGCAGGTCGTCCACCGGGATGTTGGCGGCACCGGGGATGTGTCCCAAGGCGAACTCATGCGGCGTGCGCACGTCGAGCAGCAATGGTAGGGACAACTCTTTATTCGTGCTCAAGCCGTCCACGTCGGTTTGCGGATGGTCGCCACGGACCAATCCGGCGGCAACGAAGCCGGCCATATTGATGGGATCTTTGGCCGCTCCGTACTGCGGCGCATAGCACAATTCCGCCTCCTCCAGATCGAACACGGTCAGGCCGGCCTGGATGGCCACGGCCAACACGTCGATGCGCTTGTCCACGCCCGCGCCGCCGATGGCCTGCGCTCCCAACAGTTTGCCCGACGAGCGGTCGAACAGCAGCTTCAATGTCATGCTCTCGGCGCCAGGGTAGTAGCCGGCATGATGCCCCGGATGAACGTACACCTTGCGGTAGGCGCGGCCGAGTCGCTTGAGCGTCTTCTCGGACGCCCCGGTCATGGCCGCCGTCAGACCGAAGAGGCCGACAATGGCCGTTCCCTGCGTTCCCCGATAGCGAGCCGGCCTGCCGAAGATGTGGTCGGCGGCCAATCGTCCCTGCCGGTTGGCAGGCCCAGCCAGGGGTACTTGCACCCGCTCGCCGGTGACGAAATCCGTCACCTCGACCGCATCGCCGACGGCGTAAATGTCCGCGTCCGAGGTTTGCATGTGTTCGTTGACGCGAATACCGCCGCGCGGGCCGACTTCCAATCCAGTCTCGACAGCCAGGCGATTCTCCGGCCGAACGCCGACGCCGAGGACGACCAAGGGAGCGCTCAGCTTCTCGCCGGAGATTAGTCGCAACGACAGACCGCCCGGACTCGCCTCGATCACCTCGGCCGTTTGTCCCAGGAACAGGCGCACACCTCGCTCGGTCAGGCGGTCGGCGATGGGAGTAGTCATCTCCGCGTCGAAAGGCGGTAGCACTTGGCGGGCCAATTCGACGACGCTCGTTTCCACGCCCCGACGCACGAAGTTCTCCACCAGTTCCAGACCAATAAATCCGGCTCCCAGCAAAATGACCTGACGGATGCCGCCGTCCACTCGCTGTTTGATGTGGTCGGTATCGGCCAGCGTGCGGAGTGTAACGACGCCAGGCAGATCAGCGCCAGGGATCGGCGGCCGAAACGGCGCGGCGCCCGGCGAGAGGATCAGCGTGTCGTAGCGCTCCTCATAAGCGCGGCCGGTGTCCAGGTCGCGGACGCGCACCGTTTTCGCCTGCCGGTCGATCTTCTCCACGGATGCACCTGTCCGCACATCGAGCCGGAAACGTTGCCGCAAGCGCTCGGGAGAGACGACGAGGAGTTTGTCGCGCTCCGCGATCACACCGCCGATGTAATAAGGCAGACCGCAATTGGCGAACGACACATCGGGGCCGCGTTCGAGGACGACGATCTCGGCATCCTCGGACAAGCGACGGGCGCGGGCGGCAGCGGAGGCTCCTCCAGCTACGCCGCCGACAATAAGCAGTTTCATGAGACGAGTTCCTTTGTTTTCTGCTCGCCACAACACGCTGGCGCGACCGTTCGGACACAGTTCCACGGCATGCGCGCCAAGAGCATGGCCATGCCACAGGTGTCGGTCACGCCCGCGAACACCAGGCCAGCCCCGACGAACGCCGCCAGACCGAGAAAGCCGGGATGAACCAACCAGCCGAGAACCACGCCGAGCAGCACCAACAGGCCCGCCGCGATGCGCACCTGGCGCTCCAGTGACATCGCCTTGGCACCGCGCACCACAGGTAAGCCGCACTTGGCCCAGGCTAACGTACCACCCTCGACGTTGCGGACATTGACGTAGCCCGCCGTTAGGAATTTCTCGCACGCCTGCTTGCCACGGCTGCCCGAACGGCAAATGAAGTACAACGGCTCGTCGGCAGCGGTATACTTTCCCAGCACCGCCGCCGGATCGAGATCGTGCAGCGGCACGTTGCGGGCGAAATCCACATGAACTTCGCGGAACTCGGGGGGCGTGCGCACGTCGATCAGTTCGACTGGCCGGCCTTTCGCCCGCAGATCATTCAGTTCGCGGGGTGAAATGGTCAAAATGTCCATGACGGTCTCCTGATTTGTCAGTAAGGCGAAACCTCTCAAGAATCCGCCGTTAACCCGTTATCGGTTTGTCCATCTCCCGCTCCGCTTCCTTGGCCTTGCGGATGAGTTGGTCGATGTGCGCCAGTTCCTCATCAAGGCGTTCGACACATTCGTCATGCAGTTGCCGGAAGTGTTCGTCCAACTCTTGCTCTTCGCGTTCGAACAGCTCTTGAGCTTTGTCGTGAAGGTTCATCGCTTTTCTCCCTCGAAAAGAATGCCGGGCGACGGCGACGAGCCTCCCTTCGCAAAGCCGGTGCCACGACCAAAAGGACGCTTTATTCCGCATCTCTGCCAAAGATCGCTGCGAAATGCGTGACAATTCCGCACAGGCGCGCGCGGAGGAGCGTCAGGGGCGTTGCTTGAAGATGTGGCTTTATTCCAGGTGATACTTTTCGATTAGCCGATAGAGCGAGCGGCGACTGATGCCCAGCACGCGCGCGGCCTGGAGCTTGTTGCCCTTCTCCTCGTGCAACACGGCCTGCACGTGACGGCGCTCGACCTCGCTGAGATGACGCGGATCGCCGGCCTGCTGCGACGATGCGGCGGAGACAAGGATGTTCTCCGGCAGATCCTCCGGCGTGATGACGTGGTTCTCGGCGAGGATTTGAGCACGCTCCAGTACATTGGCCAACTCGCGCACGTTGCCCGGCCAGGAATAGGCCATCAGTGCCTTCATCACCTCGGCATCGACGCGCGAACGCAACGGACCTATGGGCCGCGTCGTCAGGAAATGCTCGATCAACTCCGGGATGTCGCTCCGCCGCTCTCGCAACGGGGGTAAATGGATCGAGACCACGTTGAGCCGGTAGAAGAGATCTTCGCGGAAGCGCCCATTCTTGATTTCCTCGGACAGATCGCGGTTAGTGGCGGCCACGACGCGAACATCGGCGTTCATCTCCTGCGTGCCGCCGACACGGCGATAATGGCCGTCCTCCAGCACGCGCAGCAGCTTGGCCTGCAAGCCGGGGGCCATCTCGCCGATTTCGTCGATGAACAGCGTTCCGCCCTCGGCGACCTCCACCAGACCGGGCTTGGCCACCACCGCTCCGGTAAAGGCACCTTTTTCATGGCCGAACAACTCGCTCTCCAGCAGGTTCTCTTGCAGGGCGGCGCAGTTGATGGTCACGAGCGGCCGCGTGCGGCGGGGGCTGTTGGTGTGCAGCGCCCGCGCCACCAGTTCCTTGCCTGTGCCGCTGGCGCCGCGCACCAGCACGGTGGCGTCCGTCACCGCCACTTTCTCGATCAGGGCGACGACCTTGCGCATGGCCGGACTGGAGCCGACCAGGCGATAGCGCGGCGATTCGTAGGAGAGCTGTCGCAACCACTGCTGTTCGCGGCGTTGCAGTTGCACCTTCTCGAACGCTTTCTGGACGTGGATTTCCAGATCGGCGGCGCGGAACGGCTTGGTCAGGTAATCGTAGGCACCCTGGCGCATGGCCTCGACAGCGGTTTCGATGCTACTGTGGGCGGTCAGCATGAGGGCTTCGAGTTCGGGCTGCTGTTCCTTGAGCTTGGCCAGCAGGTCAATGCCGCTGATGCCAGGCAGGTGCAAATCGAGCAGCGCGACATCGAAGCGGGCGTGTGCCGCCTTGTTGAGGGCATCCTCGCCGCTGACGGCGGCGGTCACTTCATGGCCTTGTTTGCGGAACAATCGCGCCAGATCCTGCCGCATGTCGTCGTCGTCATCGACGATGAGCAACTTGATGGGATGAGTCGTGCCGGCCATACGTCTCTCTGGAAGCGGGACGAGCTAGGGGAGGCCGCTCGCCTGTGAGCAGCCTTCCTTCGAGCATACAACGCATCCCCTCCCAAGGGCAATGGACAATCGTCTCGCGGTGACTTCGCGCCTCCGCCCTGTTCGGTTGCGGCATCTGCTCGCAGGCTGTGTGCGGTTCTGTCAACCGCGAGGAGTTTCTTCCAAAAGCGTCTCCCGGCAACATGAACGAAGCATGTCTCTGCCCGTACAGGGTTTATCGCTGCCGCACTCACGCACGACGCGACCGGCACGACCATTGCAGATCAGCGCAACCGTTGCTCGGACGGCGGGGAATGGATGCCTCTCCTTTCCGCCTCCGAACCAGAGAGACCCAAAGGAGAAAAACGTATGGATTCCCTGAAAGTGTCCGCGATGTTCGCCGCCTATGTCTGGTTCATTGACCGCAATGAGGCAGCAGCCACGGCCGAGAAGGAAGCCGTGTCGTTCGCTCGGAAAAACTGGCAGGCTTTCCTGCCCTGCGCTCACAAGGGACTGGGCAGGCTTCTGATCCGTATTGCAGGTGTGCGTCATCGGCGCGGACGGCGTGGGAGGGCCACGGCCGTCGCCGGATGAACGCGGTCCCCTTCTTTTGGGAGATAATCCATGAACGCGCATTCAACGGTTGGTCGGGAACTGGCGAAAGGAGCGGGGCGCTTCACGGCCCATGCCCTCGCCATCGTGCTGGGACTGGTTCTCGTCGTCGTGGGCATTGCTATGGGCGTCAGCATCGCCCTGTTGCCCATTGGCATCCCGCTGGGCTTCGCCGGCTTGGTCCTCTTGATGTGGGGACTGTTCGGCGGAGTGGAAGAGCATAAACTGCCCCCGTATCCGGCCGAGAAACGATGAGTCGTCAACCGAGTGACATCTCTCCTCGCCGTGGCCGGCCACACGACGAGGGGTGAACGCGGCAAAAGCGATAAAAGGGAGACGATAAATCCGATGCCAGCTACCAAGCTGTCTCCAGCGCCCACAGGCGATTCACCGTCAATTCCCGCCGATGAGGCGTCGTTCTACCAACGATACCTGATCTTCCAGCAAGGCATTGAACCGGAACATGCCACACCGCGCCAGCGTTTCGAGGCGCTGGCGCACGTCGTCCGCCGTCTGCTGATGCCGCGCTGGCTCCAGACGCAACAGACGCACGATCGCCAAAATCCCAAGCAGGTTTACTACCTGTCGATGGAGTTCTTGATCGGCCGCTCGCTGGCCAACAACGTCTGCAATCTCGGCCTAGAGTCGCAACTACGGACGAGCATGGGACGGTTGGGACTGGACTG
>Ga0070739_10008631_pt1 | contig 10375 bp, 12 predicted proteins | sample Coa_R1_7_FD_66445 | JGI IMG/M metagenome (GOLD analysis project Ga0070739, IMG submission 66445) | Surface soil microbial communities from Centralia Pennsylvania, which are recovering from an underground coalmine fire - Coalmine... | ecosystem: Environmental > Terrestrial > Soil > Unclassified ...
GGCGCGCCTCGAGCCACCAGTCGTTGACCAGCCGTTCCTTCGCTGCGGTCGCGTGGTTGTCGATGGTCAGGTGGCCGCGTTGGGCCGCGTGGGCGAGGTAGTGCTCCGGGTTGCCGGCGCGGAGCTGGGCGAGTGCTTCGCGTTCGCGCGCGTCGCGCTGGCGCCGGTTTGCGGAGAGCTCGATGGCCCCGAGTCGTTCGCACAGCGCCTGGTGGAGACCGCCGGGGCCCACGGACGGCAGCTGTGCCGGGTCGCCGACCAGCAGCGCCTTGCCCTCTGCCCGGTCGACGAGTTCGAGGAGGGGACCGAGGACGCGCGTCTCCGCCATCCCGGCCTCGTCCACGACCAAGACGCAGCCGTGGGGGAGGCCACCGTCGCGGTGGGCGTCGAGGAGAAGCCGGTGCAGGGTGCGGCTCGGGATGCCGGTCGCGGCTTGCAGCTCGTCGGCGGCGCGGCCGCTTGGCGCCGCCCCCAACACGGCGGCGTCGATGCCGCGGTAGGCGTCAGCGAGCGCGCCTAGTGCCGATGTCTTTCCTGAGCCGGCGACGCCGACGATGCAGACGACCCGATCCGACCGGCAGGCAGCCTCGTGGACGAGCATGCGCTGCTCGTCCGTCAGGTCGTGGCCGTTACGCATCAGCGCGTCGGCGAGTGCGCGTCGCTCCGGCGCCGGTACCGGGACGTCGCGGCCGGCGAGCGCGAGCTCGACCGTCTCCCGCTCGACCGCGAGCAGCTCGCGGGTCGTGAACCGCGCCGGCCGTCCCGACGTTCCTGCCTCTTCGACGAGCTCGATGCCCGGAAAGCGCGACAGTTCGTCGGCGACCTCCACTACTTCGCCGACGCTCGCACCTTGCGAGCGCGACCCGGCGACCGCCTGGACCAGCTCGGGCATCGTGAACGTCGTCCGCCTCGCGGTCAGCCCGTCGCGGCCGAGCAGCTGCGCGGCCAGCTGCTCAAGCTCGACGCGCTCGCGAACGACTGAGCGCTCGTGGACGAGCGCGCGGAGGTCGCTGTGACCGAGGCCGTGCTCGGCCGCGCGCGCTTTCCAGTCTTCGCGCAGCCTGGGCAGGTCGACCTGTCCCTTTGCCTCCCGCGTTGCAAGTGCCGCCACGCGAGAGGCGGCGAAGCCGTCCGTTCCTCGCGCCTGCATGTGCTCGACGAGCGAGCGTCGACGGGTCGAGAAAGCCCGGATCGCCTCCTCGGGCACCCGGATGAGCTCGCCCATCCCCTTGACCGGCTCGCCCCACTCGAGGCCGAGCCGGTGTCTGAGCTCGTGCCGGAGTTGCGACTCGTACAGGTAGCCGGCCGCTAGCCGGTACGTTCTCAGGATTCCCTCGCCGTCGAGCGCCCGCCACTCGCGCTCGACAGTTCTTGTCATGTTGGCGACAACCACATGCGTATGCAGGTGCGGGTCCTGGGCGCGGCTCGTCCGGTGCCGGAAGGCCGCCGCCACGAACCCTCCGCCGCGTTCGCGCACCAGGCCGCCCTTGCCGCGCCGGACGACACACGCCTCTTCCTCGAGATAGCCGAGCGCGGCCTGCCAAGCCGTCTCGTGCGCCTCGCTGATCTCGCGGCGGACGCGCTCGTCGTCGGTGAGCGCGTGCAGCAGGCTGACGCTCTTCGGACACGAGAAGACCAGGTCGTAACCGGACACGGGCTTCAGCTGCTTCGCCTCGTCTCGCCACTCGCCCGTGGCGATGTCGAGCGCCCGAACGGTGATCGTCCGCTCGCGCACCGGCGTGCGCAGCCGCTCGTCATTCGCCGGGTTGCCGCCGCGCAGCAGAGCTCCCAGCTCGCCGTCGCCGACAACGCCGACCAGACCGAGCCCCGCCGATCCGCTGCCGACCCAGATCCCCGGCGACTCCCCCCGGCCCGCGTAGTAATCATCCAGACCGCGTGCGACCTGCTGCTCGTAGTACGCCTCCTGGCCCAACGTCAGCTTCGCCACGCTCAGCACCCGCGCCCCCTCCGGAGCCGGAAAGGCAGCGAGACGCATATGCACCCGAGGTGCAATGAGCGTTGCCCGTTTGCTAAACGAGCAACAACACCACCGTACGTCTGCCGTACAGGAGAAGCGCAGAACGCGGTCTCGGACCGTAGAGGGTCGCAGGCCGGAGGCGCTAGAAGAGCCTGCTCAGCGCAGCTTTTCGCGGAAAAGCCGTTGTCGGCGCAGACGGCCCGATTAGCCTTGCCATGCAGAAGGTCGTGGGTTCGAGTCCCATCATCCGCTTCTTCGTGGCCCCTTCGGGGGCCTCGCCTTGTCGTGAGCCACGCCGGTTCCGTTGCCGAGAGCCGGACGCGGTAGCTTCGAGGGATGGGCGACGAGGAGGTGCAGCTCGTCGGCGGGCGGCAGTCGTCCGGCATCGTGCGCGTCGGAGACACGGTTTGCCGCCCGCCACACCGCAACTCCGACTTCGTTCGGGCGCTGCTCCGCCACTTCGAGATCGTCGGCTTCGACGGAGCGCCACGACTGCTCGGGATCGACGACATGGGACGCGAGATCCTCACCTACATCGAGGGCGAGGTCTTCGTCGGGCCCGACGAGCTCGGCGATCCGGTGCGCCTCTTGAACGATTCACAACTTGCCAGCGCTGGTCGGCTGATTAGGCGCTTCCACGACGCGACGGCGGGCACGTCGCTGGCCGGTGAGGCCGAGGTCGTCTGTCATTCCGACCTGGGACAGCACAACATCGTCTTCCGGGACGAGCGGGCGGTGGCGATCATCGACTGGGACGAGGACACCGCTCCTGGTGCTCGGAGCTTCGACTTCGCGCACGCCGTCTGGTGTCTCGCCGAGATCGGGGAGCGGGGCGGTCCGGTTGCCGATCAAGCGCGCCGTGCGCGCGTCGTCTGCGACGCCTACGGCTGGGGCGACCGGAGCGCCTTGATCGACGAGATCGAGGCACGTTTCCGGCGGGCACTCGCGCACGCGCAGGAGCACGAGCTGGACGAGGCCGTGCAGATCTGGACGGCGATGCTCGACTGGCTCGTCGAGAACGCCCCGGCATTGAAGGCACAACTCTGATCCGCGGCTTCTTGACGTCGGGCCGGTGTGGGAAAGGGATGGTCTCTCGGCCGGCGAACATCGACGACGAGACTCCGGCGGCCGTAGGGGCGGCCCGCTGGTGGCGACAGCGCGAGCGGCGACAGGCAGCGGCTTCCCTTACAGGCCGAGGCCGAAGTCGCCGCGCACGTCCGCGCCCGTTCCTCGTTTGGGTCTTTTTGAACTAGGAAATACCTGCTCACCGTGGGAGAGGTCGTGTCGCTGCGCGAGTACGCCAGCCAGAAGATTCGCCTGCAGCGGGTCGCGCTGAACGAGGCAGCGCTGCGCGACGCGTGGGAGCGCGAGGCTGCCCGCCGCTCGACACAGGCTCGTTGGCGCACCCGACGGCGCCCGCGCCTCGTCCCGGACGCCGGCACGCAGCAGGAGTAACGCCGGCGCGAACGCGGGCGGGAGCCCGCCGACCGCTTGCGTGTGGGACGGCCGGCGGCTCCCGCGCTGGTGATCGATCCGCTGCGCCGCTCAGAGGGCGAGCAGCTTGCACGAGCGGACTCCATCCGACTTGTCCTTCCTCGCCAAACGGGTAACAGCGGACCCCGTTCTGACACCATCCGCAAGTGTCGGACCACCAATGCCCATGACGCTGACGCTTCGCACGCTCGAAGACCGCGACCTCGACGAGCTCTTCGCCTGGGAGAGCGATCCTCGCGCCGTGCGCCTTGCGGCCTTCACGCGGTCGGATCCGTCCGACCGGAGCGCGTTCGACGCGCACTACGAGCGCATCCGTCGCGACCCGTCGCTGCTGCTGCGGGCGATCGACGAGGACGACGAGTTCGTCGGGACGATCGGCAGCTTCACCATGGACGGCGAGCGCGAGGTCACCTACTGGATCGCTCCGCCCCGCTGGGGGCAGAGGATCGCCTCGCGGGCGCTTCGCGCGTTCCTCGAGATCGAGACCATCCGGCCGCTGCGCGGACGCGTGGCGGAGCACAACGTCGCCTCGGCGAAGGTGCTCGCCCACGCGGGGTTCGTCGAGGTCGGCTCCGACAGGGGGTTCGCGGCAGGTGTGGGCGCCGAGGTGGTGGAGCGCATCTTCCGCCTCGACGGCTGAGCCATCCCTCGATCGAGGCACGACGGACGAGCGGTCGAGATCAGCCGTCCGGCGATAGCGGCAGGCGCTGCCGCCTCGCACCATGACCTCACTGGGTACGGACGACGTAGACGCGAGCGGCCGGGATCACCGAAAGGAACCGCACGACCCATCCACTGCGCCGAGTGCAACCCGCTCGAGCGGCCTGTAGTGGCAAGGATGGCGGGCTTCCGCACGGGCGACCCGGAGGTGGGTGAGCCGCCGGCCCTCGCGTTCTACTTCTCGTCCGCCTTCGCCGCGAGTTTTTCGAGCGCCGCGTCGACGCGGGCGAAGCCCCCCTTCGCGCCTTCCTCGACGCCGTACTGCATCGTCGTGTCGCGCTGCTCGGTCGACTCGAACCGCATGGTCTGGGTGAGCTTCGTGCGCTCGCCGAGATCCTCGAACTCGAGCGTCTGCAGGTGGTTCTGGAACGTCTGCACGAGACGCGCCGGCGGATCGACCTCGTGGAACTCGCCCGTGACGACGCCGTGCGCCGTCCGGAAGCGGTACCTGCCACCCGGGCGGACGTCCATCTCCTCGACGACGGTGTCGCCGCCCCACCATTCGGGGATCAGCTGCGGGTCGGTCCAGACCGAGTAGACGTGCTCGCGCGGCGCGTCGAAGACCCGCTCGACGCGGATCTCGAGCTCGCTCGGCAGCGTGACGGTCGTCGGATTCGCCACTCAGCTCACCGCTCTCTGCACGAGGGCGCGGATCTCGGACTCTGCTGCGGCGGAGAGCTCGGCGACCGCGTACGCAACCGGCCACATCGACCCATCGTCCAGGCTCGCGGTGTCGTTGAAGCCGAGCATCGCGTAGCGCTCCTTGAACTTGCCGGCGCTGCGGAAGTAGCAGACGACCTTGCCGTTGCCGTCCGCGTAGGCGGGCATCCCGTACCAGGTTTTCGGGGTCAGCGCGGGCGCCGTCTCTCTCACGATCGCGTGGACGCGCTCGGCGATCGCGCGATCCGACGGCGACATCTCGGCGATCGCGGTGCGGATCGCGGTCTCTCCGTCCTCGGTCGTTCGCAGCTCCTTTGCGCGCGCCTTCATCGCCGCCTTCTCCTCGGGGCTGAACTGCTGGCCTCCGCTCTTCCTCGTGGTGGGGCTCATCGTTCTCCTTTCGTCCGTTCGACGACCTGCGCGAACCGGTCGAGCCGCTGTAGCCAGGTGCTGATGCTCTCGAAGGCGTACGGCGCCAACGTGCACCGCCGGACGCGGCCGACCTTCTCGGTCGTCACGAGCTCCGCCTCCTCGAGCAGCCGGATGTGCTTCCTCATCCCCGTCAGCGACATGCCGAACGGCTCGGCGAGCTCGCTGATCGTCGCGCCGCCGCCGCCGAGGCGCTCGAGCACCGCCCGCCGGGTGGGGTCGGCGAGGGCCGCGAAGGCACGGTCGACGGTCGTCGCATACTGAACCATTGAGTTCAGTATACAGATCGCGGTTCCCTCGGCCGAGGGAGCGGAGGCCGAACCTCCCGCGGCGGCGCCGCGCGTTTACCCAGCGTGAGGAGGCACTGGAGGCGCCGCCGGCAGCGGCTCAACCCGTGGACGCGGTTCCTCTGGGCGGTCGCGCTCGGGCTCGCGGTGACGATCTGCGTCCAGGCGCTCCTCCACGCCTAGAAGACGAGCGCATACGGCTTCAGGTTCTCGGCCGTGATGCGGCCGCGACGGACGGTGACCGAGAACGTCCGGCCGGTGCCGCTCCGTTCGCTGAACCGCAACGTCTCCGCGTCGACGGCGGCGATCCTGATCGGGCTGCGCGAGAGCTCCTTCCCGTACGCGGCGAGGATGTCCGCGCGCGCCCGCGCCGCCGGCTCGCGCCGCAGCTCTTGGACGCGCCGGGACCGGACGAACAGCGCCAGGTCGCGCGCCGCCTGACGATCGGCGAAGAAGCGCCTGCCGGCGGCGGTCAACGGGATCTCGACCGCGGCGCGGTCGTGCAGGCGGTCGGGCCAGAGACGCCCGATCGACGCCTGAACCTCGCAGCCGTCGACGGGGGTGCCGACGCCGCTCAGGAGGAAGCCCACCTTCGCCGCGAGCCTGCCCCACTGACCGAGCCCGCGGACGGTGAAGATCCCGAACTCGCGCGTCAGCCTGAAGCAGCTGAAGCCGACGTTGTGGCCGGCGAGCTCGGAGAGGATCGGCGTCGTTCCGGTCTGCGTGAACTGCGCGGCGCCGTTGTGGCCGACGACGACCTGGAACCCGTCGGCCGACCCTTCCTGCACGGGCGCGCTCGGCGCGGCCGGCGGCGCCGTCGGCAGCACACGCGGCTGCGAGACGCGCACGCGGGCCGGCGGGATCGCGTGGAAGCGCGGGCTCGGGTTGTACTGGAAGGTCTGGCGGCCGAGCACCTTTCCCTTTCCGTCGTAGAGCGTCAGGTCGAGCAGACGATGCTGCCTGCTGCGGTGGGCGACCGGGATGTCGTAGGTGTAGAAGCCGGCGGCGATCGGCCGGGAGACCCAGACGAACGGGACGTCGGCCGTCGCGCCGTCCGCGTAGTGCGCCGTGATCCTCGACGCCGTGGGAGCCGTGAGGTCGCCGCCGACGTGCCCGACGAGCGCCGCGCCGGGGAGCCGCGGCGACGCGGCGGTCCACGTCACACCGAACTGCCCGCGCGCGCCGAGGTCGCGATCCGCGGCCTTCGCGCGGCAGCCGCCGAAGTCGAGCTCGAACGTGTAGCAGTAGCCGCCCTGGACGGTCGGCGCGACCCAGAGCCTGCGCGGGTGCCCCGCGATCGAGAAGGTCGCGACGGTCCGAGCCTCGCCCGCCTTCACCTGCGGCGCCATGTCGGTCGGAGCGCCGACGGGCAGGTCGAAGAACTGCTTCTTGACGACGTTCGGCGCCGAGGGGCTGCTGCCGAACGAGACGTTCTTTCGGCCGAGGAGGTGCAGCACGTAGCCCTGCACGCCGAGCGCGGGCGTCGCGAGCACGACGACCAGCACGAGCCCGAGCGCGAGCGCCGCGGCACGCCTCGGGTGCCGCCGCCAACGCGCCGGAATGGGGCGGGAGCGGGCGAGCACGTCGGCCCAGTCCGGCCGCTCGTCGGGGGTGGAGGGGACGAGGTCGTCGAGGGCGAGCTCGAGCAGATCGGTCATCGGGTCACCTCGGGTCGAAGCGCGACACGGAGCTTGTTGCGGGCGTGGTTGAGGGCGGCGCCGACCGTGCCCGGGCGCACGCCGAGCACCTCGGCGATCTCGTCCTGCGTCAGCTCGGCGTAGTAGCGGAGGAAGAGCGCGTGGCGCTCCCGGTCGGGCAGGTCGGCGATCAGGGCGCGCAGCTCCGGCCACTCGGTCGCGTGGCCGTTCACGGCCGGCTCAGGCGGCTCGTCGTCGCTGAAACGGCGGCGGCGGCGCTGCTCCTGGCGGCACACGTTGAGCATCGTCGTCCACAGCCAGCCCTCGAGGCTGCCCTCGCCCCGAAACGAGCCGCGCGCGCGGAGCGCGGTCGCGAACGTCTCCTGGACGGCCTCTCGGGCGAGGTCGCCGCTGCCGAGGAGCGCGTGGCCGAGGCGCAGGAACCGTGTGTAGCGGCGGCGGTACGCCTCTTCGATCGCAGCCTCGGAGGCGCGGAACGGCGCGCTCATGCCAAGACGATGCCCGACGCGGCCAGAATGTTTAGTCGTGACGGCCCGCACGAGACCGCCGGCGCCTAAACAACGCGCCGCCCGCGGGAGTCATGCAGGAGTGACGGGAGGAGCCACGGTGGAGGCGGTCGAGGCCGTGTACCGAGCGCGCGGGCGCGACTTCTACCGGTACGCCCTCGCGACGACGAACGACCCTGAGCTCGCCCGCGACGCGGTGCAGGAGGGCTTCGCCCGCGCGCTCCGTGCGCGCCGGGGCTACCGCGGGAACGGCGTCCTGGACGCCTGGATCGCCCGCTGCGTCGTCAACGCCGCGCGCGACCTGCGGCGGCGGTCAGTGACGGCGGACGCGCCTGAACGGGCGTCGGCCGTCGACGGCCCTCCGCTGCCCGACGAGCGGCTGCTCGCGGCGCTACGGTCGCTGCCGGCCCGGCAGCGTGAGGCGATCTTCCTGCGCTTCTACCTCGACCTCGACTACACCGGCATCGCCGAGGCGCTCGGCATCCGCGTCGGCACGGTCTCGGCCATGCTGCACGCGGCCCGCGAGCGGCTCGGGCGGCTGCTCGAGGAGGTTGTCCAATGACCGCGGACGAGCTGCTCGACCGGCTCGCGCCGGGCGAAGGGTGGCGCCCCGCCTGGGAGGACGTCCTTCGCCGCGCAGGCGACGCGGGCCCGCGTCGCCTCCCGCGCCGCAGGCTGCTCGTCGCCGCCGCGGTGCTGACCGCGATCGCGGTGCCGCTGGTGGCCGTCGCGGCCTCGCAGGACTGGTGGTTCCTGCGCAACCCGGGCAGGGACTTCGAGCCGTCGCGCGCCCCCGTCGTGGTGGAGCAGGGAACGTGGTCGGGCCACCGGTGGGAGCTCGTCGCCTACCCGAACGCCGCGAACGGCCTCTGCTGGGGGATCACGCCGTCGGCCTCGCAGGCGACCGGCGCCGACGCCGGTCTCGCCTGCGCCCCCTTCGTCGGCTTCGCCAAGTCGAAGCACTCGCCCGATCTCTCGATCACGTACAGCGCAGCATCGGGGACACCGTCCTTCCCCGCCTACGTCGCCGGCCCGGTGGTGTCGGGCGCCGAGACGGTGGCGATCCGCTTCGGCCGGGAGACGATCAGGACGCCGACCGTCGCCGCGCCCCGGGGGCTCGGCGGCGTCCGTTTCTACGCGGTCCAGGTGCCGGGCCGGCTGTTCCCGAAGCCGCGCGGCGCGTTCCCGCCGCTCCGGCGGCCCGTGACCTGGGTCGCCGGGTACGACCGCGACGGCAGAATCGTCGCGTGCCTGAGCACCAGGGTGAACAGGAACGGGATCTCGCCCGACTCGGCCTGCCGGTGACTTTTGGCGGGCGGGGCCGTAAGCTCGCCGAAACGCAAACGACGAGGAGGAGCCATGGCGCTCGCACGGGTCGTCACCTTCGACAGCATCAACCCCGAGAATGTCGCCCGGATCAAGGAGGGCGTGGAGCGCGGCGACGTTCCCGAGGGGATGCCGCCGGCCGAGTTCCTGTTCCTCCACGACGAGTCGGCCGGAAGCGGCCTCGTGATCGTGGTCGTGGACAGCGACGAGGACTACCGGCGCGCGGACGAGATCATGGGCAGCGTCCCCGCCGACGAGGCCGCAGGCCGCCGCACCTCGGTGACGAGGTACCACGTCGCGATGCGCGCGTCGACGAAGTAGCGCTCCCGACCGCGGGACGCTTCGCGTTCCCGCGGGACGGGCACATGGCCGCCGCGATGCACGGGTGGCGGCGGCGCTGGGACGCGTTCAAGAAGATCGTGTCGGTCTGGGTCGACCTGTTCGACGAGCACGGCCTGCTCACCTCGGCCGCCGCAATCGCGCTGCAGTCGTTCGTGGCGATGGTCGCCCTGGCCCTCCTCGGCCTGGCGCTGCTCGGCGCGACCGGCCACGAGCACGTCTGGTGGGGGCAGATCGCGCCCCAGGTCGAGCGCAAGGTGCTGCCCGAGGTGTACGCGGGGATCAACGCCAGCGTCGTGAAGGTCTTCGCGGGCGACTCGACCGGGCTGATCACGGTCGCCGTCCTGCTCGCGATCTGGGAGGTGTCGGGCGCCGTGCGTGCGTGCATGAGCGCCCTTTCGCGTGTCTACGGGACGCAGGACGACCGGCCGTGGTACGTCCGGTTCCCGCTCTCGATCGGGATCGCCGTCATCGTGATCGTCGCGCTCGCCGGCTCGCTCATCCTCATCCTCGGGCTCCGCCACGCTGCCTCCGGCGGCGCGGGCGTGCTGCTCGCGATCGGCCGGTGGCTCGGCACCATCGTGCTCCTGACCGCGGCGTTCGCCGTCCTCGTGCGCTTCGCCCCGGCCGAGCGCCGCTCGAAGGGCGTCGCGACGGCCGGCGCCGCGCTCGTCGTCGTCGCCTGGATCGTCCAGTCGCTGATCTTCGCGTGGTACCTGCAGAGCGCTGCGAACTACCGCACCGCCACCGGCAGCCTGACGGCGGTCTACTTCTTCACGACGTACTTCTACGTGGCGGCGATCGTGCTCCTCGTCGGCATCGAGCTCGACGAGCAGCTCCGCCGCGACGCGGACGGCGAGACGAAGGGCCGACGACCGCTGCTCGAGCTCGCCGAGCAGGCGGTCGTCGGCCGGTAGCGCCTCAGGCGCGGTGCGCGACGGGCCGGTTCCCCGCGAACCGGCCGACGAGCGCGACCAG
>Ga0070739_10008632_pt1 | contig 10372 bp, 7 predicted proteins | sample Coa_R1_7_FD_66445 | JGI IMG/M metagenome (GOLD analysis project Ga0070739, IMG submission 66445) | Surface soil microbial communities from Centralia Pennsylvania, which are recovering from an underground coalmine fire - Coalmine... | ecosystem: Environmental > Terrestrial > Soil > Unclassified ...
GCCCCTATGCCGGTGTCGTTAATGAGTAACATCGTGTTTGGCTGACGCGCGCGGGCACGGCAAGAGCCGGCCCCTACCGCATGGTGTCGTTCTGAATCTCCCCTCGCCCGCGCACGGGAGAGGGGGTAGGGGGTGAGGGCCACGAAGGCTGACAAAGAGATGGAGCTGCAGTCCCTACGGACGTGGGCATTCGCAGGGGCGGTGGAGAGAACCGTCAGGGGACTCAGCATTGACGGGGTGGGGGTTGGCGGCTATTGTGGTCGGGTGGATGGTTTGGTGAGATCGAGTGAGGGAGTATGAGTGAGGCGAGCGGGACCGCGAAGAAGCTGGGGGTGCGGGCCGGCAGCCGGGTGATGGTTATTGGGATGCCGGTCAAGGAGGCGGAGCCACTGTTGGGCGAGCTTCTGGATGGTGTTCAGGTTAGCGGCGATGCCGATTCGCCGGCGGACATCGTGTTGCTCTTCGCGGACGATCTGGATGCGGTACGAGAAGGGGCGGTGCGGGCGCACGAGCGGGTTGCTGGAGGCGGGCGGTTGTGGATTGCGTATCGGAAGGGCGCGACGCGCAAGGGAGTGTCACGGGCGGCGGGGGAGCCGTTGCATCGGGACTCGTTGCAAAGGGTTTTGGACGAGAAGGGGCTGGTGGGTGTGAGCCTGATCGCGATCGACGACATCTGGTCGGCGATGCGGGTGCGGGCGCAGTAAGCGAGCGCCGGATCGAGCGGGGTGCGGTCGGTGGCGATCGAGGAGGTGCTCGCGAGAAGGGGACCGCGCAAGCTGCTGGCGCTGGACGGCGGTGGGATACGAGGGATCATCAGCCTCGAGGTGCTGGCGGCGATCGAGGCGCTGCTGCAGAAGTCGCTGGGGCGAGATGACTCGTTCACGCTGGCCGAGTACTTCGACTACATTGGCGGGACCAGCACCGGGGCGATCATCGCCACTTGCCTGTCGCTGGGCATGCGCGTCGATCACGTCCGCCACTTTTATCTAACCGGCGCGCACGAGATGTTCGCCAAGGCGCGCTGGCGCGATCGCCTGCGCTACAAGTACGACTACGCTAATCTGGAGCGGCTGCTGCGGGAGCAGTACGGTTCGGAGACGACATTGGGCAGCGACAAGCTGCGCACGCTGCTCCTGCTGGTCATGCGCAACGCGTCGACGAATTCGCCCTGGCCGGTGTCGAACAATCCAAGGGCCCGCTACAACGCGCCTGACCGGGCGGACTGCAACCTCAACCTGCCGCTTTGGAAGTTGGTGCGGGCCAGCACCGCGGCGCCGGGGTATTTTGAGCCGGAGCTGGTCGAGCTGGGCGAGAGGTCGTTCGTGTTCGTGGACGGGGGCGTCACGCCGTTCAATAACCCGGCGTTCCAGATGTTTCTGATGGCGACGCTCCCTGAGTACCGGCTCGGCTGGACGGCGGGGAAAGACGAGATGTTGGTTGTATCGATCGGGACGGGAGGGAACACGCGGCACGAATCGGCGCGGACGCCCCGTCAGATGACGCTGCTGTACGACGCGAAATCGGTGCCGAACGCGTTGATCGCCGCGTCGATGCGGGAACAGGATCTGCTCTGCCGCGTGTTCGGCGACTGCCGTCTGGGTGAGGCGATCGACAGCGAGGTGGGAGATCTGAAGGGCACGGCAGCGGCGGGCTGGCCGAAGCTGTTTAGCTACGTTCGCTTCGACGTCGATCTCTCGGAGGGCGGGCTGAAACGGCTGGGACTGGAGCAGGTTCGCGTCAACGACGTGCAGGCGCTGGACAGTGTCGAGCACGTTGCCGAGCTGAGACAGGTCGGCGAGCGGCTGGCGCAGCAGGTTCAGCCGGAGCTTTTCAGCGGTTTTCTGGCGGGCTGACGTGTCTCCAGCACGGCGAGATCCAGGAGCAAGGCGGCAGCGGCGGCGAGGGCAAGCAGCAGGAAACCGAAGGTGTAGGCGCCGGTGCTCTCCTTGACGATGCCAAGAACGATCGGCGGGAAGAAGCCACCGAGGCCGCCTAGCGCGCCGACCAACCCGGTTACCACGCCCACCTCGGTCGGGAATCTCTGCGGCACGAGTTTGAAGACGGCGCCGTTGCCGATTCCCAGTGCCAGCGCGCTGCCCAGGGCACCGATCGTGAAGAGGACGATGTGGTTCGAGGTCAGGAGCAGAGCGAGCACGACCAGGAGGGCGAAGACGCCCAGGAGCACCCGAGACGGGGCGACGCGGTCGGAGAGCCAGCCACCAAACGGCCGGACGAGCGTTGCAACCACCACAAAGCCGGCGGTTCGCAGGCCGGCATCGGCCAGCGACAGGTGGAACTCACTCTTTAGCAGCGTCGGGAGGTAGATCCCCAGCGCGACGAAGCCGCCGAAGGTGATGAAGTAGAAGTAGGCAAGGAGCCAGGAGAGGCGTTCGTGAGCGAAGACGTCGGCGATGTGGCTCAACGGCACGGCGCGTCCGGGGGCGGCGTCGCGGGCGAGGACCCAGAAGACGATCGCCCAGAGAAGACTGATTCCGCCAAATAGCCAGAATACCGACTCCCAGCCCAGGCTGTCGGAGAGGCGAGGCGCGAAGAAAACGGCAACCGACTGCCCGATGTTGCCGACGCCGAAAACGCCGAGCGCGAAGCCCTGCTGGGCGGCAGGGAACCACTTTGAGGTGAAGCTGACGCCGACGACGAAGCTGGAGCCGGCGATGCCGATCAGGAAGCCGAAGATGAGAAGCGCCGCATAGGAGTGGATGAGAGCGATCGCCGCGGCGGGAATGAGGCAGAACGCCAGGAGCAGACTGAAGACGCGGCGGCCGCCGAAGCGGTCGGCGAGGATTCCCATCGGAATCCGGAAGAGCGAGCCCAGGATCACCGGGATGGCGATCATCAGGGACGTCTCGAACGCGGTGAGTTTGTAGAGATCTTTGAAATGAGGCGCGAGCGCCGAGATCAGCCCCCAGACCGAAAACGAGATCGCAAACGCGAGGGTGGCCAGGACGAGCTGGGAGGTACTGGAGCCGGCAGATGCGTCCTCCGTCATCGGCGTGCGGTGGCGAACCGCCGCCGGTACAGGATGTACGGGCGACCGAGGTACTGGATCGGGTAGCTGAAGGCGTGAACCAGGCGGGTGAACGGCCAGAGGGCGTAGAGGAACCAGGCGATGGTGGCGTGGATCTGATAGAAGAGCGGTACGGATTTCATGACCGCCGGGTCGGGCTGGAAGATGATCAGGCTCCGGAACCAGACGGCGACGGTGTGCCGGTAGTCGTAGCCGCCGCCGATCGTGTTGGTGGCCACGGTGTCCCAGACACCCAGCAGGATGACGACGGTGAGGAGGGTGTAAGCCGCGATGTCGAGATAGGTAGTGGTGACCCACACGCGGCGAATGGTGAGCCTGCGGTATATAAGGATTACGAGCCCGACGACCACGGCGATGCTGGCGATCGTGCCGGCGCCGGCCGAGATGATGTGGTAGTAGGCCTCGGTGATGCCGAGCGCGCCGGTGACGCTCGACGGCACGAGGATACCGAGCATGTGGCCGCCAATCGCCGCCAGCGCACCATAATGAAAGAGGATGCTGCCGGGAGCGAGGAGGCGGCTCTCGAGGAGTTGGGTTGAGCGGCTGGTCCAGCCATACTGATCGCGGCGATAGCGCCAGATGAGCCCACCGATGAAGATGGCGGTGGCGACGTAGGGAAGGGCGACCCACAGCAGGGCTTCGGTGACGGTCATCGCCGCGTCTCGGTTGCCGGCATGACTTCCGGCGGGGCGAACGGCTCTAGCCCGACCGTCTCGGTCGGCGGACCACCGGCGATGATGCGTTGCATTCGCTCGGCGTCGAGCGGCGCCAGGCGAGGCAGATTCTCGCACAAGGCGTCGAGGAGATGGACGTACGGGCTGCCGAGTTCGCGAAGACTCGTCCGCACGACCTCGATGGCGGGCCGGAGCTCGCCGAGGACGACCTCGCCGTACCCCTTCGGTGCCCAAGCCGCGAACTCGAGGACGACCGGGAGATAGTCCGGCAGCTCATTACCGTGCGGGATGAGGCCGGCGGCGGCATAGAGCTGCTTCAGTCGCAGCAGGATCGTTCCGCGCTGGCGCTTGTCGCCTTCGAGGTAGTAGCTCAGGTACAGCGCTCCCCGTTTCTGAAAGTCGAAGGTTTCGACGTAGCGCTGGGCGCGCTCAAGGGCGGTCGCGCCGATCCAGTAGGCCCAGAAGCGTTCCACGGCCTGGCGCTGGCGGGAAGGCGGCAGCACCGCGATTGCCGCTGCTAACTCGTCACCGGCCGCCAGGACCCGTTCATCGGGGTATTTCAAGAGAACCGAGAGCAGCTTGTAGAAGTCGCCGCCGAGCTCGCGGCGGGGACGCAGTCTCATCCCGCCACCTCCGGGTTTGGCTGGGCCCGCCGGCGGACCATGTCCAGCAGGTTGACGCTCTGACCATCGTCGGCCTCGGCCGGGGCCGTTTGCTGCGGGAGATCCTTGTCGATCCACTCGACCAGCATGAAGTTCTCGCCGAACGGCCGCTCGGGAGCGGCCTCCAGGTTGCCGCGGGTGCCGTCGGCGTTGAAGTCGAGGCCGCAGGCGCCCTGCTGCACCATCATGCGATCGCCGTACTCGGTGTGCGCCTTGGGGATGACGTAACGTTCCTCGTACTTGGCGATGGCGAGCAGGCGATGCATGTCTTCGAGATCCGTGGGTGTCAGACCGACGTCGGTTGCCTGGGATTCGTCAACCGGTCGACCGATCTCCTTCTGGCGCATGTAACGGCGCATCGTGGCCAGCTTCTTGAGGACGAGACGGATCGTGTCGGTATCGCCGGCGGTGAGCAGGTTGGCCAGGTACTGGACGGGGATGCGGAGGTTGTCGATCGCCGGGAAGACATCGTCAGGGTCGGACTTGTAGCCCGCCCCGCCGACTGCTTCGAGAACCGGGGAGAGCGGCGGAACGTACCAGACCATGGGCAATGTGCGGTACTCGGGGTGGAGAGGCAGGGCGACGCGGTACTTTCCGACCAGCGCCCAGACAGGGGAGCGGCGGGCGGCGGCGAGCCAGTCGTCCGGGATGCCGTCGCGGGTAGCGCGGGCCTGGACGTCGGGATCGTTGGGGTCGAGGAAGAGGTCGAGCTGGGCGCCAAGGAGATCCTTCTCATCCGGAGTCGAAGCGGCGGCTTCGACGCGGTCGGCGTCGTAGAGCAGAACGCCGAGGTAACGGAGGCGGCCGACGCAGGTTTCGGAACAGACGGTCGGCATGCCGTCCTCGATCTTGGGATAGCAAAACGTGCATTTTTCGGCTTTGCCGGTCTGCCAGTTGAAGTACACCTTCTTGTAGGGACACCCAGAGACGCAGAAGCGCCAGGCGCGGCACTTGAGCTGATCGACCAGGACGATGCCGTCTTCCTCACGCTTGTACATGGCTCCCGAGGGGCAGGAGGCGACGCAGGAGGGATTGAGGCAGTGCTCGCAGATGCGCGGCAGGTAGAACATGAACGCCTGCTCATACTCGAACGCGACCTGCTGTTCCATCTTCTCGAGGTTGGGATCGCGGCCGGCGCTCTCCGGCGCGCCAGCGAGGTCGTCCTCCCAGTTCGGTCCCCAGGCCACCTGCATCTTCTTGCCGGTGAGTTGCGACTCGGGCGTTGCGACCGGGTCGCGCTTGCTGACCGGCGCGGTGGTCAGGGTCGAGTAGTCATAGGTCCAGGGATCGTAGTAGTCCTCGAGCGTCGGCATGTTGGGATTCCAGAAGATGTTGAGAAGCTTAGAAATCTGGCCGCCCGCCTTCAGCCTGAGCTTCCCCTTCTTATCGAGGGTCCAGCCGCCCTTCCATTGCTCCTGATCCTCATAGCGCTTCGGATAGCCCAGCCCCGGTTTGGTCTCGACGTTGTTGAACCAGACGTGCTCGGTACCGGGGCGGTTGGTCCACACCTGCTTGCAGGTGACACTGCAGGTGTGGCAGCCGATACATTTGTCAAGGTTCATGACCATGCAAATCTGGGTTTTGATCGTCATTAGTAGAACTCCAGGGGGGCGGTGCGTTTGCGGATGGTGGTGATCTCGTCGCGCTGCGAGCCGGTGGGCCCGTAGTAGTTGAAGCCGTAGCAGAGCTGGGCGTAGCCGCCGATCAGGTGGGTCGGCTTCATGACGATGCGGGTCAGCGAGTTGTTGGTGCCGCCGCGGCGGCCGCTGATCTGGGAGAGCGGAACGTTCAGGTGCCGGTCTTTGGCGTGGTACATCAGGCAGACGCCCTTCGGAAGGCGGTGGGTGACGACAGCGCGGCAGGCGACGACACCGTTGCGATTAACTGCCTCGATCCAGTCGTTGTCCTTCACGTCGATGGCGTGGGCATCGTCCTTGTTCATCCAGATCACGGGTCCACCGCGGAAGAGGGTCAGCATGTAGAGGTTCTCTTGATATTCGGAGTGGATCGACCATTTGGAGTGCGGCGTAAGGTAGCGGACGGTGACCTGGGTCCCGTCGGATTTGCCGGCCTCTTGTTCGGTCCAGTCGCGCGCCGCGTGGAGCGGGGGCCGGAAGATCGGCAGACCCTCGCCGTATTCGAGCATCCAGTCGTGGTCGAGATAGAAGTGCTGGCGGCCAGAGAGCGTATGCCAGGGCTTCTTGCGCTCGGTATTGATGGTGAACGGGGAGTAGCGGCGTCCCTCAGCCTCGATGCCAGACCAGTCGGATGAGGTGAGGGTCGTTCGCGGCTGAATCTGGGTGTCGCGGAAGGTGATGAGATCGTCCTCGCGCGGCCCGGCGAGACTGGCCAGCTCGACGCCGGTCCGCGGCTCGAGCGATTTGAAGCCCTCGACCGCGAGCCGGCCGTTGGTTGCGGGGGAGAGATAGAGGATCGTGTCGCAGACCTGCTCGGCCCACTCCAGCGAGGGCTGACCGTCGGCCACACCACCGCGAATCCGGCCGTTCTTCTGGCCGAGCTGCTCGATTTCCTTGAGTGGTTTCCAGTGCGCGCCCTTGGTCGTGCTGCCGAGGGTTTCGATGAGGGGACCGAGCGCGGTCATCTTGTCGGCTACCGACGCGTAATCACGCTCCAGGACGATCAGCTTCGGCATCGTTTTACCGGGGATCGGCTCGACCGCGCCCGTTTTCCAATCCTGGGCGGAGGCCCACGGCTGGGCGATCTCATCCGACGTGTCGTGGCTGAGCGGGGCGGCGACGAGATCCTTTCGCGTGCCGAGATGCTTCTCGGCCAGGCGGGAGAAGGCGCGGGCGATGGTCTTGAACGTTTCCCAGTCGTGCCTGGCTTCCCAGGGCGGAGCAATGGCCGGATTGAAGGAGTTGACGAAGGGATGCATATCGGTGGTCGAGATGTCGTGCTTCTCGTACCAGGTGGCGGCGGGGAGGATGACGTCGGAGAAGACGCAGGTGCCGGTCATGCGGAAGTCGAGGTCTACCAGGAGGTCGAGCTTGCCCTCCGGAGCGTCGTCGCGCCAGACGACATCGCGCGGGCGACGATCGGGCGGCGTCTCCTCGGCCGGCAGGTAGGGGTCGTACGAGCCAAGGAGGTGCTTGAGATAGTACTGATGACCCTTGCCGGAGGAGCCCAGGACGTTGCCGCGCCAGATGGTGAGGACGCGCGGGAAGTTCTCCGGGGCGTCTGGATCTTCGGCGGCGAAGCGGAGATTCCCTTCTTTTAATTCGCGGACGACGTAATCCTGCACGTCGATCCCGGCGCGCTCGGCCTCGTCGACGAGATCGAGGGAGTTGCGATTGAAGCTGGGGAAGGAGGGGATCCAGCCCAGCCGGGCGGCGAGCGCGTTGTTGTCGACGAACTGCGTGCCCCGGAAGATGCCGCGGCCGAGCGGCGAGGCGAATTGCTCGGGCGTCATGGTTTCGTAGCGCCACTGGTCGGTAGCCAGGTACCAGAACGGCGTGGCGGCCTGGTGGCGTGGCGGACGGACCCAGTCGAGGGCGAAGGCGACAGTCTGCCAGCCGGTGAGCGGGCGCACCTTTTCCTGGCCGACGTAGTGGGCCCAGCCGCCGCCGTTGACGCCCTCGCAGCCGCAGAGCATGACCAGGCTCAGAAAGGTGCGGTAGATCTGGTCGGAGTGGTACCAGTGGTTGGTGCCGGCGCCCATGCAGATCATGGAGCGGCCCTGCGTCAGTTCGGCGTTGCGGGCGAACTCGCGGGCGATGCGGGCCGCGAGGCGGCCGTCGACCGAGGTAATCTCCTCCTGCCAGGCGGGAGTATACGGTTCGGGGTCGTCGTAGCCGGAGGGCCAGTTACCCGGCAGACCGTCCCGCCGGACACCGTACTGAGCCAGAACAAGATCGAAGACCGTGGTGACGGTCCGACCGCCGATCGTCATGGTCGGGACGCCGCGGCGCATTACCTGCTTGCCTTCTTCCGGGACGGTATCGAAACGGGGCAGATCGACGGTCACCATCGGGCCGTGGCGTCCGTAGAGGGAGAGCGCCGGTTCGATACCGTTTAGCTCCAGGTTCCACTTGCCCATGCCCTGCTCGCCGTATCGGTACCCGAGCGAGCCGTTAGGGATCGCGGTCTCACCGGTTCGCTCGTCGAGGACGACCGGCTTCCAGTCGGCATTCGCGGAGTCGTCACCGAGATCGGAGGCGCGAAGGAAGCGATCGGGGACGTAGGAGCCGTTCCGCTCGCGGAGCGTGACGAGGAGCGGCAGATCGGTGAATTGCTTGACGTATCGCTGGAAGTACGGGACCTGCCGGTCGACGTAGAACTCCTTGAGAATGACGTGCCCCATCGCCATGGCGAGCGCGCCGTCGGTGCCCGGTTGAGCGGCGAGCCAGGTGTCGGCGAATTTGGTGTGGTCGGAGTAATCGGGGCTGACGACGACGACCTTCTGGCCGCGGTAGCGGGCCTCGGTCATGAAGTGGGCGTCGGGGGTGCGGGTGATGGGGAGATTGGTGCCCCAGATGATGAGATAGGACGCGTTGTACCAGTCGCCGGACTCGGGGACGTCGGTCTGGTCGCCCCAGACCTGCGGCGAGGCGGGCGGGAGATCGGCGTACCAGTCATAAAAGGAGAGGATGGTGCCACCGATCAGGGAGAGGAAGCGCGTGCCGGCCGAGTAGGACACCTGGGACATCGCGGGGATGGGCGAGAAGCCGGCGACGCGATCGGGACCGTAACGCTTAATCGTGTAGACGTGGGCGGCGGCGACGAGCTCGGAGACCTCGTCCCAGGAGGCGCGGACCAGGCCGCCCTTGCCGCGCTGCTGTTTGTAGGTCTTTGCCTTTCCCGGATCCTCGACGATCGACGCCCAGGCATCGACCGGGTCACCGTTCCGCCGGAGAGCTTCGCGCCAGAACTCGAGCAGGCTGCCGCGGACGTAGGGGTACTTCACGCGGAGCGGGGAGTAAATGTACCAGGAATAAGAGGCGCCGCGCGGGCAGCCGCGCGGCTCGTACTCCGGCGAGTCAGGGCCGAGCGACGGATAGTCCGTGGCCTGATTCTCCCAGGTAATGACGCCATCTTTGATGTAGATCCACCAGGAGCAGGAGCCGGTGCAGTTGACGCCGTGGGTGGAGCGGACGATCTTATCGTGCTGCCAGCGGTTGCGGTAGAAGGCCTCCCAGTTTCGGCCCTTGGAGACGAGCTGGCTCCAGCCTTCGGCGGAGGCCGGACCCTGGCGGAAGAATTCATGCGTACCGAGCAGCGGTCCCCTAATATCCGGCACGTGCTATGTCCGACCTCCCGGCAGGTATGCGGGGGATAAGGCCAGCAAGCGGTATGCCAGGGGGTGGGTATGCATGTCTCCCTCCTACAAGGTAGTTACGGACAACACTATGCCCAAGTCTCGGGTCCCCGCCTATCGGGTCTCGACCTGATTTTGGGCCTCCAGCCCGGTAAGCTCTCCTCGTTATACCCCGCGGATTGCATTTGAGTATTCGGAGTACGCTTGGGTGGGTTATGGATTCAGGGGAAAGATACCGGCTCAAGCGAGCGTACGAGCCGCCGGCGTCCACCGACGGCGTACGGGTACTGGTGGATCGGCTCTGGGCGCGCGGCGTGTCGAAAGTGGAGGCGAAGCTGGACGCCTGGATGAAGCAGCTTGGGCCATCGGATGAGCTGCGTCAGTGGTTCGGTCACCAACCGGACCGCTGGATCGGTTTCCAGGAACGGTACCGGAAGGAACTGGGGATGACCGGCCGGCAGATCTACCTGAGAATGCTGCAATCGGCGGCGCAGGATTCGACGGTTACGTTGGTCTACGGCGCGCGGGACACGAACGAGAACGAGGCGGTCGTTATCCGGGACGTCTTGCTCGCGCGTGCGATCCCGGCGCCCTCGGGTGATGATGACGAACTTTGGGTTCTGGCTGCTGCTGGTGCGGTGGCAACGGCCCGACCCGACGGCGCGGCGCCCGAATCGCTACTGAGCGTCTTTCTTGGGTCGTGGCTCTCCACAGC
>Ga0070739_10008634_pt1 | contig 10369 bp, 11 predicted proteins | sample Coa_R1_7_FD_66445 | JGI IMG/M metagenome (GOLD analysis project Ga0070739, IMG submission 66445) | Surface soil microbial communities from Centralia Pennsylvania, which are recovering from an underground coalmine fire - Coalmine... | ecosystem: Environmental > Terrestrial > Soil > Unclassified ...
GAGGATGTCCGCGCCCGGCCCGGTTTCATGCGCGCGCGTCGTGCCAAGGTCGCTCCACAAAATCACCGCGCGGACGGGCATTGCGCCGGCCAAAACCATCCACGCGAGCCACGCCATCCAGAGACGACAAAACTTGAAAGCGACACGCCGGGCCATGACGCCATCCTGCGCGAAATTTTGCGCCGATTCAAGAACACAGTCATGCGGTTGTAGCGCAGGCATTCTTGCCTGCTGTATCGCCGACATTCTTGTCGGCGAACGCGCATCATAACGCCCGTGCATGCAGACCCGTGGCGTTTTTTGCTTATTGAATATTGGAGTTATTGCGCAAAAACCTTCAAGCGACCGCAATCGTGTTAAGGCGATTTTGGAGTGCGGTGGCATGACACCGCTTTTCTTCCGGGCGACATGTCGCCCGGTTCCAAAGCGCGGACATGTCCGCGCACTCCAATTAAAAATTTCCCGCGACAGTTCCATTTTTACAACGGGCAAAGCATGTTTTCTCCAGAGCAGCTGGAAAGCCTGCGCCACGTAGCGCACACTTTCGAGTGTGCGGGTTCTGGGGACTTTCCAGTCCCCAGATTGAGAAAAGTGTAAAGAAAGCGTCTTGCCGAATATTGAGCGAGAACGTCCTGAGCGGAGTTATCAATGAGAACTGATCAGCGGACGTAACACGAGAAATGCGAGATCCAACCCCGCCAGCAGGCCGAGAAATTTGAATGTTTCAATTGTTGCCAATACAAAATGCTTGTTGATCCACAACGAGATCGCTTGAAGCAGATAGGCAAAAGCTAAAATCGAAAGATATGACGTCAGGGCAATAAGAAGGAATTTCATATAGGCGTTCTCTTCATGCCGGGGCGATTGGAAAACATCCAGAATGAAAAGAGTGATGCCACTTGTAAGAAAAGATTGTGGAAACGCGATGGAAGACAACTCGCGCCACCTTATCCGAGTGCTTTTCGAAGGTCTTCGGGGAAATTCATAAAATGAACAACCTTTCTTTGCCTTGCCGAATTAAAATAGGAACGTACCCCCAAATTCAAGAACACAGTCCTGCGGTAAATGGACGCATCATCTTCATTTCTGCCGGCGCGCTTTGACGCACGTCTGACATGCTAAAGCATCGACACCATACTGGCTGTGCTTTTTACAGCGTGACTGATAAATAATGCTTGCCTTGCAAAAAGGACCATGCTATTCTCGTTGGCGTGTGACGGGTCTGCCTCAGCAAAGGCTGCGGCTGAAAATCCGCCATTGCCACACGGGCGAAGGCGGATGGGTCCGCCGTCGCTAAAGCTATGGCGGACAGGGACGTTCTTTGACATTTGAATCGGATGCGGGATGCGGGTTCCGGATTCCGAGTTCCGGGTTACAGGTTGCGTATCTTTGGAGCCCGGCGCGATGCGCCGCCGGCGCCGTTCCGAAGGAACGAACGACAATAGCCCGGCATTTCAATGCCGGGGAACCAATTGCATAAAAGGATAAGTGCCGAAGGCACGGCTGAAAGTCCCGGCAACCAAACGGAATTTGGAATTGCGCCTCAGCCGTCCCATTCGGGACTCGAAATCTTATTAATACGCACACCCGGCGTTAAAACGCCGGGCTATTTTCATGTTGTCCCTGCGGGACGCAGGCGCAGTCCAAGATGCTGTCGTGCGTTTCACGTCGGTTCGGACGCTCAGACGCGCGTCCCTTACAGGAACGTTTCACTTACGCGGGCACTTTGCATGGTTTTGACGCAGAACCAGGCGGGGTGTTTCACCTCGTTTCAGCTTGTTTCACCTTGTTTCACTTACGACAAAAAATTTGTTCGGGGCGAAGACGTAGCGCGGGCATTCCTGCCTGCCGTATCGCCGACATTCCCTGTCGGTGAAGCGCGTGATTTTCACGCAAAACCAGAGGGCCCGTTTCACCTCGTTTCACCTTGTTTCAGCTTGTTTCACTTACGCCGAAAAATTTGTTCGGGGCGAAGGCGTAGCGCAGGCATTCCTGCCTGCCGTATCGCCGACATTCATGTCAGCGAAGCGCGTATTTTTCGCGCAAAACCAGACGGCCCGTTTCACCTTGTTTCACCTCGTTTCATCTTGTTTCACTTACGGGAAAATTTTGCGAGCGGTCCGAGCGCGGATGGCCCAGCGGTCCGTCCCTACCGTCGTGTGCCTCGGATCCTGGAGGCGTTTCATCTTGTTTCAGCTTGTTTCACCTGGTTGCACTTACACCACGCTAAAACAAGATAAAACACGCTATTGGAAAAAAAATTTATTCGCGTGGCACAGTTACTCGGGCTTGCGGACGAATGGCCGGCACTTCGCGCATGCATCCTTGAAATTTTGCTCGTTCTGTCAACAATCTCGTTATGAAACGATTCTGGCTGGTATTTATCCTGGGAATTGTCGTTGGGTTTTTCATCTTTCCGTTGATCGGGGTTTGCTACATCCGGTTCGGTTATGCCCCCGTGGCAACGGCTGCGCCGCCTTTTCCTTTTGAACAATGGCTGGCAACCAGCGCGTTGAAAGCCAGGATTTCCCGCGAAGCACCGGCAAAAAGCCCGGTTGCCCCTACTGATGAAAACCTTGTGGCTGGCGCAAAAATTTACCAGGAAGACTGCGCCGTTTGCCATGGCGTGCATGACCGTTCAAAAACCGCCATCGCCAAGGGCATGTATCCGCAGCCGCCGCAATTTTTTCGCGGCGACGATGTCGCCGACGACCCGGTGGGCGTGACTTATTGGAAAATCGCAAATGGGATACGCCTCACCGGAATGCCCGCTTTCAGGGGCTCGCTCAGCGACACGCAACTTTGGCAGGTGGCCCAGTTGCTCGCAAACACGGACGGGTTGCCGCCAGACGCGGCAAAACTCGTCGGGATTCCCGCAGCGAAATAGGGCGCTTTCTTTCTGCTCGGGGACACATTTTGCTGGATTTTCCGGAGCCGTCCTCCTTTTATTATGAGCGCATGAAAAAAGTTACCGGGGTGCTGGCGATGATTGGCCTTTGCTTTGGCGCATTGGCTGCGCCGCAGACCTTTGATTTCAAAGACCCGAAGAGCGTCAATAACGTGGTCTTCAGGACGGACGCTCCGCTGGAGTCCATCAACGGGACGGCGACTGGCATTTCCGGAACTGTAACGTTTGATCCTGAAAATCCCGCTGCGACCAAAGGGACGATTGTAGTTGAGGCCGCTTCGCTGCATGTTCCCAATCCAACGATGCAGAAGCATCTGCAGAGCGATCGCTGGCTCGACGTGGCGAAATATCCGAACATCACTTTCGAAAGCATCAGTCTGGACAACGTCAAGACGGAAGGCAACAAATCGACTGCCGATGCCACGGGCACGATGACCATCAAGGGCGTTTCCCATAAGATCACCGTGCCGGTCACGTTGACATTTCTGAAGGACAAGCTTCATGAGCGTCTGCCGAACTTGCAAGGCGACCTGCTGGTGTTGCGCGCGAATTTTTCGGTGAAACGCAGCGATTACGGCATCAACAAGGGCATGCTGGAAGACAAGGTCTCGGATGAAATCGCGCTGACCCTCAGCGTTGCCGGCCAATCGCCGCGTTGATCATGACGAACCCAAATCCAAACACAAAGTCGGGCCGTGAGTGACAGCATCAATTTTTTCGAGCCGCCCGGTTTGGGCGTGACAGTGGACCGCGTGATTTATAATGCGAAGGCCGAGACGCCGCCGGACCGCCCGCATTGTTTCATCTATTTTATCACCATCCACAACGGGACTGACCAGCCTGTGACCATCAAAGGCCGCAAATGGGTGGTCACCAATGACCGCGGCGAAATCATGGCGTTGGAAGGGCCCGGCGTTGTCGGGCAGACGCCGACCATCCAGCCGGGTGATTCCTTCAGCTATAACAGCTACCATTTGTTGAACACCGAGACGGCGATAGCGGAAGGGAGTTATCTGGGCTTGGACGCGCTGGGGCGTTGTGTGTTGACGCGCATACCGAAATTCAAGATGCAGGTCCCCGCAAAAGGGGTTGGGCGGACTCTGGCGGATTAGCTGTGCCTAAAGGTGATGCGCGCCTTGCCGAGGTCGTAGGGTGACATCTCGACGTTGACGCGGTCGCCCACACTGATGCGGATGAAATTCTTGCGCATCTTGCCCGAGATATGCGCCAACACCTCGTGGCCATTGGGCAATGCCACCCGAAACATGGTTCCCGGCAGCACCTGGGTGACCACACCCGTCAATTCGATCGGTTCTTCTTTAGCCAAACGATTTCTCCAAAATTTCGATGTTTCAACCGCTTGCAGGTTTCTCAAATTACGGCATCGATCCGCTCCGAACAAGCGACTTGATTTATGGCCGCGGACAATGCGCCTACTCCGCCCCAAAATCAAGCAACTTTTGGCGCGAAAACATGGGGATGATTCCGGGCCACGGCGCGGTCATTGTTCTGCGCGTCCGTTCTGCCTTGGCCCGCCGTGAAATTTCGGCCAGCAACTTTTTGCCAATCCCGCAGGTCCCTTGAACGCCTCAACCGCGGATCCGCCAACGCAAATCATCCCATCCGCGCCAATGGCCGGCGAACCAGTGATTCCGCCGCCGACAGGAGTGTGAGAGGTCAACGTCCCTTGCGTGTTGAACCCGTACAAGACACCTACGCCTTCATCGATGCCGCCGAAAAATGCCGTCCCGTCCGCGGCGATTGCGGCGCTGCCTTCTATGGGTGGATAACCGAAATTCCATTTGCGCGTTCCATCGGGTTTGACGGCTTGAATGGTGTTATTCACGCCAATGTAAATATTCCCATCGCTGTCGAGCACCGGCGAAGAAGCAAGGACCCCACCAGTCCACCATGAGCGGTTTTTGGTGCCGTCTGGGTTGAGCACGTAGAATCTGCCGTCCACAGACGTGAAATAAATCGTCCCGTCGCAAAAAATGGCCGGTGATGAAATGATTGCTCCTTGAGTCGCAAAGGTCCATTTAACGGAACCATCCGGGTTCATTGCGTAAAATTTTTTGTCATGCGAACCGAAATAAATCGTGCCGTCGCTCGCGATTGCCGCTGACGAATCGATTGGTCCGCCGGTGGCGAATTCCCACCGTTTTGTCCCGTCCGGGTTGAGAGCGTAAAATTTTTTGTCCCAGCTCCCGCAATAAACGATTCCATTGTTCCCTATGGCTGGCGTCGCGTCCACCCATGCGCCGGTCGTGAAGGACCACCGCGGTTTGCCCTCAGGATTGATGGCGTAAATCTTGCAGTCACGCCCGCCGAAAAAAATCGTGCCATCGTCACCGATGGCCGGCGATGATTTGATGTCGCATCGCGTTGGAAACGCCCAACGTTTGACTCCGTTCGAACTGATGCAAACCAGTTTGCCGCCGGAGATATCGGAATTGAGCTGGTTCCCCGAGACCGTTGCGTAAATGTTTCCATTGGGCGCGATGGCAGGCGTGGAGATGACATAATCACCAGCCTGCACGCGCCAGAGGGATGGCAAAGCGTCAGCGGCCGAAGCAGGAGTGATGGCCAGGCCAACCGACAACACGACCGCAATAAATGGCATTCGCATCATGCCAAGCCCGCTTTTCTGAGTTCTCCCATGAACGTTTTCTCGAATGTATTGAACGAGAGCGCTTCGGCATCAAATGAAATGTCCGGCCTGTTCTTTTCGGAGAGCATTAAGTCGGCCCATTTCAAAATGCCTTCAGCAATCGCTTTCGGATCGCGGATGGGGACAACTTCGCCGTTTTTTCCCGGGACGATGACGTCATTCGAGCCGGAGTTAGGGGTGGTTATCACCGGCAGGCCGCAAGCCAATGCCTCGGCAACAGTCCGCGCAAAACCTTCTTCAAGCGAGGCGAGCACGAAAATATCCGAGCTTTGCAAGCGTTCGGCAAGTTGCGGATGAGGCAGGCCTGGCGCCCAATCAATCGGTAAATCGGCATACTGTGCGAGCACGGAAACCGCGCTGTCGTGGATTTGACGGGTAAGCCGAAAACGCGCCGAGGGATGTTTCTTGAGGACAAGCCGAAAGGCTTCAAGCATGTATGGCGCGCCTTTGCGAAGGGACAACGCGCCAGTGGAAATAATGGTCAGCGGCCTATTTTTATCTCGTGGAACGGGCGGCGCTTTGAAGTGCGCCATGCTGACAACGTAAATGTCGCGCAGGATTTGTTCCGGTTTAAAGCCGCGGGACAAGAATGAATTCGTCACAAACGAACTCGGCGAAAAGATGTAATCGACAGTTTCCATCATCGCCAGGGAACGTTTGTAATGCGCAGGATCGATCGGTGGGATCGGGCATTTCCAGCGCCGATGCTCCTCCTGCAGGATGGTCCAAAAATTTTCAGGATGCGAATTGCCCGCCGAAAGGATTGCCTTGCCGCCATTACGCTGCACCCACTTGAATGATTCGTTGGCATAACCGAAACTCGAGATGATATGATCGCGCGGTTTGAGCTGTTTCATCACCCACCGATCAAACCATGGATTAAGCCTGAAGCGGACGGATTCGCCCTTGAACGTCGAAAGCATCTTTCCGGCGAGGGTGAAGACCAATCCTATTTTGGGATTGAGCCGGGTCAATGGTGCCGGGACTCCTTCAGTGCCGCGTCGCGTTCCTTTCGCCACAAAATGCAATAAACCTTGTGCGGCCAGCACACGCGCCTTGTCCTCGTCAAAACTGCAATGACCAGGAGTGGCTACTACAAAGGAAGCGGGCTGAGACATTTTCTTCCAGTGTAGAATCACCTCATCTGCCGTTCAAGGTCTTATACCCAGCACGGACTCGTATAACTCGACGTGACGCGCGACCATTTGCTCGGCAGTCATCCCTTTTTGGAGGATGGATGCAGCACCCTGTTTTCCATAACGTTCGCGCAAGGACGGATTGCACATCAAGAGTTCGAGCGCCTTTGCCATTTCCATGGGATTTCCCGGTTCGACCAGCAAGCCGGTGCGCTCATGTTCGATCAATTCGGGTATCCCACCTGCGCGCGTGCCGATTGCCGGACAGGCCGAAAACAATGCTTCTTGCAAGGCAAGCCCCAATGCTTCGTGATAGGAAGGCTGCACGTAGATTCGCGCGCGCTGCATCAGTTCCATCGCGTCCCTGCGTTCACCTGGCAAAAGAATCCGGTCCTCGAGCCCATTTGTCTTTGCAATCGCCTTAATTTTTTCGACTGTCGGAACTTCGAGCAATGCTCCTGCCATTAACAATTTCCATTCCGGATGACGCGTTGCGACCTGCGCGAAAGCCTCTGCCAAAACGATTTGTCCTTTGCGCCAGGCAATGTGGCCAACATTGAGAACGAATGGTTCGCGGGCGGAGTCGTTTGCCGGAAGAGATTTTTTTTTCAACCGAGACTGATACATGTGGATGAACTTTCCGCGCAGCGGGCGATACCAGCGGCGCAATTTTTCCGCATCGTGTCGGGACACCGCAATCTCGCTGCGAACATGCGCAAGCTGGCGAAGCTTGGCGGAATAGGCCAGCGGCAGCATGGCCAGCTTGAACCAAAGCGGCTTTTGCGGGCCGCAATAGCCATCCAGCGGACTAACCACAAGATGCACCGTTGAAAATACGGCGATGCCCAGCTTGTCCGCACGAGGAATCGGGCAGGTGCGCAGGAACCGGTTTCCCCAGCCGTAAACTCCCCCGATGTGAAAATGCGCCAGTTTTACCTTCTGCCTGGCGAGTTCGCGCGCAAGTTGTTCCGAACTTGGCGCCGAAACAGCCGACGGCGTCCAGGGAATGTGGCCCGAGATGAATTCGCCGGCCGGTTGTTTGCGGAGGCTTTCCGAATTATCGGGCGACACCAGAACGATTTCGTATCGCTCCCGCAGGCCTTCGAGCAATGTCTCCACCAGCACACTGACACCACCGCGCAACGCGAGCGGGTATTCCAGGCACAGGGCAATTTTTTTTCGTTCAGCCATCATGAAGCGAAACCTGGAAGTTTCGCTTAATTATCCGGCCAAATTAACCAATAATTGCCTTCGAAAAAAGCCATTTTATCTTCCGGGAGCCTTTATGGTAAGAAAGCAAAGCGACATGCAAATCTCCATACGGCAGGCAACGACACAGGAAAACCCGGTGGTTTGTGAAATTCTTTTGGAAGCGGCGCGATGGCTGGAACAGAGCGGAACGCCGATGTGGCGCGATGACGAGTTGCTTCCGGCGCGGATCGCAGCCGACGTTGAGACAAATTCATTTTTTGTCGCCGAATGTGATGATGAAATCGCGGGAGTTGTTAAAATTCAACTTGAGGACGGATTGTTCTGGCCGGATGTGCCCAAGAGCGAGTCCTTATTTGTGCACCGACTGGCAGTTCGAAGGCGGTTTGCGGGCGGAGAAGTTTCATTTGCATTGCTGGCTTGGGCGGTTGAACGGGCGCGTTCGCTGGGTAAACAATATTTGCGACTGGATTGCGAGGCTTCGCGAACGAAGGTGCGGGCTGTTTACGAACGGTTTGGTTTTGTCCATCACAGCGACCGGCAGGTTGGCCCTTATTTTGTTTCGCGATATCAATTTAGGTTGCTATGAATCAGCAATTTCTGTGAACGTCGGTTAATTGCGAGGAACTGCGTCTTCAATGCATTTTCCGAAAAATCCGCAATTTTTGACAGATTGGAGAGGTTTCAGACAACCTGTATGATGGAAAATATCATTTACAGTGATGGCCGCTGGAGATAACCTTTTCCGCTATGTCGTTAACCGGTTTTCTTTACTCCTTTTATGTAAAATTCGTGACTCCGCGTCAGAAGCGGAAAATTTTGGAAAAACCTGGACCGTCGCTAATCACGCGGAAAGATTGGGATCGCAGCCTTCAAGATCCAACAGAATTTTATGAGGATTGTTTCCGTTATTTTCACCGGCAATTGCCCGCCCGGATCCAGGAGCACCGTAGATACTTTTTTGAAAACCGGCTCGGCTTTGGCGAAGATGCCTTTCACGTGATGTGGTACATGCTGATGGCCGAATTCAAGCCGGCAAATTTCCTGGAAATAGGCGTTTTTCGCGGCCAAACCATCAGTCTGGCCGCGTTGCTGTCTCAAATGCTCGGCATTTCTTGCCGGGTGACTGGGATTTCGCCCTTTTCAGGCGCAGATGATTCCCGCTGCAAATATCGCAAAGATATTGATTACATGCAGGACACGCTTTCCCATTTCCGGCATTTTTCATTGCCCGAACCGGAATTATGCCGGGCCTATTCGACAGACCCCGAAGCCGTGGCGTTGATGAATTCCGTCCCCCGCGAGATGATCTACATTGATGGCAACCATGATTACGAAATCGTCGTCAAGGATTGGGAAAACAGCGCACACTGCCTCAAACCCGGAGGCATCATCGTGATGGACGATTCTGGCTCGACCACTTCGTTTCGTCCCCCCATTTTCGCGACGGCCGGATTGCCGGACCCTTCGCGATTCGTGCAGGAGATTGATCGCCGTAAGTTCCGAGAAATTTTGCAGGTGGGGCACAACCGGGTCTTTCAAAAAATCGCCTGATGAAAATTGCGGTTTTGACAACCGACAACCGCGAGCAGTTTCGTCAATATTCCCTGACCGAGCCGTGGTTCGGCACTGCGCCTCAAGCGTTGCTGGACGGTTTTGCATTGATTCCTGACATCGAAGTGCATGTGCTGTCCGGCACTCGGCAGCCGATGAAATCGCCGGAAAAACTGGCGTCGAACATCTGGTTTCACAGCATTTACGTTCCGCGGCTGGGCTGGACGGCCACAGCCTTCCAAGGCTGCGTCCGCGCCATGCGGCGCAAGCTCAAGGCGCTCCAACCCGATATCGTTCACGGACAGGGAACGGAGCGGGATTGTTCGCTGGACGCTGTTTTTTCCGGTTTTCCAAATGTGCTGACCATCCATGGCAACATGCGGCTCATTGCGGCGCTGCACAAGGTAAAGCCACTTTCGTGGAACTGGCAATCCGCCCAACTGGAAAAATTCGTTTTGCCGCGCACCGATGGCGTGGTGTGCATCACCCGCTACACGAGGGACGCGGTGAAGGACCTTGCGCGCAAGACCTGGCTGTTGCCCAATGCGGTCGACCCCTCGTTTTTCGGCGTTCCGCGCAATCCGGACGCGGTGCCGCTGATTTTATGCGTCGGTCTCATCTGCTATCGTAAAAATCAAAATGCCTTCATACAAGCGCTCGACGCGCTGGCGGAGAAACGCAAGATCAAGCTGGCTTTCTTTGGTTCCACATCAAAAGCGGATCCTTACTGCGATGAATTTCTTCAAGTGATTTCAACGCGGCCATGGTGCGAACACGCCGGTTTTGCGGACCGTGAAACGCTCAAGAAATGGTTCACGCGGGCATCCGTCCTGGCGCTGCCTTCGTTGGAGGACAATTGCCCAATGGTCGTGCTTGAGGCAATGGCGGCCG
>Ga0070739_10008638_pt1 | contig 10368 bp, 6 predicted proteins | sample Coa_R1_7_FD_66445 | JGI IMG/M metagenome (GOLD analysis project Ga0070739, IMG submission 66445) | Surface soil microbial communities from Centralia Pennsylvania, which are recovering from an underground coalmine fire - Coalmine... | ecosystem: Environmental > Terrestrial > Soil > Unclassified ...
CGGGCGGGCAGCTCTCCGGTCCCGATTATCACGACATCCACGATCATTCCGGCGTGTTCAGCGCCATGTCCCTGTACTTCGGCGGCGAGACGGGCGTGCGCATCGGCGACGAGGCCGAGTTCACGACCACGATGTGGGTCGGTAACGAATTCTTCAGCGTTTTCCGGATCGCGCCGGTGGCGGGCAGGTTGTTCTCGGCGGACGAGCAGAAGCCGAACGGTCCGCCGGCGGCGATCATCAGCGCCGACCTCGCGCAGCGCCGTTTTGGATCGGCGGCGGCCGCTGTGGGGCAGCGGGTGAATGCGGAAGGGAAGTCGACCGTGATTGTCGGCGTCGCTCCCAGCGGGTTTCATTTCCCGGAGGCGTGCGCCGTCTGGTTCCCCGCGGCTATGGAAGAGGAAACGTCGAGCCGCTCCGCGCACAACTACAAGGCGATCGCGCGGCTGCGTCCCGGCGTAACGCTGCAGCAGGCGCAGGCGCGACTCGCGACGCTCGGCGAGCGGCTGGCGCGGCAATATCCGGAAACCAATAAGCAGGAGAGCTTCACCGCGACCGAACTGCGGGTGCAGATGACCGGGCGGTATCGTTCCACGCTGGGCCTGCTGGGCGCCGCGGTCGCGGTCCTGTTTCTGATCGCTTGCGCGAACGTGGCCAGCATCATGCTGGCGCGGGCCAGCGCGCGGGGGCGCGAGATTGCTGTTCGCGCGGCCATCGGCGCGAGCCGCGCGCAAATTATCCGGCAACTGATTGTTGAGAGCGGGCTGCTCGCTTTATGTGCGGGCGTGGTGGGCGTCGCGCTTTCGCATTGGCTGACCGCGGGGCTCACGCTGCTGGCGCCGACGAATGTCCCTCGGCTGGCTGAAGTCTCCGTGGATGGCAGCGTTCTGCTGTTCACGCTGGCGGCGAGCATTTGCGCCACGATGCTCTTCGGTCTGCTGCCGGCGTGGCAGGCGTCGCGATTCGATCTGAATCAGGCTTTGCGTCAGGGCGTGGCGCAGGGCGCACTGGGCGGACGGTCGGGCGCGGTGCGCGCGGTGATCGCCGCGTCGCAGATCGCGCTTTGCTTCGTCCTGATCACCGGCGCCATGCTGCTGTTCCGCAGCTTCATCGACCTGACGAGGATCGACATGGGCATCCGTCCCGATCACGTTTTGGTTACGTATGCGGCCGCGCCCGCCGACACGCTGAACGAGTACATCTCCGAAGCGAGGTTTTTCGTGAACCTGCGCAAGCAGGTTGAAGCCTTGCCTGGGGTGGTTTCAAGTTCTGCGGTCATGGGGCTGCCAACGGGCCGCTACTGGTCGAATGGCGCTTACAGAGTGGAAGGCCGGCCGGAAGCGGCTACCTTCGCGGAAATGCCGGTTGCGGGATTCCGCGTCGCGGCGCCAAATTACTTCGCAACGATGGGCATCCCGCTGTTGCGCGGCCGCGATTTCAACGAGCGCGATGGCTATGAGGCGCCGTTCGTCGCCATTGTGAGCGAAGCGCTGGTGCGCCAGGCGTTCCCCGGACAAAACCCGATCGGGCAGCGGATTTTGTGCGGCTTCGATTCGCCGAAGCCGATGACCATTGTCGGCGTGGTTGGCGATGTGCGTTCCGAAGGGCCTTCCCATCCTCCGGATCCGGAACTCTACATGCCGCCGGAGCAGCACCCGTATCATTCGAACGAGATGCAGGTGGTGACGCGGACCAGTCTGCCGCCGATGGCGCTGCAGTCGGCCGTTCGCCGGACCATTCACCAGTTGAATCCCGATGTCGCGGTGCAGTTCACGACCATGGACGATATGCTGGCCGATTCCATCGCATCGCCGCGTTTTCGGACGGCGCTCATCGGAGTCTTCGCGGGAATTGCCATGGCGCTCGTGCTGGCGGGCGTGTATGGGCTCATGTCCTATACCGTCGCGCTGCGTTCTTCCGAGCTGGGCCTGAGGATGGCGCTTGGCGCACGCAGCGCCGACATTGCGCGTTTGGTTTTGACGCGGGCGCTGGCAGTCGCCGCATGGGGACTCAGCGCGGGCGTGGTGCTGGCCATCGCGGCGCATCGGCTGATCGCGGGGATGCTGTACAACATCACCGCGGCTGATCCGATGTCGTGGATGGTCGCTGTGGTTTTGATTGCGGTGGCGGCGACGGTGGCGGCTTTGGTTCCGGCGCGCCGCGCGGTGCGGCTGGATCCCGTGCAGACGCTGCGGAGCGAATAAGCTGCTACGAGCTGCCGATGAGAATGCCGGTGATGAAGACGAGCACGCCACCGAGTACCACCTGAATGGTGGCGCTCACCAGCGGCGTATCCATGTAGCGATGGCGGATGAAGCTGATGGCGATCAGCTCGGCAATCACTACCGCCAGCGCGACCCCGAATGCGATTTTGAAATTTGCGATGAGGAAGGGCAGCGTGTGGCCGAGCCCGCCGGCCGTCGTCATGAGGCCGCAGACGAAGCCGCGAATCCAGGGATGGCCGCGGCCGGTCAGCGTGCCGTCGTCGGATAACGCTTCGGCGAATCCCATGGAGATGCCTGCTCCGATGGACGCCGCCATGCCCACGAGAAACGCGTCCCAGCTGTTGCGCGTCGCAAACGCGGCGGCGAAGATGGGCGCGAGCGTGGATACCGAGCCGTCCATGAGACCCGCCAGTCCGGGCTGTACGATCTGCAGCACGAAGAGGCGGCGGCTGGAGGCTTCCTCTTCGCTGCGCGTCTCCGGCGTCATACTCTTCTCCAGAGACTCGGCGAGGGCGGAGTGCTTGCGCTCGGCGATGGCGAGGTCGCCGAGGAGCTTGCGCGTGGAGGCGTCGGAGACGCGCTCCATCGAGCGCTCGTAGAACTGGCGCGTTTCCAGCTCCATCACCTCGGCCTGTTTGCGCACGGTGCTGATGCCCAGTGGCCGCACGAGCCAAACCGGCCGGCGATGGACGAAGCCCTTCACGTCTTCGCGGCGGATATGAATGATGTGGTCGCCGAAGCGGGCGCGGTACTGATCGATGAGCGCCTGACGGTGATGCGACTCCTCTTCTTCCATCTCTTCGAACATCTTCGCGGTGGCGGGATAGGTGTCGCGCAGGCCTTCGACGAAATCGCCGTAGATCTTACCGTCCTCTTCTTCGAGGGCGATTGCCAGGGCCAGGATCTCCCGCTCGGACAGATCCTTGAAGTTTTTCGCCATGTCGGTACCTTTACTTTATGGCAGGGGAGGGCGAAGGATGGCGCCGCGCGAGGCTGGTGAAGAGCACGATCCGCCTGCTGACGCGCGCCGGTGTGTAACCGCCGCCGACCCCTAATGACTCGGCTTATCTTTTGGGGGCTCGGCGGCGTGGAAGTCGCGCTGCACCCGCGCGGTGTACTCCGCCAGAAGCTGGCCGATGCGGTCGAAGCTCGGGGATTTGAAAATCAGGCCGACGTGGTGCTCTTTCTCCATTCGCCACCAGATTTCGGGATCGGTGAACGATGAGGTGTCCGGTTGCGCCTGGCGCGCCAGCGATACGATCAGCCCCGCGTAATCTTCGCGCGGCGCCGGCGGGTTGTACGCAGCCTTGCCTCCGGCGATCTCCAGCTTTGCCCACTCCGCCCAGAGGTTCAGGCCTGTTGCCGCTTCCACCACCTCCGCGATGTGCGCGCCGCCCACGCGCGCCGAGGTCTCGAGGAAGTAGATGCGATCGTCATCACGGCCGCGGATGAACTCGGTGTGCGAAATGCCGCGCACCATGCCCAGCGCCGTCATTACGCGATCGTTCTCCGCCCGCAGGCGCTCCGCTAAATCGCTGTCGCGCTCGAGAATGCGCGTGGTGAAAATGCCGCCTTCGTGCGAGACTTCCATCGGCGGACGGCCGTAGCCGCTGGCGATGGAAAACAGCACGTGCTTCTCGTAGATGATGGAATCGACGTGGAAAATGTCGCCGGGAATGAACTGCTCGATCAAATAGTGCGACTGCATGTCGCCGAGCGTGTCGAGTAATCGCCAGAACTCCTCGGAGTTGTGAACCTTCTTGATGCCAATCGCGCCGGCCATCGATCGCGGCTTCACCACCCACGGCGGCGGCACGCGCTCCATGAACTCGCGGAGCTTGTCGTAATTGAGTACGTGCAGGAAATCCGGCACGTGCAGGCCGGCTTCGCGCGCCCGCTTGCGCATGGCCAGCTTGTCGCGGAAATGGCGCGCCGTGGTCTCGCCCATACCGGGCACGCGCAGATGCTCGCGGAGCATGGCCGCGACCTCGACATCGAAATCGTCCAGCGCGACGATGCGTTCGAAGTGGCGTGAGCGGGCGAGATAACTCACCGCGTTGATGGTCGCCTGGCGATCCCACTTGTGATCTTCGTCGGGCATGTAGAAGATCTCGTCGATGCTCTCCATCGGCCACTTCGCCTTTTTTTGCAGGCTCAGCGAAGTGAGCAGCACCACTTTGGCGCCCTGCCGCCGGCATTCGCGCAGGAACTCCTGACCCTTCTCATAGCTGGCGAGCGCGAGAATGGTCATCGCGCCTGCTCCGGGATGAACGCCGCCGACGCGCCCACCCATTCCAGCGCCTTATTGTGATCGACGCCCATCTGCGCGCCGCGGCCCATGCGCACCACGATGTTCACCGGCAGCAACTCCTCCCGCCAAATGTACATGATTCGCACCTCGACCTTGGTGGGGCCGTGCGGGGTTTCGATCACCGGCTGGAAATTGACGCGCTCCTGCAGGATGTAATCGGCGCGGCGCTCGCGCGGAATGGCCGCGATCTGCTCCTTCGTCGGTCCCACGATAACGCCGGTGCCGGCGAACGAATACAGCGGCTTCAGTACGTAGTCTTCCGGCCGCTCCACGTCTTCCACGCTGCTCAGAAAGCGGGTTGACGGCGCGGCGGGATGCTTCAGGTACGGGAGCGAGAACTTGCTCAGGCGGAAAAACCAGTTGGGATGGCCGGCCCATTCCACGTCGAGATCGTCGCGGAAATCGAAGGGCAGCGTGACGCCGCGGCGCTCCAGCTCGTCGACGATGGCGCGGTTGTAGATGCGGCGGATGGGCGCGAGAGCGCCGTCGCGATCGTAAAACAGCCGGTTGCCTTCTTTTCGAACATGCGTGATGTCGACGGTGCGAACGCCGAACCAGCGTTCCGTCATCAGGAAATCGTGCCGGGTTTTCTGATTGAAGGGGTCAATCTCGAGCAGGACCACGTTTTCCGGATCACAACGGCCAACGATCGCTTCGCGTAGCAGCGCCATGTATTCTTCCGTGTTCAGGCCGCCGGGAAAACACTGAAGCGAGGGATCGAGCGCGTACGCTTCGCGGTAAGCGCGCGCCATGGTCACCTGATACGAGTAGAGGGAAGGGAAGCCCTGAATCTCCACCAGCTTCGGCTCACGCTCGGCGTCCAGCCCGAAATCGGCCTGCACGAACAACGGACGCGGCGCTTCGTTCGGCGCACGCCAGCGCTCCGGGACGGCCATCTCCGATTCGCGCTGGTAGACGGGATCGGCGAGCAGTTGCGCGGTCATCTCGCGGCCGAAGCGCGCCATGCGATCGATCAGTTCGGCGGGAAAGAAGCAGGGCGTTTCGCTGTGCCGGAACTGCGGCGGCTCACCGCACTCGTTTTCGAGAATGGCGAGGAACCGGCGGTATTTCTCGGGCGACCACGCGCTGTTAAACTGCCGCCGGTACGAGGGAATCAAGCAGAAAGGCTCCGCTGTGCATGATCTGCACGCCGTCAATCCAGATGTCGAAACGGCGGCCGACGACGTCGATGTGCGTCGAAGAGTACCAGTCGGCGCCCGTGTGCGCGCCGTAAGGATTGCCGAAGGCGATGTGGATGCCCGGGATCTTTTCGTCCTGCAGAATATTGCCGATGACGTCGCGCACGCCGATGTTGGTGCCGATGGCGAACTCGCCCACGCGATCGCTGTTTTCGTCGGTGTGGCAATAATTGCAGAATTCGCGCTCCAGCTCCTTATTGTCCGAGTGGGCTTCCAACAGGCGGCTTTCGCCGATGCGAATGGTCAGCGGCGCGGCGGCGAGATCGCCGTACTTCTCGCACAGGTAATCGCCCACCACGCCATCGACAACGAACGTGCCATCAACGCGCCAGGGAGTGGTGAACGTCTCGCCGCCTGGCAGATTGCCCCATTTGTTCGGGCTGATGATGCCGCTGGTCTTGATCCACTTCAGGCGTGGCGAAAAGGTGGCCACGATCTCGGTGCCCGCGGGGGTGGTGGCGCGAATCTCCCGCGCCGCGCCGGCCATGGAGCATACCTGCGTGCTGATGCGATCGACCTCGTCGAAGTTGGCGCGCATGCCCTCCAGCATGATGCGGCGGTCGATGTTGACCATGTGCGCGTGGCGCATTTTACGGCGATTCACGACGTCGGTCATCTGCATGCGCGTGCGCAGTTCATTGGTCTGCGCGCGCACCGCGAAGATACTCACGTCGCTGGTCTCCATGTCCAGCAGGACGGGCTGCGGCATGTTGACCAGCGGCCGCGGGGCCAGATCTTCCAGCACGAAGGCGTTGTATCGCAACGAATGGGCGTCGAGTTCGTGCGCAATCGCGGCGGCGATTTCCGAGCACGCCTCGTCGGCGATCAGCGTTACCTTCTCCTGCGGCTGGATGCGCAGGCAGCACTCCACGGCATTGCGCGCGCCGGGCAGCAGCTCGGCGTCGAATGGCGTCGAGCGCAGCCGCTCGGTTCCTGACGTCATCGGCGATCCCCCGCCGCGGCTTCGGCCGGCTCGAAAAGGCCGTCCTCGGTTTCACCAATCATGTAATCCACCACTTTGTTCAGGTCGCCGGTCTCGGCGAATACGCGCAACTGGCGGTCGGCGCCGTTGCCCTCTTTCAGAATTCGTTCGATATACGAAAGCTCCTGCGCGCAACCCAGCTCTTCGGCGTCGCGATGGACGAGGTCCAGCAATTCGTGGATGAGGTCGCGTTCCAGGACCTCGGTCCGCTTGCCGAAGTCGATGAGCTTGCCGTCCAGTCCGTAGCGCGCGGCGCGCCATTTGTTCTCCATCAGCAGCGAGCGGGTGTAGTGACGGAAGGACATGTTCTGCTCGTGCAGGCGATAGAGCGTGGCGATGATCGACTGGCAGAGCGCCGCAATGGCGATGGTCTCGTCCAGGCGCATGGGAATGTCGCAGATGCGGAATTCGAGCGTCGGGAAATGCGGGTGCGGGCGAATGTCCCACCAGATCTTCTTGGCGTTGTCGATGCAGTTGGTCTGCACCAGCAGCTTGATGTACTCTTCGAACTCCGACCAGCTATGGAACAGATCCGGAATGTTGGTGCGCGGGAACTTGTCGAATACTTTGCAGCGATACGATTTCAGGCCAGTTTCCATGCCCAGCCAGAACGGCGAGTTGGCTGACAGCGCCAGCAGGTGAGGCAGGAAGTAGCGCGCGCCGTTCATGATCTGAATGGCCGTCTCGCGGTCTTCGATGCCGACGTGGATGTGCAGCCCGAAGATGAGATTCGCGCGCGCCACCATCTTCAGATCCTCGACGATCACTTTGTAGCGCTCGTCAGGATAGATCTCCTGCTTGCTCCACTGCGCGAAGGGATGCGTTCCGCCGGCGGCGAGCCGCAGATGATTCTGCCGCGCCAGCGTTACCATTTGCTGGCGGATGGAGCGGACTTCGGCGCGAGCTTCCTTGATGTCTTTGCAGACTCCGGTGCCGATCTCGATGACCGACTGGTGCATCTCCGGCTTGACGCGCTCGGCCAGCAGCGCCTTGCCCTTTTGCACGATCTCCTTCTGGATGTGGGAGCGCAGGTCGCGCGTTTCGGGGTCGACGGTTTGGTATTCCTCCTCGATGCCAATACTGAAGCTGGGCCGGCTCATGCTGCGCCTTTCTTCGAAGCGACGCCGAGGAACTTCGACCAGTGAAAAGGCTCCATGGGCGCCTGCGGCTGTTTGGCGCGATCGATGGCCATTTCGGAGACAGCGTCCACGATCCAGCGGAAATTCTCCGGCCCGACAGATTCCAGGCCGGCGTCCGGCGCGGGATTCATGAAGTCGATGGCGTAGGGAACGCCCTCTTCGACGGCGAATTCCACCGTGTTGAGATCGTAGCCCAGGGCTTTGCACAGCTTCAGCGCGTCGCGCTCCATGCGCTCGTGCAGGCGCTTCTCCGGCGGCGGATTGCCGGGCACATAGCGCAGATGATGCGGCTGTCCGGGATCGTAACGCATGATGTGCACCCTGCGCTGGTCCACAACATAGCAGCGGAAATATTCGGTGAACTTCACCGCCGCCTGCAGGGTCATGCACAATCTCCCGCTCTCGTCGTAAGCCCGGAACAGCTCTTCCGGCGAGTTCACCTTATAGACGCTTTTCCAGCCGCCCCCGTCATGCGGCTTCAGAAAAGCCGGGAAGCCCACATATTCGAAAATGTGGTCCCAGTTGAGCGGATATTCGAGGTTGCGCATGGAGCGGTCGGAGGTGCCCTCCGGGTGGTCCTTATGCGGCAGCAGCACGGTCTTCGGGATCGCCACGCCCATTTTCCACGCGAGCGAGTAGTTGAAGAACTTGTCGTCGGCGCTCCACCAGAACGGGTTGTTGATGACCTTCGTGCCGGTGAGCACGGCGTTCTTCAGATAGGAGCGATAGAAGGGGATGTCGTGCGAGATGCGGTCGACGATCACTTCGTAGCCTGAGAGCGAGGCCATCTCCACGGCGCCGGTCTTCAGGTGCTCGGCGGTGATGCCGTCGGCATTCATCTCCACAATGCGATTGACCAGGGCTGGCGGAAACGACTCCTCCATCCCGTACAGCACGCCGATTTTCTTCATTCGTCAGCCCCTTTCCTTAGACGAAAAACTTGCGGGCCATCTGCTGCCACCAGGGCCAGTCGTGACCGAAACCGTCCCAAACATCGAGGATATGCGGGATTTGTTTGACGCCGAACTGGTGGGCGAGTTTCACGTTTTGATCGAACAGCGGGTCGCCGTTGCCGGTCACCAGCACATAGTAATTGCGGCGGAAGCGATCCAGATGCCAGCCGTCGATATTCGGCAGATAGTCGAGCGGTGAGTTGAAATATGCGTCGTCGTTGTAGAAGCCGTCAAGAAAACGGTTCGGGATATTGTACGCGCCCGACATGCTCACCGCGTAGGTGACGATGTCGGGATGGCGGAGGGCGAAGTTGATGGTGTGATATCCGCCGAAGCTGCAGCCGGTAGCGCCCATCTGCGGCCAACTCGTTCGATTCCGCACGAACGGAGTGAACTCCACCGTGAGGTACGCGTCGAAGGCGTTCTGGCGATGCAGGCGGTCGGCGGGCTGAGCCCAGCGGTTATACCAACTCTCCTGGTCCACCGAATCGACGCAGAAAACCTGCAACTCGCCGCGCTCGATTTTGGGATGCAGCGCATGGATCATGCCGCGTTCCTCGTACTCCCAGAAGCGGCCGCCGGAGGTCGGAAAAACGACGATGGGAAACCCGCGGTCACCGTAGGCGAGCAGCTCCATATCGCGGTGGAGCGAGGGACTGTACCACTTCACGTAATCGCGCCGCACGCCGTATCAGTTTCGCACAGGTGCGACGGCGGGCTTATGCGGCGCAGGCCGGCTGGCGCTTTCGCTGATGAGTTACTCCTGACGGAGGCAGAATGCCGGATCGGCCAATATCGCTGGCTTCGCGGGGCAGCGCGCGTGCCGGCGAAGACGGTGTCCCGGTCCCAGACGCGCTGTCGCTGAACGGGACAGTGCGGCAGCTCGCGAGGCGCAACGCGCGAGCCGTTCAACGCCGTGTGTTGAAATATCGTTTTGCGCGCTCGTCGGCATGTGAGTCGAACGGCGCAGGCATTCGACGCTCATGGAACAACGCGCCAAAGATCAGGGCCGGCTGCGCCTGCACCAGCGGTTTGCTTCGAAATTTCTCTCCACGCGGCGCGACATCATCGTTTACCTGCCCCCCGGTTACGGCGAATCGGACCAGCGCTACCCCGTCTTCTACCTGCAGGACGGCCAGAATCTGTTCGACCCGGCGACGGCTTTCGGAGGCCAGGACTGGGGCGCCGACATCACCGCCGATCGTCTGATCTGCAGCGGCGCCGTGAGGCCACTGATTATGGTTGGCATTTACAATACCGGCGCGCGGCGCGTGTCCGAATACACGCCCACGCGCGACCGCCGCCTGCGCAAGGGCGGCAAGGCCGACCGCTACGCGGAAATGCTGGCGCGCGAGATCAAGCCCTTCATCGACCACGAATACCGGACCCTGAAGCCCGCCGCGCAAACCGCCGTCGGAGGTTCGTCGCTGGGCGGCCTGGCGGCCCTGATTGTCGGCCTGAAATACCCGCGCGTCTTCGGCGGCATGGCCGTCATGTCGCCGTCGGTTTGGTGGGACGGCAAAGCGATCCTGGACGTCGTGCGAAGCTGGCGAGGCTCCGTC
>Ga0070739_10008639_pt1 | contig 10368 bp, 8 predicted proteins | sample Coa_R1_7_FD_66445 | JGI IMG/M metagenome (GOLD analysis project Ga0070739, IMG submission 66445) | Surface soil microbial communities from Centralia Pennsylvania, which are recovering from an underground coalmine fire - Coalmine... | ecosystem: Environmental > Terrestrial > Soil > Unclassified ...
AGCGGTCATCGTCTCCGACCCCTTCATGGCGGCCGCGCCGGTGCTGGAGCAGCGCGGCGTCAAGGTGATGACCGTCGAGCAGCTGCTGGATTCCGACCCGATCGACCCCATCGATACCGACGAAGACGATCTGGCGCTCATGCAGCTGACGTCGGGATCCACCGGTTCCCCGAAAGCTGTCCAGATCACTCACCGCAACGTGTACTCGAACGTCGAAGCCATGTTCGTCGGCGTCAAGTACAAGCCCGAGACCGACGTGATGGTCAGCTGGCTGCCCTGCTTCCACGACATGGGCATGATCGGCTTCTTGACCGTGCCGATGTACTTCGGCGCTGAGCTGGTCAAGGTCACCCCGCTGGACTTCCTGCGCGACACGCTGCTGTGGGCCAAGCTGGTCGACAAGTACAAGGGCACGTTCATCTGCGGCCCGAACTTCGCCTATTCGCTGTTCGCCAAGCGGCTGCGCAAGCAGGCCAAACCCGGCCAGTTCGACCTGTCGACGCTGCGGATTGCAATGTCGGGGGCCGAACCGGTCGACCCCGCCGATGTCGAGGACCTGATCGAGGCGGGCCGGCCGTTCGGGCTGCGGCCGGAGGCCATCCTGCCCGCATACGGCATGGCCGAAACCACGCTGGCCGTGTCGTTTTCGCCGGTGGAACAGGGCCTGATCGTCGACGAGGTGGACGCCGACCTGCTCGCCGCGCTGCGTCGGGCGGTCCCGGCTACCAAGGGCAACACCCGTCGACTGGCTTCCCTGGGGCCCGTGCTCGATGGGATCGAGGCCCGCATCGTCGACGAGAACGGCAATGTGTTGCCGCCCCGCGGCGTCGGGGTGATCGAGCTGCGCGGCGAGCCGCTGACCCCGGGCTACATCACGATGGGCGGGTTCATTCCCGCGCAAGACGAGCACGGCTGGTATGACACCGGTGACCTCGGCTACATGATGGAAAACGGCCACCTCGTTGTGTGCGGCCGGGTCAAGGACGTCATCATCATGGCTGGCCGCAACATCTACCCCACCGACATCGAGCGGGCGGCGTGCCGGGTTCCCGGCGTGCGCCCGGGCTGCGCGGTGGCCGTGCGGCTCGACGCCGGCCATTCACGCGAGACGTTCGCCGTCGCAGTGGAGTCCAACGCCTACGAGGACCCGGCCGAAGTGCGTCGCATCGAGCACCAGGTGGCGCACGAGGTCGTCACCGAGGTCGACGTGCGGCCGCGCAACGTCGTCGTATTGGGACCGGGCACCATTCCCAAGACGCCGTCGGGCAAGCTGCGCCGCGCCAACTCGGTCACGCTGGTCACTTAACTTCAGCGCTTGCACCTTCTGCCGCGAGCGGGCGCAAACTGCCATCATTTGCGGCGTGTCGATGTGCAAACACGCCCGCTCGCGGACCAATCACCAAGCGTGCACGCGGTTTTGGGCCGGCTCTAACCCCAGCTCGATGAGCAACTCCGTCGCGTCGGCGGCCTGCTCACAGATCGTCGGCACCTCCGTGCGTTCGGCGGCGGTAAAGTTCTCCAACACGAACGCCGCCGGGTCCTTGCGTCCCGGCGGACGCCCGATGCCGATGCGCACCCGCTCAAAATCCTTGGTTCCCAAGGACGCAACCACTGAGCGCAGGCCGTTGTGACCGCCTTCGCCGCCGCCGAGCTTGAGCCGGATGCGACCAAAGTCCAAGTCCAGGTCGTCATGGATGACGATGATGTCGGCTGGGGGCACCGAGTAGAACTTGGCCAGCGGCGCGACTTGACGGCCCGATTCGTTCATATAACTGCGCGGCTTGGCCAACACCACCGCACAGCCTCCGAGCCGGCCGGTGGCGATTTCCGCGCCGGAACGCTTGTGCGCCTTGAAGGTCGAGCCCAGACGCGCGGCGAGCCGATCGGCGACCATGAATCCGAGGTTGTGGCGGGTCCGGGCGTAGTTCGGTCCCGGATTGCCAAGGCCAACCACCAGCCGGGGCCCCCGCGAAGCAGGGGACGGTTCGGCCATGCGTTACTCGGACTCGGCCTCGCCGGCTTCGGTTTCGGTGGCCGCTTCGGCCGGCACCTCGGGTTCGGCCACCTCGCCGGCACCCTCCGCCTCGAGTTCCTCGGCCGTCGGCGCGTTCACGACGTTGACGACCAACTGGTCTGGATCAGAGATCAGCCTCACCCCGCGCGGCAGCGGGATCTGCCCGGCAGTGAACTGGGTGTCGGGCTGCGCGCCCTCGACCGAGACGGTCAGCTGCTCAGGAATCGACAGCGCCTCGGCCTCGATCTCGATCGTGCTGGTTTCCTGCGTGACCAAGGTGCCCGGCGCCGGTTCACCCTCGACATCAACGGTGACCTCGACGGTGACTTTCTCGCCGCGGCGCACCAGCAGTAGGTCCGCATGCTGGATCGTGTGTCGAATCGGGTGGACGTCGATCGCCTTGGTCAACGCCAGCTGCTCCTTGCCCTCGATGTCAAGGGTCAGCACAGCGTTGGTGCCCGAGTGGCGCAACACCGCCGCGAAATCGTGGCCAGGCAACTCCAGATGCTGCGGCTCGCTGCCGTGACCGTAGAGGACCGCTGGGATCTTGCCGTTGCGCCGTGCCCGGCGGGACGCGCCCTTGCCGGTCTCTGTGCGCACCGACACGCTCAGCTGATTGGTTGGCGAAGCCGCCGATTTAGCCATGGTGTCGCTCCTGTGTGGGTCGGGCACGGCCAGCATCGCGACAACCAGAAGGTCCCCGTCGATAACGGTGGCCGCCTGGCAGCACCCTCGCCGTGACGCCCGACAGGCTAGCGCATCAGCGGCTCAAAGCGGAAATTTGACTCCGGTGAGCTGCTCCGACAGCTCCCACAGTGCCGTGGCGGTGCTTTCCCGCTTAGCCAGTGGGCTGCGGGCCACCGGCTGGGTGCGGCCGACCATGCTGAAACGTGGCCCGACGAACGTGTCGCCCGGCAAATCCTGCGACGCCGCGTACAGCGTCTGGCGGGCACCGAAATCGGCGTCGGTGGCGAAAAACTTGTTACCGATCGCCATCAAAGCGTCTTCGACCCGGTGACCGGAGTGGCCCTGCAGATTGGTTCGCGAATAGCCGGGATGGACAGCCAGCGCGCGCAAGGGTGAGCCAACCGAATCCAGCCGCCGCTGCAGCTCGCTGGTGAACAACAGGTTGGCCAGTTTTGACTGGCCGTAGGCCAGCCACCGCGAGTATCGCCGCGACTGCCAGTTCAGGTCGTCGAGGCTGATGCGGCCGATCCAGTGGTACATCGACGACACGGTCACCACCCGGTCGGTTAGCTTGGGCAGCAACAGATTTGTCAGCGCAAAATGACCGAGGTGATTGGTGCCGATCTGACTTTCGAAGCCGTCAACGGTCCTCGCCTCCGGGGTGGCCATGATGCCCGCGTTGTTGATCAGCACGTCGACCGTGTCGATGGCGTCGGCGAACTCCCGCACTGAGGCCAAGTCCTGCAGGTCGAGTCGGCCCACCTCGACGTGGCCGGTCATCTGCCGGGCGGCGGCCTCGCCTTTCTCGGTATTGCGTACCGCCACGATGACGTGGGCCCCAACCCGGGCCAGTTCGCGGGCCGTCACCGCGCCCAGGCCACTGTTGGCCCCCGTGACAATCACGGTTCGTCCGGCCAATGACGGCAGGTCTGCGGCGGTCCAACCCATGGCGGATACAGTAACGCGGCCAAGGCAACCCGATGCTGCGGGCTACTTCGCGGCGACGGTGAATCCGGCGATGATCGCCTCGATGTCCTTCGCCTCGGGGAAGGCCTGGCCGGCCATGCTGGTGATCGTGAGCTGAACGAGGTAAGGCTGCTTCGCCGGTGGTGATCCGGTAGCGATGACGACCCGGTTCCACCCGTGCAACCGTTTGCCGTTGAGGTCGTAGCTGCCCTCGACCATCGACGACGGAAAGCCGTGAAAGTCGGCGGTGGACGCATTCAATTTCTTGAAATTGTCGGAGCGCTCGGCGTCGGCGTTGGCGTGCTTGATCACGTCTGCGGTATTGAAGTCCCCGCGCAGCTTGAACACCATCAGCATCGCGATCGGATAGCTGCCGTTCTTGGCGATCGCCTGCGTGGCCGGGGTGATACTGGGATTGGTGAACTTGTCCCAGCCTGGTGGTGTCGGGATCGACACCGTCAGATCGGGTAGCGAATCGGGAGCTACCTGTTCGCCGGTGACGCCGACGTCTTCCAGGTATTTTCCAAGCGGCTCCGGTGATTCAGTCGTGGTCGGGGTGGTGGTTGTCGTGGAGCTCGTCGTCCAAACTGATTGGTAGTCAGGCTCTTTCGCGCTGCAACCGACCGCGGTTAGCGCAAGGATCACGACGCCGGCCGCGCATCTACTGATGGCGGTGAGCCTCACAGAATCTCGTCGACCGCGTCGACCGGACGAGCCAGCCGGGTGCCCTTGGCTGTCACGACGAACGGGCGTTGGATCAAGATGGGGTGTTCGGCCATCGCGTCGAGCAACTCGTCGTCGGTGGCGTCGGCCAGGTTGAGCTCTGCGTACAGCGGCTCACGGGTGCGCACCGCGACGCGAACATTGATGCCGGCGTCGCGGATCATCTTCACCAGCTGCTCGCGCGACGGCGGCGTCTTCAAGTACTCGACGATGGTTGGCTCGATGCCTTTGTCGCGCAACAACTCCAGCGTCTTACGCGACGTGCTGCACTTGGGGTTGTGGTAGATGACGGTGTCGTTCGAGGTAGGGGGCATTACGCGTCTCCGTCGAAGAGCCCTGTCACTGAACCATTTTCGAAGACCGCACGGATAGTGCTGGCCACCAGGGGCGCAATCGACAACACCGTCAGCTGCGGGAACCGCTTGCTCTCGTCGATCGGCAGCGTGTTGGTGACGATCACCTCACGGGCCCCGGACTCCGCCAAGAGCTTGGGCGCGGGATCGGACAGCACGCCGTGGGTGGCGGCGACGATCACGTCTCCGGCGCCGTCTTCCTTCAGCAGCGGCACCGCCGCGGCGATGGTGCCGCCGGTGTCGATCATGTCGTCGATCAGGATGCAGGTCTTGCCGGCGACTTCGCCGACGACGCGGTTGGACTTAACCTGGTTGGGCACTCGTGGGTCGCGTGTCTTGTGGATGAAGGCCAGCGGAACGCCGCCGAGCGAGTCGGCCCACTTCTCGGCGATGCGCACCCGGCCGGAGTCGGGGGAGACGACCACCATGTCGTGGCCGCTGTAGTTGTCTTTGAGGTAGCCGGTGAGCAGGTTCTGCGCTCGCATGTGGTCGACCGGCCCGTCGAAGAAGCCCTGGATCTGGTCGGTGTGCAGGTCGACGGTCACGATCCGATCGGCCCCGGCGGTCTTGAGCAGGTCGGCCACCAGTCGCGCCGAGATCGGCTCGCGGCCGCGGTGCTTTTTGTCCTGGCGGGCGTAGGGATAGAACGGCACGACGGCGGTGATCCGCTTGGCGCTGCCCCGCTTGAGCGCGTCGAGCATGATCAGCTGCTCCATCAGCCACTTGTTCAGCGGCGCGGGGTGTGACTGCAGGACGAACGCGTCGCAGCCGCGAACCGATTCGTGGTAGCGCACGAAGATCTCGCCGTTGGCGAAGTCCCGGGCCGTCTGCGCGGTGACGTGGACGTCGAGCTCCTTGGCGACCTGCTCGGCCAGTTCAGGATGCGCACGACCCGCGAACAGCATCAGGTTTTTGCGGTTGTCGGTCCAGTCGTGGCTCACGTGGTGCCCCCGCGGGTCGGATCGAGATATGTGCCTAACAGTGCCTAAATAGTAAGGAGAGAAACGTCACGGTGTCTGGTCGGGTTCATCCGGGCTGGTTTTCTGGGCCTGTGCCTTCTCGGCGGCCTTGGCGGCCGCGCTGCCGGGGCGCTTGCGCTGCACCCAGTTCTCGATGTTGCGTTGCGGTCCTGCCGACACGGCCAGCGCCCCGGGCGGTACGTCGTGGCGGACCACCGTGCCGGCACCGGTGTAGGCGCCGTCGCCGACCGTCACCGGCGCCACGAACATGGTGTCCGAGCCGGTGCGCACGTGGGAGCCGATCGTCGTGCGTTGTTTGGTCTCGCCGTCGTAGTTGACGAACACGCTGGATGCGCCGATGTTGCTGTGCTCACCGATGTCGGCGTCGCCGACGTAGGTCAGATGCGGCACCTTGGTGCCCGTCCCGATGGTGCAGTTCTTGGTCTCAACGAATGCGCCCACCTTTCCGTCGGCGCCCAAGACGGTCCCGGGCCGCAGGTAGGCGAAGGGACCGACCGCCGCGCCGTCGCCGATCGACGACGAGGTGCCGTGAGTGCGGATCACCGATGCGGCCTCACCGACAACGACGTCGGCCAGAGTGGTGTCCGGGCCGATGGTGCAGTGTCCGCCGATGCGGGTACGGCCCAGCAGCTGTGTCCCGGGCAGGATGACGGTGTCGCGGCCGACAGTGACGTCGACGTCGATCCAGGTGGTCGCGGGATCGCAGACCGTGACCCCGGCCAGCTGGTGCCCGGCGACGATGCGCCGGTTGAGTTCAGCGGCGAGCTCGCCCAGCTGGACCCGGTTGTTCACCCCGGCGACCAACACGCTGTCGTCGACGTGCCGCGCGTGTACGGTCCGGCCGTCTTGGCGGACGATGGAGATCACATCGGTGAGGTAAAGCTCGCGCTGGGCATTGTCGGCGGACAGCCGGCTCAGCGCGTTGCGCAGCGCCTCGATGTCGAAGGCGTAGACCCCGGCGTTGACTTCCCGGATTTCCCGCTGTGAGGGTGTCGCGTCGGCTTGCTCGACGATCGCGATCACTTCATTGTCTTGGGTACGCAGGATGCGGCCATAGCCGGTGGGGTCGGCCAGCGTCGTGGTCAGCACTGTGACCGCTGCCGGTTGGGCACGATGGGCGGCGAGCAGGTCGGCCAGAGTATCGGCGTCCAGCAACGGAATATCGGCCGAGGTGACCACGACGACGCCGCTGTAGTCATCGGGCAGCGCGGAAAGTCCGCACAACACGGCATGTCCGGTGCCCAGCTGCTCATCCTGGATCGCCACGTCGATGGGGCGGCCCAGCGTCTCAGCCAGTTCCGCGACGACGGGTGCGATGCGTTCCCGGTTTTGGCCGAGCACCACGACCAGGTGCTGTGGGGCCACCTTGGCGATCGAATGCAGGCAATGCGCCAACATGCTGCGCCCGGCGAGCGTGTGCAGCACCTTCGGCGTGTCTGACCGCATCCGGGTTCCGGCTCCCGCTGCCAGTACCAGCACCGCCGATTCGCCCTGAGTTGTCATCAAGCCTCCCCGGCTTTCTGCCGCGAGTGTGCGTATCTGTACGCCGACACGCCGTCAAGCGTGGCATTTCCCGCCCGCTCACGGCAAAAAAGCGCGGTATATGGGACAGCTCCGTCGCCAGGACTCGAACCTGAACTCTCAGAACCAAAATCTGATGTGCTGCCGATTACACCACGACGGACCGATGTGGCGAGCGGTCGAGCACCGCCAAGGACCGCGTCCACTCTAATGCAAGCCGATACCCTGGTAGGCGTGGCAGCGCTGGATAAAGAGGTGCGAGAGCCGCGCGCCAGGATGACCGGCAGCGAGCGTCGGCATCAACTGATCGATATCGCACGCTCGCTATTCGCCGAGCGCGGCTACGAGGGAACCTCGATCGAGGAGATCGCGCTGCGGGCCAATGTGTCCAAGCCGGTTGTTTACGAGCATTTCGGCGGTAAGGAAGGGCTGTACGCGGTCGTCGTCGACCGAGAGATGTCGGCGCTGCTGGATGGCATCACGTCGTCGCTCACCAAGTCGACCAACAACCGGTCTCGGCTGCGCATCGAACGGGTGGCGCTGGCGTTGCTGACCTATGTCGAGGAACGCACCGACGGCTTCCGAATCCTGATCCGCGACTCCCCGGCTGCCATTAGCTCCGGCACCTATTCCACCCTGCTTAACGACGCGGTCAGTCAGGTGTCATCGATCCTGGCCGGCGACTTCGCCCGCCGCGGACTCGACCCCGAAACGGCGCCGTTGTATGCCCAGGCGCTGGTCGGCTCCGTGTCGATGACCGCCCAGTGGTGGCTCGACGCCCGGGAGCCCAAGAAGGAAGTGGTCGCCGCGCACCTGGTTAATCTCTGCTGGAACGGCCTGATGCACCTGGAGGCCGACCCCAATCTGCTGGACGAGTAGCCGATTTCGCGTTGACGTGCATGACGATGCCGGCTGGGTCCACGCCTGCGGCTATCGCGGCTGTCAGCTCACCGGCCGAGCAGACGTCAAGGCTTAGCCCCTCTTCGCGCGCCCACCGCGCCACCGCGATGCTCAGCAGTGACTTGCCGGCATAGACGACCTCAGCGTCGCGCAACGCCCGGCGGTAGTGCTGAGCCCGGTGCCTGAAGTCTGCTTCGTCGATCACATAGGCCGGGGTGCGGAACTCGTCGGCGATGTCCGTGAGCGGCACGTCGCCGATGCACAGCCGACCCTCCTCGTCGGCATGCGTCGTTACCGGCCAGATGGCTGGATCGAACCGCGGGGAGCGGCATAACCGATGGACGGCAATACATCCACCAATGTTGTGGTGATGCTTCCACGGTGCGTCCGGCTGTCGTCGGATGCCGCAGCCCTAACGAACCCTTGACGCCGCCGAGCCCTAAATTGACGGAGTTTTGCATCGCCTCGCCGGTTCGGTAGCGGCGGGTTGTCTGGAAATCGTGGTGACGCAGTAGTGGTGTGGCGGCGATCACCTGAGTTGGCCGGAGCCGCAACGTGAATCGATCGAAGCATAGAATGGCCGCATCATGACCGCACCGGGGTTTGCCCGACCACATACCCCGATCGCGGGGCTCATCGACTTAGCGCTGAGCGCGCCGACATTCACCCAACTCATCGACCTTGCCGCCGATCGACCCGCCGAATTGCGCCTGGTCGGACCGGCCAGCGCACGCGTATTCGTGGCCAGCGCCCTGGCCCGGCGCGGCCCGCTGCTGGTCGTTACCGCCACCAGCCGCGAAGCCGACGACCTGACCGCCGAACTGCGCGGCGTCCACGGCGACGCGGTGGCCAAATTCCCATCGTGGGAAACCCTGCCCCACGAACGGCTCTCACCCGGCGTTGACACTGTGGGCGCCCGTCTCATGGTGCTGCGCCGGCTGGCCCACCCCGACGACGCGCGGCTTGGTCCGCCGCTGCAGGTGGTGGTGACCTCGGCGCGCTCGCTGCTGCAGCCGATGACACCGCACTTGGGCGACATTAAGCCGCTCACCCTTTCCCTGGGTGACGAGGTCGCGTTCGAAGACGTCATAACCCGGCTGGCGGAGCTGGCCTACATCCGGGCGGACATGGTGGGCCGGCGCGGGGAGTTCGCGGTGCGTGGCGGGATTCTCGACGTCTTCCCGCCGACCGCCGAACATCCCGTGCGTATCGAGTTCTGGGGCGACGAGGTCACCGAGATGCGGATGTTCTCGGTGGCCGATCAGCGCTCCATCCCCGAGGTCAGCGTCGACACGCTGGTGGCGGTGGCGTGCCGGGAGCTGCTGCTGTCCGACGACGTGCGGGCCCGGGCCGCCGCGTTGGCCGGAAAACATCCCGCGGCCGAGCGCACAGTCACCGGCACCGTCACCGACATGCTGGCCAAGCTGGCCGAGGGCATCCCGGTCGACGGCATGGAGGCGCTGCTACCGGTCTTGCGTCCCGACGAGCTGACCCTGCTCACCGACCAGTTGCCGCAGGGCACTCCGGTATTGGTCTGCGATCCGGAGAAGGTGCGCACCCGCGCAGCCGACTTGATCAAGAGCGGCCGCGAATTCCTCGAAGCGTCATGGTCGGTCGCCGCGATCGGCGGTGACGCGCCCGTTGACGTCGAACAGCTCGGCGGATCAGGCTTCATCGAATTCGACGAAGTGCGCGACACCGCCCGCAAGAGGGGTCATCCGTGGTGGACGCTCAGCCAGCTCTCCGACGAGTCCGCGATCGAACTCGACCTGCGCGCGGCCCCCTCAGCCCGTGGCCATCAGCGCGACATCGACGAAATCTTCGCGATGCTGCGCGCCCAGGTTGCCACCGGCGGACACGCCGCGGTCGTCGCGCCCGGCGCCGGCACCGCGCAGCGCGTGGTCGAGCGACTCGCCGAATCTGAAACGGCCGCAACGTTATTGGAGTCAGGCGCCACACCCAAGCCCGGCGTGGTCGGCGTGCTCAAGGGCCCCCTGCACGACGGCATCGTGGTGCCCGGCGCCAACCTCGTCGTGATCACCGAAACCGACCTGACCGGTAACCGGGTGACCGCCACCGACGGCAAACGCCTGGCCGCCAAACGCCGCAACGTGGTCGACCCGCTGGCACTGACCCCCGGCGACCTGGTGGTGCATGACCAGCACGGCATCGGCCGGTTCGTCGAGATGACCGAACGCACCGTCGGCGGCGCGCGCCGCGAATA
>Ga0070739_10008640_pt1 | contig 10367 bp, 9 predicted proteins | sample Coa_R1_7_FD_66445 | JGI IMG/M metagenome (GOLD analysis project Ga0070739, IMG submission 66445) | Surface soil microbial communities from Centralia Pennsylvania, which are recovering from an underground coalmine fire - Coalmine... | ecosystem: Environmental > Terrestrial > Soil > Unclassified ...
CTTCCAATAGTCCTGCTACTCCGCAATCCGCATTCCGCAATGGGACGGTCTCATCCGCGTTGCAAGCGGGAGGGATTCCGCCTAACTTCACGTAGCTTGAGGCGGGTTGCCCAAGCCATTGAATCATGCCAGACGTTCCCAAAAACCATGCGCCGCCGTCGCCGAAAATCCTGATCGTCGATGATGACCCGGGGCAGCGCAGCCTGCTGAACTCGTTCCTGACCAGCCAGGGATTGAGGACGGTCGTGGTGGATTCAGGCGAGCGCGCGTTGTCCGCGCTGCGTTCGGATGAATTCAAGATGATGATCTCCGACGTCCGGATGCCGGGCATGTCCGGCTTGGAAACGTTGCGTCAGGCGCGCAAGATCAATGCGCGTTTGCCCATCCTGCTGGTGACGGCTTATACGGATGTTCGCGACGCGGTGAATGCCATTCGCGACGGCGCGGTGGATTATCTGGCCAAGCCGATCGATCTCGATCAATTGCTCGCCGCCGTCCGCACGGCAACGGGCCTTTCGCAACAAGCGCCGTTGCAGTTCAATGAAAACCGCCAGTTGCCGGCGAACATCGTTGCGCGCAGTCCGCTGATGCAGGCGATTTTTCGCGATGCATCCTTGATCGCGCCTTCCGAAAGCCGGGTGCTCATCACCGGCGAAAGCGGCGTGGGCAAGGAAATCCTCGCGGAAGTGATCCACGCGTGGAGTCCGCGTTCGGCCGGGCCGCTGGTGAAGGTGAATTGCGCGGCGATTCCCGAGACGCTGCTGGAAAGCGAATTGTTCGGACACGAAAAAGGCGCGTTCACCGGCGCGGTCGCGCAACGCATCGGGCGTTTTGAGCAGGCGAACGGCGGGACGATTTTTCTCGACGAGATCGCGGAGATGTCGCCGCAACTGCAGGCCAAGTTGCTGCGCGTGGCGCAGGACGGCCGGTTCCAGCGCATCGGTTCCAACGCGGAAATCCATGCCAACGCGCGAATCATCGCCGCCACGAACCGGAATCTTGAAGATGAAGTCAAGAAAGGCCGTTTTCGCGAAGACCTGTATTATCGGCTCAACGTGGTGGAGTTGAACATCCCGCCCTTGCGCGAACGGCGCGAAGACATTTTGCCGCTGGCCAGCCACATCATCGCGGAATTGACCAAAGGCCGCGCGCGGTTGTCGTCGCTTGCGTCGGACGCGTTGGAGCGCTATTCCTGGCCGGGCAACGTGCGCGAACTGCACAACGCGATGGAACGCGCGGTGTTGCTGTCCGGCGGTGAATTGATTTTGCCGGAGCATCTGCCGGCAAAGGTTCAGGCCGCGCCTGCACGGCCAACAAGCGCCGATTCCGGCGATGCGCATCGGCTCGAGGAAATTGAGCGGGCCGCCGTGCTTGACGCGTTGCGCAAAAATAACTTCAACCGCACCGAAACTGCAAAGGCCTTGGGCATCAGCCGCCGCGCGTTGCTCTACAAGTTGCAACGATTGCGCGAACAGGGATTTGAAGTGGATCCCAGACTGGCGTGAGCCAATGCCTTTGTAGGACGCGGACTGACACGCGAATCAGCTTCTTGTAAGTAAGCGGGACGGTTCATTTCTGTCTATCGTGTCTCCCGGTGAGCGCAACATCGGACAGTTTGGTGGAAAAAAAGCTGCGCGTGTTGATTGCGGATGATACCGCGAACATACGCGAATCGTTGTCGGCTTTGATTTCCCACATTCGCGGGGTAGAGGTTGTGGGCATGGCGGAAACCGGCACGCAGGCGCTGGAACTGCTTCGCGCCCTCAAGCCGGACATCGCCACGCTCGACATCCGCATGCCGGGCGTCAACGGCATCAAGGTCCTTGAAACCATTCGACGCGAAGATCTGAACACGACGGTCATCATCCTTACCGGTTTGGATGAAGCCGAATATCGCCGGCGCTGTTTTGATATTGGGGCGGATTACTTCTTTCACAAAGCGACCGAGTTCGAGAAGGTCATGGACGTTCTCAAAGAGCGCGCCGGCAAGCTGAATTAAGGCGACAACCAACCGTCCCGCCGCTCTCGACAGCCGCAGCTAAAAATGGCAACTTGGGTTGTTGTTTGTGAACAAACTTGACCAACTCCGCGCCCTGTTGCGCTCTTACGGCTCCTGCCTCGTCGCCTATTCCGGCGGCGTGGATTCGGTGTTTTTGGCGCGCATCGCGGCGGAAGTGCTCGGCGAAAAATCGCTCGCTGCAATCGCCGATTCGCCCAGCCTGCCGCGGCGCGAACTCGAAGAAGCATTGGCCATTGCCGAAAAATTTAACTTTCCGGTGAAAGTTGTCCGAACGCGCGAATTCGAGAATCCGCAATACTTGGCCAACCCCGACAACCGCTGCTACTTCTGCAAGCACGAATTGTTCACTGAACTCGAACCGCTGGCGCGCGCGGAAGGGTTCGCCGTCATTGCCTACGGCGAAAACGCCAGCGACGTTGGCGATCATCGGCCCGGCGCGAAAGCCGCTTCTGAATTTCAAGTGCGCGCGCCGTTGAAGGAAGCCGGTTTGACGAAGGCGGAAATCCGTGAATTTTCCGCGCAGCTTGGGCTTCCCACTGCAGACAAGCCGCAGATGGCCTGCCTCAGTTCGCGCATTCCTTATGGCGAGGGTGTTTCGCCGGAAAAACTTCGGATGATCGAGCAGGCCGAATACATTCTGCGCGACATGGGCTTTTACGACGTGCGCGTCCGCCATCACGAATTGAAGCAGGGCCAGATGGCGCGCATCGAGGTCGGCCAGTCGGAGCTGCCGAAATTTTTGGTGAACGACACCGCGCACCGCGTTGCGACTGAGTTGAAAAAAATTGGCTATCTCCACGTAACGCTCGATTTGCTCGGTTACCGCCGCGGCAGCGTCAACGAGACCATCAAGGTCGCGTGATATTGCGGATTCACAAAATCGTCCGTAACGCCAGCTTCTTCCCGTGATTCTGATCGCACATCGCGGCGCATCATTTGATGCGCCGGAAAACACGCTCGCCGCCGTGAATCTTGCCTGGGAACAGGGAGCGGACGCCGTCGAAGTGGATGTTCATCTCACACGTGACAATCATCTCGTTGCCATTCACGATGCGACCACGCGCAGGACTTGCCGCGTCAGGGGAAGAATCACCTCGCGAACTGTTGAACAAATTTGTTCTCTCGATGCCGGAAGTTGGAAACATGCGAAATGGCGCGACGAGCGGATTCCAACCCTGGAACAGATTTTGGCGACCGTTCCTCGTGGCAAACGCTTGTTCATTGAAATCAAGGCCCGCAAAAATACGGCGAGCGCATTGGCCAAGGTGTTTGAGCGTTGCCATTGTGCGCCAAAACAAATCGTGCTCATCGGTTTTTCTTTGAAGGCGATGAAATCGCTGAAGCGCGCGTTTCCAGAAATCGAAGTCTGCTGGATTGCCGGATTGAAACGCAACCGGCTCACGCGCCGCTGGCCGGACGGCGACCGTTTGGCCCGCAAAATCAAGGCAGCCGGGTTGGATGGACTGGATTTGCGCGCGAACGGGGCCATCACGCCCGCGTTCATAAAAAAGATTCATTCCGCCGCACTGAAGCTGTATGTTTGGACCGTGGACAGCCCTGAGACAGCCGAAAAATTGTCGCGCGCCGGCGTGGATGGCATCACGACGAACCGGCCGGGATGGTTGAGAAGTCAGTAGCTAAAACCAGATGTTCCAGCTCGGGGCCACTGCGAGACCAAATATCGAGAGGCATCCATATGGCCAAACACAGAAAGAGGATGGGCCATCGGAGCATGCGGTTGAACCAGACGAAAACCGTTAAAATCAGAAACGTAATAACAAATTGGAACACCAACATTCCTAAGGCATCAGTGCTTTTTTGATAAAATTGCCAAAGGACTGACTGATCGTATCGCCCAAGCCTGTAAGTCCAAAGTAATTGCATGGATGCAGCAAAAAATGTAACTAACAAGGACGCAGTCAAAATCCAAAACATGTCTAAACCTGTAATCCGCCTTGGTATCCTCAATAAATGAGATTTTCTTTTCCATCTCATGCAGAGAATGCTGGGACAATATTGTATCGTTGTCAATCGAACAAGCGGCGCAACTCGACATTGTTTTTGCCACGAAGTGGCACAAACATGAATAGCCGTGGGTGCCAACCCACGGACTCTATGCAAAATAATTTGTGCGGCCCTGAAAGGGCCGAACCATTGTTCTGCAAGTTCACCGCAGGTTACACCTGCGGCTATTCACGTTTCGGCCCCTGCGGGGCCAAACATGCAACCATTTAACGCGAGCCGTGTCCTACCTAAAATTCCAAAACATCTCAAAGCGTTTTCCGGGCGTTCATGCGCTCGATGGCGTGAGCTTTGAGGTCCAGCGCGGCGAATGCCATGCGCTCATCGGCGAAAATGGCGCGGGCAAAAGCACGTTGGGAAAAATCCTTGCTGGGGTTTACACGGCTGACGAGGGCGAGATTTTGTTGGATGGCCAGCCGATACACGCCGACACGCCATTGGCGGCGCGTCGATTGGGCATCGCCATGGTGCATCAAGAGCTGGCGTTTTGTCCGAATCTTTCCGTAGCCGAAAATCTTTGCCTGGGCGATTTGCCGCGCAAGGCCGGCTGGCTGGATCGCCGCAAGATGCGCGAACAGGCGCGCGCGATGCTTGCAGAGATCGAGACCGATATCGACGTGGACGTGCCCATCAGCCAGCTCACCACCGGGCAGGAGCAGCTCATCCAGATCGCCGCTGCGCTCGGCACGCAGGCGCGCATCATCGTGATGGATGAGCCGACGAGTTCGTTGTCGGTGAAGGAAAGCGAGAACCTGTTCCAGCTTTTGGGCCGGCTCAAGCAGCGCGGACTCACCATCATTTACGTCTCGCATCGCATGGAGGAAATTTTCCGTCTTTGCCAGGGCATCACAGTGTTGCGCGATGGAAAACATGTCGCCACCGAGCGCGTCGCCGACACGAATCGTGATCGCGTCATCCACCAAATGGTCGGGCGCGAAGTGAAGCAATACACATCACAACATCTGCAACGGCCGCTCGGCGAGGAGATGTTGCGCGTGGAAAATCTTTGTTCGCCCGGCAAGTTCGAGAACATCAATTTCAGCTTGCGCGCGGGAGAAATCCTCGGGTTCGCGGGACTGGTCGGGGCGGGACGCAGCGAGGTCGCGCAGGCCATCTTTGGTTTGGATGAAGCCGCGACGGGCAAAGTTTTCGTGCGCGGGAAGGAGTTGCCTTTGCAAGACGTGGGCGCGGCGCTTGCGGCGGGAATCGGTTTGCTGCCGGAAGACCGGAAACGTCTTGGGCTCGTGCTCGGGATGAATTGCCGCGAGAACACCTCGCTCGCCATTTTGCCGCGCTTGAGCCGGCTTGGGTTCGTGCGCTGGCGCGAAGAACGCGCGCTGGTCAAAACCTACGTCGAAAAATTGCGTGTGAAAACACCCTCCATCGAAGCGGCGGTTGCCGGGTTGAGCGGCGGGAACCAGCAAAAGATCGCGCTCGCCAAATGGCTTGCCCGCCAGTGCAGCGTGCTGATCGTGGATGAACCGACGCGCGGCGTGGACGTCGGCGCCAAGGCGGAAATCCATCATCTGCTCGACGAACTTGCCAGCCAGGGATTGGCCTTGATGACGATTTCGTCCGAATTGCCCGAAGTGATGAACTTGAGCCGACGCATCATTGTGATGCGGCAAGGTCGTATTGTCGGCGAACTGGAACGCAAAGATTTCACACAGCCGAATTTGATGCGATTGATGGCCGGCGTGGAAACGGCCCACCCCAACCCTCCAAGCTGCAAAGAATAGCAAATCAACAAACCCAGCTCATCATTGGGTTGTTGATTTCTGCCATTCCGTCCTGCCGCACTCCTTCTTACCTGTTTGCTAGTTGCTTTTCTGAGAATGGCACATCTCATGCGCATGGGGAAACGTGGGCAAGATGAACAAAATCGCGAGACACCTGAAAGCCGCGCAAATGGCGCAGACCGGCTCATTCCGTGATGCCCCGGCGCGACCCGGCCTTTATCTGTTGGAACTCCGTTCGCATCATGCTGATGCGTTGCCTTTGCACAGGCGCAGGCTGATCATTCCCGTGCGCTTCGCAGCCGAATCGCTGCCGAAAATCATCAAAATTACCCACGTCGGCTGAACATTCAGGCAAGGTCGTCCGATTCGATGAATGTCCCGCTTCCCGGTCGCTCGTACATTTCTGGCTAAAATTGAGGCATTTTTCCCCTTTGCACTTTCCGCTTTGAATTTAAAGTAAGCGCATGAAAGTGCATCCCGAGTTTCCGGGCTACCGTCCCCGGCGGTTGCGGCAATCACCTGCGTTGCGCCGCTTGATCAGCGAAACGCAATTGAGCGTCGCGCAACTCGTCCTCCCGTTGTTCGCGCGGCCTGGGCGCAAGCTGCGCCGTCCCATCAACGCGATGCCGGGTGTCTTTCAACTTTCTCCCGACGAACTTCTGCGCGAAGCTGCGCAAGCCCACCAACTCGGCATTCCCGCGGTGTTGCTCTTCGGCATCCCGGAAACCAAGGACGCCAAGGCCTCCGGCGCCTACGCCGCCAACGGCATTGTCCAGCAAACGGTGAAGCTTTTGAAAAAAGAAATGCCGGAACTGCTCGTCATCACAGACGTCTGCCTTTGCGAATATATGGAGCATGGGCATTGCGGCATCGTGCATCGCGGCCCGCGTGGCGCCCGCATCCTGAACGACCCCACTTTGAAACTGCTCGCGCGCACCGCCGCCAGTCACGCCGAGGCCGGCGCGGACATCGTCGCGCCCAGCGACATGATGGATGGCCGTGTCCGCGCCATTCGCGAAGAATTGGACACGCGCGGTTTAGATGACACGCCGATTCTTTCGTATGCGGCCAAATTTGCGTCGGCCTATTACGGGCCGTTCCGCGAAGCGGCGGAATCCGCGCCGCAATTCGGCGACCGCCGCAGTTACCAGATGGACGCCGGCAATGCGAACGAAGCCTTGCGCGAAGTCGCGCTCGACATCCGGGAAGGCGCGGACATGGTAATGGTCAAGCCGGCGCTGGCGTATTTGGATATCATCCACCGCGTGAAAACGGAGTTTGGGTATCCCACCGCCGCGTATGCCGTCAGCGCCGAATATTCCATGATCAAAGCCGCCGCCAACAAGGGCTGGATCGATGAACGTGCGGTGACATTGGAAAGTTTGCTGGCCATGCGCCGCGCTGGCGCGGACATTTTGATCACCTACTCGGCAACCGATGTTGCGCGCTGGTTGAAATGACCCCAAGGAATCGGTTTTACTGGTCCGGCGCGATCAACTTATCGCCGTCCATGTGGTAGATGCCGATGAGATAACCATTCTCGCGCATCGCCCCGACGTGCAGCGTCCCTTCGATGTTCACCGGCTCGTCCATGATGGATTTGACGCCATGCTCGGCGGGAGTTTTCACGCTGACCCATTCGGTGATTTTCGGCACGCTGCCATAACAGCACAGAGACTGGTCCTTCATGATTAAAAATTCCGTCACCACGCCCTTGGAAACTTTCAGCGGCAGCATGAAACCGCGGATGGAAACTTTTTTGTTGTCGAGCGACTTGACCCTCGCGGGAATCTGGTCATTGGCCTTGTCGGTTGCCGGGGTCACGTTCGTTGCCGGTGAATTGTCCACTTCGAAATTATACGAGGCCAGTTTGTCGAAGCCGACGGCCAAATAATCGATCGCGCTCGAATCATCTTTCTTCGTCGAAGCTTCTGTTGCGATCGAAGTCCTGGACGGAATTACTGCAGCGGCGATGGTTGGAGTGGAGCTCGGAACTGAAGTCAAATTTGCGGAACTGGCCGAACCTGGCTGAATTTCGGCTGGCGCAACCGCGACCGGTTTGGGCTGCATGGCTGGAGCGGGCGCAATCAAATCGCCATGAACAGGAACGGTAGTTTTGTCCGAAACCTTTTGCGAAGGTCCGCAGGCGGTTAGCGCCAGCACGAGGATTCCGTGCGAGCAAATCAAAAAGAATGGGCGGTTTCGGTGCATGATCGCAAATAACCAATAATCTGACTCGCCCTTGGATTCAAACATTCATTGCTGCCTTTACTCTCGCAAATCAGGCTTTTTCCATGGTAAACTGCGATTGTGAAGTGGGCCCGAATTGCAGTGCGTTTATTGATCTTGATGGCGTTCTCCGCGAGCGCCCACGCTGCGACCAATAACCTGTTCCAATCCGATATCTGCGTTTATGGCGGGACTTCGGGCGGCGTGATTGCAGCGGTCGCGGCGGCGCGTTTGGGAAAAAAGGTCGCGCTGGTTTGCGTGAACAACCACCCCGGTGGGATGACCTCCAGCGGCTTGGGCGTGACAGATGTGGGGGATTTTCCTGCTTCAATCGGCGGATTGGCGGCGGAGTTTTATTCGCGTGTGGGACAGGCTTATGGCTCAAACGGGCCGGTCTATTGGTTTGAGCCGCACGTGGCCGAGCAAACTTTTCTGCAGATGCTCAACGGCGCGGGCGTGAAGCTCTACACCCATATGCAGCTTGCGTCTGTGACGATGTCGAACCTCGTCATCACTCAAATCACCATGACCGATGGCACGGCATTCGCCGCGAAGGAGTTCATTGACGCGAGTTACGAAGGAGATTTGATGGCGCAATCCCAAGTCACTTACACTTGGGGACGCGAAGGCACAAATGTATATGGCGAGTCACTCGCCGGTGTTTTTGTCAATAGCGTGCAGTATGACTGCGACCCCTACGTGGTGCCGGGAAATCAGGCGAGCGGATTGCTTCCGTTGATCCAGAGCAACGCGCCGGGGACAATCGGGCAGGGCGATCAACGCATGCAGACTTACAATTTCCGGCTTTGCCTCACCCAGACCGTCACCAACCAAATCCCCATCACTCCACCAACAAATTATTCCGAAGCGACTTACGAGCTTCTGCATCGTTACATCAATGCCTATGTCGCCTCCAACGGCTCAGTACCCCTTAATCGTCTCATTGACGTGCAGACTTTGATCCCCAACAACAAAACAGACATCAACGCCTATGCCGACGTTTCCACTGATTTCATCGGCTACAACTGGGCGTATCCGACCAACGCGGCAGCCGGGCGCCAACTGATTTATCAACAGCACAAGGATTACATCGCCGGCCTGCTCTATTATCTCGCCACCAGCACCAATGTGCCACTGAACGTCCGCACGAACATGCAATCGTACGGCTATGCTGCTGATGAATTTCAGGACAATGGCGGCTGGCCTTATGACATGTATGTCCGTGAAGCGCGTCGCATGATCAGCGATTATGTCATGCTCCAGCAGGACGCGCTGGGCACGCGCGCAGCAACTGATCCCATCGCGCTCGGCAATTACACCTTGGATTGCCATCCAGACGCGCGGCTGGCCGTGAATGGCGTGGCTGTTTGGGAGGGAGCAATCGGTGTCTCCATTCCCGAACCTTTTCCCGTGAGCTACCGTTCCATCGTTCCCGCCACGGGCCAGTGCCAAAACCTGTTCAGCACATTTTGTCTTTCGGCCAGCCACGTCGGTTTTGCCTCGCTCCGCACCGAGCCGGTGTTCATGGAACTCAGCCACGCTGCCGGCGACGCGGCTTCCTTTGCCATTGACGACCAGGTCCCCGTGCAACAGGTAAGTTATCAAAAACTTTCGGCCCAATTGCTCGCGGACGGACAGCTTTTAAGCTGGAACGCGGCCCAACCCATTGGCACCAACGGCATCATCCTGACGGTGACAAACACCAGCGGATTGTCGTACAGCAGCGGATGGTCGGTGGGCGCCAATTCCGGCGGTTGGCCGCTGCCGAACGGCACGTACTGGCATGACGGTAACAGCGGCAAAGGGACAAAGTTTGTCCGTTTCACGCCCAGCATTCCAACCAATGGATATTATGACGTTTATATCTGGTGGGTCTATGCGTCCAACCGCGCGACCAATGCGCCACTGAGGATCAGCAGCACCAGCGCCACGAACACCGTCTATATCAATCAGCAAATCAATTGCACGAACTGGGTGAAAATCGCTTCGAGCAATTATTTTGTCGCGGGGACGAGCGGCAGCGTCACCGTCAGCAACTTCAACACCACGGGTTATGTCGTCGCCAATGCGGTGCGCTGGCAGCCCTTGGGCAGCGCGCCGTCCGGGAACATCTCGCCGGTGGTCGAACTGCTGGCCAGCGACCCGGTGGCAGGCGAGTTTGGGCCGGTTGCGGGGCGTTTCACGATTGTTTGTCCGAACGGCGCAAATAGTTTTCCGGTGACCGTGAATTACACCATCAGTGGCACGGCCAGCAACGGCGTTGATTACGCCGCATTGCCGGCTAGCGTGACCATGGCCGCAGGAGCCATCGCAACGAACATTGTCATCATGCCGTTGGGAACCAGTTTGCCCGCAAA
>Ga0070739_10008641_pt1 | contig 10367 bp, 7 predicted proteins | sample Coa_R1_7_FD_66445 | JGI IMG/M metagenome (GOLD analysis project Ga0070739, IMG submission 66445) | Surface soil microbial communities from Centralia Pennsylvania, which are recovering from an underground coalmine fire - Coalmine... | ecosystem: Environmental > Terrestrial > Soil > Unclassified ...
CAATTTCACATACAGCCTCGTAAACGAGACCGTCCGTAAACCCTCTTTCGAAGCACAGGAAGAACAGGAGCATTTCTTCGAATTCCAATTCAAAGGTCAACCCCTTCTTTACCAGTTCGAACATGCGTTGGGGCGTTATCTCGGGATTTTTGTCTTTCAATTTCTGCCATACAGGGAACCACATGGCCATTTCCTCTTGCTCAGATTCGTCGAGCGTTGCTAGCACCTCTGAGCGCAAAACATGACGATCCTTAACAGCATTGGAGATTGTTTCCACTACCGACCGGAGTGATATCTGACATATTTCTGCAATTTTTTTTGGCCTAAATCCTTCGGATAGTAGATCGAGAATTCGCTTTGCCTGTTCCATTGAGCGACCCTAATGTGCAGTGAAGGAGGTGTCCATTAAAAACCCCGGCAAGCCGAAGCGCGGGACAGATTTAACCACCAAGGCACGAAGGCACCAAAATGGTTGATGGTTGAAGGTTGATTATTGATGGCCGCCGGCATTGGACCGGCCCGGGATGTGACGAGGAAAACACCGAACGCAGAACGCCGAAAGACATAAAGCCGGATTAAATTAGGAAATCAGGAACAATGCATCAAATACCGAATTTTGAACCGCCGAGGCGCGGAGGCGCGGAGAACCACAAAGTCACCAAGGGCACCGAGAAAAACGAGGATGGTAGACGGCCAAACCATAGAACATCGAACGCTGAACGTCGAACATCGAACCACGTAAAAACGTGGCAAGAATCGAACGCTGACCGTCGAACACGGAACTCGTAACGCTGGATTGAGCATGGAGGGTTCCCGGCTTGCAACAGGACGGCGAACACGCTACACTCCGTTCACACCCAAACCAATCAACTGAACTATGCCAGCCAAAATCCTCACCGATCCCCAAGTGGCGGCGTTTCAACGCGATGGTTTCCTGCTGGTCGCATCGCTCTTCGACAAGGAGGAAACCGACATCCTGCGCCAGACCGCCAAGGCCGACGCCGCCATGAAAAAGCATGCCTACGATTTGAAGGACGGCGAAGGCGGCGCGACCAAGCTCGTGCTCTGGAACAAGGCGGGCGAGGATGTTTATGGCACTGTCGCGCGCACGCCGCGTATCGTCCACGCGATGGAGCAATTGCTTGGCGACGAAGTGTATCATTATCATTCCAAGATGAGCATCAAGGAGCCGTTCACCGGCGGCGCGTGGAGCTGGCACCAGGATTATGGCTATTGGTACATGAACGGCTGCCTGTTTCCCGACATGGCATCGGCGTTCATCGCGGTGGACCCGAACACGCGCGAGAACGGCTGCCTGCAAGTCCTCAAAGGCTCGCACCTGATGGGCCGCGTGGAGCACGGAAAATTCGGCGACCAGACCGGCGCCGACCCCGAGCGCGTCGAGAATGCCATGAAGATCATGGAATTGGTCTATGTCGAGATGGAACCGGGCGACGTGCTTTTCTTCCACAGCAACACGCTGCATCGGTCCGACCAGAACAAATCGCCGCATCCGCGCTGGTCCATGATCTGTTGCTACAACACCAAACACAACAACCCCTACAAGGCGTCGCATCATCCGTTTTACGAGAAGCTTGTGACTGTTCCCGATGGTGCGCTGAAAGAGATGGGTGTGAAGTTGTTCGGCGCGAACACGAACTTTTGGGACCCGGCGCATGACAAAACCGTGGCGGGTGGCGCCAAGGCATGATTGTATCCTGCTGCCCGCGCGATATTTGCATTTTCTGGCACTTGACAAACCGGGCACATTGACCAAAATTTACGGCGAACCCATTAATTCGGGATAAAAACGGAAAGCTTACAATAACATCTATGAAAAAAATTACCTCTCTATTGATTGTCGGTGCCGTCGCGCTGCTGATGCTGGCTTTGACCACGCCGACTTTCGCGCGCGAAGTTGAAACCATCACCGGCATGGGCAAGTGCGCCAAGTGCGCGTTGCACGAAACCGACAAATGCCAGAATGCCGTCGAAGTCGAAAAAGACGGCAAAACCGTCACCTATTACCTGACCGGCAAGGTCAGCAAAGACTTCCATGAAAACCTTTGCAAAACCCCGCAGAAGGTCACCGTGACCGGCAACGTGAAGGAAAAAGACGGCAAGATGATGATGGCCGTCAAGACGATTGAACTGGCGAAATAATCTCTAGCTGAAAACGTCAGTTTTCAGCTTTTTCAATATTTTTCAGCCGCCCGCTTTTTGGTCGAGAGACCGGAAGCGGGCGTTTTTGTTGGTGGCTGAAAATGTACGTTTTTAGCTTGGGCCCGCCAGGGCCGGCCCATTTGTAGGTCAAAGATTTAGAATATGCCCGGGTTCGGTTCTGGAGCGTGAATCGCCTGCATTTTAAGGTGCAGGAATTATAGCGCAGGAGATACTCGCTGCGCTCGCCTCGCTTTGCTCGAAAGTGATTTGGATTTCCATGATTTTACCCAGTGTAGCTCGCTGCGCTCGCAACCCTGGGCTGAGAGACAAAACTCCTTCGGAGTTTGCTGAAAGGCTTCGCATCAAATCTGGATTCGTGCGTATTCGTGCTATTCGTGTCTCGGGGCCAATCCCAACTTTAAACTTCCCAAGCGCGTCGCAACAATTCACTGTCGCTGCATGCTCAGACCGGACAAAAAATATTCCGTTTATGACCTGCGCCAGCTCAAGGGCAAGCGCTGCCTGACGCATATCCATGTGAAATCACCGGAGGAAGCGGCTGCGGCGGAAGCGGCCGGAATTGACCTGCTAAGTTGCAGCTTCGACACGCCGGCTTCGCAGGCGCGATTGCCATTATTGGTCGCGGCTGCGCCCAAAAGTTTCATCTCGGGCGCTACACCGCACGGTCTGGCTTCGCCGGAAGAAGCCATCCGCATCGCGTTCAAGGCGCTGGAACTGGGCGCAAGCTCGGTCTATTGCTCGGCCAGCCCGTGGATGATCGAAGCGATGGCGCGCGAGGGAATTCCGGTTGTCGGGCATCTTGGCATGGTGCCGCGCCATGCGACGTGGACCAATGTGCGCGCAATCGGCAAAACCGCCGATGAAGCCTTGCATCTTTATGAACAAATGAAACGCCTGGAAAGCGCGGGCGCATACGCGGCGGAACTGGAATTGGTGCCGCATCAGTTGGCGTCGTATCTCTGCAAGAAAACGACGCTGTTCCTGATGTCGCTTGGTTCGGGAAATGGTTGCGATTCTCAATTCCTCTTTTCGGACGATATTTTGGGCGATTACGACGAACGCATTCCGCGCCACGCAAAAATGTATCGAAATTTTCGCAAGGAATACGAACGCCTGCAGCAGGAACGCATCGCTGCGTTCAAGGAATACGCGGCTGATGTCATCGGCGGGCGATTTCCCGAACCGAGCAACCTTGTCTCAATGGAAGACGCGGTGTTGAACCAAGCCGTCAATTCAATTGAGCAGAAAAAATAATTTTACTAGAGCTGTTTAAATTAAAGTGTGGCCGTTTTATTGATGAGAATGGGATGATTTCCGGGTGGAACGGGCAACTTGCCCGTTCAGGTCGGCAACCTGCCGACCTGTTCATGTTTTGGCTAGGTGAAGAAGAACTGTCCGGCAAGTTGCCGGACAGCACAGGCGGGTCGCCTGTTCCATCCGAAAACTAAATGTGTCCAAATGCTTTTTGTGGCTACAGTTCAATTTAAAGCGCTCTAATTTCACGCGTTCAATGCGGCATCGTGATCGTGCGTTGCAACGAAAGACAGAGGCAGGGCTTGTGCACGACCATGTCCAAATCCGCCACTCGCCTTTGCAAATCGGCATAACGATTGGTGATACCGGAACCGGCGGGATCGAGCACATTCTCGCCGGTCAGGAACGCAGACAGGCTGGAAGGCGCGCCGAAGCTGCGAGGCGAAACGTGCGTAAAAGCTGTCGCGGTTTCACCAGTATGGCACCCGTTGCAGGTGTTCAATGAAAAGTGGATGCGTGTCGGTGGAGGAATCGACAACGGAGGCGAACCGTTCCAAAATGTGCCGGCCGGCGCCAGCGCATGCGCGCCCAGAAACGGCGTGCTCAAATAGACCAGCGGCACGGTAAAATTGTCTGCAAGGATATTCGCCGTGTACGTCGGATCATTGCAAAAAGTCGTGATAATGCCGGTATTGTTGAAGTTTCCGGCGGGTGTGTTCTTGACCGTGTTCTCGACGAGATAACCCGAACTGTTGATGATGAATTCGCGGAGGTCCCATGTGAAGGTCAACTCATCATTGCTGCGCAGTTGATTGAGCGCGCTGAAATTCGGCTTGGTCGGGTCCGCGCCGGCGAGAGTGACCTGGTCGGTGATGGCTTCGAGCGCCGCATTGAAGCCGGGACCAAATGGGATGCTGTTCAAAGCGGCCCATTGATTGGCCCAGTTTTTGATCGCAGTGCAACCTTTCATCGGCACGTCATATTCGAAGATCACGGTGAACGGCAGCGGCGTCGAACAGGGATTGGACGGGTCAACCACGCCGAACACGAACCGGCATTCGCCGGCATTGTCGTATGGAAATGCGTGCGAACGCAGATCAATCCGGTTGACGATGGCCAGCAGACGGAACGGCGCGGTGGCCAGATTGAGGTTCGTGCCACTGCCGCTCAACCAACCATTGATGACCTGCGTGACGATCTGATTGGAACGTTGCTGGACGGTGTCGAAGTTGACGGTTTCATTGAACTCCCAATTGCGCAGCCACGTCATCACGAAATCGGATGGATTGATGCCGGAGACGGGTTGGTTGCACATGTTGGACATGAGATATCCGAACGTCCACGGCCCCATTTGCGTTCCCACTCCGCCGCACGGGTCCCAGGTGCGAGTTGGGTCCTGGACGACGCTGAGGTCGGTGATGAGAAGCGTTTTGCCAGGATTGTAAAAATCCGACGCGCCGAGCGAACATGGAAAAGGCAGAAACGGAATGGGCGCATGCGCGACGATGAAATTGGTGATGTCGAATTTTGAGAGTTGATTGCTGCTGGTGACGATGCGGCCGGTGAAAACCGGCTCGGTGATGTTGCCGGTCGCGGCGACTTCGTCCACATGATTGTTCCAGGCGACGAGGTCGTTCGTGTTCAGCGGCACGATGGCGCTGTAGGTGCCGTCGTTCGCCGTCTGGTCGGGATACACGCCGTCATCGCGCAGCATGTAAACCTGGTCGTCCAGGACGAAGAAATTACTGAGACTGGCGGGCACACCGGGTTGCTGCTGAAAAACGACCTGCAACAACGTGTCGCCCGCCGCAGTTGGCGCAGCCAGTCGTTGGATCGTCGCGGATTGAATCGCGGGCAAAGGCGGAATGATGGGCGCGGGCAGGACGGAGCCGACGCGCGCGCCGGCATGCAGGCGGAAAAATCCCGTGTTGCCCGTCACCGGCACTCTGGCGTTACCGATATAAGACGGCGAACCGCTGGTCACTTCCGTCCATGGCCCGAAGAGGCCCGGCGAGGATTCGAGAGTGCCGGGACCGGTCCATTGCAGGCTGAGCGTGCCGTCAGAATTATAATGAAATCCTCCGGGCGAATTGAACGAAGACTGGGTTTGCGCGAGGCAACACAGGCCAAGGAATGGAAGGGCCAATGCTGTGATTGCGCGGACGAACCGATTGATGGTTTGGTTGGCTTTCATGAGCGGTTGGGGTTGGGGTGGAGAAATGATGTTCGTGCTCCGAATCTTAAGACGAAACTGCAACTTCCTTGCAAAGAAACGCGTACGGCAACAGTTGTCCGCGCCAGCAGTTCATTTAATGAACTGCATCATGAGGCCAAACGAAAGATTTTTTCAACCACAATCAAAGCCCGGCAACGACTGCCTTCGTTTGTGTGTAAAGGTTCAGCACTTCGTGGCCCATTTCGCGTCCCCAACCGGATTGTTTATAGCCGCCAAACGGCAGCGCGGCATCAAAGATGTTGTAGCAATTGAGCCAGACCGTCCCGGCCTTCAATTCAGCGGCAATGCGGTGCGCCTTGGAAATATCTCGCGTCCAGACGCCCGCGGCCAGGCCGTAGTGTGTTTGGTTGGCCCGTGAAATGAGGTCATCAACGCTGGCAAAAGGTTCGGCCACCACCACCGGGCCAAATATTTCTTCGCGCACAATACTCATGGAAGGCTTGACGCCCTTGATGACGGTGGGCTCGACAAAGTATCCGCGATTCCCCTTTCTTGCGCCTCCGGTCAGATAACATGCGCCAGCTTGCCGGCCCTGGTTCATGTAACCGGTCACACGTTGTAATTGCTCTTCCGAAACCAGCGGACCCATTTCCGTTTCGGCACTCAAGCCGGGCCCCAGCTTGATTTTTTTGGCCTGCTCGGCAACGCCTGAGACAACGCGGTCAAAAATATCGCGCTCGACCAAAAGCCGCGAACCTGCGCAACAGCATTGGCCGTGGTTGAAAAAGATTGCGCTGGCCGCGCCATTGATGGCGGCATCTATGTCCGCCGTGTCCCGGAAAATGATGTTCGGCGACTTGCCTCCCAACTCGAGGCTGACCTTTTTCAAATTCCCCGCTGCTGCGCGGACGATGATTTTGCCGACTTCGGTTGAGCCGGTGAAAGCGACCTTGTCCACATCGTCATGCGCGGCAAGCGCCGCACCCGCGGTTTCGCCGAAGCCGGTCACGATGTTGACCACGCCTTCAGGCAAGCCCGCTTCAAGAAGCAGTTCGCCAAGGCGCAACGCGGAGAGCGGGGTTTGTTCGGCAGGCTTGAGGACGACACAGTTGCCGGTGGCGAGCGCCGGGCCAAGTTTCCATGCGGCCATCAACAAAGGAAAATTCCACGGGATGATCTGCCCGACGACACCGACGGGTTCACGCAGCGTGTAGGCGTGGAACCGTGAACCGGGCGCATACGGAACGCTGATGTGAATGGTATCACCTTCGATTTTCGTCGCCCACCCCGCCATGTAATGGAAAAGGTCCGCGGCCAGCGGCACATCGGCCACGCGCGCAACAGCCTTTGGTTTGCCATTGTCAACGGATTCCAACTCCGCAAGTTCATCCGTGTGCTCAAGGATCAAGTCACCGATGCGCCAGATCAATCTGCCGCGTTCGCTGGGCGTCATGCGCCGCCACGCGGAAGATGAATCGAATGCTCGGCGGGCAGCGGCGACTGCGCGGTTGATGTCTTCTTTGTCGCCTTCGGCGACGTGGGCGATGACCGTAGCGTCCGCAGGATTTACGACTTCAAAAGTTTTGCCTGACGTTGCGGGAACCCATTTGCCGGCGATAAGGTTGCCTTTGGGTTTGGCCAGCCATGCGGCCAGGTTGCGCGAAATGCCAGGCGTCGCAACAGGAGCGCCGTTGCCAGATGAACCATTGCCAGACGCGGCATGTGAGCGGGCGGGTTTCTGTTTGCGTGGAGATTTTTGGCGAAGAGTTTTGGTATTCATATCATGCTCCGGTCAGGTCCTGCCGGAGTGATTACGTTACGCGAAGACGGCAGGCTTTGGTGTTTACATGATAACCCAGTTGCCAAAAAAGCGCAGCAAAAAAATCAAAGGAGACGCGGGTTGGGGCATTACGCACATTGCAATTGATTTGTGCGCCGAGAATGCGTAGGACATTTTCCCTCAAGTGCTGAAACTTTCTTTACAAAACATTGGGTGCGGAATGGCGTTGTTGCTGTTGCTTTTTTTGGGCGTGACGCCGTCGGCAAGCGCATTCACCGCATCGGATGCGGACGCCATTTTCGCCGCGTACCAGAAGGCGTTCTACTACACGGAGGGCATCAACGCTTTTTATCGTTCCACCACGGAGGGAAACAAAACGCATTTTTGGGACCGGGCCGAGCAAATGGAAATGGTTCTGGACGTTTATGAGCGGACGACGAACGCCGGTTGCCTGGTCATTTTCAGCAACCTGTTCGATGGATTCATCGCCGACCACGGCGCGAATTGGGAAAACAACGATTACAATGACGACATCATGTGGATGGTGATCGCCTGCGCGCGGGCGCACCAGTTGACCGGCAACACAACGTATCGCGATATCGCAAAATCGAATTTCGACATGTGTTATGCGCGCGCGTGGTCCACCAATCTCGGCGGAGGATTGTGGTGGAAAACATCCAATGCATCGAAAAATGCCTGCGTGAACGGCCCGGGTTCCATCGCGGCGTCGCTGCTCTACCAGATTTTTCACGACACAAATTACCTGGCGAAGGCACAGGCGATTTATGATTGGGAACGCGCGGTTTTGTTCGATTCGGACACGGGCCGGGTTTGCGACAACATCAAGATCGATGGTCGCATCAGCCGCCGAAGTTTCAGCTACAACCAGGGAACGTTCATCGGCGCGGCAAATTTCCTGGGTCGAACGAATGACGCGAAGCTCGCCGCGAATTTTACGCAGCAAATTCTGTGCATAGATAAAATCCTGCCGCAGTACGAGCAGGACGGCGACGCGGCGGGATTCAACGGAATTTGTGTGCGTTGGTTGGCAAAATTCATGAAAGAGCGCGGGCTGCAGGCGTTGTATGAAAAATGGCTGCAGGCGAATGCGGACGCGGCGTGGAAAAACACGCGAAAAAGCGACTATCTGGCGTGGTCACGCTGGCGCGAGCCAACTCCCAATGGACCGCTCTATTCGTGGGCGTGCAGCAGTTCAGTCGTCGTGATGCAAATCGTCGCGCCGAATGAAGCGAACCAATAGAGGTTTCCTGCACCAGGTGTAAGTTCCGCGTCCAACGGAGATGCCGCTGCGTTGCTGACGGTTGGCGCGCTTCCACTGAGATTCAAAAACGCCAGCAGTTTGACCTCCTGACATTCGGCGTTACCTTGCGGAAAAGAAAGCCCGGCGCTTTCAAAAAAGAAATCGTCGGACGGAAAGTTTACTTATGAACGATGAACCAACGCTTCACATCTCTCAAGCTGGAGGACCTCTGGTCCAACCGATTTTGAACGAAGGCGACGGCCCGCTGGCGACTTCCACCCCTTCCGAAACACAGAACGATGATCTCGCCTTGATGGATGCCTATTCACGCGCCGTGGTGAGCGCGACGGAGCAGGTCAGCCATTCAGTGGTGAACATCGAGGTGCGCAAGGTTGTGACCGGGCGCGGCGAAGTGCGCGCGGGCAGCGGGTCGGGTTTCATCATCAGCCAGGACGGCCTCGTGTTGACCAACAGCCACGTCGTTCATGGCGCGAGCAAGATTGAAGTGACGCTGGATGACGGCCGGCGCCCCGACGCTCATCTGCTGGGCGAAGACCCGGAAACGGACCTTGCCGTGCTGCGCATCTACGCGCCGAATTTGAAGCCTGCAAAACTGGGCGAATCGAAAGATCTTCGCGTCGGCCAGCTTGCCGTGGCCATCGGCAATCCCTACGGCTTTCAATATACCGTGACCGCGGGCGTGGTGAGCGCATTGGGCCGTTCGTTGCGCGCGAGTTCGGGGCGCTTGATGGACGACATCATCCAGACTGACGCCGCGTTGAACCCAGGCAATTCCGGCGGCCCGCTCGTCAATTCGCGCGGCGAAGTCATTGGCGTGAACAGCGCGGTAATTTTGCCGGCGCAAGGCATCTGTTTCGCAATCGCGATTGACACGGCCAAATACATCACCGGCTGGCTCATCAAAGATGGGAAGGTGCGGCGCAGTTACATCGGCGTGGGAGGACAAAATGTGAAGCTGCACCGGCGCGTGGTGCGCTTTTATAATTTACCAGTGGAATCTGGCTTGCTGGTTGTGTCGGTTGAGCCGAAAAGCCCGGCGGAGAAGGCCGGCTTGCAGGTCGGCGATGTCATCGTCAGCTTCGGCGGCCAAGCGGTGACGGGCATTGATTCGCTGCACAAACTGTTGACTGAATCGCGCATCGGCAGGCCAACACCATTGACAGCCATAAGGCACACGGAAAGGGTGGACTTGGAAATTGTGCCGGCGGAATCGGGAGCGAGATAAATACCCAAAGACCCAATGACGAAATACCCAAAGAAATCTCAAGCACAAAGCACCTTGAGGGATGTTTAGTATTTCAGATTGAGATTTCCTTAGGATTTGGGGGTTTGGGTAGTTGGGTATTTTCCACCCATTTGCCTCTTTCGATTGCTTTGCAATCACGGTAAAATAGGGGAGGTTAAAAGATATTTTTGACCCGATGAGCCTGTCCACGCCAACTGAAAAGCAAACCGAAACGCCTTCCGCCAAATGTTTGGCGCGTTCGGTGACGGACGTGCTCGCGCAGGAACCGGCGCTCGAAGCAATTACGTTCAACCGGCAGCGCAAGAGCATTTCGGTTGCGACGCTTGGCCAGGCGGACGTTCCCAAAATCACCGAGCGCGTCAGCGCCACCATCCAGGGCGCCCAGACCGATGTGAATCGTTGCGGTTTGCTCTCCGGCGGAAACGATTGCCAAAGTTGCGCCATG
>Ga0070739_10008643_pt1 | contig 10366 bp, 10 predicted proteins | sample Coa_R1_7_FD_66445 | JGI IMG/M metagenome (GOLD analysis project Ga0070739, IMG submission 66445) | Surface soil microbial communities from Centralia Pennsylvania, which are recovering from an underground coalmine fire - Coalmine... | ecosystem: Environmental > Terrestrial > Soil > Unclassified ...
CGCGTCATACAGCGCGTTCTGCTTCAAGGCGACCGGATCGCACATCGGGATCGGGCACGGGGTGCCAGTGCTCGGGATGACCTCGACGACGGTCCAGTCAAGTGCATACGCATACCGATAGTGGGTGGCGTTGGCCTCGGCGCGTTCGAGGTCGGCTTTTGTGTAACCCCAGATCCGGAGCTTGACACGGCGGCTCGTGCGGGTGGTCAGACGTGGTTCGATCATGCGCGGCCTGCCAGGTCAGTGCTCTGGTCTTCATCGGGGACCGTGCGCAGGAATCCCCCCCAATGGTTCAGGCGGCTGAAGAGGAATGAGCAGTCGTCGTCACTGAGCGCGTCGAAGACCGATTGCGGCATCACGACGCCATCGGCCTGTAGATGACAGATCATGGTGATTGCTGAGAGCAGCCCCATGCGCAGCCATGCCCATTGAGATGCGTCCGGGTCCGTGCGGACTGTGACGACTTCCCAATCCTTTGACTTGATGAATGCTTTGCAGCGTTCGATATCGGCGGCGTGTTCGCTGCGGTCGCCGGTCAGGTAGATGACCATGCGGAAGCGCTCTACGCCGTCGCGGCCGGACGCTCCGAGATTCGCGATGGCGACGAGTGCCCGTCGCCGCTCCTGGTCGGCGCGGATCACGGCGCATCATTCCCGCTGCGTGATGCCGCTTGGGCGGCGGGGCCTCGTAAGTGGTGCTCGAAACGCTCGTGTAGGTCGGCGACCTGGGTACCGTCGAGCACGAGATCGATACGTGCGATGAGTTCGCCGTCAACGGTGAGTGTGACGGGCAGGGCCAACCGACCCGCGTTCGTGACGCGCGGTTCGCCCTCAAGGCTTGCTAGCCAGCCGGTTCGTGGGTTCGCGGTCACGGCTGCTGCTCCTTCGGATGCGTCTAACGTGTACGCATTCGAAGGTAACGAGCCGTAAGGGGTCGAACCCGGAATGTGATTCCGGGTTGCCGAGGCTTCCGGGTTAGCCGATTACGCCGACGCGCGTTGCCAGTGCTCGAAGATCCCGCTTGTAGGTCGCGCGCTCGCGCTTGAGCAGATCGCGGAGCGCCTCTCGGACAAGCGGGTAATACTTGATCTCTTCGGGGCTCTCCTGCTCAATGGCCTTGAGCATGTAGAGCGTGCCGAGATCGTCACGGCGCATGCGGCTCGCGTTCATGACTTCGACGAGGTAGCGCGTGCGCCGTTCGAGCGGCAGTGCGGGGTTGATCTCGACGCTGTCCGCGAGTCGGAGCGCTTCTGCGGCGTCGCCCTCCTCGCCTGCCAGATGTACGCCGTGCATCGCGACGTTGGTCGGGCCGAAGCTCGTACGCCAGTCGTTGCGGTCGTGGCCCAGACGGCGGGCGATCTCGTCGGCTCTGTGAAGCAGGTCCCATCCCTTGCCGGGGTCGCCGGAACGCGCGGCGGCGATGACAGCCGATACGTGTAAGGCACCGTAGATCGAGATGTACTCCGGTGAGGCGTCGTCGGGTATCGGGGTGAGAATGCCGATGGTGCTAAACGCGAGATCCAGCGACTCTGCGGCTTCGCCACGGTTGGTCAGGATGGCGCACATGTTCCACGCGGCAGCCCCGATGAGTACGGGGTCGCTGGTGGTGGTGGCCAAGCTCAGCGCTCGGTCTGCGGCGATACGGGCAAGATCGCGCTCGCCGAGTCGCTTGAGGTAGACCTGAAGTAGGTTGTAGACCTCGACGAGAGTCCGGGTAGCAGCTGGGGTCTGGTCGTTGGCATTGCGGGCGGTGCGGTGTGCTTCGCCGAGTAGTGACGGAAGAACGGGACCGAGCGCCGTGTAGCGGTGGGTGTCGTGCTCGTAGACCTGCCAGGCATCGGCGACTTTGGTAGCCAGCTCAGATGGCGTAAGCGTGCTCGTCGGGATCGCGTCGCCTAGCAGTCCGGGTAGCTGCGCCATGCTCGCGCGGATTGCGGCGACTGAGGAGTGTTCGGGACCGCCGTTCGGTGTCAACGCGAGGGGGCGGCCGGTTAGCTCGGCCAGATCGCGCACGCCGAGTACCTTCGCGATCTCGGCGAGCTTCGACAGCGAGTCGATAGGGATCGCGCCTCGTTCGACCTTCGAAACCCAGTCCTCGGAGCGGCCGACCAGCCCACCAAGGGCAGCTTGTGTCATGCCCTTGTGGTTGCGGAACATCTGAATGCGTTCCCCAGTCGAAAGATCCTGCATCGGCTGCGCCATGGCGGAAGTCCCTCGCTCGCAGTGAGTCTCGCCTACTACGGTACGCCCTGAATCTCCCTGGTAGGAACGGCGCTTAAGTGAGCAGACAGCGCAGGCGGCCGGCGCCGCTGCCCCGCGCTCTTTGGGGCCGCGGGGCCGGTGGCCGGTGGTGGCCACAAGTGCGGTGACCAGCGGCGCGGGGCGGGCCGACAACGCGGTGAGCACGGCGCGACGTTGGCCAGATCGCAAGTGCAGCAGGAGTCGTATTCTGCGACACGCGCCGTGTCGGCGAGTACAGCAAGAGCCGTCGCGCGTGTCGCAGGACCTTGACGGCGGTTGGCGTGTGGGGTGGCTCCGCGCGCCGGGTTCGGGGAGGGGGCGCGCGGAGCCTGGGCGCGGCGGTCCGGCGGGCCGCTGGGGGATCGGCCGGGCGGACGTTGCAAGTGCCGCGCGTGGGACTCGGGGCGTTGAGTCCCGTTCTTGCAGCGTAAGCCGGTTGGCGAGTTCGCGCAGGAGATTCGCGCAGTTCGAGGCGCGACGAGAAAACGATCAGAATCCTGTATTGCTTAGCGTAAGGGTTAGGCTATGTACCGTAGTGATGGGGCGCGTTTGGTGTGCATAGGGGTGCTATGGTGGATGGCTCACGCCGCTTGTGCACGGTTGCGAATGCATCGCGCAAAATACGCGATTGCAGCTGCAATTGCATAGGTAAGCGATTTTAACCGGACCGCTTCGGCTTGGAGGGCGTCAGCGGTCCGGGGAGCGGACTCCAGCTCTGATGGTAACGGGCGGGTATGACAGCGCTCGACGATTTAGGGGCTCGGATCATGGTTCAGGGCAGCGAACGGGACAGCGAGGATCGGCACGAGGGAGACGAGTACACGGCCTGGGACGGGTTGGACTGCGGGCCGGATGGCGGGGTGGTGTTTTTCGATGAGGACGAGTTGAGCATCCAGTGGTCGGAATGGCGGCCGGAGACTGACGATTACGTCGCGCCGACTTTGGACGCGCGGTCGGCTGGCGCGCTGCTGAAGCGCTGGCTGCGGCGTCTGCCGCATGTGGGGACTCAGGTGCGCGTTTTTGCGCGCTGCACGCCGGAGGGGGAGGCGGTCACGAGTCTGGCGATGCATCCGGACGCCTGGCGGCACTGGGTGGCGTTGGCGGCGGATGGCGAGAAGTACCGGCGGATGATGGCTAAGCGTCAAGGGCGTCCGGGCTCGGAACCGGAGTCGGACAAAGGTACCGGCCGGTGGTGGCGGGGGCGTTGTTCGCGTGCGCGGCTGGCGGCGTGGGGTGTCGCGGCGACGAGATGAGGTGTCGCGGGCCGTGTGCCGTCGCTGTCCTGGGCGCGCGGCCCGCACCGTACCGCGTTGCGTGTCAGTGCCTCGATCCCGGCCACGGACGAGCGCGCAGCTCGGGGTTTGCCACACATCCCCGCGTAGCGGTGCTTGTTCGCCGAAGAGCGAGGCGGCCGGCGCTGGGCATGCTGTTTCGCCCAGGGCCGGCGGCCGGTGGCGACCACGGTTCAGTGACCGACCAAGGGGCTGCGCGGGGATGGTGAAAATGCGGGTGCCGAGAAAGCCGATGCTTGTTCGCTGTGTGCGCGCGTCGGCGGGGCGGGACAGCGGCGCGCGCCGCGAACGGCGCCCCAGCGCCGCACGCGCAAGGCGCGGGCGGCGCTGGACCGGTCCGCCAGCGCGCGGCCGGGCCGCGAAGCGGCCCGGCCCTTGATTCAGTATTCGCGATTTGGAACACGCGGCGCGCGCCTCTAGGGCGATCAATCGTGCGTGATCGCGAACTCGGCGTTCTGCGCGGCCACGCGGGCGGTCTCCAGCAGCAAGCCCCGGCCGTCAGCCGTCTTGGTGATCCAGTGGGCTTGCAGCAGCACCGCGCCGAGACCCAATCCCAATCCTTCGCGGTCGTCCGTGGCCGGGATCGAGGCACTGACACGCAGCGCGGTGCGCAGCGTGCCGCAGTGCTCCCGTAAAGCCTTGATGATCTCTTCCCGGCTTTCGAACGGGTCAGGGTAGCGCTGCATGCCGTCGAAGGACGCGAACGGCAGCGCGCGGGCGGTGCGGACCAGTACCCCGGTCTCCTTGTGGATGGCGGTTTGATCGACGCAGGCGAGCGGTTCGCGCGGCTCGATCCCGAGCAACCCGGCGGTACGGGCGTGCGCAGCCTGGCGGTGGCGGTGCGGCTCGTCCATCGGGGACAGGCCACGCCACGGGTCGGCAGGGTCGAGCGTGATCGTGTGTGTCGGGCTGGGACGGTCAAGAACCAAGGTGCCCTTGCCGTTGACGGGGGTGACCCATCCTTCCGCGCCGAGGATGGAAAGTCCTTGGCGCAGCATGTTGACGGCCACGCCGAAGGTTTCGGCGAGGGTCTTCTCACTGGGCAGGTAGACGCCTGCGGGGTAGGTGCCCCGGTCGATCTCGGCGCGTAGCTGCCGGGCGATCCGCTCGGGCAAAGGGCGCTCGGTGCGGGTCGCGGGGTCAAAGGCCATCCTTCAGCCTCCCTCTAACCCGCCGGGGACGGGCGGGTGAGTCTGGGTCCGGTGGTCGGCCGGACAGCTTGTCAACACGTTGCCGGTACTCCTAGTACCGGAACAAAAGGTTCCGGTTGATGAGGTCAGCATAAAGGCTCGCTGCAATCGGCGAAAGCGTGCTACCTTCAGAACCTACCTATTGCAGAGCATGCTGCAATAGCGAGTGATGGAGGCATGTCCTGATGAGTCCCCGAAATCTTCCAATCTGTGAGCACAAGCTCACTACCGCCATCTGCGCATCCGTGCCGCAGGTGCGCGCGGACCGCCTGACGGGCGAGATCCGAACTGACCGCACGAGCGGTCTGCCGCAGTACGAGGTGTTCGTGCTGGTCAGCTTCGTGGACGAGCGCGAACCGTCCGTGATCAACGTGCGGGTGCCGGGTGAGCCGGTGGGCCTGGAGATCGGCAAGCCGGTGCGGCTGTTCGACCTGTACGAGCGTAAATGGGAGGTGGACGGGCGCTCGGGCGAGAACTACACGGTCTCGGCGATCACGGCGGCCGATCCGGCTCCCTCCCCCGCTCCTGCGGCGACGGCACCTGCCGACTCCTCCGCTGCGGGTCGGGGCGGGGGTAAGGCGGCGGCCTCATGACCGGCGGCAGGGGCGCACCCCTGGGGCGCGAGGAAGCGTTGGAGCGGGTGCGGACACAGTTCGTGCTCGTGGTCGAGCACTTCGCGCACCTTCAGGCGGCGACCAGTGATCGCGACCGGCGGTCGGAGCTCAACACGCTGACCGGCTGTGCCTTGGAACTGCGCGACCGCACGTCGGATGCGTATGAGGCGCTGGAGCTGGCGGCCGATGAGGACGGGATCGCGCGGGGGGTGCTGGAGTGATCGGCAACGTCCTGCTGGGGCTGCTGGCGCTGCTGGCGGCCTGGGTCGCGGCGGGTTCGTTCCTGCGGGAGCGCAACCCTACGTGGTACTGGCTGGCGGTCGGCTACCCGGTCACGGTCGTGCGGATGTACTGGCATTGGCGGGCGCTGTGTATGCAGCGGGGCTTGACCGGCCCGGCTGGGGCGAACCGGCTGCTGTTCGGCGGGTACAGCGTGCAGGCTCAGGCGGTGCGTCCGCCGATCCCCCGGTTGATCGTCGGGCGGGCCACGCGCGACGGCCTGACGGCTCGGGTGCTGATGCTGGCGGGTCAGGAGCCGAAGGAGTTCGCGGCCTGCGCGGGTGCGATGGAACAGATCTGGCGCGTGCACACGGTGCGGGTGAGCAACCCGCAACGGCGCTGGGTGCAGTTGCGGCTGTACCACTCCGACCCGATTCCGGGGGTGGTGGTGCGGGATGACAGCGTTCCGCCACCTCGGCCGGACCCGTCGCAGCGCCCTACCAAGGAGATGCGGCTGGCCCCGGTGGTCGGCATCCGGGAAACCGGCGTGGCGTGGGTGCTGGACTTCCGGCGCTCGCCGCACCTGATGGTGGTCGGGATCACCCTCTCGGGAAAATCCACCTTCTTGCACGCGGTGGTGGTGGCGCTCGCGCCGCTGCCGGTCGCGCTGGTCGGCATCGATTTGAAGGGCGGGCTTGAGCTCTCGGTCTATGGACCGCGCTTGTCGGGTCTCGCCACGGACAAGAAGGAGGCGGCGGACCTGCTTGAGGATCTGCTGACTGTGACGCAGGAGCGGATGGCGGACTGCCGCGCGGCCAGAGTGCAGAACGTCTGGTCTCTGCCGGTGGTACCGGTCCCGGTGTTCGTGTTCGTCGACGAGGTGGCGGAGCTGTATCTCCAGTCGAGCCGGGATGACAAGCCGTTGCGGGACCGGTGCGCGAGTGCGTTGCTGCGGCTGGCGCAGATCGGGGCCTCGCTCGGGGTGCACCTGGTCGTGTCGGGTCAGCGCATCGGCTCGGACCTGGGTCCGGGTGTCACGGCGCTGCGCGCTCAGCTCGGCGGGCGGGTGTGTCATCGGGTCGCGGATGCGGAGACGGCGGAGATGACCCTAGGGGACATCGCGCCCGAAGCGGTCACTGTGGCGCTTCAGCTCACCGCCGGACATCAGGGGTTCGCGGTGGCGACCGATGACGCGGGCGGCTGGTCGCGGGTGCGCTCGGTGCTCACCACGGCGGAAGAGGCGTCGGCGGCTGCGGCCCGGTACACGGCGCTCACGCCGAATCTGCCGGGCATCACCCGGCCCGACTACACGAGGGGTGATCTCTCATGGTCGTGACGCTGGCGCTGATCTTCATGGTTCTCGCGTTCATGGTCGAGCGCGGGCGGCGGGTGACCGCCGTGGAGGCGTGGATTCTGTTCCTGGCCGGGGTGCTGTTCTGGGCCTCAGGGATCGGGGCGAGTATCTGGGTCCTGATCGACTCGGTGTTCCACGCGGTCGGGGGGCACTAGTGAGTGATCATCTCTGGGCGGTCGCTCACCTCGTCCTCGCGGAGCAGCGTCGGCAGCTCGATTTCCGGCGGGCGCGGGTGTGCCGCTCCTGCCGGGGCTGGGGCGAGCGGCGCAAGGCGCTTTGGTGGCGCGGCTTCAAGACGTGTCGTGTGTGCCACGGCCGGGGAATGCTCGGAGGCTGACATGCCGGACCGTCGCCACAGGCGCATCAAGCGTCGGCCGCTTCAAAGGTGTCCCGACTGTCAGGGTCGGGGCTTATCGAAGAGCACCGCGTACGTCGCCCAATGCGGCGCATGCCAGGGCGCGGGCTCTCTCCGAAGGTAAGGCGCAATCCCAACGATCAACGACGGGTCCGGCGCGCACGCAGCATCCAGCATCGCGCCGAACTCGGACCTTTCCACGGCTCGAAACGGGCCACACACGAAGATGCGAGGTAGCAACTCATGTCCGAACAGGACCAGGATTACCAACTGCCGCAGGGTGCGGCGTGGTCGCCGCCGGAGACGGTGGCGGGTGGCTGGGGCGGCGGCGGTTCGCTTCCGCCGGACCGGCCGTCTCCCCCTCCCCCGGAGCCGGAGGAGCACCGCAACCGTACGCGGGTCGCGGTGACGATCGCGGCGCTCGTCGCCACGGTGGGCGCGGTGGTGCTCGGATTCGTGCTCACCAGCGGTCACAGCTCGCACGGAGCGAGCGGGAACACGGCGGCGGGTCGGCCGAACGTGGCGATCGATCCGCCCTCGTCCGGCGCGGCGGGCGCGGTGCCTTCGGGTTCGCCGACGGCGACGCTGAGCGTGCCTGCGGCTCCGCCGACCCTGAGTCAGGCTCAGGCGATGGCGTCGGCTCAGGCGGCTGAGAAGGCGTTCGCTCCCCCGACCAGTGTTCCCGGCGACGTGCCGGGTTACAGCGGGTCGGCCGCGCTGGATGCGGTCACGCTGCCGCCGTTCCTGACGCTGCAAGTGCCCTCGGTGCAGGCGAAGGACGCCAAGGGTCAGGCGATGGCAGATGCGTTCACGCTGATGCTCAAGGCGTGGGCTGAAGCGTGGGCGGCAGGCAACACCGCTGACCCGCGTTACGACACCCTGTGCGCGGACCAGTGCCGCACGGTGCTGGATCCGGCCGTGACGCTGTGGAAGAACGCGAACATCGTTCCGGCGGGGACGCTGCGGTTCTTCAACCTGGCCGGTGGTCTGGCCAAGGGCAATGACCAGTCCGGGGAGGCGGGGGTGTGTGTTGATGACAGCGCACTGACGGCGTTCCGGGGCGGCTCGACGTATATCGACCCGTATCCGCTGGGTCAGCCTGAGCTGCTGGTCTTCGGGCTGGTCTTTGACAAGGCCGTGGGCCACTGGGTCGCTACGGAGGCGTACGCCAGTCCGGGCGACTCGTACTGCGCTCAGGACACCGGCAGCGCGAGTTAGGCCGACCGTTTCCGGATGACGTAAGGGCGGTCCCGGTCTTGACGTAACGCGTCGCGGTCGGGGCCGCAGTCTTCCCGCGAGGTTACCGGCGCCGCTGCCCCCGCTATTGGGGCCGCGGCTCCGGTGGCCGGACCGGACCACCCTTCACGCAACGGCGCTGGTACGTAGGCGGCCGGCGTCGGGGTCTGCCTGAACTGACCACGGCGGATGCCGTGCCCCCGAGGCCGGCGGCCGGACTAGATCGACGAGAGACAACCCACGGATACGGAGGTGCCATGGCGATTCGCGCTCCGCCAGTGATCGTTGCGCGGCCTTTTGGGCCGCTTGGGGAAGCAAGGGGATAGCTGTGTCTACGGGCTTTGTTGTTGTGGTGACCGGTCGCGCTTTCGGCCGGGAGATCGGGGCGGGTCGGGCGTGGCGGCCCGGTGGGGATGCTGAGTCACCGAAGGTGGCCGCTCCCGCCCTAAACGATCATGGCCTCGGGGGTGGGGCCTGATGATTGACGCGGGTGAGTTCGCCGCGCTGCTGGGGCCGGATTTCGCGGCGTGGCTACATCAGATGGAACGGCTGGGTGGCTGCGCGGCTCCGGTGTATCTGGTGGGGCACACGATCACGCGGGACGCGGCTACCGGTGACGTGTTGCACGTGTTCACCTCGGCGTCTCAGCCCTATGGGCGTTTCGCGGTGGGGTGCCGCAACCGGCGCGAGAGCGTGTGCCTGTCGTGCGCGTTCCTGCACCACGGGGACACGTATCAGATCGTTGTCTCCGGATTGGCCGGGGGCAAGGGTGTGCCGGTCGATGTGGTGTCGCACCCTCGGGTGTTCGTGACGCTGACGGCTCCGAGCTTCGGGGCGGTGCATCGTGCGGCCGGTGCGGACGGGGCGCGGTGTCGTCCTCGGCGCGGGGGTGGGGTGTGCGCGCACGGGGCGGCGCTTTCGTGTTCGGCGCGTCACGCGGATGCTGATCCGCTCGTCGGGGTGCCGCTTTGCGCGGAGTGCTACGACTACGCGGGCGCGGTGTTGTGGAACGCCAGTCTGGGGCGGCTGTGGCATGACGCAGTGATCTACACCCGGCGGGAGCTGGCCAAGTCGGCGGGTATCGCGGTGCGGGCGCTGCGTGAGCATGCGCGGGTGAGCTTCGCGAAGGTGGTGGAGTTCCAGCGGCGGGGCTCGGTGCACCTGCACGCGGTGGTGCGGATCGACGGGCCGGGCGGGCCGGATGATCCCGCCCCGTCGTGGGCGTCTGCGGTGATGCTCGGGGATGCGGTGGCGGCGGCCGTGGCGCGGGTGCGCAAGGTGCTGCCGAAACCGGTACTCGGGGTCACTGGCGACGGCTTGCGTGGCGCTGTTCGGGCGGAGGTTGGATCGAAACTCGTACCGGGGGTCACTGGACAGACCATCGGCGAGCGGGTCTTGACCTTTGGCGCTCGGCTCGATGTGCAGGAGATCAGGGCCGGAACGGCGCTCGACGGGCTCTCGGATGCGGCGGTGGCGGCGTATGTCGCCAAGTACGTGACGAAAGGCGATATCGCGGGCCTGGTGTTGCCGCACCGGTTGCGCAGCGAACGGCAGATCGACGCGACGCCGGGCCTGACGGAGCATGCGCGGCAGCTGATGCGTACCGCGTTCGAGCTTGGCGGCCTTGAGCCGTACGAAGATCTCAGGTTGCGTACGTGGGCACATCAGCTGGGGTTTCGCGGCCACATTCTGACCAAGAGCCTGCGATATTCGACCACGTACACGGCGCTGCGCGCGGCTCGGGCGACCTTCCATCGCGCCGGGTCGGATGACGGGGCGCAGACGGTCACGGAAAGCGTGTGGCGGCTCGATCACGTCGGGCACACGCCGAGTGAAGCTGCGTTGGCGCGGGCGATCGCGTCCGAG
>Ga0070739_10008645_pt1 | contig 10365 bp, 3 predicted proteins | sample Coa_R1_7_FD_66445 | JGI IMG/M metagenome (GOLD analysis project Ga0070739, IMG submission 66445) | Surface soil microbial communities from Centralia Pennsylvania, which are recovering from an underground coalmine fire - Coalmine... | ecosystem: Environmental > Terrestrial > Soil > Unclassified ...
GCTCGCGCGTAAACGGATCAGCAATAAATTTTTCAGCTGTAAGTCCGGGCCGGTACCAGTAGCCGCGTGTTACCCCCGTTCCGCCGATGTAGAGTTCACCGGCAACGCCCATCGGCACCGGCTCAAGACCCTCGTCAAGCACATACAGGCTGGTATTCGCCACAGGCATGCCAATAGGAACACTGCGCGCGTGCGGCACGCACCGGGAGTATGTAGATTGCACCGTAGTCTCGGTTGGTCCGTATGTATTCCACAGTTCGGCGCCAAGCTTTTGATAAAAAAGTTCCACCAACTCAGGCTTTAGCGTTTCTGCTCCGCTGCTGATAATGCGCAGAGATTTCCATTCTTGAATCTGCGGATGGTCAAGCAATGCATCCAGCAGCGAAGGCGCAAGGTCCACATAGCTGACTGACTTCTCAATGGCCAGCCGCATTAAATAATCGATGTCCCTTTCACCGCCCTGCGCAGCAATTGCTATGCATGCTCCGCAGGCCAGAGGCAGGAAAATTTCCAGAATTGAAGCATCAAAGCTGTAAGAAGCCTTCTGCAGCACGCAGTCCGCGGGGCCCAATTGCAGTGCATCCCCGGCCCAGAACAACTGATTGCAAACCTGGCAGTGCTCCACAGCAACTCCCTTGGGCCGTCCTGTGGAACCCGACGTATAAATGATGTAAGCAAGATTTTTTGGATCAACCGAAGTTACCGGCCGCATAGCGGGTTCTTGCGCAATCTGGTCCCACTGCGTATCGACGGCAATCACCCTGGCATTGCTGGCAATTAATTGAGCAAGCAGCGCACTCTGTGTAAGCACTATCTCCGCGCCGGAATCCTGCAGCATGTACGCAATACGCTCTTGTGGATAAGCGGGGTCAAGTGGGACATACGCGCTCCCGGCCTTCAGCACGCCTAAAAGTGCAACCAACAGTTCCGGGCCGCGCTCCATGCAAACGGCCACTCTCTGGTCCGGCCCAGCGCCTTGCTTGATCAGATAGTGGGCCAGTTGATTGGCTTGCGACTCCAGCTCGCCATAGCTCAGTCTGCGCTCGTCCAGTTCAGCCGCAATCGCCTGCGGCACCCTGGCAGCTTGGTTTTCAAATAATTGGTGAATGCATGAATTTGGCGGATATTCAACCGCAGTCTGGTTCCACTCATTCAGCATGCGCTCGCGATCAGCGCGTGAAATGATCTGCAATCCGCGCACAGGAGTTTCAGGCTGCGTGTTGCTGCGTCCGGCAATTAGTGATTCCAGCAACCGGCCAAAATCCCCCGCCATCTGCTCAATGCGCCATTTGTCAAACAAATCACGGTTATAGATCCAATAACAATCGAGCTTGCCGTCCCTCTTCCACGCATACAATTCCAGATCCAGCCGGATGCGCGGCTCAGCATCCAAGAGTGGCGTTACTTCCAGTCCTGGCAGCGCATGCAGGCTGGCCGGCGCATTCTGGAGCGCGAACATCACTTGAAAAACAGGGGGATGGTTCAGGCTGCGCTGCGGAGAAACGTCTCGCGCCAGTTGCTCAAACGGAACTTCCTGATGGCGATAGGCGTCCAGCGCGGTCGTCCGAACATCTTTGAGCAGATCAGAAAAACTTTCCTCAGGATGAATGCGAACGCGCAGAACAATGGCGCTGGAAAAGTAGCCAATCAGCTGTTCCAGGCGCGGGTCATGACGGTTAGCAACAGGAGTGCCAATCAGAATATCGCTCTGCCCACTGTAGCGGCGCAGCAGTATTGAAAATGCAGCAACCAGCGCCATGTAGAGCGTGCAGCCGTTGCTGCGGGCAAGCGCTTCCAGCGCAGAAACCTGTTCCTCGGGCAGAGCTGCCTGATACAAAGCGCCCGCAAAACTCTGGCGCGCTGGACGCGGCCGGTCTCGCGGAAGTTCCAGCGGATCGGGAGCATCGGACAATTGTTTCTTCCAATATTCCCACCCTGCGGACAAGCTGGGTTCGGCCTCAGCGCTCCGCTGCCATAGAACATAGTCGGCATACTGCAAAGGCAACGCGGCAAGAGAAGCACTGCGCCTTTCTCTAAATGCCGCATAATAAGCTGCAAATTCGCGATTGAAAATTTCTTCTGACCATCCATCCGCCACTATGTGATGAAATGTGCGGAGAAAAACATGGTCGTCTTCCGCAAGCTTAAACACTTTTGCGCGAAGCAAAGGCCCGCGCGCAAGGTTAAAAGGCTCTTCCCACTCATTGTGTAATGCTTTTTTTAGTTCGTCTTGCTGCCGGTGCAAAGCCAGGGCACTCAGGTCGATCAAGGGCACATCAAGCGTAAGCTCAGGAGAAATGTACTGCACCGGCTCTCCATCGACTTGCGCAAAATAAGTACGCAGGCTCTCATGGCGCTTCACCATCTCATTCATGGCCCATCGCACACCGGCAACCTCCAGCATTCCTTGGAGACGCAACGCTTCCGGAATGTGATATTGCGTGCTGCCTCCCTCAATCTGGTCAATGAACCAAAGGCGCTCCTGAGAAAATGAAACTGGCAGCCGTTCAGGACGAGGATGTGGCCCAACCGGCAACTGTTCTTTGGCAAGCCCGCCAAGCTTCTCCGCAAGTTGCGCGACTGTTGGCGAATCAAACAGCGTACGCGCGGGAAGATCAAATCCAAGCACCGCGCGAATGCGGCTAAGTAGCTGCATGGCAATCAGTGAGTGGCCACCCAGATCAAAAAAATTGTCGTGGATGCCGGCGCGCTCTCGTGCCAGCACTTCACAAAAAAGCTGGCACAGGATTTCTTCTTCTGGCGTGCGCGGCAGAGCGTCGCTCTTGCTTAGCCATTCCGGAGAAGGAAGCGCGCGCCGGTCTAATTTGCCATTCGGTGTCAGAGGTAAAACCGGCAGTGCCACAATCGCTGAAGGAAGCATGTGCCGCGGTAGCTGCTCCGCCAGACTTTTCTGGGTAACTGTTACATCCAGTGAACCTGGCGAAACCGGAACAACATAGGCCACGAGTTCCTTGCCAAACCCAGGTCTCTCAGAAGCCAGCACAACTGCCTGCTTGATTTCATCGCGCGCGGTGAGCACAGCCTCAATCTCGCCGAGTTCTATGCGGAAGCCGCGTATCTTTACCTGATGGTCGGCACGTCCCAGGAAATTAAGCTGTCCGTCAGCACGCCACCGGACAAGATCGCCCGTGCGATACATCCGCTCGCCAGCCTCAAAAGGATTTGCGATGAAACGCTCGGCGGTAAATCCCGGACGGTTGAGATAACCCCGTGCCAGTCCCGCACCTGACAAATACAACTCGCCAATAGCTCCTACAGGCAGCGGCTGCAAATAACGGTCCAGCACGTAAGCTCGCGTATTCCAGATAGCGGAGCCAATACCTGGCTCGCTCTGTATGCCTCTCGGGCACAGTCCAAATGTCGAGTAGGTTGTGTCTTCCGAAGGTCCATATAGATTGAAGACACGTTGAATGTGGGCACACCGGTAAAGGTCCTGCACCAGGGCGTTGGGCAAAGCTTCACCCGCAAGATTGATCGTTTGAACGCCGGCTGGCAGGCCGGCTGAATCCAGCAGACTACGCGCCGCCGATGGAACTGTATTGATCAGGCGCAGACGGTCTCGCCACGGCATCTGCGGTAGATCAATGGCTGAATTCGCCAGCAGAACTGTTCCGCCGTGGCTGAGTGTGGCAAATAATTCAAAGACCGAGAGATCAAACGAGATGGATGTTGAAGCCAGCACCCCGCTCCACTCTTCACTTGTAAACACACTCCCGGCCCATTGGATAAATGCCGTGGCGCTGCGGTGTTCAATCACCACGCCCTTGGGTGTACCGGTAGAACCTGAGGTATAGATCACGTATGCGGGATGCTGAGGTAAGAGACCGCTGACACGTTCGCCATCACTCAGATTGTGCTCCGCTTCACGCGCTACCTTCGCAATCACGTCCGCGGCATCAAGCAAAAGCAGGTTCGCACCTTCTGGCAAACGTGCAGAAAGTTCTCGTGTGGTAAGAGTGCAGACTGGCGCTGCATCCTGCAGCATGCCGGCAAGACGCGCTGGAGGATATTCGGAATCTAGAGGCAGATAGACCGCTCCCGTTTTCAATACAGCAAACAGAGCCACTAGCATCTCCGGTGTGCGCGGCATACATATTCCAACCAGTGATTCTGGCCCAACCCGCATGGCGACAAGATGGCGCGCCAGCCGGTTGGCTGCGGCATTCAGATCTGTGTAAGTCAATGAATGTTCGCCAGACAACACGGCATTCAGATCAGGTGTGAGGGCCACTTGATCTTCAAAGAGCTGAGATACGGTGGCTTGTGAAACGGAATGCTCCGTAGCATTAAATTCAGTAATTACCTGACGGAGTTCTTCAGGCTGCAAGAGCGCAAACGTGGAGAGCGAACGCTCAAACCGCGGAGAGGCCAGTTGCCATAACAATGCTATGAAGCGTTGCTGATGCGCCGCGATCTCTTCTTGCGTGTAGTGCGCGGGATTCGCGTCAAAATCAATACGCGCATCGGTGCCATCCTGGCGGTCATAAACAATGATGGCAAGTTCATCCACCGGGCCGTTGGACAAATTGTGCGTGGTTGCTTTGCACCCGCCGAAATCAAGATCGTAATCAAACGACATTACGTTGACGAGCACGCCATAAATATTCGGATCAGCCGGCTTCAGCCCCAGATCGCGGCGCAACTCTTCTGATCTGTAGCGCTGATGACGCAGCATCTCAGCTTTCCGCTTCGTCACTTGCTTGAGCAAATCAAGGAAAGTTGTGCTTTCAGAAAAACTGACCCGCATCGGCAGGATGTTGGAAGCCATGCCTGGTATGCTGCGCATTTTGCGCCCCACACGCGCTGTAAGCGGCAGCCCAAGAACCACTTCCTCCCCACCAGTAAGCCGATGGAGATAAAGTGCCGTGGCGGCTTCAATCATCTGCGCCAGACTGGCCCCGCAATCTTTCTCCGTAGCAGCAAGAGATGCAATGAGCTGCGCAGGCAAATGACTGCTATGGCGAAGAAAAGTACGGGAATTTCCCGCTGACTTGCCGGAGAGAGTGACCGTATCTGGACGGCCGGCCAGAGCTGCCAGCCAATATTCACGGTCACGGTTGAGCCCGCTGCGGCGATAATTTTCTTCTTCATCATTTAATTCAAGAGAAGAAGGAAAATCTTTCTGGGATGCGCTGCCTTCTTCTACCAGTTCTGAATAAATTTGGGCTGCGCGCTTTGCAATCAGCGCGCCGCCTGCTCCATCCATGCAGATATGGTGATAACGCACATACCAGAGGAAATGTTCGGGAGCGAGCCGAAGCAGCGCGTAAGTAAAGAGCAGATCGTGATCAAAATCGATTGGTCGGGCGGTCTCCTCGCGCATCCAGGCATCAGCAGCCGCTCCCGGATCGTTCTGAACGCTGAAGTCAATCAGCGGCAACTGCCAATCTGAAAGGTCAGCCACGTATTGCCTGACTCCCTCAGCGCGGATTGCGATTCGCAGCCGCAGTGCATCGCATTCATTCACCAGCTGGCGCAAAGCAGATGCAAAAAGGTCAGGCCGCAGCGGACCGCGAATAGCAACGTACTCCGCAATATTGTAGGCAGGGCTGGCGGGATCGATCCTCTGCGCCACCCATATTGCCGATTGGGCCGCAGAGAGCTCACGTTCTTGCAAGGAGATTACAGGATTCATCCGCGACCTCGACCGCGGAGGATCGGCGCACTCCACAAAAAAAAGAAAACCATCTGGTAACGCTCGAAGATCATAAGAATCTCTGGTTTTTTGCTTTCCGACGAATGGCACATCATCCCCCACTTACCAAAGGGAGAGGACGATTTCCCTGTCTGGGATCGCTTATTCTGCTGCAGGCGCCCGGGATGGTTTTCATCCGAAGAGCATGCTTTACCTGCTAATCCTCAGAAGGGCGCGCTTCGTGGCGCGCGAACCAGGCTTGGAGTCGCCATTTTCTGAGTACTGCGGCTGGCCGTTTCCGGCCTGCGCAAAATTACATTAAAAATCTCTAGGCATTTCTAGTTTAGACATCCATGGCGAGGACTTGCAAGGCAGTCTCTTGATTTTTCGTGATCATGAAATAAATTTCTTTTTGGCGTAACATTTCGCATCCATATTGCGACCACACGCAACATTGTTTAGCAAAAAATACATGGTGGGAATTCAATGATCAGAAAAATTAAAATCCCGATTGTGCGTTCTTGAATTTATTTTCTGCGGCAGAATGTCTCTGACACCGCGATTAAAATCGCGTTAACAAGTAAGTGCCATGCTTGTAGATTTCAGGTTGCGCCACTCTGATGCCACTGCTACTGATTTATTAACCCACTAGAGCTTATACGCCCAATTTTCAATTATTTAGCTTATTGAAACCTCTAGTCAGCGGCGGTCTCTCCTACTTGTTACAGCAATCTGACGCTATACTTAGCTTGGAAGGCTGGTCGCCATGCTCTCCTCGCAACAGCCCGTGCGCATCTTCCTGATCACTCGATCGCTTCTGCTTTCCTTTGCTATAGCATTGATATTCATTAGTGGATGCGGCATGGGCACCAGCAATATGTCACAGGGCAGCGTTGTGGCCTTTGCTTTTGTTACAAACTCCGGGTCGGGTACGGTATCGGCATTTGCGGTAAGCAGCAACGGTTCCTTCACTCCGGTTTCAGGCGCTTCTGCTCTTGCGGGCTCCGGAGCAGAATTCATGGCTTTTGATATCGTGCATAAATTGCTTTTTGTCAGCAACCAGAATGCAAACACTGTCTCCGGGTTTTCAGTGAACACTACAACAGGCATGCTCACCGCCATTCCTGGCTCTCCATTTGCCAGCGGAGCACGGCCAACGGGCATTGTGGTGGATGCGGCAGGCAAGTTTGTTTTTGTTGCCAACCAGGCGGATAGCAGCATTTCCGTTTTCAATATTGCGGTAAATGGTTCGTTATCACCCATTGCAGGATCGCCTTTTACAGCCAGCAGCCCTTTCGGACTTGCCATTAATCCGGCTGGCACGCTCCTGTTCGCCAGCAATTTTCCGGATTCCTCGATCTCTGACCTGAACACAGTTTCGGCATTTCAAATTTCGGCCAATGGCTCTCTCAGCGGAATATCCGGTTCGCCTTTTCCCACGGCAGGCACAGCGGGCTTTGCTTCCGTCATTGGCATTGCCGCTGATCCAGGTGGAAAATTTCTTTTTGCCGCTGACCACATGTCGCAAGCGATTGTTCCATTCAGCATTGCCTCCACCGGCGCACTTTCACCGGTTTCGGCTTTGCCATCTGCCGCTCCAGGCTGCTCTGTCTCCTGTCATAACAATCCATTGCGGCTTACTGTTCATCCTAATGACAGATTTTTGTATGCCACCAATGTGCAGGCCGGAACGGTGGCTGCCTTTAGCATTGCCAATGGCGCTCTCACTCCTATAGCTGAAGTTGCTACTGGCGCGCATCCCTTTGGAGTGGCCCTTGATCCTACGGGTAATTTTCTATTCGTGGTGAACAAAGTTGATAACACGATCTCGGCTTATTCGGTGGATTCCTCCACCGGAACGATGTCGCCGCTGAAAGGTTCACCATTTTCCGGCGGCCTGAATGCGCCTACTGATATTGTAGTGATAGCCAGACAATAGCATGTCACTCGAATTCGACCAGTTTATTCCACGGCGATATCTGCGCAATCGGCACGCCATGACTTTGGCGGGAAATTTTCTGCCCCGTAAAAACAATTTGCCCAAGCCGGAAGAATGTCTCATTCGTGTTTCTGCTGAAGCACAGGTGCTGTGCCACTGCCATTGGCAACCGCAGCCGGAAACGCGGCCCGCCATCATTATTGTCCATGGACTGGAAGGCTCCAGCCTTTCACAATATGTGATTGGCACAGCCAGCAAAGCCTGGGACGCGGGCATTAGCATTGTCCGCATGAACATGCGGACCTGCGGCGGCACGGAGCAGCTCACGCCCACGCTTTATCACTCCGGTTTATCCAGTGATGTTGAAGCGGTCCTTCATTTTGTTATTAGCCAGAAAAAACTTCAGCGCGCGGCGCTGGTGGGATACTCCATGGGCGGCAATCTTGTCTTAAAGCTCGCGGGCGATCTTGGCGCTGGTGCTCCCACAGAACTCAAAGCCGTTGCCGCGGTTTCTCCGGCGGCAGACCTTGCCGCTTCAGCCGATGCCATGCATCAATGGAACAACCGTATTTATGAATGGAAATTCCTGTTGAGCCTGATGCGCCGGTTCAAACGGAAAAGCTCATTATTTCCTGAAATTTATAAAAGAGCTGCGCGCCGGCCGCTCAGCATACGTGAATTTGACGATCTGATCACTGCGCGCTATTGCGGATTTCAAAATGCGGAGGATTATTACACCCGGGCTGCCGCTTCGCGGGTGATCGATAAAATTGCCGTGCCCACTCTGGTAATTCATGCAACCGACGATCCCTTTATACGCCTGTTGCCGGAGACCCGGGCAAAGATCATGGCGAACCCAAATATTACGCTGCTGGAAACCGCACATGGAGGTCATTGTGCGTTTCTTGCCCAGCCAAATGGCTATGATGGCCGCTGGGCAGAACGGCAGATGATTCGTTTCTTTCAACATCACGGAATGAACTAATGCAGGCAGACTTCTCGGTGGAACTGGGGCAGGACGATCCCGCGTTGGAATTCCCCTGGAGTTCCTCTAATCCGGCATTGCGCTATTTCGATCTAAAGAATTTCCCTGCTCTCATTTCTCAAATACCTGAAGCAGCCCAGTATCCAGAACTCAGACTATTTCTTCTGCGAATTAATTCTCCTGAGTTTCCTTTGCAAACCGCCAAATGCGATGTTTGGCATTCTCAGGAGATCACGCCGGAAGAAGAAATCTTTGCCGCTGGACATAAGTTTGTCTCGTACATGGACCTGATATTTGCCGATGATGTCCGCCGCTTGTCATTCAGTCATCATGAACAGTTGGCCGCGCAGCTTTGCCGGATGTTGCAGAGCACTCCGGAAATAAAAGCTTCCGCAGAATTTGTAATCCGGCATTGCCATTTTCATCCAAGGCAAACTGCAACTATGCAAACTTCGTCCACCTCATTCACAAATGGGGCTGAACACAACGCGGACTCATCGCAGACCGGCTTTTGCATAAGCGCCTACGTTACTGGCTTTGGGGATGATGACCGCCGCGCCTCTCACCAATGGTCCATTGCCATCTCGTTGCTCCAGTACGCCCTGATTCAAGCATCTCATGGAGAACTCTTTACATAGTTCATTCAGTTTGAATGTCTTAGGAGGCGGGACATCTGCAAAATCTCAATGTGATCTTCTCTCCCAAAAACCAGTACAATAAAGGATTCAGCCTCACTCTCAGGGCCTTGCTGGAGCGCTTGCCTCACGGCTCAGCGTTTGCTTGTGGGAGAAAAGGCTGCCTGTAGCGTTCAAACCATGGCAGTATCGGAAAAAGCAAAGCTAGCGGAAAGCGAAGCAATCGTCGTTCGCGGGGCGCGGGTCCACAACCTGAAGAACGTGGATTTTGAGATCCCGCACAACCAGCTTACGGTTGTTACGGGAGTTTCCGGCTCGGGCAAGTCTTCCCTGGCCTTTGACACTATTTATGCTGAAGGGCAGCGGCGGTACGTGGAATCTCTTTCGGCCTATGCGCGGCAATTTCTGGAACGCATTGAGAAACCTGACGTAGATCTGATTGATGGCATTGCCCCGGCAATCGCCATCCGGCAGAAAAACTCCACGCGCAATCCCCGCTCCACGGTGGCCACGGCCACAGAAATTTATGACTATCTGCGCCTGCTCTATGCGCGCGTGGGCCGCACCTTCTGCCATAATTGCGGACGCGAAGTAAAGAAAGACACCGTGGACGAGGTGGCACAGACGATCCTTGCCCTGAGCGAAGGCAAGCGGCTGAACGTGCTCTTTCCGGTGCAGGCTGCGGCTGCTGCTCCTGCGGAAAAAGAAAAGAAAGTCCGTGGCAAAAAAGCCAAAGCTGCCGCTGAAGCCACCAGCACCGCACTGCGTGAACGCTTGTTTGATCTGCGTAAAAAAGGCTATGGCCGTCTTTTTCAAAATGGCCAGATCTTTGAGTTCTCCACGCCGGAATCGCTGCTGGATATTGACTTCAGCCAGCCTGTGTATGTTCTGGTGGACCGCATTGTGGTGGCGCCGGACCAGCGCTCGCGCATTGTGGACGCGTTGGAAACCGGCTATCGTGAAGCGGCTGAAACCGTCTTCCAGACTGCTCCGCGTGAAGGTGAAACGGTGCAGGAGTGGCGCTTCTCCCAGAAATTTGAATGCAAGCACTGCCGCATTAAGTATGAAGAACCTGAGCCGCCGCTGTTTTCATTTAACAATCCGTTTGGCGCGTGCCCGCGATGCCAGGGGTTTGGCAACACCATTGACT
>Ga0070739_10008646_pt1 | contig 10364 bp, 10 predicted proteins | sample Coa_R1_7_FD_66445 | JGI IMG/M metagenome (GOLD analysis project Ga0070739, IMG submission 66445) | Surface soil microbial communities from Centralia Pennsylvania, which are recovering from an underground coalmine fire - Coalmine... | ecosystem: Environmental > Terrestrial > Soil > Unclassified ...
CCCCACTGATCAGCAGCAGTCCGCGTTCATCACCGCCTCGGCGCAGATGCTGACCTCGCTGCCCTACCTTCAGCGATACGCCTGGTTCGCCTTACCCGCCTCCGACACCGCCGCGAGTTCCGGGCTGTTTCGCAGCGGACCGGCGGTCACGGCGGAGGGGCGCGCCTTCGAGGCGGCCGCCGGAGGGTGAGCGCATCTATGCACAAGGCGGCGCGAGGTCGGGCACGGCGGACACCCAGAAGGCGGACTGGGATTTGACGGCCGCGGCGCTGCCCCTGGCAGACTGAGATCCGTTCTTGGACTTGAAAACCATTTCTGGAAACCTCAGGCTCGGAGCGCGCCATGCGGATCGCCTTCGTCGGCAAGGGCGGCAGCGGTAAGACCACCCTCTCCTCGCTGTTCATCCGGCACCTTGCGGCCGCCTCCGCTCCGGTGCTCGCCATCGACGCGGACATCAATCAGCACCTTGGCACCGCACTGGGACTCGACGAGCGCACCGCGGCCGGCGTCCCGCCGCTGAGCCGCTTCACCGACGAAATCAAGGACTACCTGCGCGGCGACAACCCGCGCATCCCCTCCGCCGCCGAAATGGTGAAGACGACGCCGCCCGGCAGTGGCTCGCGCCTGCTGCGCTTCGGCTCCGCCTCGCCGCTGGACGACTGGTGCACGTACGACTTCTCCCGCACCATCGACGAACACTCCATCGCCGACCTCGCGGGCGTCCGGCTCATGGTGACCGGTGTCTTCGACGAGTCAGACCTCGGCGTCGCGTGCTACCACTCGAAGGTCGGGGCGGCCGAGCTGTATCTCAATCATCTGATCGACGGGCCGGGCGAGTACGTGGTCATGGACATGACGGCCGGCGCGGACGCGTTCGCCTCCGGCCTGTTCACCCGCTTCGACGCTACGTTCCTCGTCGTCGAGCCGACCCGCAAGAGCGTGTCCGTCTATCGCCAGTACCGCGAGTACGCCGACGAGTACGGCATCGTGGTCCACGCGGTCGGCAACAAGATCACCGAGCCGGGCGACCTCGCCTTCCTCCGCGGTGAGATCGGCGACGCGCTGATCGGCGGGCTGACCTTCTCTCGGGCCGTGCGGGCACAGGAGCGCGGCGAGCGGATCTCGCTGGAGCAGTTGGAGCCCGAGAACCGGACGCTTCTGGCGGACCTTCAGCGGCGCGTCGACGAGGTACCGAAGGATTGGGCGCGGTACACCGAGCTCGCGCATCACTTCCACGTGAAGAACGCGCACCGCTGGGCCAATAGCGCGGTCGGTAAGGACGTCACGACGCAGATCGACCCGGATTTCTCGTTGGTGGGTCACGTGGCGGTCGTTAGCGGAGCGTGACGCCGTGCGCTGCGAGCACTCGCACGACAAAGGCGCGCTTGTCGGCGGTGTACGCCTTCACGTCGTCGCCGTGGGCGCCGGCAAGCCGCAGCTTGAGCGCTTGGTATTCGTCGCGCAGCGCGGTGTCGGCGCGTAGGGCGTCGCGGAAGGTCAGCCGTTCACGCCAGAGGGCGCTGCCTCGTTCGGTCAGGTGCAGGTGGTGGGTGCGCTCGGCATGAGCCTCGCTCTGCGGCTTGTGGAACCAAAGCGCTTCCGGGCGGTGCGGGGCGTGGCGGTATCCGTGCTCTTCGAGCACAGGAATCGCGGCCTCGGCCGCTGAAAGGTCCCGAATGCCGGCCATCATGTCGATGATCGGCTTAGCTGACAGGCCGGGAATCGCGGTCGAACCGATGTGGTGCACGCCGTCGACCAGCCAGGGCGCGAGCAGGGGCTCAAGCAGTGCGCGCTCGGCTTCGAAGCGGCGCGGCCAGTCGGGGTCGTAAGGGGCGACGGTAATCGGCACGACTGAAGGATCTCACGGCTGGAACTTCGGGGGTCGGCCGGTCAGACGTCGGACGCCGAGCCCTGCGCCTGCGTGGCCGGCCGGTCCAGCGTGCGGATCGCGGTCCATGCCGACAGGAACAGCAGCACCTGGAACGTGATGTCGAGCCACAGCAGCACCGCGACCGGGACGCCGAACGCGCCGTACAGCGTCTTGCCTGCGACCCGGTCAAGGTACGCGCCCACCAGGCGCTTGGTGACTTCGAACAGGATCGCCGCCACCAGCGAGGTGTGCAGCAGCAAGGCCCGCGGGATGCGCAGGCGCGGGATCCCGGCGAGTAAGTAGGCGAACATGAGCGTGGACGCGATCAGGCCGACTGCTGTGCCGAGCAGCCACAGGAAGACGCGCGCCGGTGGCGTGTCCGCGATGCCGAGGTGGCGCAGCACGCTGCTGGCGAGTGCGGAGGTCGCGGCCGACGCGGCGAGCGAGACCACCACCGTGAGCCCGAGGCCGATCAGCGACCCGAGGTCGGCCAGCTTCCGGCCGGCGAACCCGCCGGGCATGTCCTCGACCTCCCAGATCGTGCGCAGGCAGCCGCGGGCCGCGTTCACCCAGGACAGGCCGGTCCACACCAGCAGCAGGCCGCCGACCACGCCGATGGTGGCCGCGTTGCTGACGACGCCGTCCAGCGGCAGCTTGTCGGCGAGCCCGGGGACGTTGTTCTCGATGCGGTCGCGCAGATGCTCGATGCCTGAGTTGCCGAGCAGCGCGGCCGTGATCGCGACGCTGACCGCGAGCAGCGGGAAGAGGGAGAGGAAGGCCGAGTAGGTGATCGCCGCGGCCAGGCGGCTACCGCGCTGGGTGCGGTAGCGGGTGAAGGCTCGTCCGGCGGTGGTGCGCTCGGCGCGGTCGATCCATGGGCTGACACGCGCCTTGACGCGTGAGCCGACGTGCAACGTTCCGAACAGCGCCCTGATTCGCGTGTTGATGCCGCCGACCGCCACGCGCCAAGGTTAGCGGGGCGCGGCGGGATGTCCGGCAGTGGCGCGCTCAGGCAGTGGCACGCTCAGGCGGCGGCGCGCACCACGGAAGGAAAGGGAAAGGTGCGCACGGCGCGCCACATCCCTTCCGGCTCCAGCTGGTAGAGGCCGAAGCCGGATATCTCGAACTCGGCTTCGTAGTCGGCCAGGTCGGCCTGCGCCGCGTCCAGGGCGGCGTCGCCCAGGTCGTGCGCGACGGTCACGTGCGGGTGGTACGGGAACTGCAGCGCCCGCTCCAGCACCCCGGCGCGCACCTGGGCCTCCAGCTCGATGCACTCCAGCAGGCCGCGTTCGACCCGCAGGAAGACGACCTGGGAGACCGGACGGAAGGTGCCGGTGCCACGCAGCCGCATGGTGAACGGCCGGCCGCGCGCGGCGATCGCGGCCAGGTGCTCCTCGACCTGCTCCGCCACCCGCGGGTCCACCTCGGTCGGCGGCAGCAGGGTCACGTGCATCGGCACTATCTCGGCCTGCGGATCCCCGTAGGCGCGGCGGCGCGCGCGCAGCTCGCCGTCGTACGGTTCGGGGATCGCCAGGAGTATGCCGATCGTACTCATCGAGTCAGCACGTTAGCCGATCGCGAGGCGGCTGGGGTGGCGGGCAGGAAACCCATGCGGTCATAAGTAGCAGCCAGGGTCGGAGCCGCCAGAGCGCGCGCCCGTTCTGCGCCCTCGGCGAAGATCGCGTCCAGCTTGTCCGGCTCGGCCAGGATCGCCTCGGTGCGCTCCTTGAACGCGCCGAAGGTGCTGACGACCAGCTCGGCCAGGTCCTTCTTCAGGTCGCCGTAGCCGTGGCCCACATAGGCGCGCTCCAGTTCCTCGATGCTGCGGCCGTCCAGCGCGCTGAAGATGGTCAGCAGGTTCGAGATGCCGGGCTTCTTCTCCTCGTCGAAGCGGATCTCCCGCTCGGCGTCGGTGACCGCGGACTTGATCTTCTTCGCGTTGACCTTCGGGTCGGCCAGCAGCTCGATCAGGCCGGCATCGGACTCGGCGGACTTCGACATCTTCGACGTCGGGTCCTGCAGGTCGAGGATCTTCGCGGTGCCCTTGATGATGTGCGGCTTCGGGACGACGAAGGTCTGGCCGTAACGGCTGTTGAAGCGCTGCGCCAGGTCGCGGCTCAGCTCCAGGTGCTGGCGCTGGTCCTCGCCGACCGGGACGTAATCTGCCTGGTAGAGCAGGATGTCGGCGGCCATCAGCATCGGGTAGGTGAACAGGCCGACGGTGGCCGCGCCGACGCCGTGCCTGGCCGACTTGTCCTTGAACTGGGTCATCCGGGAGGCCTCGCCGAACCCGGTGATGCAGTTCATCACCCAGGCCAGCTGCGAGTGTTCCGGCACGTGGCTCTGTACGAACAGAGTGCAGCGCTGCGGGTCGAGACCGGCGGCAAGCAGCTGCGCCGCGGCGACCTGGCTGCTTCGGCGCAGCGCCGCGGGGTCCTGCTCGACCGTGATCGCGTGCAGGTCGACGACGCAGTACAGCGCGTCGTAGTCGTCCTGCATGGCCACCCAGTTGCGGACCGCGCCCAGATAGTTGCCGAGGTGGAACGAGCCGGACGTGGGCTGGATGCCGCTGAACACCCGGGGTCGGGCGGCCGGCGCGGCGGTCTGCGACTGAGGCGACTGATCGGACGACATGCGCTCCATTGTCGCAGACGCCGACACGGCGCTTCACCCCTCTTTACGCGCCCCCTGGGCGGCCTCGGCGGCGCGCTCGGGGGCTGATTCGGGGGCCCGTTCCGGCAGCGGTTCGGATGCCGGCTCGGTACGGGTGAGCCGGACTCGGGCGATGCGGCGGCCGTCCATCGCGTGCACGGTCAGCCGCAGGCCGTCGAAGGCCACCTGGTCGCCGACCGCGGGCAGCCGGCCGAGGCGGGCCACGATGTATCCCGCCAGAGTCTCGTAGGGTCCGTCGGTGAGCTCGACGCCGGTCTCGTCGTGGAAGTCGTCGAGGTTGATCAGGCCGTCGAGTTCGAGATCGCCGTTGCGCAGCCTGGTCACGCGGGCGCGGGCCACGTCGTACTCGTCGCGGATGTCGCCGATGACCTCCTCGACGAGGTCTTCCAGCGTCACGATGCCGGCGGTGCCGCCGTACTCGTCGAGCACGATCGCCAGGTGGAAGGAGTCGCGGCGCATCTCGGAGAGCGCCGAGAGCACGTGCTTGGTCTCCGGCAGGAATATCACCGGGCGGGTCAGGTCGGCCACGCGCCGGGCGCGGTCGCGGGCGTCCAGGGCGAGCAGGTCGCGCACGTGAACGAAGCCGACGATGTTGTCCGACGATCCGTCAGTCACCGGATAGCGGGAGTGCGGTCGGCGGCCGATCTGCGCGGCGGCCTCCTCCAGCGGTATCGCACCGTCGAGGAAGACCACCTCGGTGCGCGGGACCAGCACCTCGCGCAGCTGCCGGTCGCCGGCCCCGAAGACCTCGTCGATCAGCCGCCGCTCGTCCGTGCTGAGGGTGTCGGCCGAGGCGACGAGCTGACGCAGCTCCGCCTCGCTGACCTGCTCGCGGCCGACATTCGGGTCGCCGCCGAAGAGCCGCACGACGCCGTCGGTGCACACGGAGAGCAGCCAGATCACCGGCCGGCAGATCCGCGCCATGCCCTGCAGGAAGGGCGCGACGGCTTTCGCGGTGGACTCGGCGCGTTGCAGGGCGAGTCGCTTGGGCGCGAGCTCGCCGATCACCAGCGTGATGAACGAGATGATCATCGTCACGCCGACCAGGCCGACGAAGCCGGCCAGGCCGGAGCCGAGCCCGGCCCGCATAAGCGCGCGCTTGGCGCTCTCGGACAGGGTCGTCGCGCCGTACGCGGAGGAGAGCAGCGCGGTGAGCGTGACGCCGATCTGCACGGTGGCCAGGAACCGGTTGGGGTCGCGGACCAGGCGCGCGACGATGCCGCCGCGCCTGCCGGAGGCGGCGAGCGTCTGGAGTTGCCCCTCACGCAGCGAGACGAGTGCGATCTCGGAGGCCACGAACAGGGCCTCGATCAGGATCAGCGCGAGGACGACGAGACAGGAGACTACGGTCGGGTTCACGGCGTGCGCTGCACCTGCCTGCTTCGCTCCGGGGCGCGGTCGCGCCGGAGCCTGCGCGGTGGCGCGCACGCCGGTCTATGCGCGCCCGGGTCCAGGTCGCCCGGTGGGTGGGTGCTTGTGCCCATGGGAAAAGTCTAGCGATCCGGCAGCGTGCGGGCCGTACCGGGATTTCCTGGTGCGATCCCGGAAACGGCAATGAATTCTCCATGGGCCTTAAAATCCCCGAATGCGAACGGACGAGACGGACGAGCAGATCATCGGCTGCCTGCTGCGTGACGCCCGCTCCGCTTACGCCGACATCGGCACGCAGGTGGGGCTGTCCGCGCCGGCCGTGAAGCGGCGGGTGGACCGGCTGCGCGCCGAGGGCCTGATCACCGGGTTCACCGCGCTGGTCGATCCGGCCGCGCTGGGCTGGACCACGGAGGCGTTCGTCGAGCTGTACTGCACCGGTCGCACCTCGCCGGAGACCATCCGCGCGGCCATGTCCGACAATCCGGAGATCATCGCGGCCTACACGGTGACCGGCGAGGCGGACGCGCTGCTGCACCTGCGCACCCGGGACACCGCGCATTTGGAGACGGTGCTCGAGCGGGTGCGCATGGCGCCCTTCGTGCAGCAGACCAAGTCGGTGCTGGTGCTCTCCCGACTCATCGACCGGCGGTAGTTCGGACCCGCCCTAGCGCTAAAGAACGACGCCCGGTGTGCAGGTGATGTTTGTGAAGCCGCCTTCGGGGACGCCTTGGGCGATGCCGCCGAAGGCCAGGACCGAGCTGCCAGGCGCGATGTTGTAGCCGGGCCCTCCGCCGCGGACGATCACGTGTTGTCCGGTCTGGGTCTCCTGCCCGTTCCAGACAGAATCGACGACGTAGCCGGGCGGCATGTCGAAGGTGACGACCCAGGTGTTGAAGGACTCGGTCCCGGTGTTGGTGACCAGCACCTCGAACACGAAGCCGTTGTTCCAGGCGGCCGAATAGGTCGCGGTCGCGGTGCAGGAAAGAGTCGCGGCGGCGCTCGTCGCCGCGGTCATCGGCACCAGTCCAAGGCCGAGTAGAAGTGATCCGGCAGCGAGCGCAGCGCCCCGTTTGCGCATCAGAGTTCTCCGTTGTCCGGCGGCAGATCGCTTGGTAGCCGCGCGGGCCCGCGCGGCTGGTCGCAAGGTACGTCCGGAGTATGCGCACGGCAACGCCGCGCCTGACATCGAGCTCTGATTCGCTGCTGATGCCGGGCGCGGCGCGTGAAAACCGTGAAAGACGCGAGTACGCGCGGGCGGCGCCTGCCGCGTGACTACAGCCGGGCCAGCGCCGCCTGGAGCGGGTCGAGGCCGAGGCTGCCGAGCGCGAGCGCCTGGCTGTGGAACTCCTTGAGGTCGAACGCCGCGCCCTTGCGCGCCTTCGCGTCTTCCCGGGCCTGAAGCCAGATCCGCTCGCCCAGCTTGTAGGAGGGCGCCTGGCCGGGCCAGCCGAGGTAGCGGTTGAGCTCGAAGCGCAGCATCTCGTCGCCGACGCGGACGTGGGCGCGCAGGAACTCCCAGGCCAGCTCGGCGTTCCAGGTCTCGCCCTCGTGCCAGCCGGTGCCCGCCGGAATCGGCAGTTGCAGGTGGACGCCGAGATCGACGACGACCCGCGCGGCGCGCAGCATCTGCCCGTCGAGCATGCCGAGCAGGTTGCCCGGGTCCTCCAGGTATCCGAGTTCTTCCATCAGCCGCTCGGAGTACAGCGCCCAGCCCTCGCCGTGCCCGGACACCCAGCACATCACCCGGCGCCAGCGGTTGAGCTTCTCGCGCTGGTAGACGGCCTGCGCGACCTGGAGGTGATGGCCGGGGACGCCCTCGTGGTAGACCGTGGTGACCTCGCGCCAGGTCGAGAACTCCTCGACGCCGTCGGCCACCGCCCACCACATCCGGCCCGGCCGGGTGAAGTCCTCGCTAGGCGCGGTGTAGTAGATCCCGCCTTCGCTGGTCGGGGCGATCATGCACTCGATGCGCCGGGCCGGCTCCGGGATGTCGAAGTGCCGGCCATGCAGGTCGGCGATGGTGCGGTCGGCCAACTCCTGCATCCAGTCGCGGAAGGCCGCCTTTCCGGCGATCTTGCGGCCGGGTTCGGCGTCCAGGGCGGCCACGGCGTCATCCACGCTGCCGCCCGGCACGATGAGCCCGGCGACGCGGTTCATCTCCGCTTCCAGCCGCTTGACCTCGGACCAGCCCCAGGCGTACGCGTCGTCCAGGTCCACGGCCGCGCCGAGGAAGTAGCGGGAGGCGAGCGCGTAGCGGTCATGGCCGACCGCGTCCTGCTCGGGGGCGAAGGGCAGCAGCTCGGTTTCGAGGAAGGTCCCGAACTCGGCGGTCGCGGCCCGCGCCGCCTGCGCCGCCCGGTCCAGCTCGGCGCGCAGCGCGCCCTCGGCTCCGGTGCGTGCGACGAGGCCGGCGTAGAAACCGGCGCCCGCGGACTCGTCGTCCTGCGCGGCCGCGGCGGAGGACTGACCGGACCACTCAGCACACTGCTTTGCGCACTCGATGACCTGGCGCCGCGCCGCGACGTGCCCGATCTTCGCCGACTCCAGCAGCGTGCGGCGCAGCCCCGCGTACGCGTCCGGTACGGCCGCCATCCGTCGCGCGAGATTACGCTGCGCCTCTTCGCCCTCGACCGGCATGAGGTCGAAGACCTGGCGCACCGCCTGCAGCGGGCTTGCCAGCACATTGAGATCGCTGGTGGCCTCGCCGGCGTCGTAGAACTCGACGGCCAGGCCGAGGCGTTCCAGCATCGCGTCCTTGGCAACCTGCTCGTTCTCGTCGTCCGCGGTTTCGGCGCGCAGCGCGGCGATGGTGGCGCGATCCAGCTCGACCCGGGCGCGGAAGCCGTCGGGGCTCAGGTCGGACATGCGGTCGTCGTACCCGGGGATGCCGGCGTAGGTGGCCTCCAGCGGGTTGAGCGCCGCGGCGCGCTCGACGTACCCGTCCGCGATCTCATCGATGTTGCTCATGTGACCGCACGCTAGCGCCGACTGCCCGGGAGCGGCTGCTCAATTTCCCGGACAGTCGGCGACGGCGAGGGAAAACCCTACGGTCAGATCAGGCCGAGCTCGCGGACCGCGTCGCGCTCGTCGGCCAGCTCCTTGACGGAGGCGTCGATGCGGGCGCGGGAGAACTCGTTGATCTCCAGGCCCTGGACGATCTCGAATTCACCGTTCCGGGTGGTCACCGGGAAGGAGGAGACCAGGCCCTCGGGCACGCCGTAGGAGCCGTCGGAGACCACGCCCATCGAGGTCCAGTCGCCCTCGGCGGTGCCGTTGAACCAGGTGAAGACGTGGTCGAGGGCGGCCGAGGCGGCGGAGGCCGCGGAGGAGGAGCCGCGCGCCTCGATGATCGCGGCGCCGCGCTTGGCCACGGTCGGGATGAAGGAGCTCTCCAGCCACTGCTGGTCGCTGATGTACTCGGCGGCGTTCTTGCCGGAGATCTTGGCGTTGAACAGGTCCGGGTACTGCGTGGCCGAGTGGTTGCCCCAGATCGTCACGTTGCTGATCTCGGTGACCGGCACGCCGGCCTTCTTCGCGATCTGCGCGATGGCGCGGTTGTGATCGAGCCGGGTCATCGCGGTGAACCGGGACTTGGGCACGTCGGGCGCGTGGCTGGCGGCGATCAGCGCGTTGGTGTTGGCCGGGTTGCCGACGACCAGGACCCTGATGTCGTCGGCGGCGCCGGCGTTGATCGCCTCGCCCTGCGGCTTGAAGATGCCGCCGTTGGCCGAAAGCAGGTCGCCGCGCTCCATCCCGGCGGTGCGCGGCCGCGCGCCGACCAGCAGTGCGACGTTCGCCCCGGCGAAGCCCTCGGTGGGGTTGTCGAAGATGTCGATCCCGGCCAGCAGCGGGAAGGCGCTGTCGTCCAGTTCCATGGCGACGCCCTCGGCCGCCTTGACGGCCTGCGGGATCTCCAGCAGCCGCAGCTTGACCGGGACGTCCGGCCCGAGCAGGTCGCCGGCGGCGATCCGGAACAGCAGCGAGTAGCCGATCTGCCCGGCGGCGCCGGTGACCGTGACGTTGACGGGGGTGCGGGTCATTGCGTTCTCCTGCGCCTGCGGTGCCGACAGGCGCCGACACCGAAGACGACGTTGTCTGGGCCGATAGGAAGGGTCTAACGGTTCTGGATACCTGCGAGAAACGCTACTCCTGCGGCCGGGCCGACCCGCGCGGCGGCGGGCCGACCCGGCTGTGAGAAGCACGACAAGCGTCTGGTCGCGCTTCGAGTCGGCAGGGGCTTTAGGCGGCTGTAGGCTTCGCGCCGCTCGGCGCGGCCGCCTCTCGTCGCGAACCCTGCGCCGCCGCCCCTGCCGACTCGAAGCGCGGAACAAAACACCATTAGGCGGCGAGGGCCTTCTTCAGGTTCTCGTCCAGCGTGCCGAGGAAGTCCTGCGTGGTCAGCCACGGGGCGTCCGGGGCGATCAGCAGCGCGAGGTCCTTGGTCATCTGG
>Ga0070739_10008656_pt1 | contig 10360 bp, 16 predicted proteins | sample Coa_R1_7_FD_66445 | JGI IMG/M metagenome (GOLD analysis project Ga0070739, IMG submission 66445) | Surface soil microbial communities from Centralia Pennsylvania, which are recovering from an underground coalmine fire - Coalmine... | ecosystem: Environmental > Terrestrial > Soil > Unclassified ...
CCTTGCAGGACGGATGCCTCGGGCATGGTCAGGTGGGTGCGCGGGTGGGTGCCGGTCAGGGTCCAGGACCGGGCGGACTTGGTGAGTGTCCAGGCGGGGCGGTCGGGGGTGAAGTCGGCTCCGCCGGTGTAGTGCTCTCCGCGTGTGCGCACGGTGCGCACGCCGGTCCATTGCAGCGCGGCGGCCATCGGCACCCAGCTGGCGCGCACCGGGCCGAACAGCGTGTCGGTGTCCGGCGTCTCGGAGTGGGTCGATTGCGGACGGTGCACGGCGCGGCGGTGGGAGGCGATCAGGACGGCACGCTTGCGGGTCTGCGCGACGCCGTAGTCGGCCGCGTTGAGGATGCCGGTCCAGGTCGAGTAACCGGCGGCGCGCAGGTGTCTCGCGGTTTCCTGCCAGAGCGGGAGCACGGCGTGCACCTGCTCGCAGGCCACCCAGACGGGACGTGCCGCCAGGACGTACCGCAGCGGTTCGGCGATCAGCAGCGAACGCGGGTCGGCGATCCTCGCGGCGAACGCGGCGCGGGTGTCGCGGCTGGCGGCGAGATCCGCGAGCAGCGCGGGAATCAGATCAAGGTCGGCCCATCCGGTGCGCAGTCCGGCGCTCGACATGCCCTGACATGGCGGGGAGGCGAGCAGGCCGAGCAGCCGGCCCGCCAGGTGTGCGACGGGCAGCGCGGCGACGTCGGCGCGGATCGTTCGGTGTCCGGCGGCGCGGCGGGTGGCGCACGTTGTCGGGTCGAGTTCGATGCCTGCTTCGGTGAGCCCCAGTGCGCGGGCCGCGTGCGACCAGCCGCCGGGGCCGGCGAACAGGTCCAGGACGAGCTTCGGTGTCATCATCGGTGGCGTCTCCTTCCTCTTCGCAAGCGGGATGGATGACGGCGGCGGCCGGTCCGGGCGGACTCTTGGCGGATGAGCCCGGATGCGGTCGCCGCGTGCTGTCAGGGTTCGAGCAGCCGCACGGCGCTCGACGGGAGGTCGGGGGCGACGGCGGCCCACACGGGGTGAGTGAGTACGGCGGCGAGGTGGTCGAGGGTCGCGAGGTCGAGGGACGCCAGAGCGCCAGCCAGGGCGGGGCGGTCGCGGTTCTCCAGGGCGCGCACGGCCAGTTCGAGATAGGCGGCCTGGGCGGTGTCGGCCATCTCAGGCACCTGCCGTTCCGGCCGACAGGTGTGCGTGGACGGCGCGGGCCAGCGGCTCGTTGACCTTCAGGCGGGTGCGCAGGGTGCCCAAGTCGATGGGCGTGCCGTGTTCGTGCTGGTGCTGGTCGGCGATGCGGCGCGCCCACTCCAGGAACTTGGGCGAGACCTCCGGCAGCGCGGGCACCGGGTCAGGCGAGGTGGTAGGCACAGACACGGCTGACGGGTTGGCGACGGTCGGAGTCGACGGCGCGGGGATCGTAGCGGGCGACGCGGTGGCGGTCTCAGCCGCAGCCGCCGCATGGGTGCGCGGTGTCGGGTCGTGGGTGAGCAGGGTGCACACGAGGAAGGCGACGGCGGGCCAGACGCCGAGCGCGACGGCGGTCAGGCGGTCGGGGTTCTGCCAGGCTCCGGCGATGTTCGCGGCGAGCGACGCGCCGAGGCCGAGCAGGAACGCGCACCAGGCCAGACCGGCCGGGGCATGGTTGGAGCGCGCGGCGGTCAGCTTGCGGTAGGCGGCGACGGTGAGCAGGTCGACGGACAGCGGGTAGAGCCAGGCCTTCCAGCCGGCCTGTCCGTGTGCGGCGGCGAGGTCATGGATGTGGGAGAAGGACAGCGAGCCGGTCAGCACGGCCTGAAACAGCACGCCGTCGCTGATGCGCCGCAGCGCGCTCATCGGGATCAACTCCTCTCTGTGGCCGGGGCGGGTGTGAGGACGCTGAGGTACTGGCGCGCCGCGCCGGGGGTGCGCGCGGGCAGCGGGCCGGAGGACTCGACGACCTCCAGGCCCGGCAGGGACCTGAGCGCTTCGATCAGGTCCCTGATCTCGGGGGCGGGGGCGATCACTCGGAGCTGGATCACGTCAGGCCGCCTTGCGGTTCGCGACACGTGCGGCCTGGCGCTGGCGGCGCAGCGCTGCGGCGTACTTGCGTTCGGCCCAGGTCAGCTCGACCGGTCGACCGGCCAGCTTGCGCACGACGGCCACCAGGTCGACCGGCCCGAGCTCGGTGTCGACGGTCAGCCCGTCCGAGGGAATCGACGGGTCGTAGTCGAGGACGCGGCGGGTCATCGCTGGACCTCGATGCGGTGCGTCCAGTCGGGCTGGGGCTTGCCGACGTAGCGGTCTTCCACGCCGGTCAGGGCGAGGAACTGGGCGGATGCCTGGATCGGCAGGCCGTTACCCATGCGGGCGAGCTCGTCGACGACCAGGCGGCGCGAGTGCGCGGTGAGCTGGGACAGGTTCACGCTGCCGTCGCGGACCTGTTCGGCGACCTCGCGCGGGTGTCGCTCGGTCCAGGTGATCTGCAGGCGGGGGCCGCACACGCGCAGGCCGAGCAGGAATCCGCTCACCGCTCCGCTCACGCCGGTGGCCAGGGCGATCAGTTCGGTGGTGTCCATCAGGGTTCTCCTTTCGTATATCCGGGTGTTGGGTTGCCTGAGCCGGGTGGGTCGCGCCGGTCACGAGGCCGAGGGATGCACCTGGTGGCCGGCGGCGGCGGCCGGATCAGGCGGTGATCGGCGCGCGGGTGTCGGCGATGTCGGCCCAGGCGATCAGTGAGCCGCCGCCGGGCATCGGGATCACGACGTCGAGCGCGCGGAACGAGGAGCCATCCGCGCGGATGTTGGGCTCGTGCAGGTGGAACTGGCCACGGAAGAATCCGGCCAGCTCGCGCATCGCCTCGATGCAGGCCGGTTCGTCTTCGACGTTGAGCCGGTTCTCGCCGAGCAGGTGGCCGAGGTAGGCGCGCACCTCCGGGTGGCGGCCATCGGTCGTGCTGCTCAGCGAGATCGAGCAGGCGCCGGCCAGTTCCGGCTGTTCGGCGAGCATGGCCAGGTACGGTGCGGCCTCGGCCAGCTCGATGCTCACGGCGAGCAGCTTCTTGTTCATCAGGGTTCTCCTTGTCTCGGTCGTGGTGTCTACGGGTGGAGTTGGCCGACCGGCGTGGAAGTCGGGGCGGCGGTGCCGGTGCCGAGGCAGGCGAGGCACACGCCCATCTGGCCGCGCACGGTGCCGCGACGGCGGGTCGGTTGCGGGGTCTCGCCGGTGCCGTTGCACGCCGGGCAGGGCTCCGGAGTGGCGGCGGTCTTGCGTTTGCGCGGTGGCATGGCGTGCTCCCTTCCGGGTTGAGGCATGGAGCGGGTAGGGACCTTTGCGCACAGAGCGCTGAACTGGGGGTTTGTAAGGGTTAGGCGGCGGTGTCGTCGTCGACGGCGTGCAGGCCGCGTGTCTGGTACTCGATCAGGGCGAGCGGGTCGCTCACCAGGTGCGCGGTGTCGGAGGCGACCTGTTCGGCTACGGCGTCCTCGGTGCGCGGTGTGCGCACGAGGGTGAAGCCGGGGCGTGCTTCGGCGACCATGGAGGCCACGCCGATGTAGTCGGGGTGCTGAAGCCGGCGCGGGTGCGCGTCGGGGTACTCGGAGATGTCCGCGCCCAAAGCCGCCACTGCGGCCTCGCTGGTGCGCTGGGCGAAGGACACGGCGGCCTGGCAGTTGTCGCGGATCCGGGTCGGGATCGCGTCGCCGGTCGCCTTCTGCGTGGCCAGGATGACCTGGATGCCGACGTTGCGGCCCTTGCGCACGAGCTCTTCGACCATGCGCGTGATCTCGCCGGTGATCTTGTCGCGGGCCCGATCGGTCTTGGTCTCGTTGAAGAAGGTGTGCGCCTCATCGATGATCACGACGATGAGGGGCCAGGCCTCCGAGGGTCCGAGGTGCCACATGTTCTTGACACCCAGGACCGTGGTGATGCCTTCCTGCCGCAGTGTCATGAGCCGGTGCACCTTCGACACGGCGGCGTGGGTCTTGTCCAGGTCGTCCTTGCTGAACAGCCACGCCCGGCAGGCCAGGTCGTCGTAGTCGGGTCCGCCCTTGCCGTCGATCAGCACGAACTGAACGGCCGGCGACGGCGCGAGCTGGCAGAAGCGGGTGTTGAGGAACGAGGTCTTGCCGTAGCCCGCCAGGCCCGCCACCACGATCCCGGAGACCCCGGAGCAGCGGATGGTGACCGGCTGGCCGTCCGCGTCGATGCCGACGACCCAGGAGATGAAGTCGACCGGCGCGCCCGGATCGGGCAGGTAGACGGTGGGCTTGGTCAGCGGGTCGGAGAGCAGGGCGCGGATACGCACGATGCCGGGGCGGTCCTGCTCAACCCTCACGTGCGGCACGCGCCAGGCGTTGGCCAGGTAGTCGGCAGCGGCCTGTACCTCGCCGATGCCGATCCGGCCGACCGTGTGCACGTCGATCCTGAGGCCCCAGCCCTCGACCCGCACCGTGATCCTGGGGACCAGGACGCGCGGCTTGTCCGAGGAGCGGCGCAGTTCACCGGCGAGCGGTATGTCCGCGCCGACCTTCGCGGCGTGGTCGGTCTGCACCAGGCCGATGCGGGCGGCGGTGCGTCGCCAGGTGGCGCGGATGTACCAGCCACGGCGCATCACCGCACGCCGGTCCGAGTCCACCGACAGGTAGCGCAGGCCGGTCACTGAGTAGGGCAGCGCGACCGCTCCCCCGCCGGCGACGGCGATGACCGCCGCGAAGTGTTCCGGGTTCACCATGAGCGCACCTCCCCGAGGAAAAGTCGCAGGTAGAAGCGGCCGAGCCAGTACGCGGCACGACCGAGCAGGATCGCCGAGGTGATCACGTCCTTGGGCAGTTGCAGCGCCCCGCGCCGGGCCAGCCGCCGCCAGTACGTGAGCACGGCGACCAGCCCGAGCAGGACGAGAATCAGCACAGCCACAGCGATCAGCCCACCACCGTCAGCGCCTGGGCGCTGAACATCACGTAGGCCTTGCCGAACTTGGTGACGCCCGCGTTCGCCATCAGACCCGTGGCCTTGATCTTGCTGCCCACGTCGATCTGGTCGGCGATGCCGGTCTCCGGGACGGAGATGTTCATCGGCAGCGGCGCGGCGCCGTCCATCTGCATCACGGCCTGCACCTCGTAAAGGGCGACGCCGTCGCGGTTGGTGTCGATCTCACCGGTCTGCTTGTTCTTGATCCTCGGCGCGGCCGGGCCCATGGCCAGGATCAGCCGGGAAGTGTCCATCGGAAGGTTCATAAGTGGCCTCCTCATCTCTCGATCGGTCTAGACTGCCCTTGGCATGCCAAGCGCTAATCTGAATATACCAAGTTGGCATACCAAGTCAAACCCCAATTTCGAGATCAAGTCAGAGACGGACCTACGGCCATGACGGAGCACATGTACGAGCGCGTCGCCGACGCACTACGCAGCCAGATCGTCGAGGGTGTGCTCAGCCCTGGTGATCGCCTCCCATCACAGGAGGAGCTGACGGAGACTTACGGCGTCTCGCGCATCGTGGTCCGTCAGGCCATGGATATTCTCGAAGGGGAAGGGCTGATCGACCGCATTCAGCGACTCGGGGCGTTCGTACGGCGATACCAGCCGCTCGTCCGCCGATCGGCGCTGCACTACCGGTCGGACCCGGGTGCGCCGTTTGCCGAGGAGGCCCTAGCCTCTGAGCGCATCCCGCGCTACACCCATGAGTCCCATCCCGAGCGCGTGGGCGCTGACATCGCGCGCCGGCTGGGTATCCAGGTCGGCGAGGAGGCGATGCGGACGGACTACGTCTCGTTCGCGAACGACGAGCCGATGATGATCGTGCACTCCTACGAACCGTTGGCGATCACGCGGGGAACGCCGATCGAGCTGCCCGAAGAGGGGCCCTACATGGCCGCCGGTCTGGTCGAGCGCTTCACCGCGATCGGTCTGCGACCCACGGCCGTTGTCGAGCGGTTGCGTTCACGCATGCCGCGCCCGTCCGAAGTCGAGGCCCTTCAGCTACGGCCAGGCACTCCGATCTTGCTGGTGATGCGCACGACGTACTCAGGTCAGAAGATCCTGGAGACGGCAGACCTGCTGTTCGACGCTCACAGGTACGAGCTCGAATACGCGCTCAAAGTCGATCCGGCGCAGAACGGCGCGTGAGCGGGTCGGCAATGCCACGCACGGCGCACGGACACTTACCATGCGCCACGAGCGAAGACGTGCCCGGCTTGTTGAAAATGACTTTCGGGTACGACGGACAGTAGCTGCCAGCCAACCGGGAGGCATCCATGTCGCTCACAGTCCCGCCCGACTTGCTGGAGAAGGCAAAACAAGGCCCCGTCGACAACGAGGACTTCGTAGCCTGCATCCAGCAGTCTCTGCCCTACGCCTGGTCGGTCGTTGCCGACCTCGCCGAGCATCTGGCCAGGCACGGCGGAGCGTACGCCGACAACCAGACGGAGCCGCCGGACGAGGCGGCGCGCGGTCAGCTGCTCCGGCTTGTCGGCAGCGATGCCATGCGTGCAGCCGTAGAGCGGCACTTCGGCGTGAAGCTGGCGTTCCAGAACTGCCACCGGCTCGCGCTGTTCAATCCAGCCGCAACGGCGGAGCACGAGGACTTCGTATCAGCGAGGTCGCAGCTATTAAATCAGCGGCCCGACCTTGTCAACTGCTGAACGCGGGCCGCAGCGCAGCCGTCACGCCCGACATCGCGGACGATCTTTCTCAATACTCGTAGCAGAAGCGCTGAAGCAGGACAAGGCATAATTCATTGCTCTTACGTCAAGGGCGCTCCGGAATTGGCGTCTTCCTGTAGAGAACGGTCGAATACATATTCAGGGACGCTAGGCCACTCTTGGGCATAGCCACTCAACGTATCGCCTCTACTTTCAGCTTCCGCAATCGTATCTGCAAGTTCTTCAAGGGATATCGCCGATCCGACGACCGGAAGAAACACGGAATGTTGGCCATAGATGACGGCGAAACATGGGCAATTTGGGTCTTCATCGGCGACGATGATTTCGCGGCGCGTGGGGTCTGCCTCATCGTAATAGCGATAGAGTTCGGGAAGTTCAACTTCCCTTCCCCGTAGTAGTTGATATCGAAGTGATTCAAAGGTCGGATGCAGGGCGTAAAACCAGCCAAATCTGGCGAAAGCAGCCAAGTAAGCAGTGCGGATCCACGAAGCCGCCGCGCGGTGTGGTGGAGCCTGTGCTTTGAGCTCGAAGGACAGCGTAAGCCTCTTGTTGGCCGCGTTCTCCCATGCCTCGTCAAAGCGGGCAACGTTCGCCGGATTGTTGATTCTCCGGACAGTATTGAAATAGATTCCTAGCCCAGACTGGGCCTCAACTGAAACCTCAAAATCTTCGGATCGGCTTGACTGGCGCTCGCCTGCAATCAAGATCTCACCGTTGACCAAAGTATCATTTAGCGAAAACGTTGCGTTCGCCAAGTTGTCCTCTGTTCCCGCAAGATGCGAACGGAGGCGTTCTGCGTTGCGGGCGGCGGCGTCGAAAGCAGTGCCTGAGGTGTGATTACAGCGCGCACAAGTAAGAAGAAGTGGTTTGCCGCCGAGGCTCTCTGGAGGCACATGCTCGACCGTGAGGTCACCATTTTCTAGTGAATTGAGCGGGAACGTGCGCAGGCAAAGCGGGCAAGGGTACATTCCCTCGTCGCATTCAAATTGCTCAAAATATCTGAATCTGGCAACAGTCTGCCGGTAATACCGGGCACCCTCGTGGAACCAGCCGCGCCGCTTATCCATGACTCAAGAGTCACGCCTCCGTTGAATTGAGTCAAACCCATTGAGCGCAGTCAGCAGTTTGACAACTTGGTCGATAGTTTCACTACGAAGATCAAGCCGCGCCGCTGAAGCGGCGCGGAGCCCGTCGCCGCCCGAGCCGCCTCCTCCTGTCTTCGCCTAGTCGGCGTCTCGGCCCGCTCCGGGCACCTGCGCAGCATCACGCCGGGCACCGAGAGAAGTGATCGCCTCAATTGGCCACCCACAGGGATGCCAGACGAGGGCCGACCAATCAACACGAAGAACATGTGTTGACAGGCCGACCCACGCCCGGCATGGCGATGCCTGACCAACCGAGGAGATCACAACGCTCGCCCTGGAGGCATCATGGACGTCACCTTCATTCCGGATGTAGAGCCCGACCTCAGCCCGCGCGAAGAGGCCGACCTGGACATCCTGCGCGACCAGCTGCGCGAAGCCTGGGAGAGCGGCAACCTCACCCAGGAGTGGGCCATGGTGACCGGGATCGCGAGCATCCTGTGGAAGAAGGCCGGCCACCACGTCATCGTGGAGGGACTGCAGTAGCCACCGATCACGGAGCCCCGGTCGACAGGCCGGGGCTCAGCTGGTCGAAACTTCCTCTATAGATGTTGAAGGATCAGCCCTCATCGCCCGCGGAGTCCCCAGCGTCCGGCGAGGGGATCAGGCCCAGGCGGATCAGACGGGAGCGGATGCCGCCCTGCCGTCTACCAAGCTGGGCAGCCATTTCGCGCAGCGGAACTCCAGCAGCGTGCAGCGCGCGCACTTGGTCTTCTTCCTCAGGCATCCAACGCGCGTTGGCCATCGGGTGATCAACACGGATCGATGCCAGGTAACTGCGCGCGGCAGGCTCGAACTTCAGGCCGCTCACTGACGAGACCGGACAGCGGTACACCTCGACCCCGCGATGCCACGCCACCACATCGCCGTCAACGAACGTGATCCGTTCGGCTAGCACGTTGCGGTACTCCAGGCCGCCCGAGTCGGTGAGCAGATCAAATCTGATGGCGACTCCGGTCACATCCTCAGCCATAACGCCATCATGACAGAACACGAATTCAAAGCGATGCCTCCGGCGGGCCGGGCTCCGAGGGCAGGGAGCAAGGCTGTCGGCCGGCGGTCAGGTTAATGGTGACGGTGGGTCGGCCCGGCCCCCTCGCCCGCCCCGTCATCCCGAAGGGGTGCCAGACGCCGGCCGACAGGTCAAGGCAAAAGACGGCCTTGACCCGCCGACCAACGCCCGGCAGCGCGAGCGCACGCCAGGGCAGACGAGGGAACCGAACCTCAGTACCGCTCGTGTTCGACGCTAAATGCGCCACGCACGTCGAAACGTACGACGAGCTGCGATCACCGTCAGTCGCAGATCTACCCGTTGATCGCATCAGAGGCGACAAGGCTTGTCGCGGATGTAGTGGCTCCGCCACACGTCGAGTGTGTTGTCAAGAAGTCACACAGGGCGACGACGTGTGAGGTAGATTGCCGCTATGGTGCCACCGGAGCGGAGCGAGCTCGAACTGGATGATCAGAACGATGAGGAAGTCGAGCCTTCCAGCTTGACGGAACTCGAGTTCGAGGATCTCGAAGAGGCCGAACCGTCGGCCGAGTCCGTTTCATATTCGGGTACTGACTTTGACGCCGAGGGACTGGTTCGTCGCCTGAACCGGGGCGACATCGTTATTCCGACATTTGGCCACGGCGATCCAACGCTCGAAACAGCTGGTTTCCAGCGAAGCTTCGTTTGGCGGAAGCCGCAGATGGATCGCTTTATCGAGTCATTATTGCTTGGATTCCCCATTCCCGGCATCATGCTCGTACAACAGCTAGACCGCAGGTATCTAGTGCTCGACGGCCAGCAGCGCTTACGTACGCTGTCGGCTTTCTACAGCGGAATTCACCAGGCGAAAGAGTTTTCACTTGAGAACGTCGCCACACCATACAAAGGTCTAACCTATAAGACGCTCACGCCAGAGCAGAAGCGTACGCTAGATAACACGTTCATTCAGGCGACAATTGTCAAGACCGACGGCTCCAATGAATCCTTGGAAACGATTTACCAAGTATTCGAGCGACTCAACTCCGGCGGCACGCAGCTAACTGCGCATGAAATTCGTATTGCGCTATACCCTGGAAAGCTAGTCGATCTACTCGCCAAGCTCAACAAAGACGAAGCCTGGCGATCCCTTTACGGGAAGGTCTCTCCCCGCGTACGTGACCAAGAACTACTGCTCCGAATCACAGCCCTGTACCTAGCCCCGGACAGCTATGTTCGCCCCCAGAAGAAGTTTCTGAACGATTTCCTCGGCGCCCACCGCAACCTAGAGGGAATCCCAGTCAAAACACTCGAATCGCGGTTTGGTGAAGCATCAAAGCTGCTGCTAGCAAATGTCGGGCGAAGCGCTCTTCGCTTCCAGGGGAACCGCGTAAATGCCGCACTGTCAGAAGCTATCTTCGTTGGATTGATGCGCCGGCTTGACCGGACCACGCCAATCAGCGCAAAAAAAATGCGCGACGCGACGATAAAGCTCACCAGGTCTGCCGAAATGGCAAGCGTAATCTCTGGCTCAACCGCCGGTGAAGAGAGCGTGCGCACACGACTCGACCTTGCTACTGCGGCCTTCGCGAAAGTGTGACGCCAGTGACTGGCAATCACTGGCCGCCGCGAG
>Ga0070739_10008659_pt1 | contig 10356 bp, 10 predicted proteins | sample Coa_R1_7_FD_66445 | JGI IMG/M metagenome (GOLD analysis project Ga0070739, IMG submission 66445) | Surface soil microbial communities from Centralia Pennsylvania, which are recovering from an underground coalmine fire - Coalmine... | ecosystem: Environmental > Terrestrial > Soil > Unclassified ...
CCATGTGCATCCGAAGGCGCGGCAGGGCCCTTACGACATCACTCACTATCAGACGACGCACAATGTCGGGGGGACGATGATGGGCGAGAGTCCGGCCGACAGCGTCGTCAATAAATATTCGCAGAGCTGGGATGTCCCGAATCTCTTCGTGACCGGGGCGGGACTTTATCCGCAGAACCCCGGCTATAACCCCACGGGCACCCTCGCCGCGCTCGCCTTCATGACCGCAGACGCGATCAAGTCCAATTACGTGAAGGCGCCAGGCGCGCCGCTTGTCACGGCATGAGCGTCGCCTGGCCGCGCAGCATCGCCGGGCGCATCCTCTCGGTCATCGTCGTCATCGTCCTGTTGCTGATCCTGATCTCTGTCGCGTCCTTCATTTGGCTGCGAGCCACCCAGCCCAGGGTCAGCGATCCTCCGCCGGGCCTGCTGTCGATCCTGACCCTGCCGATCCCCGACGGGCCCAATGCCGACCTCATTCGCCGCGGCCGTTATCTGGCGATCGCCAGCGACTGCGCCTCCTGCCACACGCGCCGGGGCGGCCGTCCGTTCGAGGGCGGCCTCGGTCTCGAGACGCCGTTCGGAAACATCTATTCGGCGAACATCACGAGCGACCCGGCGACCGGAATCGGCAATTGGACTGCCGATGACTTCTACCGCGCGCTGCACCTCGGCCGGAGCAACGACGGCGACCGCCTCTATCCCGCGATGCCCTACACGCACTTCGACACGATCCCGCGTGCGGACAGCGACGCGATCTTGGCGTTTCTGAAAACAGTGCCGCCGGAACGCTACGAGCCGCCCGCCAATCGGCTTCCGTTCCCGCTCAATATCCGCCTGGCGATGCTCGGCTGGAACAGTCTGAACTTCTCGCCACACGGCTTCAAAGGCGATCCCGGCAAATCCGCCGCATGGAACCGTGGCGCTTATCTTGTTGAAGGCCCTGAGCATTGCGGCGCCTGCCATACGCCCAAGAATCTCCTCGGCGCCGAGTTGAATAGCGAGGCCTATCGCGGGGCAGTGATCGAGAATTGGGTCGCGCCCGATCTTACCGCGAACCCGCGTACCGGCCTTGGCCGCTGGAGCGCCGCCGACATCGTCCAGTACCTCCGCACCGGTCGAAGCAGCCACGCCAACGCGTCCGGCCTCATGGGCGAGGTCGTCGCTTATTCGACCTCGCTGCTGTCGGACTCCGACCTTTCCGCGATCGCAACTTACATCAAGTCCCTCGCGCCAAGCCCCAACCTCGCGAGCCCGGCGCCCGACGCCGCCGCAATGCGCGCCGGTTCGCAGGTCTTCTTCGACGCCTGCACCGCCTGTCATCTCGCCGCGGGCAAGGGGCAGCCGGGGATGTTCCCGCCGCTCCAGGGCAGCGCTGTCGCGCAGCAGCACGATCCGACCGGAGTCATCCGCCTGATCCTCGCCGGCACGCGCACGGCGCCGACGCGCTCGCGGCCGAGCTTCCAGTCGATGCCGAGCTTCGCCTGGAAACTCACCGACGAGGAGGTCGCGGATCTCGCGACCTATGTGCGAAACGCCTGGGGCAACGGCGCGCCGCCGGTCAGTGCCCACGACGTCGCGCGGCTCCGCTCGAAGCTCAAGCTGCCGAAGCCGCTCACACGCGACGAGCAATAAGCGTCTGGCTGCGCTAGCGCAGCTTGGCGATTCTGATCCGGTCGAGCTTGGCGCGATCCTTCACCGACTCCTCGCTCCGCGTCAGCGCCTTGGCGATCGCCTTCAACGCCATGCCTTTACCGGCAAGCGTATGCAGCTTCTGGATCTCGTCCTGCCGCCACGGCTGCCGGTGCCGCTCGAACCGCTCGGCCATTGTCCCGCCGCCTCCTGCTCGGGCAACGCATAGCACAGGATTGAATGCCGCCGATCAGCTGTCGCGCTTGTGCCGCCGCACCGGCAGCTGGACGACCTCGGCCGAAAGCATACGTGCGACTTCGCGGGCAAGGTCCGACGCGCGGAACGGCTTCGACAGGCGCGCCACCCCAGGCTGGTCCGCCGCGATCCGACCATAGCCGGTGATCAGAACCGCCTTCAGATCGCAGCGGAGCTCGCGGGCTTTCTCGATCAGCTCGTTGCCGCGCATGCCCGGCATCAGATAGTCGGTCACGATCAGCTCGACATCGCTCCGCTCCTCAAGCAGCTTCAGCGCAGCGGTCGGGGAGGTCGCCTCGATGACTTCGTGGCCCATTTCCCTCAGCATGTCCGCCGTTGCCCGCCGGACCAGCTCTTCGTCGTCGACCAGGAGGATGACGGTGCTGCGCGGCTGCGGCGGCACGTCGGCCTGCAGTGCCGACAGCGGGTCGGCGGCGCCTTCGAACACTGGCAGCCAGATCGCTGCGGTCGTCCCACTGCCGGGACTACTGACCAGCTGCAGCTTGCCACCGGATTGTGCGGCGAGACCGTGGACCATCGACAGCCCCAGACCGGTGCCTTCGCCCGGGCCCTTGGTGGTGAAGAACGGCTCGATGGCGCGCTGCATGGTCGCCTCGTCCATGCCGGTTCCGGTGTCGATCACGGCCAGCCGGACGTAGGAGCCGGCTGGAAGATCGGCGATCTCCCCTTCGGCAAGCGGCCGCCTTCCGACCTCGATGCGCAGCGAGCCCCCGCCCGACATTGCGTCGGAAGCGTTCACCGCGAGGTTCAGCAGAGCAAGCTCCAGCTGGTTGGGGTCGATCTTCGCCGCAGGAAGCCCCTCCTCGACCTTGACCACAACGTCGACGTGCGGGCCGATCGAGCGGCGGATCAGGTCCTCGACCCCCCGGACCAGCTCGCCGACGTTGATCGCACGAGTCTCGAGATGCTGGCGGCGGGCGAAGCTCAGCAGCCGCTGCACGAGGGTCGCGGCGCGTTGCGAGGCATCGAGCGCGCCGGTAATCAGCCGCCTCGCCCGCGCGTCTTCGCCATACTTGCGGTGCAGCATGTCGAGAGCGCCGACGATCGGGGTCAGAAGATTGTTGAAGTCGTGCGCCACGCCGCCCGTCAGCTGGCCAAGCGTCTCGAGCTTCGCCATTTCGTGCATCTTGGTTTGCGCCTCGGCGAGCTTCTCCTGGTCACGGAGCCGGTCGGTCACATCGTAAACGAACTGATAGGCTCCGATGCGTTTCCCGCGGGCATCACGAAGCGTGTTGAACTTCATCTCGTAAAATCGCCGGTCCCGCTCCGAATCGCCGAACTCGCCAATCTCGGTGAACTCCTCTCCGGCAAGAGCGCGGCTCCAGACCTCCCGCACCGCCTCGCGGTGTTCGGGCATGTGCGCAATGGCGTCGAGCATCGACTGGCCGACTTCCGGCCGCACTCCGAAGATGCGTTCGAATTCGTCCCTCGATGCGCGGTTGATCGCCAGCCAGCGGAAGTTGACATCGGCAACCTGGACGAAGGCATCCGTACCCTCGACGATATCGGCGAGAACACCCTTTTCAGCGAGCGCCTCGGCAAACCGCTGGCCGAGCTTTTCATTGGCTTCACGCAGTCGCCCCTCGCTTCGCGCGAGACGTCTGCGCTCCTCTGACAGCTCGCGCTCGCGCGCCGCCAATTGTGCGATGAAGTTCTCCGCCTCGTGCTGGCGTTCGCGAGCGCGAAGCGCCGAGCGCGCCGCCGACACGAGCGTTCCCGGATAGAACGGCCGCTCCAGGATCGTCGTATTCCCGAGCGAAGCCGCGAGGTTCGCCTGAAGCACGGCATTCCCGTTGCGCTTGGTGAGCAACAGGACCGGCAGGTCGGACCAGGGCGGCTGGTTCTTGAGCCAGTCGATCAGCGCCTCGAGCTCGGATCTGCCGAACGCCTCCTCCGTCACGATGACAACCCCCGCGCGGCGATGATCGAGCGCGTGAATGAGCTCCTGCGCGTCGGAGCATTCGATGCAATCCATCAACGACTTGCGCAGGATATCCGCGAGCACGCTCGAATCGCGGCCGGCAGGAGCAAGGATTCCGATGGTCTGCGGCATCGCCTACTCTACCCGCGATCCTCCAACAGCTCGCCTTCGTCGCCGACGAAGGTCGGAACCCCAGTCATCACTCCCGAGAAGTTGCGAAGCGGGTCGCCGACTCGCAATCCGTCGGTGTCGATCCGGTATTCGCGGATCGACGCTTCATGTCCACCAGTCCGCTTCTTCACTACCGATATCGCGCGCTTCAGGTCTCCAAATGCCTCGAAGAAACGAAGCAGAAGGACGGCGTCGGAGAGATAGGTGAGGTCGACCGGCGACTGCATGTGCCCGACGAGGCCGTGCTGTGCGAGCACGAGGATCGTGACCACGCCCTGCTGATTGAGATAGGTCAGCAGCTCATGCATCTGGAGCAGCAGGAACTGCTCCTCGGGCATCGCATTCTGATAGCCGGACAGGCTGTCGAGCACGACCATCGACGCTCCGCCATGCTCGACGTGGCGACGGATGATGCTTGTCAACTCTCCCGGCGACAGTTCCGCGGGATCGACCTGGAGGAAATCGAAGCGGTCACCATGCTTGCGGAAGTCCATGCCGAGCCCTTCGGCACGGCGGAAGAAATTGCGGCGAGTCTCGTCGAAGCTGATGAACAATGCGCTTTCGCGCGCGGAAAGCGCATTGAGGACATATTGCATCGCGAGGGTCGACTTGCCCGAGCCCGCCGGACCCATGACGAGGGTGCTCGTGCCGCGGTCGAGCCCGCCGCCGAACAGCGCGTCGAGCTCGGCCACGCCGCTAACCGCCGGGGACCGCTCCTTGAACCCGGGATTGTGCTCGCTGGCAACCAGCCTCGGAAAGACCTCTAGGCCGCCGCTTCGGATGATGTAGTCGTGCGATCCGCTGCGAAAATCACGGCCACGCATCTTGAACACACGCAGGCGCCGCCGCTCCGCGCCGTAGATCGCGATCGTCTGGTCGAGCCGCACCACGCCGTGCACCAGGCTGTGCAGGTTGGAATCGTCCATTTCCTCGGTGAGGTCGTCGACGAACAAGGTCGTGCAGCCACGCTGATGGAAGAAATGCTTGAGGGCGAGCACCTGACGCCGGTAACGAAGCGCGCCGCCGGCGAGGAGGCGGATGTCCGACAAGCTGTCGAACACGACGCAGGTCGGCTTCACCTTCTGCACTTCGTCCATGACGAACTGCACCGTCTCCCCAAGCTCGAGGTCGGACGAATAGACGACCGATTGCTGTTGCGAGGGATCGAGGCTGAGCTCGGGTGGGATCAGCTCGTAGATGTCGATGCCATCCAGCGACCAACCGTGGCTGGCGGCGCTCTGCGCCATTTCGTCGCGGCCTTCCGACAGGGTCACATAAAGGGCGGTTTCGCCTCGGTCGCGCGCCTCCATCAGGAACTGCAGCGCGAGCGTCGTCTTGCCCGATCCTGGCCGTCCTTCGAGGAGATGCACGCGCCCTGCCGCATAGCCGCCGGCAAGGATCACATCGAGAGCTTCGCTGCCGGTCGGAATTCCTGGGGGCTCGATCGTCTGCTTCTTCGCCATCTTCACTCCAACACGATGGGTACGCTGCCGCCCCCCGGCAGACGTCGGACCACAGCCCCTGCTGTTCATTGTGCCTGCACGGGCAAGTGCCGACAGGCGAGTTTGGTCGCGTAACGAATTGAACTCCGTGCGTCTGCGCACTTGTGCACATTCACTTGTCCGGCACCCTCAATCGTGCTCTGGTCGATATTTAGCGGGAGAGCGGGGCATGCACGGTCGAGTCGGGGAAAATGCCGCCGTCGAATCCGGTAACAATTTGCTCCGCGCACTCCGTCCCGCCGATGCAGCGATCCTAAACCCGCTGCTGGAGCCCTGGATCGGCTCGCGGGGCGAGATCATCTACGAGCCCGGCGATCCCGTCCGCTGCGTCTATTTTCCGTGCGGTCCGAGCATGATCTCGTACATGATCGTGCTTCAGGACGGCTCGGCTGTCGAAACAGCGCTCATCGGCCGCGAGGGCGCGGTGGGCGGAATCGTGAGCCAGGGACGGCTTCCCGCTTTCGCTCGAGCGGAGGTGCAGTTCCCCGGACCGTTCATGCGCATGGCCATCGCCGACCTGCAGGCCGCGAAGGAGCAATCGCCGAGCCTGGGCAATCTCTTCGCTCGGTACGCCGATTGCCTCACCGCGCAGGTGTTCCAGGCCGTCGCCTGCAACGCCGCGCATTCAATCGAGCAGCGCACCGCGCGATGGCTCGTCTCGGCGGTCGAGCGCACCGGCGGCCCCGACATTCCGCTGACGCAGGATCAGCTTGCCGTCATGCTGGCGGTCGGACGCAGCTACATCAGCCGCGTGCTCAGCACGTTCAAGCAGCGCGGAATTCTCGAAGTGCGCCGTGGCTCGCTCGAGATCCGCAATATCGACGCGCTGCGGACGATGGCCTGCGAGTGCAACGAAACTGTCCGCGAGCATTTCGAGGAAGTGCTGAGCGGAGTCTATCCGACGGAAGACGAACTGATCGCTGCGTAGAAAAAGGGCCGCTGTTGCCAGCGGCCCTTCGAAAACTGCCAACTCACCAGTTAGTGAGTTCAGCCGAGCATCTCCTGCTCGAGCTTCTTGGCCATTTCCTCGATGTTCTCCGGCGGCCAGCCGGGGATGTCCATGCCGAGGCGGAGGCCCATCGACGCGAGCACTTCCTTGATCTCGTTCAACGACTTGCGCCCGAAGTTCGGCGTCCGCAGCATCTCGGCCTCGGTCTTCTGCACCAGGTCCCCGATGTAGATGATGTTGTCGTTCTTGAGGCAGTTGGCGCTGCGCACGCTGAGCTCGAGCTCGTCGACCTTCTTCAGGAGGTAACGGTTGAGCTGGTTGGTGTCGGTCTGGGTCTCGACCGGCATCGCCGCGGTCGGCGCGCCGATCATCGACGGCGCCGCCATGCGCACCTGCGATTCGTCGAAGTGGACGAACAGCTGCAGCTGGTCCTGGAGGATCCGCGCGGCATAGCCGAGCGCGTCCTCGGGCGTCACCGTGCCGTCGGTCTCGATCGTCAGCGTGAGCTTGTCATAGTCGAGCTCCTGGCCGACGCGGGTGTTCTCGACCTTGTAGGCGACCTGGCGCACCGGGCTGTACAGGGCATCGACCGGAATGAGGCCGATCGGAGCATCGACCGGACGGTTCGCGACCGCCGGCTGGTAGCCCTTGCCGATGTCGGCGGTGAGCTCGATGTTCAGCGTCGCACCTTCGTCGAGGTGACAGATCACGAGGTCCGGGTTGGTGACCTCGATGTCGCCGGTCGTCGCGATCATCCCCGCGGTGACTTCCGCCGGGCCGGTCGCCGAAAGGTGGAGCCGCTTGGGTCCCTCGCCTTCCATCTTGAGCGCGATCTGCTTGACGTTGAGCACGATGTCGGTGACGTCCTCGCGGACGCCCGCCAGCGAAGAGAACTCATGCAGCACGCCGTCGATCTTGATCGAGGTGACGGCGGCGCCCTGGAGCGAGCTCAGCAGCACGCGGCGAAGCGAGTTGCCGAGAGTCATTCCGAAGCCGCGCTCCAGCGGCTCGGCGACGAAGACGGCGCGGCGGCGGCTGTCGCCCCCGGACTGCTTCTTCTCGAGCGCGTTGGGCTTCTTGAGTTCCTGCCAGTTCTTTGCGTTGACGGCCATTTGTCTTCCTGCCCTTTGGCGAGGCGTCCCTCGCCGATACGTACCTTCTTCTCTCGTCATCCCCGCGGAAGCGGGGACCCAGCGAGATTCAAACTCTGCGGCGCTTACTCGGACGAACCCCGTTGTGCGGGATCGGGGTGACGTCGCGGATGCTGGTGATCGTGAAGCCGACCGCCTGGAGCGCACGAAGCGCGCTCTCGCGGCCCGAGCCCGGCCCCTTGACCTCGACCTCGAGCGTGCGGACGCCGTGTTCCGCCGCCTTCCGGCCCGCGTCCTCGGCGGCGACCTGCGCGGCGTACGGCGTCGACTTGCGGCTGCCCTTGAATCCCATCATCCCGGCGCTGCTCCACGCGATGGCGTTGCCCTGCGCGTCGGTGATGGTGATCATGGTGTTGTTGAAGCTGGCGTTCACGTGGGCGACGCCGGCCGTGATGTTCTTGCGCTCCCTCCTGCGGAGACGCTGCGGTGCCTGGGCCATTAAGCTCTAATCCTATCCCTAAATCCGTTCGTCCCGAGCGAAGTCGAGGGACTGTCTTGCTTCACGCTGCCTCCGGCGGAGTAGCGTCTCGCAAGCATCCCCCAGGACGCTTGCTCGCTTGCTACTTCTTCTTCCCCGCGATCGGACGGGCCTTGCCCTTGCGGGTGCGCGCGTTGGTGTGCGTGCGCTGGCCGCGGACCGGCAGGCCCTTGCGATGGCGAAGCCCGCGGTAGCAGGCGAGGTCCATCAGCCGCTTGATGTTCATGGCCGTCTCGCGGCGAAGGTCGCCCTCGACGGTGTGGTCCTTGTCGATCGCCTCGCGGATGTGCAGCACCTCCTGGTCGGTGAGGTCCTGGACGCGCTTCTCGGGGCTGATGCCCAGCTTGGCGATGATGTCCTTGGCCGTGGTCCGGCCGATTCCGTGGATGTAGGTCAGCGCGACTTCGACGCGCTTGTTGGTGGGGATGTTCACCCCGGCAATACGAGCCATTCGTTACCCTTCTTCAAGCTCCACAGGGCGCCTGCCGCCCCATCTCGTCGCTAGAAAGTCCACAAACCACCGTCCTAAACGAAAAACCGACGCGCGCACGAATGCGCCGCCGGGCAACCGGTGGATCGGGATGAGCTGCAGATAGGATTCGCTTGCGCCCAAGTCAAGGCGTGTGCGTTAGCGCCCGCGTGCAGCAGAAACGCATCCATCAGCTGTTTCAGATCAGCGTCGCTCTCAAGGGACTGCACGGCCTGATCGAGGTTGCGGGCGGACTCGCGCTCGCGCTGTTCAGCACGGATTCGATCCTGCGGCTGCTCTATCGCGTCCACCATCACGAGCTGGTCACCCGCCACTTCAGCCCGGGGGAGCATCATTATTACGTCTTCTTCTTCATCAGCCACGGCGCGCTGAATCTCGCCGTCGCGATCCTGCTGCTGATGGAGAAGCTGTGGGCCTATCCAGTGGCAATCGCGATCCTCGTCTTGTTCATCGTCCTCCAGCTCTACCGCTTCACCCATGTCCACGATCCCGGATTGATCGTGTTCAGCATCCTCGACGTGATCGTCATCGCGCTTGCCGCCCATGAATATCAGCTTCTTCGCAAACACCTCCCGACCCATTAAGGGCGCGCAACAATGCAGCGCCTGACCCTCGCCGGCGGCATCCCCGAGACCTTGAAGGGGAGCATCGTCGCGCTCGGCAATTTCGACGGCTTTCACCTCGGCCACCAGGCGGTGGTCGGGCGGGCGGTGCAGCGCGCCTTCCACGAGCGGCGGCCGGCGATCGTCGCCACCTTCGATCCGCATCCGGTGAAGTTCTTCAGGCCGGATGCTCCGCCGTTCCGGCTGACCAGCCTCGACCAGCGCGAGCAGCTGTTCGCGCACGCGGGCGCCGACGCGATGCTGGTGTTCGAGTTCAACGACAAGTTGCGCGAGACCAGCGCCGAGGAGTTCGTCTCCTGGCTGCTCGCCGGAAAGATCGGTGCGGCGGGCGTGGTCACCGGGGACGATTTCAGCTTCGGCAAGGGCCGCAGCGGAAACGTCGAGGTCCTGCGGACGCTCGGCGCGCATTCGGGGATCATCGCCGAGGCGGTTGCGCCGGTGCTGGTGGACGGCGAACGCGTGTCGTCCGGGCGCATTCGCGAAGCGCTGGTCGCGGGCGACATCGGCCATGCGACGCATCTCCTTAGCCGCGACTTCGCGATCGAGGGAGTGGTCCAGCGCGGCGACCAGCGCGGCCGCGAGCTCGGTTACCCCACCGCGAACCTAAGTTTGGGCGATTACCAGCGGCCAAGGTACGGCATCTATGCGGTCCGGGTGACGCTGGAAGACGGGAGCGAATATCCGGGCGTCGCGAGCCTCGGGGTGCGGCCGACGTTCGATCCGCCGCAGGAGCTGCTCGAGACGCATCTGTTCGACTTCAATCGCGACCTTTATGGCCAGAAGGTCGAAGTCGCGCTCCACGCCTGGATCCGCGAAGAGAAGAAGTTCGATGGAATGGAGCCGCTGATCGCCCATATGAAGGACGACGAAGCGAAGGCGCGGAAGCTGCTCGCTTTGGGCTAACCGTCATTGCGAGCGCAGCGAAGCAATCCAGAAAAATGGGTTCACGCAAAGGCGCGAAGGCGCAAAGAGCGCCGGGTTCTTTCTTCGTGCCTTGGCGCCTTTGCGTGAAACTACTGGATTGCCGCGTCGCCTGCGGCTCCTCGCAATGACGGTTTGCATCGCGCCGACCGGCCGCTAGAGCCGCGCCAAATGTCAGACTTGCCGACCGACAACGTCCAACAGAAACCGACGGATTACCGCTCGACCGTCTTCTTGCCGCG
>Ga0070739_10008662_pt1 | contig 10354 bp, 5 predicted proteins | sample Coa_R1_7_FD_66445 | JGI IMG/M metagenome (GOLD analysis project Ga0070739, IMG submission 66445) | Surface soil microbial communities from Centralia Pennsylvania, which are recovering from an underground coalmine fire - Coalmine... | ecosystem: Environmental > Terrestrial > Soil > Unclassified ...
GTCGCGGCCACGCCGCCCTCGCCGGGCATGCCCAGGTCCATCAAGACCATGTCTGGCCGGAGGTCTCGCGCCTGGCGAATCGTCTCGTCGGTGTCCGCTGCCTCGCCGACGACCTCGAAGCGGGGGTGGCCGGCCAGGGAGCGGCGCAGGATCTGGCGGAAGAGCGTGTGATCGTCAGCCAGCAGCAGCCGGATCGCGTCACCCATACTTTCTATCCGTTCCCCCTCGCTCCCCCTACGAGCGCGTTACAGTCGCGCCACGGCCCGGCCGCCCCCACGGCCGGCCGGGCCGCGGTCAGTACGGTCCCATCCCGAGCAGGGTCGCCATGGTGAGTTGCAGGACGTTGCGCTCGACGAGCTGGCGCACGAACGGATTCTTCGCCAGCGCGGCGGCGTCGGCCGTCGCGAGCTGTGCCGCGGTCGCGAGCGCCCAGTCGCGGGCCTGTGGCTCGCCGGCGCGATCGAGCAGCCAGGCCTGGCGCCGCAGGCGCCGCCGCCAGCGCGCGCGTGGCTCCTCCCCGAACAGGGCGGCGATCAGCGGCCGGTACTGCTTGTCGGTCAACTGGATCCCCGCCGGGCGCGGCGCCACAGCCATCGCCGCCAGCAGGTCCTCGGCGTCGAAGCCCCACGACGCGAACCAGGAGTGCTCGGCCAGCCGACCACTCGCCCGCACCAGGTCGGCGCGCGTGGCGTACGGCGCGTCGTCCAGTTCGGGGGCGACGACGGATTCGTCGGCCGGCGGCGGCTGGAGGTCGTGGTAGTAGGGCTCCCACAGCTCGAGCTCCGGCGGGAACGGCCGCCCCTGCTCGGCATTGACCGCCGCGGCGGCGGCCAGCGCGCCGCGCGTCGCGTCGAGGTCGACTTCGACCAGCGCCAGATCCTGGGCCGCGAAGCCCTCGAGCATCTCCTCCAGCTCCGTGGCGTCCGCCCGCGTGATGCCCAGCACATGCTTGATGCCGGACACCTCGTTGTGGAAGACGTCGGCGAAGAGATAGGCGCCGGGCAGCCATTCCCGGACGACGATCGCTACCTGGCCACCGTCGCCGTCGATGAGGCTCAGGTAGGCGCGCGCTAGCGGCGGGAGTTGCTGCGCCGCCGACGGATCGTCCTGGCCGGCCGGCCTGAGCTGCAGTCGCTGGACCGCAGCACGCGCCTCCGCGCGGAGCGCCGCGCCGCGGGCCGTCTGGGCCAGCCGCGTCAGGGCGCCTGCGGCGCCCACGTCGCGCAGACGCACGAGCTGGGCCAGGACGTAGCGTTGCAGGGAGGCGTCGGGGACATGCAGCAGCGACCGCAGCAGCCAGGCGGCCGCGCTGCCGACCTCGGCGACGATGCGCCTCACGACCTCGGCGCGCTGCTCCCTGGTCAGCGCCACCAGGTAGCCCAGCACCTCGCCGAGCACCTCGCTGTCGGGCAGCACGCCACCGGTCCCCTGGCGCGTGGCCTCCACGAGCATCTCGCTCGGATCGGCCAGCGTTTCCAGGAAGGCGCGCCGCCGCTTGGCCTGGCCCCGCTCGGGCCAGCCAGCGCGCCGCTGCGCCCCGAAGCGGACGATGTCTGGCGCCGCGGTATTCTCGGCGATGCGGCGCAGGTAAGCCGGCGCCCGCGTCCCGGCCAAGCCCCTCAGCAAGTCCATCGCCAGCCCAGGCAGCCGCGCGCGGCCGTCGACGACGCGGCTCACCAGGGCATCCGGCATCTGTCGCCGCGCGGCCCAGAGCTCCGCGGAGAGCGCGGCCACCTGGTCCCGGTCGTTCGCCAGGGTTGCCGTCTCGAGGGCGTCGAGCAGCGCGTCCGGGTCGGTCGCGCGGCCCGCCGTTGGCGACCGGGCCGGGACGGGCCTGGGCCCGCGTGTCGGGCGCCTGGGCATGTCGCCCTCCCCTTCCCGCTTCCTTCACTGTAGCGCATTGGGCCCGCTGCTCCACAGGGTGATCGCCGCCCCCGGCGCGCGAGCAACGTATTGGACCTTGCGGCTCGCGGCGGCGGCGAAGTGTCGCCTGGCCTAGCCGGCACGCCGGAGGACGAGGTTGCCGTACTCGTCCACGCGGCAAGTGTAGCCGGGCGGCACGAGGGTATTGGAGTCCATCTGCTCGACGACGGCCGGGCCGGCGAAGGCCGCGCCCGGCGGCAGGGCGTCGCGGTCGTAGATCGGGGTGGTGACGAAGCCCTGGTCGCGGGTGAAGTAGACGTCGCGGGTGCGGGCCGGCGCCACGCGCGTGCCGGCAGCGGCCGCCAGGCGCGGGACCGGCAGCTTGTTCAGCCGCCCACTGGCCTGGACGCGCGGGGTGACGATCTCCACCGGCGCGTCTTCCGAGCAGTAGGAGTAAAGCTGGCGATGGCGGTCGTGGAAGGCGCGCGTCATCGCCGCCAGGATCGACGGCGACACGGCCCGCACGGGCCAGGGCAGCGTTAGCTCGAACATCTGGTTCACGTAGCGCATGGTGGCGTACCAGTCGTACTCCCGCGCCTCGGGCGGGATGCCCTCCTCGTCCTGCCAGCCGGCGGCCCGCGCCTCCAGGTCGCGATAGACCCCCTCCAGCGCGGCCGGATCGCAGTCCACCAGTGGACGAACGTAGGTGCGCGCGAAGTCGTTGCGCAGGTCGCTGAACAGCAAGCCGAAGGTGGAGAGCACGCCCGGCCGCGGCGGCACGATCACTGCGGGCATGAACAGCAGGGTGGCCAGGTCGGCGCCGTGGAGCGGGCCGGCGCCGCCGCAGGGCAGCAGCGCGTAGTCGCGGGGGTCGCGCCCGCGCTCGATGGAGACGACGCGGATCGCGCCGAGCATGTTGTTGTTCACGATCTCGAGGATGCCGCTGGCCGCGGCGTACACGTCCAGGCCGAGCGGGGCCGCGATCCGCTCCGCGATCGCCTGGCGGGCCGCCTCCCCGTCGAGCGGCATCGACCCGCCCACCAGGTACGGCGGGATGCGGCCGAGGACGAGGTTGGCGTCGGTCACCGTCGGCTCGCGGCCGCCCAGGCCGTAGCAGACCGGGCCGGGCTGGGCCCCGGCGCTGGCGGGCCCGACGGTCAGCACGCCCTCCTCGCTCACGCGGGCGATGCTGCCGCCACCGGCCCCGATCGTGTGCACATCGAGCATCGGCAGGTGCAGCGGCCAGGTGCCGACGCGGCCCTCCTCGGTCGTCTCGGGCTGGCCGCTGTCGACCAGGCAGACGTCGGCGCTGGTGCCGCCCATGTCGATCGAGATCAGGTCGTCGAAGCCGGCCGCGCGGGCGATCTCGGTGGCGCCGATCACGCCGGCGGCCGGGCCGGACAGCGCGGTGCTCACCGGCTGGACCGCCGCCACGGTCGGGCTGACCACGCCGCCGTTCGACTTCATCACGTACAGGCGCCCGCGCACGTCGAGCGCGGCCAGCCGCTCGCGCAGCCGGCCGATGTAGCCGCTCACCAGCGGCATCACGTAGGCGTTCAGCACCGTGGCCATGCTCCGCTCGTACTCGCGGAACACCGGCAGCACGTCGGCGGAGAGGGAGAGGTGCGCGTCGGGATGAGCGGCGCGGATCAGCTCGGCCGCCCGCCGCTCGTGGTCCGGGTTGGCGTAGGAGTAGAGCAGGCAGACGGCGATCGAGTCGACGCCGCGGGCGCGGAACCAGGCGCCGGCCGCAGCGCAGCGGGCCTCGTCGAGCGGCAGCTCCTCCGCGCCGTCGCGGCTCAGGCGGCCCGCCACCTCCAGCACCCGCTCCGGCGGCACCGGCCGTTTGGGCTTCTCCCAGCGGTACGGGTTCACGCGGCGCGGCGCGTCGTGGCGGCCGATCTCCAGCACGTAGCGGAAGCCTTCGCTGGTGACGAGGCCGGTGGTCACGCCCTTGTCCTCGAGGATGGCATTGGTGGCGATCGTGGTGGCGTGGAAGACGCGGGCCAGGTCGCCGCCGGCCAGGCCGGCGGCGTCGAGCGCGGCGCGCAGCCCCGCCACGAAGCCCTGGGCCGGATCGTCGGGGGTGGTCGGGGTTTTCAGGCTCCAGAGGCGACCACTGGTCAGCTCGGCCAGCGTCACATCGGTGAAGGTGCCGCCCACGTCGACGGCGATGGCATACTCGGTCATTCGAGCGTATCCTCGTCGCGTCTTGCGCCGCCCCCCATCTTAGCGTGCCTGGCCAGGTCCGGCCTACCTGGACTGAGCCGACGCCGCGGACCGGGAAGGGACAGACCCTTCCACCCCGGCCGCGGTTGGCCCGCGGCACGGCCGGGCTAGCTGGCGGGGGCGGGCAGTGGTCGGCGGGCGGCGGGTCGATGGGGTACGATGGGGCCACGTGTGGCAGTCGCGCTACGCGGTGCGCCGAGGACGATCGCCGCGAGCGCAGCGGAAGGAGGCCAGGCGATGCGCTGGGCGACCTACCGCCGGCCACCCGACGCGACCGACCGCGTTGGGCTGGTCGTCGGCGAGCAGATCCACGGACTCGCGCCCGGCACGGCGCTGCTCGACCTGCTCGGCGACGACGGCGAGCGGCTGGCGCGGGCCGGCGAGCGCGCCCGCGCCGCGCCCGCGGAGGTCGTCGCGCTGGCCGAGGCGCGGCTGCGCCCGCCGATCCCGCGGCCGCCGAGCGTCCGCGACTTCTACGCCTTCGAGCAGCACGTTCGCGAGGCGCGGATCCGCAGCGGGCGCGACATGGACCCGGACTGGTATGCGCTGCCGGTGTTCTACTTCACCAATCCGCAGGCGATCGTCGGTCCCGGCGACCCGGTGCCGGTGCCGCCGGGCTGCGCCCAGCTCGACTTCGAGCTAGAGGTAGCCGCGATCGTCGGGCGGGAGGGCGCCAACCTCAAGCCGGCCGAGGCCGAGCGCCTCGTCGCCGGCTACACCATCTTCAACGACTGGAGCGCCCGCGACCTGCAGCGCCGCGAGATGCGTCAGGGGCTGGGGCCGGCCAAGGGCAAGGACTTCGCCACCAGCCTCGGCCCGTTCCTGGTGACACCCGACGAGCTGGAGCCGTACCGGCAGGGGCGCGCCTACGACCTGGTGATGACGGCGACGGTGAACGGGCGCGAGTACTCGCGTGCCTCGCTGGCCGAGATCTACTGGAGCTTCGGCGAGATGCTCGCCTACGCCTCGCGCGGCACGCGGCTGGTGGCCGGCGACGTCGTCGGCTCGGGCACCTGCGGCACGGGCTGCATCCTCGAGCTGTCGCTGACGCACGGCGCGGACGCCTACCCCTGGCTGGTGCCCGGCGACACGGTCGAGCTGACGGTCGAGCGCCTCGGCTCGCTGGCCAACCCGGTCGTGGCCGGCCCGCCGCTCCACCCGCTACGCTGACGCGGCCTCCCCCCACGATCGGGCGCGAGGCGGCACCTGGCCTGTAACGCCCATCACGGTCGTTTCGTTTATGTCTATGGCTGAATGTATCCTGCGCTGGGCGCCGCGGGGCCGGTTGTCCTGGTCCGCCGACGACGCTGGTCCTCACCAGGCGCGGGCAACGTCACGGAGGCTACCGATGCCGCTACACGCTCGGCCGAGGCGCGCCCTGCGCTGGTCGGTTGCCCTGGTTCTGCTCGCGATCCTCGGGCTGCCCATCGACGCCGCCCGCGGCGCCGCTCCGGGCTTCCGGGCCGCGGATGGCCCGTCCAGCCAGCAGGCGGGCGCTCCCGCTGGGCAGGACTCGACCGGCGCCGATGGCTCGGGCGGTGGGCAGGGCCAGGTCGCGCCCGAGGATCTGCCGACGGCTACGCCGACGAGCGCGACGATCCTGCCGATGGCGCAGCCGGGCGAAGTGGTCGCCGGCGAGCCGCAGGCAGCCAGCGCCTTCCCCGGCTGGCCGGGCGCGCCGCTCCCGGGGTACCCCGGCGGCTGGCAGCCGCTGCTGCCGCCGTTTCCGTTGCCGCCCCCTCCCCTCCCCCCACCACCGCCGCTGCTTCCGCCGGGGCCGCCCGTGGTGATCCGAGTGGGTGGTGAGCTGGGCGCGAATAGCGCGGTGGCCGCGGCCGGGCCGGCGCCGACCGCCACGGTGGGGGTTGGCTCGACGTTCCATGCCTTGGTGCTCTCCGTTGCCGCGTCGCCGGCCGGCGCGGCGATCACGCTCGGGCCGATCCAGTCGGGACCTTGTCCACCGCCGGGCACGAACTGTATCCAGTTGACGGTCATCGGCAGCTTCTCGGTTAGCGGCACCATCGTCGGCCTGCCGCCGGGGGTGACGCCGACGCTGGCGATTCCGGTCAGCAGCGGTGGGACACGCCTGGTGAGCTGCGGGATGGCCGGCGCGGCCGGGATGTCGACCTGCAACGCGGTCGTCGCCGGCGCGGGCGTCTTCCCGCAGGCGGGCGGGACGATCGCCGCCGTCGGCGTGAGCGCCACGGCCACGCCGTCGCCGACGGCGACCGGCGCGCCCTCCGCGACGCCCGCCACGCCGACGGCCACGCCGGGTCGCGGCACGCCGACCGCGGCCACCCCGACGACCACGCTAGTTCCCGGTACGGCGACCGTGACCCGCACGCCGGCGCCATCCGCTACCCCGACCGCCACGGCCACCTCGTTGCCGCTACAGGTGACCGGCGTCACGCCCGGCGAGGCCTCGCCGGGCGCGCGGGTCAGCATCAGCGGTGGCGGCTTCCGCAGCGCCACGGAAGTGCGCTTCGGCGCCACCCCTGCTAGCTTCACCATCGTCTCCGACGTCCTGATCGTCGCCACCGTGCCCCAGGGTGGGTTGGGCACCACCGTGGACGTGGTGGTGCGGACGCCGTCCGGGATCAGCGCCTACACGACGCTGGACCAGTTCACCTACAACTTCGGCGTCGCCGGTACCCAGGCTTTCGCGCGGCCCTTCAGCATCGACGTGCCGATCGCGAACTTCGTGGACCGCCAGTTCGTCGGCGAGTTCAACGACAGCAACGACTTCCAGCTCAATTCCTGGGGCGAGCGCACGTCGGGCGTGCCGGGCCACAGCGGCTACGACTACCTCGTGCCGATGCTCACGCCGGTCTACGCCGTGGCCGCTGGCACGGTCACCTTCGCGGGCAGCACGGCGCCGTTCTTCTGCCCGCCGCTGAAGCAGATCGTCTCGACCGTGCAGGTCGTCATCCAGCACGACATCCCGGGGCTGAACATCCAGACCGTCTACGAGCACCTCGACACCGGCAGCCTGCTCGTCCAGGCGGGCCAGCAAGTGACGCAGGGGCAGCAGATCGCGCTGTCGGACAATACGGGCTGCACGACCGGCCCGCACCTGCACTTCCAGACCCAGCGCTTCAACCCGACCGTGGGCGGCTTCGTGCCGATCGACCCCTACGGCTGGATTGGTCCCGGCCCGGACCCCTGGGAGCAGGACCCCATCGGCGCGCCGAGCGTGTTCCTCTGGCAGGACGGCCAGGCGCCGCCGCTGTACCGCCAGGCGCCGGGCCCCGGCGGCGGCCCGCCGTCGGCGCCGGTCACGATCAGCCTGCTGCGCTGGATGGGCTACCGGGACGACCTGAACCCGAACAACGAGTTCGTCGAGATCAGCCTCGTGCCGGCGAACGCGCCCAGCGGGACGCTGGACCTGAGCGGCTACACGATCAGCGACTTCTACGGCGCGGTGTTCCAGTTTCCGTCGGGCTTCGTGCTCGGCCAGAGCCCCGTGCGGGTGTTTTCGGGCTCGGGCCAGAACACGCCGACCGCGCTGTACTGGGGCCGGTCGAGCCCGGTCTGGAACAACTTCGGCGACTGCGCCTTCTTGAGAAATCCGCAGGGCGCGCTGGTGTCGCGCCTCGATTCGGACCCTAGCTGCGGCATCCACCCGCAGCAGGTCACCGTCAACCCGGCCGGCACGCGCGCCTACGTGACGTTCCTGGGCGGCGACTTCGTGGCCGAGATCAACACCGCCACGAACACGATCATCAACACCGTGCCGCTGGGCACCGCGACCTGGCCGGAGGGGGTCGCGGTGAGTCCGAACGGCAGCACCATCTACGTGGCGGACAGCAACGCGACGACGGTGTCGTTCTTCCCGACCGGCGTGCAGACGCCGCTCGTCGGCACGATCCCCGTCGGGACCGCTCCCTGGCTGGTGGCGATGGCGCCGACGCCGGCCACGACCGCCTACGTGACCAACCTGGACAGCAACAGCATATCCGTGATCAACACCGCGACGAACCGCGTGACGGCCACGATCACGCTGCCGGTCGGCGCGTTCCCCGAGGGAATCGCGGTCAACCCGGCCGGCACTCGCCTCTACGTCGCGACGAACGGGACGCAGACCCTCACCGTCGTCGACACGGCGAACAACCAGGTCGTGGCGACGATCGCCATCCCGCAGGCGCAGACGCAGGTCGGGCTCGCGCCGGCGAACCCGGCGGGCGTGGCGGTCACGCCCGACGGCGCGCGGGTGTACGTCAGCGACGCCCGCGGCGAGAACGTCACGGTGATCAGCACGGCCACGAACACCGTCCTGACCGCGATCACGCTCGGCCCGGGCGCCAATCCGACCGGCATCGCCGTCAACCCGAACGGCAACCAGGTGTACGTAGCGATGGGCAACCCGGACGCCGTGGCAGTGATCGACTCGAACCCCGCGAGCCCGACGTTCAACACCGTGCTGGGCACGGTGAACGTCGGGAACAACCCCCGCGGGCTCGCCGTGAACCCCGCAGGGACCCGCCTGTACGTGGCCAACGAGGCAAGCAACAGCATCAGCGTGCTCGACACGACCACCGCCCTGCCGAGCGTCGTCGCCACCATCCCCGGCCCGACTTCGCTGCCCTGAGCGGCGGGGCGACCGGCGCGCGCCGGCCGCCCCGCCGCGCCGCCCTTGACGCTCGCGCCGGCGCTGCCTATCCTGGCCGTACCACGGCCCGGGAGCCCTCGCGCGGGGAGGCCGGGCGACGAGAGGCAGGAAGATGGACAAGGTCTGGCGCGACGCGGCGGCGGCGCTGGCCGACGTGCCGCACGGCGCGACGATCATGGTCGGGGGCTTCAGCGCGCCCGGCCTCCCCCGCACCCTTATCCGCGCCCTGGCCGAGCAGGGCGCTCGCGACCTGACGATCGTCGCGAACGGCGCGTCGGGCATGGGCGACGCGCCGGAGGTGGGGATGCTGGTGGCGCGCGGGCAGGTGCGCAAGGCGATCGTGAGCTTTCCGGTGGCGCGCCAGCCCAACTCGCCCTTCGAGCGCGCCTACGTGGCCGGGCAGATCGAGCTGGAGCTGGTGCCGCAGGGCACGCTGGCCGAGCGCGTCCGCGCCGGCGGCGCGGGCATCCCCGCCTTCTACACGCCGACGGCCGCCGACACCGTGCTGGGCGAGGGCAAGCCCCGGGCGGTGTTCGAGGGGCGCGAGTGCGTGCTGGAGACCGCGCTGCGCGCCGACTTCGCGCTCGTCCACGCCGAGGTGGCGGACACGGCGGGCAACCTCCTCTACCACGGCAGCGCGCGCAACTTCAACCCGATCATCGCGACGGCGGCGCGCGTGACGGTCGTCGAGGCGAACCGGATCGTGCCGGCCGGCGAGATCGACCCGGAGACGGTCGCGACGCCGGGCATCTTCGTCCACCGCATCGTGCCGGCCGAGATCCCTGTGCCACCGCGGCGGTCGACGCTGGCCGCCGACGACAGGGAGGCCGCGCCGCCCCAGCGGAACGGCAAGCCGGTGCTGACCCGCCAGCAGATCGCCATGCGGCTGGCGCGCGAGCTGCGCGACGGCGAGGTGGTGAACCTGGGCACGGGGCTGCCGACGCTGGTGGCGAACTACGTGCCGCCGGGGGTGCGGGTCGTGTTCCACGCCGAGAATGGCCTGCTGGGCTACGGCGGCTATGCGCGCCCCGGCGAGGAGGACCCAGAGCTGCTGAGCGCGGGCGCCAACCCGGTCACGCTGCGGCCCGGCGCGGCCTTCTTCCACAGCGCCGACTCGTTCGCCATGGTGCGCGGCGGCCACATCGACGTGGCGGTGCTCGGCGGCTACCAGGTCTCGGCGCGCGGCGACCTGGCCAACTGGGTAGTGCCGGGCCAGAAGGTGCCAGGCGTCGGCGGCGCGATGGACCTCGTTCGCGGCGCGCGGCGGCGCATCGTGGGCATGGAGCACACCACCCGCGACGGCGGCTACCGGCTGGTCAACGCCTGCAGCTACCCGCTGACCGGCGCGGCCTGCGTGAACACCGTCGTCACCGACCTCGGCGTGATCGACATCACCCCGGACGGGCTGCTCCTGCGCGCGATCGCGCCCGGCTGGACCCTCGACGAGGTCCAGGCCCTTACCGAGCCGCCACTGCACGCCTCGCCCGAACTGCGGGAGATCAACCTGCAGACGGAGTAGGAGAACGACGCTGTGTTACTGATCACAGCGTGAGATCGTAAAGCGAGTCAAGCAGCATGACGCAGGCTGGTGCTGCCGCCGTTGGATTTGGGCGTCCGCAGGGGAGCCACCTGGGGATCGTCCAGGGCGATGTA
>Ga0070739_10008663_pt1 | contig 10354 bp, 8 predicted proteins | sample Coa_R1_7_FD_66445 | JGI IMG/M metagenome (GOLD analysis project Ga0070739, IMG submission 66445) | Surface soil microbial communities from Centralia Pennsylvania, which are recovering from an underground coalmine fire - Coalmine... | ecosystem: Environmental > Terrestrial > Soil > Unclassified ...
GAGAAGCGAATCATCTCATAAGAAACTGAGGCAATCACCGGTAGGAAAGCCACGCGCAGGGCAAACTTGGCCCAGAAACCCTGGACCGGAAACGCGGCATAGACGAAGATGGAAATCAGCATGATCGTCATCAGGAAGCTGGTGCCGCAGCGCGGGTGGTAGGTGGAATATTTCTGAGCGTCTGCAATGGACGGCATGCCGCCGTCTTCAAAAGCAAAAACTGTTTTGTGTTCCGCGCCGTGGTAGCGATATACACGCTTGATATCGTCCCAGAGCGAAATACCCCAGATAAACAGCAGGAACAACACTATACGGATCAGTCCATCCACCAGCGTGAAAGCAAAATTGTTGTTCAAAGCGTGCCAGCGGGTCTTAAGTCCAGTGGCCGCCGCCAGCGGAACAAACTTGTACATGAAGATGAAAAAGCCGATTGAGACCACCATGCTTCCAATCATGGCCCAACTGCCGATTTCCGGCTTCTTCTCACCTTCTTCTTTGGCAATTTCTTCAAGACCCACATTGAGTGAAAACTTTGATGCCACAAAGCCCAGCTTCATGGCTTGCCCAAGTGTGGCCAATCCGCGCACAAAAGGCCATCCCAGCCATTTGCGCTTTTCTGAAGGACGCTGCAGGGTCTCACAATGCGTGGTAATCTCGCCGCTTGGTTTGCGGATGGCGATTCCCCAGGCATGTGGAGAGCGCATCATTACGCCTTCCATTACAGCCTGTCCGCCGACCAGGGTTTCCTCCCCGCTCTCCAGAGCGGGAAGCAGTTGCAGAGCAGCAAGAAAACGCGCGAATTGACGCCAATATCTCATGTGGGTTTATTAGATGATAAACAGCAGGGCAAAGCTCCAGATCTTGACGGCAACGCCGCAAACCGCTATCTAGACAGTATTTTAAGGGATTTCATAAGAAATAGACAGCTAAATAGGATTGCGGCTAAGACCAATGGCATTAACACGGACTTTGCAGCCAAGTCGCACATGCTTCAAAAAAGTTCCATCTGGCTCATGTCTCGAAGCGGTTAATCCTTTGACATCCAAAAGCTGTTAAGCCAGTTTTCCGGGCAGTTACTCAGGCACATTTTTGTAATCCCGTAGGGACTAAAGTTTTCTTACTCTTGTTGCAGGTTCTAAGCTTTATCCACTACCCGCCGATGTTGCTTATGTACAAGGAGAAGCGATGGAGCAGTCTTCCGGGAACCTTTCCACTCAGGTTCGGCAAACGCTGAACGATCTGGCCGTAATCCGGCGTTCACTGCTGGCCGCCAGTGAGCAGCCAATCAAAGCGCCGGAACAATATCTTGATCTGGAACTGGCTGCTGAGCTCAAGAGCGTAGTGGATGAATTGCGCCGGCTTCTCTGGGCTTACGTGCAGGCGCTTTCTGTTCAGTCCGGCCGCTCGCCGGAAGAAGTGTTGAACTGGTACAAGATGGAACTTGCGGTGGAGATGCTGCGCAGTATCCGGCCGCCCCGGCCCGCTTCAGAAGGATATATCTCTGAATTTGAGCAGGTAGTAACGCGCGCTCTGGCTGGATTGACCGACGTTGTTGACAATAATCAAGCACAGCACACAATGGCCCCTTAAGCAGGCTTAAAATTTGGCTTTCTCTGGTACAGTTTTCTCTAGCTTTCTCCGGAGAGGACATGGAACAGGAAACAGCAGGAAGCAGATCAGCTCGCCCACTTAATTTCATATTCCGCAATGAACGCGGGCTGCGTGCGGGCTGGCGCGCCCTGATCTTTTTGCTGATCGTTTACGGAATCCCGGCCCTCCTGGTTATAACTGCCATGAAGCTGGCAGGGCCACAGCCAAAATTCAATCCTCCCAGCATCCTTAAACCCGCGCCGCAACTGCTTCAGGGTGTCCTGGTCTTTCTTTGGATCTTGTTTGGAACCTGGATCATGAGCCGCATTGAGCGCCGGCCCATGGGTACTTATGGACTTCCACTGGTCCGCGCTGGAGTTGCGCGCTTCTTTACCGGCTATTTTTTCTGGGGATTTCTTCCGCTTACGCTGGAACTGCTGCTGATGCGGGCCTTAGGCTTGTTCTATTTCGGCCCTATTGTGCTGCATGGTCCACAAATAATTTCCTGGGCCTTGATCTGGGCCGCGGTGTTCCTGCTTGTCGGGCTGGTGGAAGAATTCTCAATCCGAGGCTACATACTTTACACGCTGTCGGATGGAATCGGCTTCTGGCCTTCCGCCATTATTCTGGCAGTTGGATTTGCGCGCGCACACATGGGCAATCCGGGAGAAACGCGGGTTGGCATTATTGCCACAGGATTCTTCGCCCTGTTTGCGGCAGCAACTCTCAGGAGAACAGGAAATCTCTGGCTGGCGGTGGGAGCTCATGCCGGCTGGGACTGGGGACAATCGTTTTTTTACGGCGTAAGCGATAGCGGCCTCCAGGCACAAGGACATCTTCTTGAACCGCACTCGCAAGGTCCTGCCTGGCTTACTGGCGGAACAGTTGGCCCCGAAGGCAGCGTATTTACGCTGATTTTATGGGCCTTGATGATGATTGGATTTTTGATGTTCTATAGAAAAAAGCAGCAGCCAGCACTTGTGATTGATCCTGCTCAATGAGCAAGATTTATCTACTTTATAGATACAGGGATTATCACCTTAACCAGAAATTGTTATATTGGCGAACAGGAGATGGTTATGTTGGATGCGCAGAACCCCTTACAACATGAACTCGCTTTCTACGAGAACCATAAATCGGAATGGCTACCCCAATATGAAAATCACTTTGTAGTGGTAGGCGGCGATCAGATTGCAGGTTTTTATAAAGATTACGAGAGCGCCTGGGATGCCGGCACAAAGAAATTTGGGCTTCAGGCCAGCTTTTTGATTAAGCAGATTTGCCTGCACGAACCGGTTTATTTTCTATATTGAGTTGATAAGGAATTCCTTGATCATCACTCTGCCTGCTGAGAAACTCCTGCAGAACGGTCCCATCATAAAAGTACAGATTGGAAATCCTTCCGATCCTCTTGTTCAAGCCATTACAGTGAATGCTCTGCTCGATACAGGTGCTGCGTTCAGTGCAATTAATCCGCAAATCGCCCATAGCTGCCGCTTAATTCAGAGAAGCCAGAAGAAAGTTCATGTACCCGGAAACACCAAAGCAGAAGATGCAAAAGTATATCCGGAATTTGCCGCAACCCTTGGTTTCCCTGAAAGCGATTTAGATAGGATCAGAGTTCATGGCGTAATCGCTTGCCCTATTTTTGAAACACAATTTTCATGTCTGATTGGGAGAGACATCCTGAGATATTGGGAATTTATTTATAACGGAGTGCTGGGCCAGTTCAGCATTAAAGACTCTCGAATCAGCTTTCGGAGCTTGACTGAACCAACCCATCTCTCGAACTAAATATCCAGGTTCTTCACATCCAGCGCATTCTCTTCAATGAATTTTCTGCGGGACTCCACGTCTTCACCCATGAGCGTGGTAAAGATCATTTCGCAGGCTTCAATGTCTTCCGCTTTTACTGAGAGTAAAGTGCGGCGCTCCGGATCCATGGTGGTTTGCCAAAGCTGTTCTGAACTCATTTCGCCCAGACCTTTGTAGCGCTGGACGCTATATTCTTTTTTGCCTTCAGCCAACACGTAATCAAACAGCTCTCGCGCTGAGTTCTTCTCTACGCGCTCGGCTTCAATCTTAGTCCGGCGGATCGGCGTCTTGGAAGATTTCTTTGCCGCCTTTTCCAGGTCCTCACGCTCGGCATCGCTCAGGTCAGCAGCCGCTTCTTCCGTGGCTTTCCCCGCCACTTCCACTACAAACGGAGGCTCCATGTTCTGCTCAATCTGCTTGAATTTCGCGATCATCTGGCGATATTCAGGCGTGGAAGCCAGGGCCCAGTTGATTTGCCGCTCAGCACCTTGTGAGTCAGTAAACTTAACGCCCCAGAGATTGTGCTCTTCATCGAAATAGCTCTCAATTTGCTTGAGTTGATATTCCTTGGCCAGCTTGTTGATTTCTTTTTCCAGCTTCTCAATTTTCTTTGAAGGAGTTTTCTTTTCGCCTTCAAAGTCCGCGCGCTGTGAAATGCCGAGCCGCGGCAGCAGCTCAGTAATGCGTTCATGGCGCAAACGCTTGTCCACTTTTTCAAAGAAGACCAGATACTCGTTCAACGTGGTCATGAACTTGGAAAGAGCAGCGCCTTCCAGCTTGGCTGCGCCTTCACCGTAACGGACCGTCATTCCTTCCGCCGCACGTTTCACCATTACGCGCACAAACTCGCGATCGTCTTTGATGTACTGCTGGCTCTTGCCTTTTTTAATGCCGTAAAGCGGCGGCTGCGCAATGAAAACATTACCGCGCTTGATCAGCTCATTCATGTGACGGAAGAAGAACGTGAGCAGCAGCGTGCGAATGTGCGAACCGTCCACGTCAGCGTCTGTCATGAGAATGACTTTGGCATAGCGCAGCTTTGCCGGATCAAAATCTTCTTTGCCAATGCCAGTGCCCAGCGCCGTAATCATGGCGCGGATTTCTTCATGGCTCAGCATCTTGTCATAGCGCGCCTTTTCAACGTTGAGGATCTTTCCCTTCAGCGGTAGGATGGCCTGGAAACGACGGTCGCGGCCCTGCTTGGCCGTGCCGCCTGCGGATTCACCTTCCACCAGGAACAGTTCGCAGCGATTGGGATCACGCTCCGAGCAATCCGCTAATTTGCCGGGCAGTCCACCGCCGTCAAGCGCGCCTTTACGACGCGTGAGATCGCGGGCTTTGCGGGCAGCTTCACGGGCGCGGGCAGCTTCAACAGCTTTGTTAATGATCTTGCGCGCGACCGGCTGGTTCTGCTCAAAGAATGCGCCAAGCCGTTCATTTACAAAAGCTTGTACGATTCCGGCGATATCAGAATTCAGCTTGCCTTTGGTCTGGCCTTCAAATTGCGGCTGCGGCAGCTTTACGCTTACCACCGCTACCAGACCTTCACGCACATCGTCACCGGTAAGGTTTTCTTTTACGTCCTTAAACAGGCCGAGTTGCTGGCCGGCATAGTTGATGGTGCGCGTAAGTGAAGTACGAAATCCTGAAAGATGCGTGCCGCCATCCACCGTGTTGATGTTGTTGGCAAAGCTGAAAACGGTTTCTGAGTAGCCGTCGTTGTACTGCAGCGCGATTTCCATGGCTACGCCGTCACGCTCGGCTTCCATGTAAATCGGCTTGTCATGCAGCACGCTTTTTCCGCGGTTCAAATGCTTGATGAATTCCGCAATACCGCCGGTGTACTTGAATTTCAGGTTCTTCGCTTCTCCGGTTTTCGGGTCCGTCTGCCGCTCATCGGTAAGCGAGATTTCCAGGCCTTTGTTCAGGAACGCGAGCTCGCGCAGGCGTTGCGCCAGAGTGTCAAAATTGTATTCCGTCGCCGTGAAAATTTCCTTGTCCGGCAGGAAATGCACCTTGGTTCCGCGCTTTTTTGTAGTGCCGGTTTTCTTGAGCTTGGTCTGCGGATTCCCCTTTGAATATGCCTGTTCCCACACATGTCCATCACGCCAGATCTCAAGATCAAACTGGTGGCTCAACGCATTTACGCAGGAAACGCCAACGCCGTGAAGACCGCCGGAAACTTTGTAATTGGAGCTGTCAAATTTTCCGCCGGCATGCAGCTTGGTGAGCACAACCTGGGCTGCGGGAATTTTTTCTCCGTCGATGATCATGTCATCCACGGGAATGCCGCGCCCATCATCGACAACAGTAATGGAATTATCGATGTGAATCGTTACACCGATTTGAGTGGCATGACCCGCCAGCGCTTCATCGACTGAATTGTCCACAACTTCATACACGAGATGGTGCAATCCCATCTCTCCGTTTGAGCCAATGTACATGGCTGGGCGCAGGCGTACTGCTTCCATGCCCTCAAGGACTTTAATGTCCTCCGCAGTGTAGTTGCCGTTTCCATTACCGCCAGATTTTTTGCTTTTTTGTTCTGCCATTTGTTTTGCTGTTGCCGTTGCGGATTCGCGGGTAGACAAACCTTAGCTCCTCTTCCACGTGCCAGTGTAGCTTTTACCGGGGCTGAAAACTGCCCTCAAGTTACTTAAATTCAATGCTTTAGTGGGAATTTTGGCCACTCTCTATTGTAGCACATTGCGGGCCAGAATAGGCCGGGTAGAAAAGCGCGAATAGACTGATTTCAAAAGACGGGATTGTACTAATAAAGTATTGAAAACTTAGGGATTAATTATATACTCACTCTCGCGTTTCAAAACACTTCGAAACGTCACCACCAAATAGAGCCAAATAAGAGCCCTAAGAGAGAAACAGGAGACTTTCCCCAATGAAACTGCTACTTCGTACCTGGATGCTTGTTCTGGTTGTTTGCGCTGTCTTTGCTGCATTCTCAGGAGAATTTAATCCTGCGTTTGGATTGATTGGTACAAAACCACAAATCCCCTGCGCACCGTCGAAACCGAACAGCAATGTTAGTTTCTGCGTAAAATAACAGCCAAACAAACCATTGATTTTTCAATGGCTTGGCTGTTTTCTTAACCGCAGATATTTACTAACTAGTAAATTGTACTTTGGTGTCAACCAGATGCCTTGCTTGGGCTTCCAGGGGAGTAGTATGCTTTCGCTCTCCTGGAGGGTTGGCTCTGTGAATACTTCTCAATCGATTGTTCTTCTCACTGCTGCGCTACAAGGCGCAATTGCCTGGCTTTTACTCAAGCGCAACAAAAGAGCCGAGTTTCCCGTCTTTTTCTGGTACAACGCCCTCTCAGCAATTGGTGGCCTAATTTTATTTGTGGGAGTTATTGTCCTCTCGCCGATTCGTTATTTTCATCTTTTCTGGATCGTCAATCCCCTGCTGATGCTGGTGGAATTTGGCGTAATGTATGAAATTTTCGTCAAGGCACTAAAGCCCTATCACGGATTGATTGACTTGGGAAAAATGCTGTTCCGCTGGGCCGCGGCTTTCCTGTTCTTAGCCTCAACATTGACCGCCTTTGCTACCACTGACAACACGCTGATGAAATGCGTTGCCGCTGCGGTGCAGTTTCAAAGATCAATACGGCTGGTGCAATGCGGCTTGTTGCTCCTGTTTTTCCTCTTTGAACGTCGCCTAGGCCTGGCTTGGCGCAGCCGCCCGGTTAGTATTGGCCTGGGCATGGGAATTTATGCATCGCTCAGCCTTAGCTCTTCGTATCTATACACCAAGTTCCCGCAAATCACTGGGGCTCTGGATTTCATAGACTACATCCAGTATTTCGCGGTTCTCGCATTCTGGGCTGTTTGCTTTTACCTGCCGGAACCTGAGCGCCACAGCGTTCTTGAATCACCATCAAAGCTTATTTTCCAACGCTGGAACGATGCTTTGGTTGCCACACGGTTTGCAGCAGCCGGCGCGAGCGCTTCCATCAGTGGCATTGATTCCTTCCTGCCGAACGTTGAACAAACTGTGGACCGCGTTCTTGCCCGGAAGATTGCCCAGTAAGAATTTTTTAGTCCAAAACAAAGGCCGGACACAAATGTCCGGCCTGTTTTATTGGATTGAAAGGCGTCAGATTCTCATAGGCATGACGATGTAGCGATAACGATATTCGCTGTCCGGCGCTTCATCAGGACGCAATTGGCCCGCAGTCTGGGCGTCTTTAAATTCAAAGCGAACATCGCCCGTACCGACCACTTTTAAAAACTCAAGCAGATATTGCGAGTTGAAACCGATCATCATCGGGTCGCCCGTATAAGCCGTCTCGATGGAATCTTCCGATTCGCCGGTTTCGGTATTCGAGGAAGAAACTTTCAATTCGTTTTTCTCCACCTTCATGCGAATGGCATTGGAACGCTCGTCGGCAAATTGCGCTACGCGCTGAATTGCCGAGGACAGCTCATCGCAATGAATAGTGACTGACTTGTTGTTGTCCCGCGGCAGCACAGCCTCATAGTTGGGGAATTGCCCGGTAAGTTGGCGCGAGGTAAGCAGCCGTCCGCCAATGCGGAAGAACAAGGTCGATTCATCTTTTGCAAATTCAACTGTCTGAGCGTCACTGCTATTGAGCAACGTGCTCAGCTCAGCCATTGCTTTCTTGGGAACCAACACCTTCAATTCTCCGCTCACCGGCAGCTTGGTATTGGCATTTTCAATATGCGCCAGGCGATGTCCGTCCGTGGCCACCATGATGATGGATTCCGGCTTCATCACCATGAGAGCGCCATTCAGGGTGTAACGCGATTCTTCATTGGAAATTGAAAAGATGGTTTTAGCGATCAATTGCCGGAGGACCTGGGCAGGAAGCTGCAAAGCCTCAGTGGGAAAGTGTGGCAGGGCGGGAAAATTCGCCCGGGCCATACCCACCATTTTTGTGTTGGAGCGGCCGCTGCGAATCTGCACCCAGTGGTTTTCCAGCAGCTTAATGCTGATGTCGCCATCGCCAAGCAGCTTTACATAATCATAAAGCTTGCGCGCGGGAATAGTGCAGGACCCTTCTTTCTTGACCTTTGCCGGGCATGACGTGCGCAGGCTGAGATCGAGGTCCGTTGCGGTGATGGAGAGTTTATCTCCGGCAGCTTCAAACAGGAAATTGGAAAGGATCGGGATGGTAGTCTTGCGTTCTACTACGCCCTGAGTGGCCGTGAGCTCTTTCAACAGGTCGCTTTTGCTTACGCTGATTTCCATTGTGGCTCCCGCCTCGGTGCCTGCGGAGGAAGGCATATTCGTGGCTCCCTAATATTATTGAAACTATCAAAAGATAAATACAAGTAATTACAGTAGTAACAGTAGATGCCTGAGGAAAAGTGGGAATCAGGCCCAACTCCCTAGTTTACAGGGTTTTGCCGCATTCCACCGTTCCGCAATTCCGGGCCGTAAATCTGTCATGCTGGAGGGAATACCGTCCGGTTGTTTTGCTTGCACCGGTTTTCTCCACGGTTTCCACATTTCATCCACACACGATCCGCAAAATAAACCCTGCTTAAAAGTGGAAAACCCGGTTGCACACCATTCCCTTGCCGCACAAAAACGAGATTAATTATTGAGAGTCTCTGTCAACTTATTCAGTAAGCGGTTCAGATCCTTGTCCGCTTGCCGTTGTTCCTCAATCTTGTCAATGGAGTGCATCACTGTTGTATGGTGCTTTCCACCGAACTGCCGCCCGATTTCCGGCAGGGACGCTTCCGTCATCTGCTTTGCCAGATACATGGCAATCTGCCGCGGGAACACAATCGCGCGCGAGTTGCTTTTTGCTTTGATCTCCGTAACACGTAATCCAAACTGCTCAGCCACGGCTTTCTGAATGGCGTCAATCGTGATCTTACGCGCCTGCGAGTCAATGAAATTCTTGAGCACCTGTTGCGCTGTAACCAGGTTGACTTCAGCGCCGGTCAGGGAACAATACGCAATCAAGCGAATGAGCGCACCTTCCAACTCACGCACGTTGGTCCGTACATTAGAAGCAATATACAGAGCCAGGTCCGTGGAAAGCGTAACGCGCTCTGATTCAGCTTTCTTTTGCAGAATGGCTACTTTTGTTTCAAGATCGGGCGGCTGAATGTCCGCGATCAGTCCCCATTCAAAACGGGAGCGCAAACGGTCTTCAATCTCAGGTAGCTCTTTTGGCGGACGGTCGCTGGCGATCACAATCTGCTTCATCGACTCATGCAGTGCATTGAAAGTATGGAAAAACTCTTCCTGCGTCCGTTCCTTTTGCGCCAGGAACTGAATGTCATCAATCAACAGCACGTCAACGTTCCGGAATTTATCGCGGAAGCTGATCATCTTGTCATAGCGCAGAGAGTTGATCATTTCATTGGTGAACTTCTCGCTGGAGACATAGCAGATGGAAGCCTGCGGCGTGCGCCGTTTTACTTCATGGCCAATGGCCTGCATTAAGTGCGTTTTTCCCATACCCACCCCGCCATAGAGGAAAAGCGGGTTGTAGGCTTTGGAGGGCCGCTCTGCAACCGCTTGCGCCGCAGCATGGGCAAACTGGTTGCCGGCGCCGATGACGAACGCTCCAAAAGTATATTTAGGGCTGAGCTGAGCAGCGGAATCCCAATCAAATCTTTGCTGCCGCGCAGCAGACACGGCCGACGCGTTAGCGGAAACGGGAGCAAAGCCGCCATCCGGACGCACCGGAGGCGCAGTGGGATCCTCTTCAGCGGTGATGAACTTCACGTCTTGATACTCAGGAGCCAGAGTGTCAATGGCTTCCTGGATCAAGTCGCCAAATTTTTCACCGATGTGACGAAACTCAGGAGTAGGCACGCGAACAAAAATGATTTCGCCATTGATATGGCTGAAACGCGTGGGCTTGAGCCATGTGTCGTAAGAAAGGCGGGTGATCTTTTTTTCCAGCGCTCCTAAAATTCTGAGCCATGGATTCGCGGTTGCGGT
>Ga0070739_10008664_pt1 | contig 10351 bp, 7 predicted proteins | sample Coa_R1_7_FD_66445 | JGI IMG/M metagenome (GOLD analysis project Ga0070739, IMG submission 66445) | Surface soil microbial communities from Centralia Pennsylvania, which are recovering from an underground coalmine fire - Coalmine... | ecosystem: Environmental > Terrestrial > Soil > Unclassified ...
CACATAGATCACCGCCCCAATCAGCGTCCAGATAGCACGATTGACACTTTGGAACCGCTTACCGAGCACTTGCATAGAGAGTCCGAGGCTGTAATCGTTGGGAATATTGGTGGCAATGATGCTGAGTGCAAGCAGTACCAGGAGCAAGGAACCAAAGCTACCAAGGGGATGGAGAGCCGCTGACATGAGATCACCCCCGCCTAGCCCCTTATAGGCAGCGACGGTAGTCAAGGCCATACCAAGTACCTCCAGGACGATACAGGGTATGGTGACACCCAAAAAGGTGAGCCAGAAGATGCGACTGGTCGGTGTGTCTTCTGGTTGATTCACATTGTAGTCTGCAGCGTAGGGTGCCCATCCCGTAGCGTAGCCATAGACTGCTCCACCGAAGGAAATGAAGGCAGCGATCTCAGCAATGCCAAATGCCGGAGTAGGGATGGTAGAAATCTTTGGACCTGCCACCACGAGCATGAGAGCGAAAATAACAGCCATTGGTATCCAGGCCCAACGTTCGTAGCGATGGACGTATCTGTACCCATAGATACTAACCGTTGTCGTTAGCGCGGCAATAATGAGGACACCTAGCCAGCGGGGGATAGCGCCTCCACTGAGTGCATTAACCAACTGACCACCTACAATGACATTCACCGTAGACCAGCCGATAGCCGTTGCCACATTGAAGAGTGCCATGATCATGGCACCCACCCAGCCAAAGGAGAAACGCGAAATAGTCATCTGGCGCAGGCCGAGCTTGGGACCCATGGTTGAGAAGAAGGCAACCGGGAGCGTTCCGAGAACGTTGAAGATAATAATGGCAAAGACGCTGTCCCAAAATCCGAGTTGGAAGACAGGAACAGCAAGAGCGCCAAGTGCCACAGTAGGAATCGACAGATTCGCAGACGCCCACATCGTGAAGTTGTCGCGGATGCGGACATGAGTTCTGGTCCTGGGTGAAACACGCTCGATACCATGTGTTTCAAGCCCCTTCTCTTCAGGAATTGCTACGGTGTCAAGAGTATCAGAAGCCATCAAATAGAACCCCCTTGTGATACTTCCCTAAGTTTTGCCTGGATAAGTGGGCAATATGTTCAGATAACTTGAGCACATCAAGCGATTGCCAAGCTGGTAATGCCCAATCTCTCCCAGAAGAAGCACGCCTATTCTAGAAAAGCAATGCGCTCCCCATTAGGGCAAAACTCAGGATATTTAGGCTAGAGCAACACTTCAGCTTTCTTCACATTATACCAGCTTTTTTCACATTATACCAGAGCAATTATGAGAAAATGAGAAAAGCAAAAAGTGTTGAGACAGATACAGTTCACTCAAAAGACATTGTTAGCTCAACTTTATACAATTTGGTCAAGAACAGGTAGCAGAGGCAGTTAATGCAGGAAAGAGAGCGGCAAGAGAACCACATCGAGGTCAGGGGGGATGTGGGATACGAAGTGATTGTGGTGCCTTGCATTCTCCCGATGGTATTGGAGATTCCCATATCATTATTACACTATACCCATTACTGAGCGATTCAGCTAGCTTAATGGTAATATACAAGGAAAAGCATTTGGCTATGTTAAGGAAGATGTTACACACCGAAAGGCAGAGCGACTGCAAGAGTCGCCACCATGCCAGGCGCTAGAGGGGATAGTCTATGCGTGCAGACCGGCTACTTTCGATTTTGATGCTTTTGCAGATCAGGGGACATATGACGGCACATGAGCTGGCGGAGCGGTTGGAGGTCTCGGAGCGTACGATTTATCGGGATATTGAGGCACTGAGTGTCGCCGGGGTGCCTGTTTACGCGGAACGTGGGCCGGGAGGCGGCTGTATGCTAGCTGAGGGCTATCGCACGAACTTGACGGGGCTGACGGAGGCCGAGGTACGGACATTGTTCCTGCCGGGTATGAGCACCGCGCTGGCTGACCTGGGTGTAAGTAAGGCGTTAGAGGCGGCAATGCTCAAGCTGCTAGCCGCACTACCCACTGCTCAGCGTCGTGACGCGGAACGGGTGCGCCAGCGTCTGTATATGGATGCCGTTGGCTGGTTTCAGCCCAACGAAGCTGTGCCGTTTCTTCAGACCTTGCAGGAGGCGGTCTGGCATGATCGTAAAGTCCAGATCGTCTATCGTAAAAAGAATGGAGAAGTCTCGGAGCGCATCGTTGATCCGCTCGCCCTAGTGACGAAGGCGGGTATCTGGTATATGGTAGCAGTATCGCATGATGATTTACGGGTGTTTCGTGTTTCACGAGTGTTGGAGGCCATGCCCATCGATATGCCATGTCAGCGCCCTCCTGATTTCGACTTAGAGAAATTTTGGGCCACGTGGAGTGCCGAGCTTCAGGTCAAGGCTCCTGAATACGCCGTAAAAGTGCGTATCTCACCCACTTTCGTACCTATTCTGCCCCAGATTCTCGGCGAGACAGTACACACACTCATTGAGAACGCAGACCCACCAGACGAGGAGGGCTGGATTACGATACCTCTGACATTTGGCTCGTTTGAGGGGGCCCGCAGCTATATATTGGGTTTTGGAACAATGGCTGAAGTACTGGAACCAGAAGAATTGCGACAGAGTGTGATTGCCTTTGCGAGAGGGATTGTGAAGTTTTACGAGGAGAGAGAAGATGCAGATCAGTGAACCTGGCGAATATGCCCTCCTAGGGATGCTCAAGAGTAGGCCTATGCACGGCTACGAAATATTCCAGCAGTTCGAGGAAGGCACGCTGGGCAAGATCGTGCGGCTGGAAATGAGTCAGATGTACGCTTTTCTCAAGAAACTTGAGCGCTTGCAGTACATCGAGTCACATCTGGAGATGCAGGGTACACGGCCGCCGCGCAAAATCTTTCATCTCACCCAGTCAGGGCATGACCTGTTCCTGAACTGGCTCACGCAGCCCGTCGAGAAGCCTCGCGACATCCGTATCTTCTTCCTCATCAAGCTCTACTTTGTGCAACAATTCCTCCCGCACAAAACAGCCTACCTCATTGACCAGGAAATTCTCGCCTGCCAACACTTCCTCGCACACCTGGAGTCAAAGCAAGGAACTGCACCCGACGATACCGATTTCTTCGATCACGTCGTCTTACGCAGCCGCATCCATCAGACCCGTGCATTGTTGGACTGGATGAGGGAATTACAAGCAGAGTTGGTGGTGTAGCAATGCTGCTCCACTCCTAAGACGGTTTTATGAGCGCAACAGCAGCCGATACTGTGGATTGTAATTCTTATCGCAACTACTACATGAAACCGACTGAGAATACTTGCGCGTTCGGGGATACTCCTTGCCACAACCGGGGCATTCATAGACATAACGAATGGGCCGACGTTCACGCCGCACCTGTTCACGCCGAGCGCTCTCCTCGTGCAACAATGCCCGCAACTCCTCTGCAGGATAGCCCGTGATAGCCGCTTCGTCATCGGCAATAGAATCGTATCCATGATGGCGATGACGGCGCGGTTTTCCATTGACACGATCCGCCAGGTGAATCAACTCGTGTGCGATAGTGACTTCGACAGATTTGGGTTGCATGCTCGGCTCGATAAAGATGAGATGACGATGCATGGACCGTTGTGCCAACAAAGATGAAGATTTATGCGAGCGCCCAGGAAGCGATGGCGCAGGGACATAGCAATAACAGCCAAGTGCCATACTATTGAGCCGTTTGCCTGTCCAGCGCATATATTCTTTGCGGTCCTGAGTAATCGCTAACAGGCTCAATTCGCAATCCGGTAGATGTAGTTTTTGCCAATAGTGCGTCAGCCAACGTTGAATAGTGGCATGATCTCCAAAGATCACCGGGCCGACTTGTCTTAGAGGGGGCGAGGGTGCAGCTGATGTCCTGGATTTACGTGCGGCTGTCATGACCGCTCTTTTGCTCCTTATCCGGTAGGCGGCACGATATACCATCCCTACAGTTTTTGCATTGTATACGCATATAGCAGCGTAGCATTAGTATAGCAGGCAAAAGGTAGAGGTGCAAGCGTTCGTTTTCACATCTGGCGATGGTGTCACTTTTTTGGGCTCAAGAGGGCAAGCAGGATGTGGCGCGTAGGGAGGTCATTCTGCCAATACATTTGACTGAACGCCTCCCTTGGATTGAGCCTTCCTGCTACCCTCCACGCTTGTTATATCACTTCCGCAAGGAAGGGGTCTCTTTTTCCTCGTGGTGAATCTTCTCTAACAGTTCGCGCAGGGTCGAGATGTGTTGCCTGGTCGTCTCATCGTCCTTGCTCGCTGTCAGAATCAATGCCTGAACACCGAGAGTCATGAGTGTGTAACCATCGGCTTCATTCAAGTCATCTGTCACATTGATGAACGCGGGGACGCGCACTGCCTCGCGAACAGCAATATAATGTAACATGTCCTCGATAGTCATCTCACCAAGATCGTTGACCAGGTTAAAGTCCAGCAGGACGCCTGCCAGATCGTCGAAGGCGCTCAGGTTACGAATGAAGATTGGATACATCTCTCCCGCCCGCATGGGGACAGCGAGTACCTTCTCTATCTCTTTCCCCTCTATAGCCAACAGGTGTGCCGGGGCATCGAGGGGTAGAATGATGTACTGTACACCCTGCTCTTTGATGGAGAGCAGGCTCTCGCGGTCAAGCTTCTTCCACCCGCCAGTGATATGTAGCCCACAGACCACATTCTCGTTACTCGTCTTTGCGGAGTCAATCTCCTTCTTAATTGTGTCTAGAAGTGCATTATCCTTGCCATCCCAGCGGAAGAGGAGTCCATCGGCACCTGCTTTGAGGGCAGCCTCCGCGCTGCCTGCCGTCACCTGAGGGAACGCGACGACGACGGCAGCAGAACGCGGTTTGGTCTCTGCTCTGTTCTTGCCGAGGAAGCCCATCCCGCCCCCGCTCTGACCCCGACGTGCTTGTGTGAACATGTCATGTAGTTTTACCATTTTTTGCAATATCTCCTTATCAGAGTACAGGCAGATCTACTCGCGTATTGCCTGTACTGAACAGTCCACCTTTGTGTGCATGAGGCACAAATGTTAGTTCATTATAGCACGTAACAGGGCAAGCCGCCTAACGTCTCCTCGTAGAGATGAGAGATCCATATCCTAAAAACTCAGAGCATGGTCGTTTTGATATTGACGGGGGATAATACAACAGTTTACATCTCTATGTTATCTGTGCTATAGTATCTTTGAAGTTGTCCTGTAGAGCTTTTTATTTGCTTGCTTCTTTTCCTCAATTTACTGCTGATAAGGGGCGGTAAGTATGCTGTTTGAAGGAATACAACTGGGGCAATACCATATTCGACGTCTCGTCGGACGTGGGGGAACAGGCGATGTGTATCTGGCTGATGACCAGAAGCTGCTGCGGCAGGTGGCACTCAAGATCGTACAAATCGAGGACCCGACGAGTGAGGTCGCCAAAGAAGCCGCACGTCTCTTTCAGCGCGAAGCCCTGATGGTTGCTAAGCTCAATCACCCCAACATCTTGCCACTTTTCGACTTTGGAGAGACAGTAGTGAGTGGTGTCACCATCTCCTATCTGGTCACGCCATTTTGTTCGGAAGGCTCACTGACTGCCTGGTTACGTCAACGCAGCGGGTCGCTGATCGTCCCACCTCGTGATGCCTTTCATATTATGCGGCAAGCCGCCGACGCACTCGAATATGCCCACGACCAACAGATCATTCATCGCGATGTCAAACCCTCGAATTTTCTCGTGCGCAGCCGGAAGGATACCCCAAGCCGTCCTGATGTGTTGCTGGCAGACTTTGGCGTTGCACGCCTCACGCAAGGCAATGTCAACATGAGCAAAACCGTTCGCGGGACGCCGACCTATATGGCCCCCGAACAATGGAGTGCCAATCCGGTATCCGCGACCGACCAGTATGCACTGGCGATTATGACGTACGAATTGCTGACCGGGCGTCCACCTTTTCTTGGTACTCAGGAACAGATCATGTACCAGCACTTGATGGTACAACCTCAGCCACCCAGTGCGTTCAATACTCGCATTCCATCATCCGTTGATGCTGTCGTTCTCCACGCACTGGCCAAGCAACCGGCTGATCGCTATCCCTCGATATCTGCCTTCGCCTCTGCATTTGAACATGCAGTAGCAGAGATGCCATCTTCTCCCAGAATAACGGTGACGCCACCCCCGTTGTCCACTCCATTCCACCTGACAAGAAACACACCGAGCATTGCTGCATCGAACATATCGCCGCCCCATCTCCTCGCATCAAATCTCACAGTGCCACAGACTGCCACCCCGGGGAGTATGGAGAGGAATGAACTGTACGCCGTGTTGCCCCTCAGCACAGCGGAGGCTCTGGCAGGAACAGAGCGCACTGTCCTCATTCCAGGGAGGCAGCCCATTGACATCTCCGTACCCGCCGGCGTCCATGATGGTCAGGTGATTCGATTACAAAACAGGGTTGACGCTTCCCTGCCGAACATGCCGAAGAAGGACCTCGTGCTCACGATTACTGTGACCCCTCCTGCAGGAGAGGTCACATCAGAGCCGCCTGATCCGGCCAGTTCGCGTCCATCCAATCCCTCCATCTCGCGCCCGACCAGGCCATCCATTCCAGAGCTGGCGGTCATCCAGGCTATACCGGGCCTTGCACCTTCGCGCATCACCTGGAAGACGCTGTCCTTCGTTGGACTGGCTCTCCTTCTGCTCCTGGTGGGTGTTGTCGCGCTCTCACCTTTGGGAAAGACCTTGAGTCCCATCAACGCCCCCAATGCTACCGCGACAGCCAATGCCAGCAACGCTACCATGCAGGCTGTTCAAAGTGGCGTCTCTGCCGCCACTGCGACCGCAAATGCACAAGCGATGGCTACAGCGCAGGCCCAGGCTACTGCTGCTGTGAATGCAAATCTCATTGATCCCACCATGCAACAACTGAAACTCTATGAAGCCTTAAATAGGGCCAGTAGTTCTGGGTGGGACACAAATGGGGGGTGTACTTTTGCAGCGGATGGCTACCACGTGCTGGCACAAACCACGACCCAACTGTGCATTGCGCATAATCTCACCCTTAGCGACTTTACCTTGCAGATGCAGATAAACATTCTCAAGGGTACTGGGGGCGGGATACTCTTTCGATCTACTGGTTCAGCAGGTTACTACTTTCGTATCACTGTAGATGGACACTATGCGCTATTTACATGTAATGGAGCAGACTGTAGTAAGGCATTGAGCAGCGGATTTTCCTCCGAAATCACTCAAGGTCTGAAGCAGACTAACTCTCTAGCGGTGGTGGTAACAGGAAATCATATAGACCTCTATGTGAACGGCATACGTATCAACGGTGGAAATGGCAGTGGCTCTTTGCAAGGGCAAATCGGTGTTGTTGCTGAGTCTGGTAGCCAGGTTGTGTTTGGCGATGCGAAAATATGGACAATGTAGGTAATTCCTCGTAAGGTAGCGCATCTGTAGCCTACCCCTTTGTGGGGGTGAGGTGGGACACTCACACGAACTGATGGCTCTGGCGGGTACCAAGAGCAAAAGCAAGGAGAATATATCATGCAACGCCCTAGCAAACATACTGAGAGACTCCTGTTCACCTTCGTATGCCTCATGACTCTGCTGCTTGTTGCCTGTGGGAGCAATGCAGGTATTAGCGACTCAACGATAAACCCTCCCACTCCCACGGTTGTGGGGACACCACCAGCAGCCTATGACAAACAGATTTTCCGTTTCCCTCTTGTGAACATAGATGATATTGCCACCTTCGATCCCGCCCTTGTAACAGACGTTCCCTCCTCTCAGGCTATTGATATGGTTTTTAACGGTCTTGTCCGTTTCGACGATAACCTCCAAGTACAACCGGAACTTGCACAGTCCTGGGAACAGTCCTCTGATGGTTTGCAGTGGACATTCCACCTGCGCCCTAATCTGACATTTAGTGACGGTTCTCCCCTGACATCCAAAGATGTGGCCTATAGTATTGATCGTGCCCTTCAGCCGACCACCAAATCTACTATCAGCCTCAACTATCTAGCGCTTATTCAAGATGCAGATAAGCTGAACACAGGGAAGATTAAAACCATTATCGGTGATAGCATCCTAACACCTGATTCCAGCACTGTGGTACTCAAGGCCGCCAGAAAAGCCGCCTATTTTTTGTACGCCTTGACCTACCCAACGTCCTATGTTGTGGAGCAGCGTCTGATTTCCAAATATGGCAATGATAAGTTCACTGACCATCTGACAGAAGGTGGAGGCTCGGGTCCCTTCATCGTGTCACAGTACATTCATCAGAAGGAGATCGACTTCGTGCCCAATCCCTACTACTATGGCCTCAAACCCCTTTTGCAGAAGGTGGTCTTCCCTTTCATGAAGAGCAGTACTATAGCTTACCAGTCCTATCAAACTGGTCAGGTTGATTATACCCCCGTCCCTGCAGACCGTCTTGATGAAGCTAGTAAACTCACTAACCAATACTCTCGAACGCCCCAGCTGTTCACCTATTACATCGCTATGAATTTCCTGGAGAAACCGTTTGATAATCTCCATATTCGCCAGGCGTTTGCCCTCTCTATTCAAAGAGAGACCGTGGCACATCAAATATTCAATAACACCGTCATTTCTACCTACCATATCATTCCACAGGGAATGATAGGCTATCATCTCGATCTTACCGGGCCAGCAGGCATCAAAGATAGTAGGGGAAATGTTTCTCTAGCTCAACAACTCTTCCGAGAGGGTTTGCAGGAGGAGGGATGGTCCGGCATCTCGCAAATGCCCCCTATTAAGTTTACCTATCCCACAAGCCCGACTACTGACAGATGGGTCACACTGATGATCCAGATGTGGCAGAATGCTCTAGGTGTGAATGTCATACCTGATCCTGTCGACTTCAATAAGGAGTTAACGGAGCTACAAGCAACGGTAAACAATCCCAAGGGCTTACAGATGTGGATGCTGGGCTGGAGTGCTGATTATCCTGATCCACAAGACTGGACAACCCTTCAGTTTGATAAAGGTGCAGCCCAAAACGCCATGAACTACGGTCAAAATAACACTGCGGATGCTCTTCAGGAGCAGACTGTGCAGACACAGATGGAACAGGCTGATGCCGAATCTAATCCAACGACTCGTATTCAGCTGTATGACAATGCTGAGCAGCAATTAATCAATCAGGTTGCCTGGATACCGCTTATTCAGTTCACGAATGATGCCTTGCTAAAGCCCTATGTGCAAGGCTTTACCTTTAATTCGCTTGAGGTAACACCACCCACCGATTGGGCCAACATTTACATTGCCCAACATTGATGTCCTCTCATAGCCGAAAGGGGGGGAAAAGATGTCATACGATGGTTCACTGGCTGACTGGCTACAGACGCAGCCGGGATTGCTTCCATTACAGAGAGTTGCCTCTCTTGTGCGCAAAGCGTCGGATGCGTTGCAACAGGTTCATGACCAGCAGAAGGTCTACCAGGATGTAAATCCCTGCAATTTCCTGATACATGTGCAGGGGGCACATGATGAACGGGTTGATCTGAAGCTGGCTGATCTCGATGCACCAGGCCACGCGGGGCTGAAGTTTAGCAGAGGCTATTCCGCTAATAGCTTGCTGGCCTATATGGCTCCCGAGCAATGGATGGGTCAGGTCGGGCCTGCGACCGATCAGTATGCGCTGGCGGTGATGGCCTACGAGTTGCTGACCGGTATTCCTCCTTTTCAGGGACCACCAGCACAATTGATGGAGTTGCATCTCAAGGTTCAACCACCGGCAGCCAGTAGCATCCATCAACGTGTTTCGCCAGCTATGGATGCTGTTTTGCAAAGCGCCCTGGCAAAACGTCCCGAGGATCGTTTCCCTTCGATTGCAGGGTTCGCCCGCGCCCTGGAGCAGGCGATAGTGCGCCCAGAGGCACTGGTGGTCAGCACTACCATTGATGGCAATCTCCGTGCGACGTTGCCCATTAGCCTGACCGAGGCAGCAATGGGGACACTGCGCAGCATTACCCTGCCCAATGGACGGCGGATCACCGTCTCTGTGCCCAAGGGGGCTTATGACGGTCAGGTGGTGCGCTTAGAGGGCTTCGGTGATCCCTCGCCGACGACCGGACAGACGGGAGCGGTATTTCTTATGTTGTCAGTGACTCCTACTGAGACGAGCATGCCTACCGTCATGAGCAAGCATACACCAAGTATTCCTGTGGTTGTCTCTCCTCAACACACACAGCCACCTTCTGTACCCATCACTCCTCAGCCAGCACAGCCACCTTCTGTGCCCATTACTCCTCAGTCGGCACAGCCACCTTCTGCGTTCGCCACTCCTGCTCTCAGGCGTATCAAAACTATGGCGGCCGGGCTCTACACAACGATTGTCAACCTTTCGCCACGAGGCAAGGCACTGTTACTGGGGAGTCT
>Ga0070739_10008666_pt1 | contig 10347 bp, 10 predicted proteins | sample Coa_R1_7_FD_66445 | JGI IMG/M metagenome (GOLD analysis project Ga0070739, IMG submission 66445) | Surface soil microbial communities from Centralia Pennsylvania, which are recovering from an underground coalmine fire - Coalmine... | ecosystem: Environmental > Terrestrial > Soil > Unclassified ...
GTATCAGCATCGACATAGACGGGAATGTCGACCGCGGCGGCGATACGCGCATAGTGGTCCGCATAGTCGCGCATGTTCGACTGACCCATATCGGGCTGTGCCAGCATGGAGCCGATTGCCGCGTAACCGCCGGCACAAATCGCCTCGAAGCCTTCCGCCTCCATGATGCGAGCCGACAAGGCATCGTAGGCGCCCGGCATCAGTACGAGCCGCTTGCCCGACATGATCGCCCGGAATTTCTTGCGTGCATCCATCAGGCGTCCTCCCTGTCCTCCATGCGGGTGTCCCGCGCGGTCTGCAGCCACGGCTGCGCCGCGGCGGCCCGCCGCTCCCAGCTCACGATCTGGTCCATGTGCTTGAGCGTGAGCCCGATGTCGTCGAGACCCTCGAGCAAGCGCATACGGTCCGCCGCCGGTAGCTCGAAGGCAATCTCTGGGCCACCTGGGCCGCTGATGCGCTGCGTCACAAGATCCACGGTGAATGGCGCGGCGCCGTCGACTGCCATAACGCGGGCCGCAAAGGCATCCGCCTGCGATGGCTCGAGCACAATAGGCAACAGGCCATTCTGCAGGCAATTCTCGCGGTAGATGTCGGCGAAGCTTTTCGCCACTACGACCCGGATGCCGTTGGCCAGCATGCTCCACACTGCGGATTCGCGCGACGAGCCTGCGCCGAAATTATGTCCGGTCACCAGGATTCCAGCGTCGCGGAATTGCCGCCTATTGAGCACGAAGTCTGGATCTTCACTGCCATCGTCGCGCCGGCGCGCGCGATAAAACAGCATCGCCTTGTAGTCTTCCTTGAGGCCACGACCATGCAGGACCGGCGCGATTTGATCGGTATTGATGTCGTCTTTGAGCAGCGGCGCGGCAATGGCGGTGTGACTGCGGAAGGGCTGCATCACGCCGCCCCACTGGCCAATCGCCGCACATCCGTGATGCGTCCGGCAATTGCGGTCGCGGCGGCAGTAGCCGGACTGGCCAGATGGGTGCGCACCTTTGGTCCTTGGCGGTTTTCGAAGTTGCGATTGGTGGTCGAGACGCAGCGCTCGCCCGGTTCGCCGCGATCGCCATTGCCTCCGGCACACATCGAGCAGCCGGATTCCCCCCAAAAGAATCCGGCGTCGCGGAACACACGATCCAGGCCCGCAGCTTCCGCCTGACGCTTTACGGTCGATGATCCGGGCACCACCATCGCGACCACGCCGGGTGCCACCCGGCGGCCGCGCACCACGGCCGCCGCGACTTCGAGATCGGGCAGCTGGCTATTGGTGCATGAGCCGATGAAGACGCGCGTGACCGGTAAGCCGGCTAACGGCGTACCAGGTATCAGACCCATATAGGCGTAAGCGCTTTCGGCTGCCGCTCGACGGCTCGGCTCGATTGCCGAGGGTTCGGGCACGCGCTCGGAAACCCCAACAACCTGACTGGGATCGGTACCCCAGGTGATTTGCGGCTCAAGCGAGCCGCAATCCAGCGCCACCTCGCGATCGAAATCAGCATCCTCATCGCTCGCCAGCGTGCGCCAATAGCCGAGCGCGCGTTCCCACATTGCACCCTGCGGCGCATAGGAACGGCGCGCCAGCCACTCGAACGTCGCGTCGTCGGGTGCGACGAAACCCGAACGACCGCCCATCTCGATATTGAGATTGCACAGCGTCATTCGCTGCTCGATCGGCATCGTGGTTACGACCGAGCCTGTGTACTCGACCACATGACCGCGAGCGCCGGCGACTCCGATTTGCGCAATGAGCCGCAATGCGACGTCCTTTGCGTTGATGTGCGGCCTAAGCCCTCCATTGAGGCGTACCCGCATGCGTTTCGGCCGCTTCAGCGCCATGACCTGTGTTGCAAGCACGTGCGTCATTTCGCTGGTGCCGCAGCCGAACGCGAGCGCGCCGACGCCTCCGACCGTGCTGGCATGGCTGTCGGGTACCGCATGGGTCGCGCCCGGCAGCACGATACCGAGCTCCGGCGCCACGACGTGGGAAATGCCTTGTTCGGGGTCGCCGATGTCGAACAACTTGATGCCATTTTTGCGGGCCCCTTCGCGCATCGCCTCGAGAAATGCCGTTCCGGACGGGTTGGTCCTATCGTCTCGCCCGGGCTTGGTCGCCACCGTGTGATCTTGAACCGCGAAGGTGAGATCGGGCCTATGCACTGCCCGGCCTTGCTTTTCCAGGTACGCGAAACCGTGATGCGCGTGCAATTCGTGCAGAACGTGGCGATCGATATAGATGAGGTCGCGGCCATCGGCGCGCTGCCCGACGAAATGAAAATCCCAGATTTTATCGAACAGGGTCCGGGGCATGGTGCGGGCCTATAAGGCGCGATGAAGGGGTGGTCAAATTATTGTACCATCGAGCGGACTATCCGGTGCAAGACTTTAGTCCGCATCAATGAGCCATCATGCCTCGTGTCGTCGGCATCGATCATATCGTCCTGAGCGTCGGGCACTTCGCGCGATCCAAGGAATTCTACGGCAAGTTGCTTGGCTTTCTGGGCTTCAAGTTGAAATACGACTATGCCGACATGGCCGGCTGGAGCAACGGCAAGACGCTGTTCTGGATCGCCGCGGCTGATGCAAAGGGCAGAACGCGCAAATATCGCAAAGGCGATATTGGATTTCACCATTATGCGTTCGAACTCGACAGCCGGGAGGCGGTGGACGAGTTGGGCGCGTTTCTTGAAAAGAACCGAATGCGCATTCTCGATCCGCCGGGGGAATATTACGGGCAAAGCTATTACGCCGTTTATTTCGCGGATCCCGACGGAATGAAGCTCGAAGCGATGGTGTGGGCGCCGCCAAAGGCGGCCAGGCGGCCCAGAACGAAATTCAAGCGCGGCGTAACCAAGCGTGGCTGATTTGGCTTAGGCGACCAAGGGGGCTTGTGTTCGCCGAGCATAAGCGGGCAGGTGTTGCTCGTCTGCGGCCGATGATATGGCGCGCGTATAGGCCACCACACGGTTGCGGCCGCGCCGCTTGGCCGTATAAAGCGCGCCGTCGGCCGCTTCGACCAGTTCTGCCGGCATTTGGCCAATTTCCGGAATGATTGCATCCACGCCGATGCTGATGGTGACATGACCGCAGGGCGCCTCGGCGTGCGCGATGAGCAGTTCTTCAACCGCGTGTCGCGCCTCCTCGGCAAGCGACGTCACTTGCTGCAGATCGAGTCGCGGTAGCAGCAGCGCAAATTCTTCGCCGCCGTAGCGCGCGACCAGCACCGCAGCTTCCAGTGTGACGAGCGAGAGGGTCTCTCCGACAGAGCGCAGGCAGGTATCGCCGGCGACATGCCCATAGCGGTCATTGTAAAGCTTGAAATGATCGATATCGATCATCATCAGCGCAAGCGGCGTACGCTCCACCATCGCACGTTGCCACTCTTGCTCGAGTTGGCGATCAAAGCCCCGACGATTGGCGAGGCCAGTAAGGCCATCAAGGCTAGCCAACTCTTCGAGATGCTCGTTGGCGATGCGCAGCTCTTCCTCTCGAACGGCGAGCTTGTGCGCCATATCGTCCAGGGCGACGGCGAGCGGCTCAAATTCGGCGATCCAGGTTTCCTGCGTGGCGCGCACGTGCAGATCGCCGCGGCCGAATCGCGCGGCGGTGCGAACCAGCGACCGGATAGGCCGCACGACAAGCTGCTCGCCGCCGAACCAGGCAACAAGCAGGACAAAAGCCGCAAACAGCGCGAGCTGCAAATACGCGATGCTGACCTCTCGGTCGATGCCGCTTTGTACCGCGCGCTCATCAAGGCCTACGGCGAGCCGTGCATTGGTCCACGGCACGCGTGCGTACGAGGTGATGCGCCGAATACCATCGAAGCCGGCAGTGGTGATCGCGCCTTCATCTCGGCTGAGCATTGCCTTCGCCAAGTCTCGCCTGGCATAATTCTTACCGATCAGGTTCTCGCTATCCGCCGATGCGGCGATCAGCGTTCCGCCGCCGTCAAGAAGCACGACTGACGCGCCCGAGCGTCGTGCCGCGGCGCCAACGAGTTCGTTGATCCACTGCAAATTGATCATGGACAGCACCACGGCGCTGATTGCGCCGTCGCTGCGGATTGCCGGATAGCTGGCCACCAGCGTCGGGACTTGGTGAGTCCGGTTGATCAGATAGTCGCTAAGGGCGAATCCTCGCGACTGAAGCGCCTTTTGGAAGTGTGGGCGGTCCGAGACGTTAAGGCCGATGGCGTTGGGCTCGGTCGAACAAACAATCTGCCCCTCGGGCTGGGCGATCGACAGCCCGCCGATCCAGGGCACGTTATGAGCAAGCGCAACGAGGTATTCGTTGCAATCGCTTGGTTCGAATGGCGTTCTCGCGTATACGGTGGCTACCAGTTGGAGCAGCGCACGGACCGAATACATGACGTCCCGTTGCGATGCGATGCCGCGTTCCGCCAAATCCATGACTTCGGCGCGCGCGCTATCGATACGGTGCTCGCGGGCGACTTGGAGGCTGTGAATCCGCTGGAATACGAGCGGGATGATCGCGAGGACGGCGAGGACGATGAGCCGGGCGCGAATGCTCAGAAAGGGCTTGCTGCGCCAAGACGGCTTGCTCACCTTCGCTGGACTGCTCGACATAGACGCCCTCCGCCCCGTGCCAGAACCTATCGAACCTGCGTAAAAACCTGTTTCGCCGGTTCGATAAAATTTGATGCGTTGAGGGGTGATTTACCGGATGGCAAGCATGAAACCGGGGTCTGGCATCGGGGCGGTGCGCGATGAAATCGCGCGAGCGTGCCGCGATGCCGGCCGCGACAGTTCGACGGTGACGCTGGTCGCCGTGTCAAAGACGTTCGACGCCGCGGCGATTGAACCCGTCATCGCTGGAGGGCAGCGGGTTTTCGGCGAAAATCGCATCCAAGAGGCCAAAGCGAAATGGCCGCCCTTAATTGAACGTTACGGCAAGGACGAAGGAGGTATCGAGCTCCATCTGGTCGGATCGCTGCAATCGAACAAAGCCAAAGAGGCGGTTGCCTTGTTCGACGTTATTCATTCGCTCGATCGCCCGCGTTTGGCCGAAGCACTGACCAAGGAAATCGCCAAACAAGGACGCCGGCCGACTCTTTTCGTCGAGATCAACACCGGAGCGGAGCGACAAAAATCCGGCGTCCTGCCGCAAGATGCAGACGACTTTCTCGCCGCCTGCCGGCAGCGCTACGGGCTAACCATTGCCGGGCTGATGTGTATCCCGCCATTCGACGAACCGCCCGGGCCGCATTTCGCCTTGACGGCGCAGATCGCAAAGCGGAATGGCCTCAAGCTCCTGTCAATGGGAATGAGCGCGGACTTCCCGATCGCGATCGCGTTTGGCGCAACGCACGTTCGGGTCGGAACCGCCATCTTCGGCGCCCGAACGTCTCCGCATCAGTTGTGAATGAGTATTCTGGTCCTTGGGGCAAGCCGGGCCAGGAGCCGAACTAGCTCAGATCGGGGCAATGCGACACACCCGGCGGTCGGCGCAGAGCGTGGCCGGGCAACATGGATGAAAACGGCGCTGCCGCGGTGGGCTACGCGCGGCCGCTGGTTGTGGTCGATTTCAACGATCAGGTCGTAAAGATCATCGCCGCGATGCAGTAGATCGCCGGGTTCGTTGGCCGAGCGCCGGAAGGGTCTGTTGTAGCGCCGGTCGTACGGGTCTTCGCACCACGCATCATTCGGCCCTATCCGCCGTACCGGCAGCAACGTCCGTGGGCGAGGCATGCGGTCGGCCCGCCACCAGAGCCGAACGGGCCGAAACCGACCCCCGGGGGTCGCGCCGTCGCCTTCCCGCTTATTGGCCAAGACTCCCGAGCGGCCAAGCGCAACGCGCATGGTACGCGGGCCGGCCCGCAACCAGGCCTGCGAACGCCGGCCGGGGCGAGGATGAATGGCAATCGTGCTCAGCGACAGGGTGCGCATATTGGACTTGAATTGTCCCGTGGTGTGGGAGTTCCGGCGCCTCATCTAAGCAGACTCTGGTTCAGTGACCGGCATCGGGAGACTGCCGCTTCTGGCTCTGACAACGGCAATTTCGCTTCTCCCGCTTGCTCTTTTGTCCATGAATGTTCTACTTCGCGCGAGCGGCGTACAAGTCCGAGGCCCATGAGGACAATTCGGCCCTAGGCCGCTTCAGGAAACGCCTGAGGCCTTCGGAGACCGGAATCGATGCCGAATACGCGCAAGGTTCTCATAGTCGACGACGATGCCGAGTTACGCGACGCGCTCACCGAGCAGCTTTCGCTGCACGAGGAATTTGAGTCCATTGCGGTGGATACCGGCAGCAAGGGTGTGCAAGCCGCAAAGACCGGCCAGATCGACCTGGTCATCATGGACGTGGGGTTGCCCGACATTGACGGCCGAGAGGCGGTGCGCATCCTGCGCAAGAACGGGTTCAAGGCGCCGATCATCATGCTCACTGGGCACGATACCGATTCCGATACCATTCTGGGCCTCGAATCCGGGGCCAATGATTATGTGACAAAGCCATTCCGCTTTGCCGTTCTGTTGGCGCGCATTCGTGCCCAGCTGCGCCAGCACGAGGCCAGCGAGGATGCCGTCTTTACCATCGGTCCGTACACCTTCCGTCCCAGCTCCAAGCTGTTGCTGCACCCGAAAGGTAACAAGATCCGCTTGACGGAGAAGGAGACGTCGATCCTGCGCTATCTGTACCGTGCCGGTCAGCGGCCGGTGTCGCGCGAAACGCTGCTGCAGGAAGTTTGGGGCTACAATTCGGGCGTGACCACGCATACGCTTGAGACGCACATTTACCGATTGCGGCAAAAGATCGAGAAGGACGCCGCCGCTCCGGCCATATTGGTCACCGAAGCGGGCGGATACAAACTGGTGCCCTGAGCGGCCACCATGACCATTGAGGACGATATCGCGTTTCTTGAGCGCATCCCCATTCTCCGCCGGCTTGGTGCGGCCGGGCTGCGCATTCTCGCCATCGGTGCCGAGAGCTACGCTCTCGAAGCCGGCCAAGTCTTGTTCAATGCCGGCGAGCCAGCTGACGGCGCATACGTCATTCAGCGCGGTGCCATCATCCTCAAGCCGGACAAGCCGGGCGAGCGCGGCGTGATCGCCGGGCCGGGGACTTTGCTCGGCGAAATCGCCCTGCTGACCCCAGTGAAACGTCCGGCTACGGCGATTGCGCGGGATAGCTCGACGGTCTTGCGTCTCTCGCGATCGATGTTTCTGCGCATGCTCGACGGGTACCCCGACGCGGCACAGCGGATACGCGAGATGTTGGCGGCGCGTTCGGATCAATGGACGCGCGATCTGCAAAACATCCGTGCCGCGCTGCAGCGGGCCGCTGCGGCGCCCGATTGAGCTTGGTCTCATAGGTCCCGCGGCGAGCCGCGGTTTTGGCCTCATCGATCCATTGGAAGTCGACGAGCGGCGTCCGTGCCGGCGTCCCTGGATCAGACTTCGATTGTTGCGGTGACCGGCACGTGATCGGACGGCCGCGCTGCGCCGCGATAGTGCTTGGCGACCGAGATGTCGGCAATCCGGTCGGCCAGCATCGGTGAGGTCCAGACATGATCGAGCCGGCGTCCCTTGTCGGCTGTAGCCCAATCCGGCGACCGATAGCTCCACCATGTGTAAAGCTTCGTCGGCTGCGGTGTCAGTTCGCGCATGCTGTCGATCCAACCGCCGGCGTGGCGCGCAAGCGTCAGCTTTTCGCATTCGATCGGCGTATGTGACACGACGCGCAACATCTGCTTATGGCTCCAAACGTCGTGTTCCAGCGGAGCCACATTGAGGTCGCCAACCAGAATGGCGCGCTCGAAGCGGCCCGGCCTGATCGCGCTGCAGTCGCGCATCTCGTCGAGGAACGCGAGCTTGTGGGCGAACTTCGGATTAACCTCGACATCCGGCAGGTCGCCACCGGCTGGAACGTAAAAATTGTGGATGGTGACGGGATCGCGCAAACCAGCACGCTCGCCCAAGACTGCGGAAATGTGCCGGCAATCGGCCTTGCCACAAAAGATCTGCACATCAAATCGGTCAAGCGGCAGCCGTGATAACAGCACCACCCCGTGGTAGCCTTTCTGACCATTGAGGGCGACGTGCTCATAACCCAAACGCTTGAAGCGCTTGAGCGGAAAGCGATCATCTGGGCATTTGGTCTCCTGCAAACACAAAACGTCCGGACGCACGGCCTTAATGAACCTGGCGACCAGCTCGATGCGCAGGCGCACCGAGTTGATGTTCCACGTCGTTAGTTTCAGTTGCACGGGCCGAGATCAGATGACGGGAAGCAAATATGCGTGACTAACAGGCGGTATATAGCCGCCGCCGGCCTCAAGTGCCATCCCGTCGGTGACCGGCTACGTTCATCCGATCATTGATTGCTGACGCCCGGATTGCGCGTGTAGTTGATGACGAACAGGTTGGGGTCAGGCTTCTTGGTCGAATCGAGATTGAACACCGCCACCGTCGTGTCGAGACCTTGCGGGTCGGTGACCGTCCACTGCTTCAACTGCAGATTTTTGGCATCGAACATGATCATCAGCTTGCTGGTCCCGACGACCAGCTGCTTCTCCTGGATGACCACGGTGACGAAAGTGTCGTCCGCCGAGACGCTTTGCACGTCGGTGTCGCGCAAAAGGTCGATGCGATCGGCAAGCAAGTAGCGCAGCGGCGTCTGCGACAGCGGATAGAGATCCTGGGTGGCCAAGTTGCGGTCGCGCACCACGACAGAAGAGCCGTCCGCGATGATGTCGATCGGCGTCGGCGGATTGTATTCGAAACGGACCTTGCCAGGCTTCTGGATATAGAAATCGCCGCTCGTTCGGTTGCCATCCGGCCCGACCTGCACGAAGTTTCCCTCCATCGTCTGCACGCTCGACAGATGCTTGCTGATCCTGTCGAGGAGGTCGCGCTGCTTGGCTGTGAATGCGGTGGTCGGCGACGATGGAAATTGCAGGCCCTTATCGAGTGAGAAAGAGAACGGGAAGAAATGCGAGTGCTCCTTCTCGCGGGGCGCTGGCGAGGTGGCTGCGCTGTCGGGAACTGAAGCCGGCGGCACCGGCGGCGCGGAGCCGTTCTTGCCAAGCGGCGCGGGCGCCGGCAGCGGGATGTTCTCCGCTGCAGCGTCGCCGACGACAAAGAGGGTGCAAATCATTGCCGCGCAGAACGTGATCGCGCCCCTTGTCGCCATATCCCCTCTCCTGATGAGGCTGCCGCGCCCCGTGCCGGCAAGCCTTGCTAGTCGCGCGTTATGGCGAATTCACGGCCACTCGTCAGGCTTAGGAGCTAGGCCGTTGATTCTCAATAGGCCTCGTCGCTCGCCTCGACCAGAATTTCGCGTTTGCCGGCGTGATTAGGCTGCCCGACGATCCCCTCCTTCTCCATGCGCTCCATCAGCGAGGCGGCGCGATTGTACCCGATCTGCAGCCGGCGCTGGATGTAGCTGGTCGAGGCTTTGCGGTCGCGGGTAACGATTTGTACGGCCTGTTGATAGAGGTCGCCGCCTTCCGGCGCGCCCATGGCGGTGGCATCGAATACCGGATTGCCGTCCTCGTCCTGCGGCTCTTCGGCGGTGACGGCTTCGAGATATTCGGGCACTCCCTGCGCCTTGAGGTGCCGCACGACTTTCTCGACCTCTTCGTCGGAGACAAAGGGGCCATGCACGCGGCTGATCCGGCCGCCTCCCGCCATATAGAGCATGTCGCCCTGGCCGAGCAATTGCTCCGCGCCTTGCTCGCCCAGGATGGTGCGGCTGTCGATCTTGGAGGTCACCTGGAAGGAAATGCGTGTCGGGAAATTCGCCTTGATGGTGCCCGTGATGACGTCGACCGACGGCCGCTGCGTGGCCAGAATGACATGGAGACCCGCGGCGCGCGCCATTTGGGCGAGCCGCTGCACGGCACCTTCGATGTCCTTGCCGGCGACCATCATCAGATCGGCCATCTCGTCGACGATCACCACGATGTAGGGCAATGGCTCGAGGTCGAGCTCCTCGTTTTCGTATATGGCCTCTCCGGTCTCCTTGTCGTACCCGGTATGGACGGTGCGATTGAGCTTCTCGCCTTTCTTGTTCGCTTCGGCGACGCGGGCGTTGTAACCGTCGATGTTGCGTACGCCGAGCTTGGACATTTTCTTGTAGCGCTCCTCCATCTCGCGCACCGCCCATTTGAGCGCGACCACCGCCTTCTTGGGGTCGGTGACGACGGGTGCGAGAAGATGCGGAATGCCATCATAAACTGAAAGCTCGAGCATTTTTGGGTCAACCATGATCAGACGGCATTGGTCCGGCTGTAACCGGTAAACCAAGCTCAAGATCATGGTGTTGATGGCGACGGACTTTCCGGAACCGGTCGTGCCCGCAATCAGAAGATGCGGCATGCGCGCCAGA